>Ga0105048_10017266_pt1 | contig 11135 bp, 5 predicted proteins | sample MAT05_FD_78382 | JGI IMG/M metagenome (GOLD analysis project Ga0105048, IMG submission 78382) | Freshwater microbial communities from Lake Fryxell liftoff mats and glacier meltwater in Antarctica - MAT-05 | ecosystem: Environmental > Aquatic > Freshwater > Ice > Liftoff microbial mat | place...
ATTGGTGGACACTCAGATGTGGTACATGGCTGTTTAATTGTGAAGGATGCAGAACTTGCCCAGCGCCTGCATTTTCTTCAAAACGCTTGCGGTGCTGTGCCTGGGCCACAGGATTGTTTTCTAATTTTACGGGGAATAAAGACCTTGCATATACGCGTTCAAAGGGCTTGTGAGAATGCTTCAGCCATTGCTCAATACCTCGCTACGCACCAAAAAGTTGGCCAGGTTTATTGGCCAGGATTTACCAGCCACCCCGGTCATGAAATTGCAAAAAAACAGATGCGCATGTTTGGTGGGATGGTGTCTTTCGACCTGAAAAACAATTCTCTGGAGCATGCTACGAAGGTGATGAGCAGTACTGAATTGTTTACCTTAGCCGAGTCGTTGGGCGGTGTGGAATCGCTTATCGGCCACCCTGCAAGCATGACGCATGCCAGTATACCACGAGCGGAGCGGCTGAAGGTTGGGCTCACAGATTCGCTTATTCGACTTAGTGTCGGTATTGAAGATGTGGATGATTTGATGGATGATTTGGATAAAGCCTTGGGCCAGATTTAGATCCAAGCGTCCATCTTCTGGGCACAGGAGCAGTTTGAAATCAGGATTTTCAACTTTTATACTTTTGCAAGCATGAAAAAGACCCTTATTCTTTTGCTCTTGTGTGCCTTTTGCGCCCCAACAATCCGCTAAATTTCAGCAATTTATGTCGCGTTTTTTGCTCACTGCATTTGCTTTGCTTCATCTGGCCAACCTTTTAGCTCAGACCAATCTTCAACGCATTGGCGCTCTTTCTTATGCGCCGCTCAAATTGGCCGGCTGCTGGCATCATGTGGATCAAACCGGCGGTGAGTGGGCATTAGTGGGCACCAGCGCAGGGCTAAGCCTGGTGGATCTGGAAGATCCTACCCAGCCTGTACAGCGATTTACGGTTCCCAGTCTTAACAACAATTGGCGAGAAGTGAAAACCTGGGCTGGCTATGCCTACTTCGGCTCGGAAGCGCCTCAAAGTGGAATCACAATTGTTAATTTGAACTACCTCCCAGATAGTATACAATGGAAGGTTTGGCGCGGTGACGGGTTCTTTGACAGCTTAATCGTAAGAAGCCACGCCTTGCAAGCGGAGGCCGGTTATCTTTATATTTGTGGAGGCGGCAACGTGACGAATGGCGTGGTCATTGCTAATCTTATAGACCCTTGGAATCCACATATTGTGAGCAAATATGCCGCTAATTACGTCCATGATGCTTTTATACGGGGAGATACCCTTTGGACTAGTGAAATTTATCAAGGCCAATTTGGGGTGGTTGATATTTCGAATAGAAGTAACCCGGTTTTGCTTGCCACGCAACCTACTCCGGGGGCCTTCAACCACAATACTGGCCTTTCTGAAGATAGTAAAACACTTTTCACCACCGATGAAAAAACGGGGGCGCCACTTGCTTCTTTTGACGTTTCCAAGTTGGACGATATCCGTCTGCTTGATGTGTATTTCCCAAGCAAAAAACCAGAAGGAGAAGTACACAACGTACGCGTGGTAAAAGGAGATTTTCTCGTGTGCCCCAGCTATAAAGGCCAACTGACTATCGTGGATGGCGCTCAGCCCGACAATTTGATTGAGATTGCTTGGGACTCCCTCGGCACCTCTCTCATTTGGGATGCTGATCCTTACCTCCCATCGGGCATTATCTTCGCCACGGCCAAAAACGAAGGACTTTTTATTTATCAGCCCAGCTATGTCCACGCAGCTTGGATTCAAGGGTTGGTGACTGATGCAGTTACTGGCTTTCCGCTTGCTGACGCGAAGGTTTTTGTCTTAAATTCCCCTAATGCCGACACTACTGGTGCAGACGGAATCTATAAAACCGGAGCTCCCGCAACGGGCAGTTATGCACTTCGCGCAGAGCGACCGGGATATCAACCACAAGTCATTCCTAGCTTCCCCTTGGTAAGTGGCGTGATTGCTACCATCAATTTTCCCCTCTCGCCTTTGGTGAGCACCTCGAATATTGAACCCGAAACCTATGTACGGGTTTCACCTTCTCCATTCGAGGATTTTTTGCGGGTGGAATTCCCAAATAGCAGCCCTTTCAGCAAGGAGGAGACGACGCTGCGCCTGATCGATCTTTCCGGAAAAGTTATAGTAGAAAAGCGGGTCAATACTACTGGCGTGACTGTTTTGGACGGCTTGAAAAGCATTCCTTCGGGAACTTATTTACTTCAGGCTTCGAATGGAACAGGCCTCACTCCTGTAATTAGCGTATTGAAGATATAAGTTCTCGGCTCAAGTTCTTTCACACAACGACACAACGTTTTTGAGCATAGTGGCGTCGTGTGAAAGAATCCAAGCGCTCTATCTCCCGACCACAACCCGATAAGCTACACGACCCATTTCGGTGTCTACCCACAAGATATAGAGCCCATTAGACAAATCAGAAACATCAAAAAAGCAGGCTATTTTGTACGCATTTTGGGTTTCAAGGAGCCGTCCTGATACATCTGTCAACCTAAGTCGAATAAGCTCGGAAGGTTTTTCTTTGAAATACACCCCAACCACCTCCGATGCAGGATTAGGCAAAATTCGAATACCCAATTCAGCAGAAACATCTTCCACGCGCACTGCACCAAGTTGAACGGTAAGCACGGTGCTGCATGTATTGCCGCTGGTGACCGTTACGGTGAAGGTTCCGCTTGTAAGCCCAACAAGATCTTCAGTTGTGCTTCCATTGTTCCAAAGAAAGGTGATTGGAGCCTGTCCGCCCAGCACCAGTAAATCAATGTATCCATCCGCTGCACCTGGGGCTGATTCTTCGTTGGTGAGTGCCAAAACATCCATCACTGGAGCAACGGTAAAGGTGCTAATTGCCATGCAATCATTTACATCCGTTACGGTAACGTTGACTGTACCTGAGAAACTATCGAATATAGAAACACTTTGTTCGGTGCCTCCATTAGACCAGTTGTATTCGTACGGCGCAGTACCGCCAGTCACGTTAGCGACCAAGGTTCGCTGCTGGCAGGGATCTCCCTCGTAGGTGACATTCATCGTCAACACTGTGCCATTTTCACTAATCATCACACAACTTGTTGAGCTGCAGCCATTTGATCCGGTCACGGCAAGGCAATAATTGCCCGCTTCTGCGACGATCACATTTTGCTGCATAGAAAAAGGGATTCCATTTTTAGACCATGCATAGCTGACATTGGCCGAATTTGAGATGCCTAGCAACTGTACAGAGGCGTGTAAACAATTCAGCACCAGTCCATTGTGGTTGATTTGTGCTTCAGGTGGTGTTAAATCCTGTTGCACGGCCACATTGTAGTTTTTGGAACAACCGTTGGCTGTGGATGAAACCGTGAAGACTGCCGATGCGAAAATTGAAAGGTTCTGCCCTTGAAAAACTTCCACTCCGTTGAAGTAGTAGTGCACATTTGCAGGCGCATCAGGCACGAGATAGCTAAAAGTTGAATTCGCACAGGTAAGAATGACATTGCCTGGCAGGTCAATTTGTGGCAGCAAAGTATCCTGATATACCGTAGCATAAGCCGCTGTAGTACAGCCATTTGGAGCGGTAACCACGACGGTATAAACCCCGCCTTCTGTGGCAATAAATCCGCTGTGAAGCTCGCCATTGGGTTTATACCATTGCACCGAACTATTGGGCGGGTTGAAGTTCGTTCCCAAGGTCAAGGTTGGTACATTACAATTAAGCAAGCCCCCCAATGCAATCGCTGTTGGACCTGTTCCTGGCAAAAAAATGACCGATTTTGGGGGCCCTGTGCTGGAATTATAAAACGCCCCTCCTCCCGGTGTCACCTCTAACTTCACCGCACGCACGGAGTAAAACAAGGTATCTGAGACTGGCGAAAGGTCTTCCCAGAAAGTTTGAAAAACCAAATCTGGCGATACTCGGATATAAGGCCCGTCCACACTGAATGAGCGATAAATCAAATAGGCTACTGCCTCTGGATCGGGAGAAGCGGTCCAATGCAGGTTCACTTTATTGCAATTCGAGTTGAGTGCCAGGTTAGTAGCTGGTGCGACCACTTTTGCCCGAAGGGTAGGATCTCCGAGTAATGAGGTATGGGTGCCACTTTCGCCATTAGAATCCCCGTAAGCCGTATTCGCTTGTGCGTTTTGAGTTTCTTTCAGACAATATCCGATCGTTTCGCCCGAAGCCAGGCCCTGCTGCATCCAGTGCGGGCGGCCTGCCCAGGTAACGGTCAAAACACTGCCTTTCGAGGCCAACAAAGCGGGCAAAAGCGGGTTCGTTTCAAAATCCCAATCCCCGAAATAATCGCCATACAGGTTTGTAAAAACAGTCCGAACAGAATCGGTCGCAAAATTTGTCGCTGTTCCTATTCCGTCAGCACTAGTATAAGTGCCATTCGCTCCTGCACCATAACCAAGCAGGTGGCGTTGTGGATTTATAAACTCCCCTTCTGCTACATTGCCTTCTCCTACGAGAGGATTCGCATTGCGGTAGCCATCTGCTGCAAATGCCTCGCCGCCCGACCAACCAAGATGGTCATCTACCAGAGCTCGGTTTTGCACTTTGTATTGTCCAGTGCGCCAGAGGTGGTTTTTGAGCAAATATTTGCGCAGCAGTTCCACGGGAGGCGAGCCAAAAGTAGCCGCAGAAAGTCGGCGAAAATCAAGCCGCCCGACGGGTATTTCTACTGCGGAGGGAAGTGTATTTTGATCAAATTTTCCGTCACCTGGCACATTTCGATTGGCCAGGCGCGCCGTGTTTGGGAGATTTACTGAATTATCCGTCCATATACCATTTACATCACCGTAATATGCATCACAAGGCCAGGCACCGTTGTGGTCAGGTTTAGTATCCCAAGCCATGCTACCAGAATAAGGGATAGGTACTGTACCTATAAGCAGCACGGCTTTCACGTTGTTTGGGTCGGCGTTGTAGGCATTTATAATTTGGGTTTTTACCCCTTGGACTGTCGTGAATGGGCCAGTTTTAAAAGGCATGGTCTGCCAACCCTCGCCGCGCAAGTCATTTTTAAAGGTGATCAAATCGGCACCCAAAAGATCAGCAGTGGTGGAGTCGATAAAGACTAGTATTTTACCCCTGTTGTCTACCACGGGGGTAAAAAAATTGGCAAAAGCATAACCGTATGCCGTAACAGTGCCTGTTTTTCGTTCGATGGCATATTCGTAAGTTTCGCTGCCGTCCAGGCCAGTGTCAAAATAGCCACTGAGCTGAGTTTGTGTGGCGTTCACTAGTTCAACCCAAGAATTGCCCTCCGAACCTTTCACCCTGCGGCGCAGTATGATGTCGGAAGGCTGTGGATTGGCCCAATTGATAAACGTGGCTGGTGGGTTTAGCCCTGCAGAAAGTTGCATTGGCACCACGATATCCTGTGGTATTTGGGCGGAGAGGAAAGCGCTCAAGAAAAAGGCGCTGAGCAAGGTAAGAAATCGGGACATAGGATGATGATTAGAAAATGGAAGTATTATTTGAACACAAAAATAGTTTTTCGGCAGTTCATCGCCCTCACAATTTTACATTTTCCAGGGGCGCATTTCAAATTGTCGCTGTTGCGTATCGTGGAATGGTATTCCGCGCTCTAAAGTCTAAATATTTTGCAATTTTTCTTTTTCTACCTTTGCCCCCACTTATGGGCCGCATCCTAGCAATTGATTTTGGACTTAAACGTACGGGCATCGCTGTCACCGACCCCCTAAAAATCATTGCAAGCGCACTGATTACCGTTCCGACCCATGAGGTACTGGCGTTTCTCCAAAAATATTGTGTAGAAGAAGAGGTGGATCATTTTGTATTGGGGCTTCCGCTCCATCGGGATGGCAATCCGGCCCAAATTGCGCCCCAAGCGGACGCGTTTGCTGAAAAACTGGAAAAACTTTTTCCAGAAAAAAAAGTTTTTCGTCAAGACGAGCGAAACACCTCCAACGACGCAAAAAAAATTATCCTCCAAAGTGGCATCAAAAAACAAAAACGCCGGGATAAAGCACTGGTTGACAAAATTGCTGCCGCGCTTATTTTGGAGCAATTTATGGAGGAAAACTATTGGAATTAAGGAACGGGTAAATAATAACTGGTTACTTTCAGGTAGATTACTTTTTGCTCAGACAACTATCTTTTTGTGCGAATAGCTGGGCTCTTTTATCATAAAGATGGGCGGTATGGGCGGAAAGGAATCAGTTGAAAGTAACCAGTTATTATTTACCCGTTCCTAAGCCCAAAACCCACCTTAAATCATACAATTAGGAATCAATGCTACTTCCAGTTTACGCCTACGGGCAGCCTGTGTTAAAAAAAGTATCCGTCAATATAACCGAAGAACACCCTGATCTTCAAAGCCTTATCGCAAGCATGTGGGATACCATGTACCACGCAGACGGGGTAGGAATAGCCGCGCCGCAGGTAGGACATGGCATCCGGCTTTTTGTGATTGATACGGAACAGGTTGATCGTAAAGAAGGGACAGAGTCGCCTACCGATACCCCGTTCAAACAGGTATTTATCAATGCTCAAATATTAGCTGAAACAAGCATCCCTTGGACTTACGAGGAGGGTTGCCTCAGCATCCCGGATATTCGGGGCGATGTCGAAAGAGCAGCAGGTATTCGCATCCGTTGGCAGGACGAAAATTTTCAAGCGCATGAAGCAGAGTTTACCGGAATTAACGCCCGGGTCATTCTGCATGAGTACGACCATATTGAGGGTATCCTTTTTACGGAAAGGCTGAAACCACTAAAAAAACGCTTAATTCAGCGCAGATTAGAAGCTATTCGAGTAGGAAAGGTGAAAACCGACTATAAAATGCGGTTCTACAACGGGCGATAAAGCGCCTCAGACCTTACAAGTTTTTGTTATGGTATAAAAGTTGCTAGGTGTGTAGTAAATAATCTTTGCACACCATGCTCCGCTATCTCGATATACTAGTCGCCGATCATCATCCAATTTTTGTAGAAGGGCTTCGGTCTATGTTGTCCAACACGGGCGACGAACACTTTTCTTTTAATATTAAGGGTGTGGCCATCAATGGATCTCAGGTAGCAGAATATCTGGGCAACTCACAGCCCGATCTTTTTCTACTTGATCCTGATCTTCCCGATGCTGAAGGATTGAAGATGGTCTCCACAGTGAAGAATAAAGGCACTAAGACACGCGTGCTTATCCTCAATGGCTCGGGCGACCCAATCCATATTCAGGCTGCTTTTAGGGCTGGTGCAGATGGTTATATGCTCAAGTCCGGTTCTCTTGACGAGCTACTACAGGCCGTAGGCGAACTTGCTGAAGGCCGCACTTTTGTTGGGCGCGGTTTAATGCCGATGGATTTTAAAGGTGAAGCCGTTGAGCTTTCTCCAGATCTCCATTTCGCCAAAAAAAGTGGGCTTACCCGCCGTGAATTGGAGATCCTAAAACTCATCGGCCAAGCCTTGACCAACAAAGAGATTTCGAGTCGAATTTTCATCAGCGACCAGACGGCCAGTGTACATCGCAAAAATATTATGCGAAAACTTGGCGTAAACAGCACAGGAGCGCTGATTAAAATGGCTTTCGAGAATCATTTAGTTTGATTCTGATAAAATAATAGTAATACTATCAAAGACAATTAGCTTATCTTTGCAGTCCCTCCATCCTTTTTTTTTGGGCATTAAGCTCCCCTTTGCAATAAATTAACCTACTTAGGGTAGGTAATGTCTGTTGTTGGGCATTGTTTTTGCTACGGTAAGTAAATATTTGCAAGCTTTCTTGTCAAAAGTTTGCTAAGCTCATTACGACTTTTTTAACTTTGTCCCGCTTTGGAAAAATCTTAACCCCTATGATTATTTTTCTTTGCCCTGACTTGTTTAAAAAAAGTTTTCTCATTCAAAAAACACATTCAATCGATTACTTTTTTCTTAATCATATTTTCTCATGAAAAAAACGAATTCTACGTTCTTATTTAATCTTTTAGGGTGTACGCTGGCGATAGCACTATCGCTTTCAGTCAGCAACTCTGTGATTGCACAATGCAATATGATTTGCAATGATCTGGTGCAGATTTCGCTAGACCAAGATTGCGAAACCGAAATCCTACCGGATATGATTTTGGAAGGCAATGGTTGTCCAAACGGAAATTTCCAGGTACAAGCCAAAATTGGCGGGATTTGGACGCCTGCTGTGGGCAATTTCGTGGCTACTTCCGCACATATCAATCTTCTCCTCCAAATTCGGGTGAGAGATCTTACCTCAGGCAATTCATGCTGGGGGAATGCCCGTATTGAAGACAAGCTTGCGCCAGGGCTCACGTGTGAAGATATTACCCTGAACTGCGCAATCGTAGATTATACACCAGCCTATTTGCTCGATGTGCTTAATATTTCGGAAGCATATCCTTCGGTAGACGAAAATTGTACTTCTACTACATTGACCTATATCGACACTTGGTTTGACTTGGGCTGCAATGGAAGCATTAATGGCCATAACGATGTCAGTGCATACGTTATACGCAAATGGACTGCCGTAGACCAAAGTGGCAACTCTTCTACCTGCAATCAATACCTATACTTTGATCGCCTCCATTCCGCAAGCGTATTTTTTCCCGGCGATGTAACGGTGGATTGTTCTGATCCAATTACTGCTCCTGCTGCAACAGGGGTTCCGTATGTGGTAGCTTTTGGTGTTAATTTTGATATTTGGCCAAATGGCACCTTTTGTGAGCTCAATGCTACCTACCAAGATTTGCGCTTGCCTATTTGTGATGGTACTTACAAAATTTTGCGTACTTGGACAATCTACGACTGGTGCAGGCCTACTGGCCCCACTAATCCGCTGACCCATGTTCAGCTCATTAAGGTACTTGACGATCAAGGCCCAGAACTGGAGTGCCCAGAAGATATAACTGTAGGCACCAACCCGAACGACTGCCAACTTGATTTTGATCTTCCTGATGTATTTGTAACAGACAATTGCTCCCGACTTTCCTCCATTGAAGCACAATGGCTGGACTTTAACGGCATTGGTCACTCCATGTACGGTACTTTCAGCAATTTCCCCGGCAATAACTTCTGGGATCGCGATACACTCGCGGTGTTGGGATACGCCAATAACCTGGGAATCGGCGTCACTCAGGTGAAATACATCATCAAAGATAACTGTGGAAATATTACGACTTGCGTCTTTAACGTAACCGTAGAAGACAGCACACCACCGAATGTTTCTTGCGACCAAACGACTCAAATTGCGTTGGGGTCAAGCGGTATGGCATTAGTAAATGCTTCTACCTTTGATGACGGATCTTATGACAACTGCGCTCCGACGGTTTATTTCAAAGTCCGTCGCATGAACAATAATGGCTGCCAGAATAGTGAACAATTCCACGATCAGGTGAAATTTTGCTGCGAAGACGTGGGAGATACCATTCAAGTTATCCTTCGGGTTTACGATGTTCCTGTTCCTGCAGGAGATGTCGACCTTGAATTTGAGGAATCGCATTCCAATGATTGCATGGTATTCGCATTGGTGGAGGACAAAATCAAACCAACTTGTTTGCCTCCAACCAATAGGACGGTGAACTGCGAGAATTTTGACCCAAGTTTGTGGACTTATGGCAAAGCTCAAGTATCCGATAACTGCTGCCTCGATACTACTAAGGTGTATCAAGGTCAAGTTGGTCTGTCACACTCCGTGAACTATTCCTTGTTCGATACGGTCTGCAATAAAGGCACCATCACACGTACATTCCGTGCCTATGATTGCTACGGTCAAAGCAGCTCTTGCACCCAACGTGTCATCGTTACTTACTCGCAGGATTATTATATCAAGTTCCCGAACGATGCTATCGTGACGACTTGTGATGGCACAGGGATATATGGTGAGCCATCTTTCTTCGGTAAAGATTGTGAGTTGCTGGGCGTTTCGTTCCAAGACGAAGTCTTTACTGTAGTACCTGATGCTTGTTTCAAAATCGAGCGTACCTGGCAAATTATAAACTGGTGCACTTACAACCCAAATCTTGGGTGTATTTATGTGCCAAACCCGAATCCAAACGCGATCACAAACCACCCGACGAACCTTCCGGGGCCGACCGTTTCTGCTCCAGGCACGCTTCCGCCTTGGAGATCTACCGTGGTGAAGATCAATCCAACGGACCCGCTTCCAGGTACTGACTTCAGCTCTTTCTGGGGTGACACCAATAATGATGGCAATAACGAAGAGGTGAACTGCTACCGTTACAAGCAAATTATCAAAATCATTGATGGTCAAGCACCAACAGGTACTTACGTTGTACCAAATTGCTCGAACCAGAACTGGTTCACTGCAAACCGTGGCGACCTTTGGAACGAGATGTACTGGTGGGATAACGGTCTGCAAATCCACGACTTGTGCGAGGAGCCAACCGATCTTTGCATCACAGGTACAGACGCTTGCTCTGGCTCTAATATCAACATCGAATACCTGTTGTTCCTTGATTTGGATGGGGATGGAGTCATGGAAACGGTAATCAACTCTATAAACACGGGTATCGCTGGTTATGGCTGGAACAACGTTCCTTTCAACAACGCAAGCAACCCGAACTTCTCTGGTGGCACACCACGTAATTTCGACGAGCGTCCAGTACCGTTTAACCAGAAATGGGGCTTTGCCATACAGGAAACTGTGTCGGGTAACAACAAAACTGCTTGCGTACGCTGGAATACACAGCAGCAGCAAAACACCTTCATAGTGCCAGAATTGCCACATGGTACGCATAAAATCAAGTGGTTTATCACAGACGGTTGCGGCAACAACAAGGAATACGAGTATACCTTTACTGTGAAGGATTGCAAAGCTCCTACAGTGGTTTGCTTGAACGGTTTGAGCGTAAACATCATGCCGACTGGTATGATCCAACTCTGGGCTTCTGACTTCTTGCAATACACAGAAGACAACTGCACGCCAAACCCGTTGAAGATTTCTATCCGCAAGTGCGGTACCGGTACAGGCTTCCCAGTGGATGCATTCGGCAACCCAATCCTGGTAGTCAACTTCACTTGTGCAGAGCTCGGCACCCAGTGTGTTGAACTTTGGGCGATTGACGCAACCGGCAATGCTGACTATTGCGAGACCTTTGTCATCGTACAAGACAACCTCGGCGCTTGCGGCGGTGTGCCAAAGCCTGTTATC
>Ga0105048_10017267_pt1 | contig 11135 bp, 9 predicted proteins | sample MAT05_FD_78382 | JGI IMG/M metagenome (GOLD analysis project Ga0105048, IMG submission 78382) | Freshwater microbial communities from Lake Fryxell liftoff mats and glacier meltwater in Antarctica - MAT-05 | ecosystem: Environmental > Aquatic > Freshwater > Ice > Liftoff microbial mat | place...
GGCGATCAGGCGCGAGCCATCTTGGCCAGTCGCCCCGTCGACATGGTGCTGACGGATCTGCAGCTGCGAGATGAATCCGGTCTCCGATTACTCGATCACGTCTATCACACCACCCCGCGTACAGCTCGCATTCTCATCACTGGTACCGCACGCCTCCAAGATGCGGTCGACGCCATCAACTGCTGCCACGTCCATCGGCTAATTCTCAAACCGTGGAAAAGCGAAGACCTCGTAGCGAATATGCGTGCCGTTTCACGTGGACTCTTACTCGAACGGAGCCACGAACATCTGCTAGAACAATTGCGGAATTTGAATTCGGAGTTGGAACAACGTGTTCAAGAACGGACTCACGACCTTCAGGTGATGAACCAGATTCTCGAAAAGATGGCACTGACCGACCCCCTCACGGCATTGCCAAACCGCCGTTCGGTCGAGCTGGTTGCTCGTAAGGAACTGCTCCGTCGTTGCCGGAGTGGTGGTCCCATCGCCTTCGGTCTGATTGATATCGACTGTTTCAAAACCATCAATTCGTTACACACATTATCTGGCGGGGATCACGTTCTCGTTTGGCTGTCACGATTATTGCAGGCAACGGTGCGGGCGACCGACTCCATCGGCCGCGTTGGTGGCGAGGAGTTCATGGTTGTGGCACCAGATACGGATCTATCTGGAGCGGATGTGTTAGCGGAACGATTGCGTGCTGCGGTCGCCGAACACGAAACCGAATTCGATGGCAACCCGATCTCCGTCAGTATCAGTGCTGGCTTTGCGGTCGCCATGGATCCTAGCCCCGTCGATTACGATGAACTCCGCGAGCTATCCGCCAAGGCGCTGGCCGAAGCGAAGGCCGCCGGTCGCAACCGCTGCGTGGTCCGCCGCTTCGTTGCTGAACAACCGCCAGTTGCTGCGGTAACGTGATAGACCAAACCTACGATTCGCATAAATGAGTATGGGGTGGGAGTGAACGAAGTCCACTCCCACCCCATACTATTTCGAACGAGTCAACCGGGCATTAGTGGTTCAGCATGAACTCACTGGTGTTCAGCAGCGCCCAGAAGAGGTCCTGGTAGAACTGCTCGGTATAGAAGGCCATGTCCGTCGGTTTTGGTGCTGGCTTGCCAACTGGTGGCTTGACGACGGGTGGCTTACCAACAGGAGGCTTCTCGGCAGTGGTCGGCTTGTCGCGGTTGGTGTTATATTCACCTAACTGGATTCGCTTGACGGCGGTGATTTCCGCTAGGGTCGGCGGACGGCTAACCGTGGTCAGGAAGATTTCGCGGATAATCAGGTCCGGGCTACCCTTGTGCTTCTTCATGAGCTCTTCGACGACGTTGCTACCCTTTTTCGTGATGGCTTCGTTCATTTCCTTGCCGTTCATCATTAGCAGGGCCTGAACGACCGTGCCGTTGAACGTCAGTTCGTTGCCTTCGTCGTCGCCGAAGTTGCGGACGAGCTTGGTGAGCCAGTCTTCGCGGCCCTGACGACGGTTGACCTGGACGTTGCCGCCAGCCGTGGCGGGTGCCGGTTCTGCGCGGGTCGCGGTAATCAGCGAGTCGTAGAGCACTTCCGGGGCCATCGCCTTCAGGGGCATGCGGGCGAAGTACGGATCGTACTTCTGGTCGGCGTAGTCTTTGCTTGCCACGTGACTCAGGTTGTAAGCATCGCTATTGCAGATCCATCCGAGGAGGGCTTTCGAGTTGTATTCGTAACGAGCAAAGTCGCCAGCCAGTTTCTCGAGCAATTCTGGGTGGACCAGTTCATTGTGGCTGCCAAAGTCGTCGACGGTTGGGTCCTTGTGCAGCCCGCGACCAAAGAGGTGGCCCCAGACGCGGTTAACGTAGGCTTTCGAAAAGTTGTCGTGAGCGATGAGGTAATCGGCGAGTACCTGACGGCGGGTCTTGCTTTCCATGTTGGCGGGCGGTCGCTTGCTCGGAACCTTGCCTTCTTCAGCTTCCTTGTAGTCCTTCAGGAAGTTTGGCTTGGCGGCGAGCATCCGGCCATCGCGGCGTTCGAAGTAAACGCGCCCTTCCTTATTCACCGTGGGATCGTCATCGAGCTTCACAGTAACGGGGTTGGTCATCATCTGCTGGTTGCCAACGGTCGAAGTTGGCGGGCGGTCGCGGCGAACCTGGCGGAAATACGCATTCACACCCCAGAAGTCCGACTGAATCCATTCCTTATTGAAGGGGTGGTCGTGGCACTGGGTGCATTGCGTTTGCAGGCCGAGGAACAGCTTCGTCACGCGGGAAGTGATCGGCACCATCTCATTCGAGCCGAGTTCGGCTTTGCGGTCAGCTGGCACTGGGTCGCCGAGGTGGTGGGCGATGAAGTTGACAGCGGCGTTCTTGTTCGATTCGCCCGTCGCCGTGATCAATTCCTTGACAATTGTGTTGTATGGCGCGTTCTCGGCGAACTTATCGGTCAGCCAGGTTTGCAGCTGCGTGCGATAGAGCTTGTGCGCGGTGCGGGTGAGCAGCCAGACGGTCCACTGATTGGCCCAGTGGTTGGCGTGCTGGGTGGCGTAGTCGGCGTAGTCTGTCTCGCCAATGATGGGGAGTTTGATCTTGCGGCCGTTCACGGTCGGTTCGTACTTCTTCTCATTCAGCAGGCGGTGGATCAGCTTCTGCCGTTTGTCGGCGGTTTTGTCTTGTTGGAAGTCGAGCACTTCTTCGACAGTCGGAATGCGGCCAATCAGGTCGATAAAAGCCCGGCGAAGGTACTCGTCGTCGGTGGCTTTCGCCGCTGGCTTCTTGATTTCGGCTTTCACATAACCAGCAGCAATCTGCTCGTTAATCATTTGCGTTTGCGGGCTGGTCGTGGTGTCCGCGGCCACTGCAACCACGGGTGTGGCTAGCAGCAGGGCAGCGGTCATGTATCCGGCGGTGTAGCGAAGCATCCAACACCCTCCAGCGCGAATCGGGGAAAGGCAGTGTTCGGTGTCCCGAATTGCTACCATTGTAAATCATGTTCGATAGGCGAGTCTAGCGACACTTCCGGAATCTGCAAAGCAATTCCGGTGGCCCGATTCACCTAGAGGGTTTTGACGCAGCCAAGTTGCTGGTAGTTCCAGAAACTGTGTGTGAACGCAAAACGAAAACAGGAAGGGCACAGAATGCACTTCCTGTTTCGTTGCCTTTTTCGATTTGACTTACTTCACATCTTGCATGAAGAAGTCGCGTGGGCTGCGGACGAAAGTATGGTGCGGGAAGACGAGCGTGCCTGGCATGCCAGCGCCTGGCGTGCCGGGGTAGCCGATGCCCGGAGGCGGTGGAGGGCCTTGCTCCGGCACGCCACGAGCCATCGCCAGACCGGCGGAGTTCGCACCCAGCAAACCGCCAAAGCGACCGAGAACGCGAGGCTTTTGGGCGCACTCGCAATCCTTCCGCCACCAGAGCAACTTCTTGAACACCGGGTGTAGCCCGTACTTCCCTTCACTATCGCTGCATGCCGGGCGGTGAATGCCCACAGTCGGGCGGAGCCTCGACAGGAAGCGGCCACTCGCCACCGGGCCGCTGGTGGCAGCGTCACAACCACCGCCAGCACAACCGGCGGATGCTGTTGGTGCAGCATCCGCCTGGGCGGACATTGGAGCGATAGATGCTGGCTCGATGCTCGATGCCGACACCGTTCGGTCGTCTTCTAGTTGAAGTGGCACGATCGGGGCACCGGTCTGCCGAACCCGGGCTTGACCGTAATCTTGCGCCGAGATGGGCGACAACCCAACTACCACGGTCGCGACCGTGAACCAGAACCGCTTCATGGCATTCCCTCGCGTGACCGTCCCAACCGCGAAGAAGCGCAAACGACGCTTCGACGGTCGAGTTACAAGTAAACAGCTGCGAATCTGGCGGTACGCCGAATAATCGGCACCAACACGAATGTCTATCCGCCAGATGCTAGCCTTGTTCGTCCCAAACAGAATCGGCGGGCCAAGTCCGTCGAACGGTGGAAAAGTCTCTCTCCCGACGACCCAACTTCGTTCCACTTCCGGCATTCCAGGCCAAATCGAAAGAACCCGAAGCAGCAGCACAAGTTCGCCAAACTACCATCCATTCGAATCGCGCCGGATTTCCGGCACAGATTACCAAGCGAGTTGGGTTCAACGGCAACTTAGCCGGATCAAAGTGGAGTGTGTGGGGCGTATTCGCCGATGTCAGAAGTGGAGAAATCGGTTGAGTGCGGTGGAAGTAAAAGGCGTCGATCCGGGCAATCATCTGCCACGGCGATGGCTGCCCCGCTGACACAAGGAGGTCACCATGCCGTCCCATCTGCGCGTGTATCAGGCACCGGACGAAGTCGTCACATACGATATGTATTCGGAAGAGCCCGATCTCTTACCGATTGCGATCCCGAGCATTCGGGTTCGCCTCGGCGATCTACTGCCGCTCGTTTCGATGGCCCAGAAGCTGAACTTCATCTGGCTGAAGGACTTCCTCGACGACGAAGTCACCGTGACGGAAGACCTGCATCAGGTCCTGCAATCGTTCCGCAGCTGTCGACCATCCGCATCGTGAAATGTCGCTCAGTCCTTGCCGGATCGATCGGTTCGTAACATGGAAGTATTCGGTGAGCCTGGTACTTCCTGCCGCGAACATGAGAATCGTCGTGGATCTGGTCTCCTCCGCAATTGTCGTTCGACCCGCGCCTGTGGCGGGTTTGGTGTCCGTAGTGGTGCCGGTCTTTAACGAGCGCGAAAGCCTGGCGGTACTATTCACCGAGATCGATGCGATTGCGAAAACCTTGGTGGACACCATCGAAGTCATTTTCGTGGACGATGGCAGTACGGACGGCTCCTGGGAAACGATCGCGGAGTTGGCCAAGGCAAATCCACAAGTGACGGGGTTGCGGTTCCGGCGGAACTTCGGCAAGGCGGCTGCGCTCGCGGCTGGTTTTCGGCGTGCGGCTGGCGAGATCGTGCTGACCATGGACGCGGATTTGCAGGACGACCCGGCCGAGTTGCCGCGGTTCCTGGAAGCGATCCGTGGTGGGCAGGATCTCGTCAGCGGTTACAAGCAAGTCCGGCACGACCCGTGGCACAAGGTCTTCCCTAGCCGTGTCTTCAACTGGATGGTGAGTAGTGTCACCGGCGTTCAATTACATGACCACAACTGCGGCTTCAAGGCTTATCGCGCCGCCGTGACCCGCGAACTGCGCCTCTACGGTGAACTGCATCGCTATACGCCGGTGCTGGCGTCGGCTCGCGGCTTCCGCATTGGCGAACTCGTCGTCGCACATCGACCGCGCAAGTTTGGCAAATCCAAGTTCGGCTGGACCCGCTTCGCCAAGGGGTTTCTCGACCTCATCCAAGTGCGATTCATCACGCATTATGGCCGTCGACCGATGCACTACTTCGGCACAATCGGATTGCTGGCCTGGGCTGGTGCGTTCGCTTCCTTCGTCGCATTGATGATGTTGATGTGGAATGGCACGAGTCTGAGTTGGGCAATATCACTATTGATTGCCACGATCGTTCTGACGGTTATCGTCGGCCAGTCGTTCCTGACTGGCTTAGTTGCGGAACTTTTGCTTCACCATAAAGAAGTCGAGCCGTATGTGATCGTCGAGGAATCGCATAGTGGCCCTCACCCCCAGCCCCTCTCCCTGTGATCCTGACCTGACGATCAGGCGGGAGAGGGGTTGGGGGTGAGGGCCACTATGCTGACGAGAGCGTCGAGAATGCCTGGGTGCTGGCGAGTTGGCCATACATCTCTATGATTTCCATACCCGATGCCCTGCCCGCTAGCTCGACCGCATAACGTCATGGATCAACCATCTCCACGCCCAGATCTGATTCTCGGTATCGACGGCGGCGGCACGACCACTATCGCGGTGCTGGCAAACTCGAAAACAGGCGAAGCGTTGGGGCGAGGCGAAGCAGGCCCATCGAATATGCAGGCGGTCGGCAACGCGAACGGATTGAAGGCGCTCGATGTCAGTATCGACGGGGCCTTTCGCGCTGCCGGGGTGCCGCGTGCGAAAGTCGCTGCGGTGTGTATGGGGTTGGCCGGCGTCGATCGCACCAACGGCCTGGATGTCATTCACGATTGGGCGACCAAGGTCGATCTCGCCGCGAGTCTGCAAGTGGCGAACGATGCCACGCTGCTGCTGGCGGCTGGCACGCCTGACGGATGGGGTCTGGCGGTGATCGCGGGCACCGGCTCGATCGCGTTCGTGGAACGGCAAGATGGGCACGTCGGACGCGGCGGCGGTTGGGGTTACCTGCTGGGCGATGAGGGGAGCGCCTACGCCATCGCGCTGTCCGGATTGCGGGCTGCGTGTCGATCCTACGATGGCGTCGGACCCAAGACTCTACTGGTCGAACGGTTCGTGAAAAGCATGGGTCTGCAAGATGCGTCAGATATGATTCTCGCCGTTTATCAGGGGCCGTGGGACCGCACGGCGATTGCGGGGCTGGCACCAGTTGTGATGGAAGCCGCGGCGGGTGGCGATGCCATTGCGATTGGCATTGTTCGGCATGAATCCGGTGAACTGGCTCAAACCGCAGCAGCTGCCATCATCAGTAGCAGCCTACCAATGAGTGATCTGCCCGTGGCACTGGCGGGCGGGGTGTTAACGAAAAGCGAAGCTTACCGCGAAGAGTTCCTCGGTGCTCTCCTGGCGCTGGGGGTGTCCGTGGGGCCCGTGCAACTCGTAACCGATCCCGTCGCGGGAGCGATCGTATTGGCGAGGAAGGCGGCAGCCATGTCGCATTCATGATCTCATGTCGACGCCCACAGACGACACCACCCCGATAATCGAAGCCGTTGATCGGCCTGTCTGGCGTCACGTCCTCCGACTCGGCATCCCCGCACTCGCTCAGCAATACCTCTTCTTCCTGATTCAGCAGTACGATCAGTTCCTCGCCCGCAGCTTCTCCGCCGATCACCAGGCGGCGTTGAACACGGCCAACTACCTTTACTGGTTCGTGTCCAGTTACAGTGTCGTCGTCAGTGCCGGAGCCACCGCACTCGTCGGCAGGCTCATTGGCGCTCGAGATACTATCACCGCCAATCGCGCCGCAGCCCAAGCCATCGTGCTCGCGGTGGCGTTTGGACTGCTTGGCACGACCGCCGCACTCATTGGTTTGCCAACGCTCATGCACGCACTCGATTTGAAAGAACCGGCGCCGAGCATCGCCATCGATTATCTCTATCCACTCGCTGGCATCCTGATGTTGCAGATGCTCGAGACCGGCGGCATCGCCTGTCTGGTCGGCGCTGGCGACACCCGCACGGGACTTTACGTCCTGACCGGCGTGACAATCGTAAATGTACCCGCCGCGTGGTTGCTCTGCGATCAATATGGCTTTGTCGGCATCGCACTCGGTACTGGTCTCGCGCACTCACTCGGTGGGCTGGCAGTGCTGATGCTGCTCTTCCGTGGGCGTTCGGGCTTGCGACTTTCGTGGATAAACCTACGGCCAGACTTCGCCCTACTCTATCGGTTGTTGCGTGTCAGTGGACCGGCCGCGCTCGATAGCCTTTCGGTCGCCTCGTGCCAGCTCTGGTTCCTCAGCATCGTGAACCGACTGGGTAACGAGGAAGCCGCGGCTCATGGCATCGCCATACGCCTGGAATCGCTCGGCTACTTGGCGGGAGTTGCCTTCGCCCCGGCGGCGATGGCGGTAGTCAGTCAGAATCTGGGCCGAAAACGCCCGGATCGTGCCATGCGTGGCGGTTGGGCTGCTTACGCGCAGGCCGCGAGCATCATGTCGTTCATGGGGTTGATCTTCTACATCTTCGCCGGGCCGATGTGCCGACTTTACAGTCCCCACAACGAACGTGTTGCCAACCTGGCGGAAGCGGCATTGCAGTTGATCGCGTTCGCGATGCCAGGGCTGACCGCCTGCATCGTCTTCACGGCGGCATTACGTGCAGCTGGCGACAGCCGCCGACCGCTGGCGCTTAGCTGGATCGGCTTCCTCGGCGTGCGGATTCCACTGGCGTACTTACTTACGCCGACTTACGGCTTGATCGGCGCCTGGGTGGCCATGCTGGCGGATATTTACGTTCGCGCTTTGCTGTTCACGTGGCGTTTCGCGGGCGGAAGATGGAAGAACATACGGGTGTAGCGTTCGCCAAGACGGTTCTTGGTAGGTCCCGCGAGCCGAGCGGGACAAGCACTATCAACTAGAGAAGTTATGAGTTACTTCGATCGGGCCAAGTTCGACATCGCACAAGTGCCGCTCGGCTCGCGGCACCTACCAAGAGGTATACAAGGCCGGGTTCGCCATGAAGCTTTAACTTTAGCGCTTCCTGCCAACATCGTCACTTGCGAGTCGTAAGCTGTCTAGCGCCACCGGTTTCGCTGGTATCACCCTTGTGACGCGCGTGCATGTCGGATTGTGGACGAAACTAGCAAGGTCGGTTGCGATTTTCTTCGATCATGCTGCCGTCGACCGACGATAAACCAGGTAGAATGGCACGGCTGAGAGGTATGCTCTCAGCTTCCGCATGGTGGCGGACGCATCTCACGCGAGCCGAATTACCGACCGCAACGGACGCGGCAATAACGACTCGGATGGCCTTCCCGGCTGCCAGAGTCACCGCGAGACAGGGTTGCGGGCGATGAAAACGACTCGATTCATTCAAGTCGGGTTGTATACCCCTACCAGCCCCGCGTACAAATACGATACCGCGTAGCTCCGCCCGCGGAGTTGCGGGGGGAGACGTTACACCGATGCGACATTTGCCGCCGCGTCAATGGCTGTCCTGGCGTATCACTCGATTCCCGACGCAAGCGTCGGTCGACAGTGGTCGTCTGCCAGCCTTCCAGCGACGCGACCTGGCCACCATGAGCCACCAAAACCTACAACCGCTGACCATAGATGGAGATCGCCCGGATCTGCGCGCCGAACGGCCCGGTCCCGATGGCGTTCGCCATGCCCTGGTCGATCACGTCCGCAAGTTGATTGCTGCCGGTCGCTACGACACGCCCGAACGCTGGGCCGCCGCCGAGGCAGGGCTCTTCCAGACCATGGATGAAAAGTAACGCAGCACTCTTGTTAGCCCGACGCGCCAGCGAGGGATCCAACGGTAAATTCCCTCGCTTGCGCGTCGGGCTAACAAACGCGTCGATCACCAGGAGCCGATTACCGTGGACTTGCCTGCCGTCGAGGTGTCGCAAACGCCGGAAGAGAAGTTCCGCGAGTTCTTGATTAGCCGACCGAAACCGCAACGATTCACCGAACAGCAGCGGGATCTGGTTCGGCACATCTTCGCCAAACACAAACACTTCGATACCGATGAACTCCTCGCAGATCTGAAGCAAGCGAGTCGGGCCATCAGCCGGGCTACAGTTTATCGCACATTGTCCAAACTCGTCGAAGCCGGGTTGTTACGCCGCATCGAAATTGGCAGTCGCACGGTTTACGATCACGACTACGGCTACCCACAACACGAACACATGGTCTGTTCGCGGTGCGGTAAGATGATCGAATTCCAACACGATGCCATTGAAGCGTCGGTGAAGGAAATCGCATCGCAGTATGGCTTCCGCGCCGTCGGCTTCGATCTGGTCGTGCGTGGCACCTGCTCCGATTGCAACGCCGAATCTGCCGCGAAACGGCGACTAGTGATGTAGCGTTGGAGGTTTGATCGCCCCGTCAAAAGCCCCGTCAAAAGCCCCGTCATTTCGCACGGGATCTCGGTTGGAGCCATTCGGCGCAAGTTCATGGCTGGCATTTGCAATCAAACCGATACTCGTCAGTTCGGGAGGTGTGTGTGCAAAAGTCGCTGAAAAGACTAGCCACTGGCAGATCAACGATAGTCAAGCGGGGTCGGGGTGGATTTCGACCACGGGTAGGCCGACCACAGCGTGAACCACCAAAGCGGGCAGACGACGCGGAGCAAGTCGGCGGGGTCACCCCAGACCAAATCGGAGGCCGTGATGCCGAGCGCTCCCCAGAATGCGCACTGCCAACGGGGCAGGGCCGAGAAACCCAAGACCGCTGCAAGCAGTCCAAAGAAGACAAGAGCGACAGCCATCGCAGGAGTGGTCGGATCGTGCCAGTTGGTCTCCGCCGCGCCAATGATACCCATCCCAGGCCAGGTGAAGTTGCCGGACCCACTTCCCAATCCGACCGTCAGCCACAAACCCATCTTCCATAAGAGCATCGGGATCGCAGGGATGATCGTGTAGGCGACAGCCGCGAGCCACTGGCGGTTTAATACCAATTGCAACGCCAGTGCCAGCGGTGTGAGCAGGAAATACTCCTTGGCCAGGCCCGCCAGCATGAACAGCGCGAGGGCAAGAGTCGATCGTTGGGCCTGATATGCCCATACGCCTGCCACAACCAGCGCCAACGCCAATAGATCGCTAGTTAAAAGTAATGCGGCCATGTAACCGCCGGGGTTGCACAAACCCAGGACGACAACCATCGAATGCAGTCGATTCCGTCGGGCCAATCCAACCATAGCGATGGCATACAATCCACCCGCGAGAATCTGCAAAGCGATCATCCCCGTCAGCGTACCCCACGGCGATAGCGTGCCACCCAACCCCGAAAGGATCGGATACAGCGGTCGAGCATAGCGGTAACCAACGTCTTGAACGCCATCGAACGTTTCCTGATCGGCGTTCCAAAACCAGGGGCTGCGGGCGATCAGATAGAAGTATTTGCCATCGTGGCCCAGGCTGCCCGAAAGTGCGAGGTTGCCGAGTTCACGCTCGATCTTCCCACGAGCGATCGCTTCCGCGCCGACATGCATGAGGAACGTCGGGTTCCAGTTCTCTCGGGAGATAGCGCGCAATTGCGCTCCAGCGATCAGCCCACAACCGACGAGGAACCAAAGCCAGAGTGGCAAGCGTAGCAGCATCCGATCGACCCCCGATAGTTACGCAACATCCAGGGCGAAGCGTTTGCGCCAGTAGGCAGGGTCGTGGCGTATCTCGCCAATCAGTCGGCGTGCCATGCCGGACGGCGGTTTCGTTCCTTGTTCCCACGCTCGCACTGCTTGTGGAGATGCACCGAGAATCCGTGCGAAAACCGCCTGACTCACCCCGAGCGCTTGCCGGGCTTCGACAGCTTCTTTCTTGGTGACCACTGGCAGTTCATGAATGACCTTCGCTGGTGGAATTGGTATGCCGTGCTTTTCCTTAAGGGCCTTCAACCCACCAGCCTTCACAGTGGCTGA
>Ga0105048_10017270_pt1 | contig 11134 bp, 7 predicted proteins | sample MAT05_FD_78382 | JGI IMG/M metagenome (GOLD analysis project Ga0105048, IMG submission 78382) | Freshwater microbial communities from Lake Fryxell liftoff mats and glacier meltwater in Antarctica - MAT-05 | ecosystem: Environmental > Aquatic > Freshwater > Ice > Liftoff microbial mat | place...
AACACGCCTTTTTCGCGAATGCTGAACGGTTGGGTAGACTCTGTAGCATTCAGCACAATCAGCACGTTACGGCCATCGGGCGTTTTGAACGCTACATTAGGCAGCGAATCCGAGGTATTGGATTGAATACGAACGGACCCCGGCCGCACAAATTTGGATGCTACGGCCACAATATAGTACGCTGGGTTACGCGTCACCGTGTTGCCATTCAGCGTTATGGCCCCGAGGCATTCCGTACATCCACCTGGCGTATGGGGTTCCTGTTTGGGATCGGCCGCCAGATTCCATTCCAGCACCGCCCGACTCCAGTTGCGGGTTGCCCCGATAATGAGGTTTTTAACGTGCCAGCCCAGATCGCCTTTCAGATTACCGGGGGCGCCAATCCATTGCTCGGTGAAATACAGGTTTTTGTCGGGATGCGCATTATGCACCTCCGTCAGTGCCGTAACCGGGCCGCCATACAGGTGAAACGCCGACCCATCGACGTATTTCCGGGCTTCAATGTCATTCAAAATTGAGATCGGGTAGTCTGGACGGTCGGCGTTGTGGTCGTACAGAATTATTTTAGTATCGAGACCCGCTGCATTGAAAGCAGGCCCCAGGCTTTTTTTGATAAACGTAGCCTGCTCCCGGGGTAGCATCAGCAAACTGGGGTTGTTTCCGGGGTGCAAAGGCTCATTCTGAATCGTAACGGCGTCAATTCTGATACCCTCGGCCTTCATTCCCTTGATATATTTTACAAAATACTGGGCGTAGGCATCGTAATACTCCGGCTTCAGGCTACCCCCTTTCGCGTTGTTGTTGGTTTTCATCCAGACTGGTGGCGACCAGGGCGACCCTAAAATCCGAATGGTTGGGTCGATGGCTAAAATGGCTTTCAGAATCGGAATCAGGTAGGTTCGATCTGGGTTCAGTGAAAACTTATCCAGCCTGACATCGGTCTGCCCATCCGGCAAATCGTCGTACGAAAAGACTCGGTCGTCTAGGTCCGATGCGCCAATACTAACTCTCAGGTAGCTGACTCCAATGCTGTTGCCCTCCGTCGAAAACAATTCCCGCAGTAATGCCGTCCTGGTGTTCGCATCCATACGACTCAGGAGCATAGCACTGCCCCCTGTTAGTGTGTAGCCAAACCCGTCGATAGACTGAAATTGCTGTGTTTCATCAATGTCGATGGTCGGGTTCTGATCGGTTGCAGTGCTGAACGGAAGGGGTCCCGGTTGCTTCACGAACAGGGCCGAGCGATCCGGGTTCGTTAGCCAGACCTCTACGGCCCCCGATGCGCTTTGCAGGCCTGGACTTCGTTGACAGCCAGCTAACAGGCTCAGAACGATGACAATATATAGTGCAGTGAATTTCTGAAAAGGTCGGACTCGCATCGGTGGGGCCTGGTTTTGAAACGATATAATTCTATCTACAAACAAGAGACTTCCAGAACCTGTTTCTAACCGAACAGGCCTTAGCAAAACGACCTAAATCTAGCTTGCTTGTCTGTAGCCACACTTGATTTATTGGCGATAAATTATTCCAACAAGTAATTTTGGCCATTCGGTACTTTTGTAAATAAAGAAACGCCACAACGACTTTGGCCCTTTGCTGGGCAACGGGTCTTTAGAATTTAATGATTATGAAACGAACGTTCTTCCTGGTCGGGTTATTAGCAGCAACAGTAACACTGGCAACTCCCCCAACAAAAAAAGCCAAATGGACAACCCTGTTTGACGGCAAAACCACCAACGGCTGGCACCGCTACCTTAAAACAGATACCAACGGCTGGCGTGTAGAAAATGGCACCCTCATTACCGATGGCAAACAGGGTGATCTGGTCACGGATAAAGAGTACGAAAATTTTGATCTGGAGTTCGAGTTCAAAGTACAGCCCAAGGGCAACAGTGGCGTAATTTATAAAGTGCAGGAAGACCCACAGAATAGCCAGCCGTATTATTCAGGGCCAGAATTTCAGGTAATCGACGACAAAGGCTACGAATGGCGAGACAAAGATGGCAAACTTATTCAACTGAACAACAATCAGTTAACAGGAGCCAACTACGACATGATTCCCCCCAGCGACCTCAGTGCCGTGAAACCAGCCGGCGAATGGAACAAAGGCCGGATTTCGATTCAGAACAACCATGTAGAACACTGGCTGAACGGCAAAAAACTGGTTGAATACGATTATGGCTCCGATGCCTGGAAAGCAATGGTCACCAAAAGCAAATTCTCCAAATGGGCCTACGCCACACCTCATACCAAAGGCAAAATTGCCCTCCAAGGCCACGGCGACGTTGCCTGGTATCGGAATATAAGGATTAAGGCCTAAAAAGCAAAACAGGGAGCGACCGAAAAGTCGCTCCCTGTTTTTGAACTATCTACTGGCCCAGCATCAACCTTGCTCCAGTGCTCATAATTACCTTACCACCCGCTCCATGGATTACCCGGCCCGGAATCATCGTTTTGGGCCAACAGGGTGGTGCCGTTGGCAGCCTATAGCTTGAGGTAAGTTTTCGTTAGCGTATTATTGATTATGGCTCAACCGAACTAAGCCGGATTCGACCACCACTGAGTTGCCCGGTTTCCTGAGCTGTTTTGCCGGTTGGCAAGGTATTACCCTGAAACACAAGACTCACAAAACAGCGGTTGAGCGACGCCCCCCGCCAGTGATGAACCGCTTCGGTAGCGTCTAAGCAGAGCGATTGGGGTTTGGTTGATGCCGTCAGTTGATAGGTGTCGAGGACACCCACGAAGGCCGGGCTTTCGGGTTTAAGATGGGATACGAGCGTGGTTTTTTGGGTGAGATAAACTTCATAAACACCCTCTGGATTTCTGCCAAGCCGTACTGAATCAAAGCACAGGGCGTATTGATAATCAGTGCGGTATGTTCTGGCCTGTGGAGTGGTCAGGGCAAGCTGAACGCCCGGACGTTGCCGGTTCAGGAGCCACGGCCGGGTCTGTGCAGCCAGCCGCACCGAATCGGAAACGGCCTTTCCGTTGCCGCCCGAAGGCAGCAAAGGTGAAGACCCAAACCAGGTTGTACTCATTAGAAGAAGCCAGAGAAGCATGTCGATTGTGCTTATTGAACTACCCGGTTAATAACGAAATTAATGCCGTTTACGCGCACCGTGCCATCTGCTTTTACCGGGCGGCCATTGAGCGTGTTTCCGCGTGTAAAAAACGTGAGTTCAGCCCGTTGCAGATCATCCACAGTCAGACCCAGTTTCCGCACAGCCTCCGTAGCATCAACGTCCACGGCTTTTGGCGCGTGTCGGTGGGCTTTGGATGGCATGGCTGTGAACAAATCGAGCACCCCCACAAACGAGCGACTTTGCGGATTTGGTTGTTCAGTACGGGGCAGGTTCATATACACTTCCACCACGCCTTCGGGTTGTTTATCAACTTGAATTCCTTCGAGTTCAATAATCAACCGATCCGATTTGCCATCATTTGCAAACTGAAACCGTTCCAGTTTGTTGGTGCGTTTTACCTGCTCGAACTGGGCTTTGTTGGTTCGCTCAAACGGCACACGGGTAAGTTCGGCTAAGGTGCCAAGGGGAGGTATTTTCACCAACTGAATCTTTGTAAATTTCCATTGTTGCCAGTTTGCAAGAATATTACAGGGCGGTTGTACCGGAAAATCGTAGCGATAGTTGAGCGATACCGCCGTGTTCAGCACCTGGCTGGCAGTCATGACGACGGCGGCCCCGGTTTCGTTGAAAAACGTGTAACTTTTGTTCATCCAGGGACTATTGGCGGCCGCCGTTGGGTTTGACCGCCCTCCGCATTGCCGCAGCCATTGCTCCCACAAACGGTCGATGTTGGTGTGATGGAGCCAGAAAACCGGATCCAAAGCAGCCCGATTTATAGACGACATATTGCCGCCAATGGTCCCGTGCAAGGCACCATGTGGCCCTTCGAGCGCACTGTTGAACGAGAAATAATTGATGTTAACGGCGGCAGTCAGGGCGGTGGCAATGCTCACCATCGGCGCATTGGGCAAGCTACCGCCCGCATTGATCGACGCGGCCCGCGTGTCGAACAGCACATTGCCGGGTGTGTTGGCCCGGTAAGCGGCATGGAGTACCGGGTTAGTCTGGTAGTTCCAGTAGGGTAGTGTCAGGTTGGGGTTGCCTGATTTAGCGCGGAGAATACGCTCGAAAAAGTAAAGATACATCCGGTGCCAGGCCAGAAAAAACTGGCTACCATGCGTACACGAATTCCAGGAGGGCAGGTTGTTAGTCAGGAGGGTGCCATGAATGGCGGCCTGATACTGCCAACTGGTTTTGTTGGTTACGGGCAGGGCTTTCATGGCGGCAATGCCCGTTTTGATGGAGGCAATGTCGGCGGCTGACAACGAATTGACGTTTCGGCGAACCATAACGGCCTGTGGCGCAATCATTTCGGGCGAGAAAGGCATGGCATCGGCTATAGCGGGGCTGCTCAGGCAGTTGGGGATGGCCACAGGGGCGGGGCTGTCGGCTGTGTTGCCGCCCCAAAGCGACATCAACAGGGCAAGGACGGGTATAAGAATGGTTTTCATCGAAAAAGTGACGGTTTATAATTGACAGACGTTTGTCAATCGGCAAGGACTTACGAAGTGTCCTCTGTGCCTTAGTCGTCTAAGCTGATTTAGGAGAAACAGCCTGCGTATTCCGTCACAAAAATGCAGCTGTATAATCCCTTGTAAAAAACTGACAATCAGTTTGTTTACCGTTTAATAAAGAGGATCTGGAGGGCTTTCACTAATGCAGCGGCCTTCCCTTTACCTGCCCGCCCCGTGCATCGTCGATGCCGTGCTGAATAATGAAGGCGTGGGGGTCTATTAGCTCCACGGCATCGCGGATATTGCTCAGTTCTAAGCGCGTTACCACCGAGTATAGCACGTCGGTGTCTTGCCGATCCTGGCCGCGTTTGCCGTATCCTTTCTGACCTTTCAACACGGTAACGCCCTTTTTCAGGTCTTCGGTGAGCATCAGCCGGATGGTTTCGGCCTTATCCGACACGATAATCACGGCGGTGTATTCTTCGATACCATGCACAATGAAATCAATGGCTTTGGAGGCTCCGAAGTAGGTAATCATGGAATAAAGGGCCACGTCGATGCCGAGGAAGAAAGCCGCTGCTCCGAAAATAAATACGTTGATTATCAGGATAATATCACCCACTCGCAGCATCGCCGACCGCCGACTGAGCAGCAGGGCGGCTGCTTCGGTGCCATCCAGCACGGCCCCGCCCCGCATGGCTAATCCGATACCGGCACCGATGAACGCCCCCCCAAATATGGCCGTCAGCAACAGGTCGGGGGTAACATCGGGGAAGGGAACAACCGCCAGACAGAGAGCTAAACCGACGATGCCCAACGCGCTTTTGATGGCGAAATCGCGGCCAATCTGGTAATACCCCAGCACCAGAAACGGCAGGTTGAACAAGGGCAACATGATTGAAAGCGACCAGCCGGTCAGACTCGACAGCAACATGGAAACGCCCGTTACGCCCCCGTCGATGAAGTGGCTGGATAGCAGAAATCCTTTCAGGCCCATTGCCACGGAAAAAATACCGGCGATAATCAAAACGGTGTCTTTAATGTATGTTTTGGTAGTTGTCATAGTATGTTGAGGTTATGTTTTGAAGGGCAGTGGGCCTCCCTTACAAATACAACCGCTGAAAAGCTCCTACCGTTTACTCAAAACTTAAACCAAATAGTTACCTTTCAGTATCAGCTACTTACCTTTCAAGTATCTACCCCGCATTACTCGTTCGTAAGTACATCGCGCCCACTATTTTAGTATCATATTGAGGGTTTTACCGGCTGTTTCAGGGTTGGGAGGACTCCTGTTGCCCAACGCCTTTACCTGTTCCCTTATGACCCGATCCCTGTTGCTATTCAGTTTGACCCTGTTGCTGGTTCAGGTTGATTGCACGAATCCTAAAAAGTTGACACAATCTGTTTGCGATGCCTGGGCTTCTTCCGACAAAGCAGCACTCGATAAAGCCGTGGATCGGTTTGCCCGCTCGCTCGACCCCAAAAAGACCATGAACGAAAACGCCCGCGCCCTTGCCGACTGGTTAGAAAAACAGCCCTGCATTCGACAGGTGGGTATTCCAACGGACGTGGTCGCTACCGAACCGCCCGGCCTCGACCTGACGGTGGTGCATCGCGACGGTTCCAAACGCACATTCAGCGTTTTGTTTGGCAAAACCACCATCAAGCTAAGTAACAGTTACTGAACCTCTTAACCTTTTCTCATTATGACACGCGACGAGATGATTGCCCGGCAGGAACGGCTGCAACAACTCCGCCCACAGGCCGAAGAAATCCTGATGAAGATACCGGGCGTGATTGGAGTAGGAATTGGGTTGAAAGAAACCAATAACGAATTGACCGAAGAAGGCTCCTTTCGGGTGTACGTTGAGCGTAAAAAATCCCTCATTGACGTTCCATCCGACCAACACATTCCCGACGAAATACTGGGTGTGAAAACCGATGTAATCGAGATGGACTTGACCGATCAGATCGTGGACGAGAGCGAATATCGCCCCCTCAAGGGTGGTATTCAGATTGGCAACGGGTCAGGAGCGCTCGGAACGTTGGGTTGCCTGGCCAAACGTACTTCCGACAATGTTACCGTTATGTTGAGCAATCACCACGTTATGTTTGCTTCGGGCAAGGGAGTTGGCGACAAAATCGGGCAACCCGACTTGTGCGAATCCTGCTGTTGTTCATGCGGAGAGGTCGGCACCATTGCCGCCGGATCCATTCCAGCCGGGGGAGTAGCCGGACGGGTCGATGGCGCCATTGCCACCGTCAAAGCAGGTATTGGGAGCATTCAGGAAATTAATCAGATTGGTGTTATCGCCGGTACGGCAGCAGCCGTCTTCGGCGAAACGGTACGCAAAGTGGGCCGAACCACCGGTCTCACCACCGGCACTGTCACCGCCGTTTCAGACCCCGCTTCGTCGAGTTCCGGGCCAACCTACATCAATCAGGTTCGGGTGGCCCCTATTGCGGGTGTTCCTAAGTTTTCGGATAGTGGCGATTCCGGTTCGGTTATCGTCAACGCCAGCAACCAGGTGGTTGCCCTGCTTTGGGGTGGCAACACAGGCCCGTCGGTAGCCAACAACATTGCTGATGTGCTGGCTGCGTTTGGCATTACAATTCCCGCTGGTGTTGCGCCGGTTGACTTTGTGCGCGACACGATCTCCCCTGTCGAGGCCCCCTCCGACAATGCCGTGTTAGTTCGGCGGCTGGAGCGCACCCTTCGCCAAACGGAGCCGGGGCAAGCGGTGCTGACTGTTATTCAGGAATTTCGGTTCGAGGTGATGGACCTCATCAACCACAACCGGGTGGTGGGCGTAGCCTGGCAACGGCGGCAAGGCCCGGCTTTTTTGGCGGCCCTGTTCCGCAGCCTGAAAGAACCGACCTACCGGATTCCCCGCGAAATTAACGAGGTATCCGTGCGGAACTTGCTCATGGGCATGGCCACCGTGCTAACCGAATATGGCAGCCCGCGCCTTCGCGCAGCCATCGACCAACACGCGATGGCCATTTTGGAAGCGGCCGATGAACAGGATACGATTGAGGGAATACTGACTCAGTTAACGGACACCACTCATGCCATCGCCCGCAACCACTAACGGAACGCTCGAACGCATTGCCATTTCGCTCGCCCGGCTTTTGGCTCCCTTAGAGGAGTTGATGGAACCGATTGAAGCCCGCAAACTGCTGGCCGAACTCGGTATTCAGTTTCCGCCTGCCCTCGATGCCGCACCCGGCTTTGTCAACGCCCTCCAAACCTTAACGACCAACAGTCGCGCCCTGTTGCCACTGGTAAAAGAACTCGTGGATGCTATTCAGGCCGAGCAACCTGGCACCGTTGTGGGCAAGGGTACCGAACTGTTTGGCAAGGTAAAAGGGGTGGTGAATGGGTTTTCCGATCTGGCCACTGCCCTTCGGAATGCCGGGCCGTTTCCCGGCATCTCGCCCGCCGATCTCAACACCTTTGCCGATAACCTGCCGGGCCGCCTACTCGATTACCTCATTATTCGTCGGCTCGAAGGCATCAAAGGCGTGGCCGAAGGACTGGATTTTATCGGAGCCATCGAACGCACCAAACGCAATGTGGGGTCGGTCGATCTGGTTAAACTGCCCTTCACCGAGCGCAAACTCCGGGTCGATCAGTTACTGGAGTTTCTGAAAAATCCGGGTAGTCGTTTAAACACTCTGTACCAATGGGGTAGCGATGCCTTAGACGGAATCCCCCTGTTGACTAAAGGCCAGGAACTGCTCAACTCGGCGGGGATTCCGGCTATTTTCGACCGGGGAGTGAACCCACCCGTACTCGATTTGGCCGTTTTCGAGATTTCCCCCCGGCTCGATGTGAACCCAAAAGGGATCATCGTGAAACTCAGTGATGAAGTCAAAATCGATAAGGCGCAACCGTTCACGCAAAACGATTTTAAGGTTGAGGTGAAATTTGAGGGCGAACTCAAAGCCGCTACCAGCCTGACGATTCAGCCCAACGGCAACCTGATCTTCAAACCACCGGGAGCCGATTTCACAGGCCGGGCGGAGGTGAAATTTACGGCGGGCCTGGGCAATTCACCCTACGTTATTCTTGGCGCACCAGGTGGTTCTCGGCTAACGGTGAACCAGTTAGTTGCCAAAACCGGCGTTGATCTCGTGGTGAACGGCCCCAATACCGAAGGCCTGTTTGGGATTGAAGCTGAAATCAAAAACGGCAAAGTAGTTATTGACCTTGGCGGGGCCGACGGGTTCCTGAGTAAAATTCTGGGTGGGGTCGGCCGCGTGGAATCAGATTTTGGGCTGACGGTGGGGTTCAACACCCGCAACGGCCTGTATTTCAGGGGTAGTACCTCGCTAGAAATCCTGCTGCCGCTACACCTGCAACTCGGCCCGGTCGAATTACAGGCCCTGATTCTGACGGTTGGGCTGGACGGAAACCGAGTCCCGATTGGCATCGGGGCCAACATTAAAGCCGAACTTGGGCCACTCAAAGCCGTCGTAGAAGAAATGGGCGTGAATGCCTTTATCGAGTTCAAACCCAACCGCGATGGCAAAGCCGGGCCGGTGGATTTCAACATTGGGTTCCGGCCCCCCAAAGGCGTGGGGCTATCGCTCGATGCGGGCGGTTTCAAAGGGGGTGGGTTCCTGAGCATCGACACGGAACGGGGCCGCTATATTGGTGCCCTCGAACTGACCTTCCAGGGATTTCTCACGCTCAAAGCCATCGGCATTATTGCCACCAAAAACCCCGACGGCTCCAACGGTTTCTCACTGCTGATTCTGATTACGGCGGAGTTTCCTCCCATTCAATTGTCGTTTGGATTCACGCTTATTGGCGTAGGCGGTTTGCTGGCCCTCAACCGGACCATGAAACTCGAAGCCCTCCGCGAAGGCGTGCGCACCAATGCTATCAAGAGTGTGCTGTTTCCAGTGGACATTGTGGCCAATATCAACCGCATTGTCAGCGACCTCGAACGGTTTTTTCCCATTCAACAGGGCCGGTTTGCCTTTGGGCCGATGTTTAGTATCGGTTGGGGAACGCCCACGCTCATCAGCATCGAACTGGGCCTGATTATAGAAGTACCCAGCCCCATTCGCATTGCCATTCTGGGCGTACTGAAAACAGTGCTGCCCCGCGAAGAACTGCCGTTGCTGCGCTTGCAGGTCAACTTTTTGGGGGCCATCGACTTCGAGCAGGGTACACTCAGCTTCGACGCGACGCTGTATGACTCGCGCCTGCTGACGTTCTCGCTGTCGGGTGATATGGCCGTGCGGCTCAACTGGGGCAGTAATCCGGGCTTCATCTTATCGGTGGGCGGTTTCCACCCGGCATTTCAGCCCCCGGCGGGCCTCACCAACATGCGCCGGATCACGATTAGCCTACTGGCCGAAGACAACCCGCGCATCCGGCTCGAAAACTACTTCGCCGTCACCTCCAACACGGTGCAGGTGGGGTCGAGGGTGGAGTTGTACGCGGCTGCCTGGAAGTTCAACGTATACGGATTTTTGGCTTTCGACGCGCTGATTCAGTTCAGCCCGTTCAAGTTTCTGATCGACTTTGAAGCCATGCTGGCGGTGCGGATTGGCGACGAAGAACTGTTCTCGATTCACCTCGAAGCGCACATGTCAGGACCGGCCCCGTGGCACGTGTCGGGCAGTGCGTCGTTCCGCATTTTGTTCGTCAAAGTAAAAGTGAATTTCGACGTGGAGTGGGGCGACCGGCCCAACGATCCGCTGCCAACGGTGGAGGTGTTGAACGAACTGGAAGATGCTTTCAAAGCTCGCCAAAGCTGGCAGGCGGTGTTACCCGACAACCGCAACCTGCTCGTCACACTCCGCGAACTCCCCGCCGACATGGCCGATATTCTGTTGCACCCGGCGGGTTTCCTCCGCGTTGCGCAACGCAATACCCCGCTTGACCTGAACATCCAGAAATACGGCACCAAAAAACCCAGCGACGGGCAACGGTTTACCATTCAGTCGGTTATGGCCGGCTCGAACCCACTCACCCGCACCAACCTGGCCACCACGCCGTTCAGCGATTACTTCGCGGCTGCCCAGTTTCTGGAGATGACCAACAGCGAAAAGCTGGCCCGGCCCTCGTTCGAGAAAATGAAAAGCGGGGTCGAAGTCCGGCAAACGGGTCTGGATTTACAGTCGCACAAAACGGTTATCAAAACCGTGCGCTACGAGCAAATTGTGTTCGATTCCAAGTTCCGGCAGGAGCGGCTGAAACGGTTTGGCATACTGAAAGCGGGTTTGTTTACGCAACTGCTGGCGGGTAATGCGGCCTCGAAATCGGCCCTGTCGCAAGCGAGCAAAGTTGACTTTGGGATCACCAAAAAAGCAGCCACGGTGGTCGATGAAGCCTACCGCATCGTAAACGTCGATTCGATGCAGGCGCATGCGGGCACCACCGTTTTTGCAACTCAGTCCGAAGCCACCCAACACCTCCGAACGCTGGTGAAAACCGATCCGGCTCTAACGAGTCAGTTACAGATTTTGTCGAGTTTGGAACTATGAAATCATGAGCCAATACACCTTTTTACCCTGGCTACGGCAGGGTCTTGCTAACCAGATTGTTGAAGCCGATGGCAATCAGGCCGTGAAAGAGCG
>Ga0105048_10017271_pt1 | contig 11134 bp, 6 predicted proteins | sample MAT05_FD_78382 | JGI IMG/M metagenome (GOLD analysis project Ga0105048, IMG submission 78382) | Freshwater microbial communities from Lake Fryxell liftoff mats and glacier meltwater in Antarctica - MAT-05 | ecosystem: Environmental > Aquatic > Freshwater > Ice > Liftoff microbial mat | place...
ACCGGCACCATGACGGAACTTGAGGAGTTGAAGGCCAAAGTACCGGCGGGATTGCTTGAGGTGCTGGCCATTCCCGGCATGGGCCCCAAGACGGTGGCGCTGGTGTGGAAAGACCTGGGGGTGGTGGACCTTGCGGGATTGAAGGCAGCGATTGCTGATGGGCGGCTTCTGACGCTGCCGCGGATGGGAGAAAAAGCGGTCGGGAAGATCAAGATGGCGATTGAAATGCTCGCGCAGTCGGCCGGGCGCTTGCGGCTGGGGATCGCGATGCCGATTGCGCAGCGGGTGGCGGCGCAGATGCACAATGCCAAAGGTGCTGGCGTGAAGCGGGCCGCGTTTGCGGGGTCATTGCGGCGCGGGAAAGAGACGATCGGGGACATTGATATTCTGGTGGTGGCGGCGGATGCGCAGAAGGCGGCGGAGGCGTTTTGCACGATGCCGGGCGTGCGGCAGGTGATTGCCAAAGGTGAGAACAAATGCTCGGTGCGGATGAGCATTGATCTGGATGAATCGCGGTGGAGCGGGGACCCGGAAATGGCGGGGTCAGAGACCAAGGCGGCGGTGGGGGTGGCGGATGCGGATGCGGTCAAGCGGCCGACGGTGCAGGTCGATCTGCGGGTGATTCCGGCATCCTCATGGGGCGCGGCGCTCATGTACTTCACCGGGTCCAAAGAACACAATATCAAACTCCGCGAGCGGGCCCAGAAAATGGGCCTCACGCTCAATGAATATGGCCTGTTTCCTGATGATAAAGCGGCCGACAAGCCCCCGCAGCAGCGGGGTGTGAAGGCCGTCGCCAGCGCGACCGAAGAGAGCATCTTTACGGCACTCGGCCTGGCGTTTGTGCCGCCAGAACTGCGCGAGGATCGTGGCGAGACCGAACTCAAAGCCACGCCCCGGCTTATTGAAGTGGCCGATATAACATCCGAACTGCACGCCCACACAACGGCGAGTGATGGCTCGATGAGCATCGTTGAACTGGCCGAGCACATGAAGTCCCGCGGCATGCACACCATCGCCGTGACGGACCACTCGCAATCATCGGCGATCGCCGGCGGGCTCAAGCCCAAGGCCCTGCGCGAGCACATCGCCGCCATTGCCCAGGCGCAGAAGGCCGTCAAGGGCATCACTCTTTTGGCGGGCAGCGAAGTCGATATTCTGGCCAGTGGCGAACTCGATTACCAGGACGATCTGCTCGCCGAACTCGAACTCGTCGTCGCCTCGCCCCACTCGGGGCTTTTGCAGGATTCCGAAACCGCCACCAAACGGCTCCTCAAAGCCATCGCCCACCCGCTTGTCCACATTCTCGGCCACCCCACCGGCCGCCTCATCAACCGCCGGCGCGGGCTGGAGCCGGATATGGCAGCGGTGATTGCGGCGGCGAAGGAGCATGACGTGGCGCTTGAGATCAACGCCCACTGGATGCGGCTTGACCTTCGCGACACACACGTGAAGGCGGCGGTGGAGGCGGGATGCCTGATTGCCATCAACTGCGATGTGCACGCGAAGGAGGATGCCGACAACCTTCTCTACGGCGTGACGACCGCAAGGCGCGGGTGGCTGACGCCGGAGCAGTGCATCAATACGTGGACGGCAGCGAAGCTGCATGGCTGGCTGAAGAAGAAGCGGCAGTAGGGCCGGACACGATCAAAAGAAATCAGCGAGCCATGGCGTGCCCGTTGCGAGGAGCGCGGAAAGAAGATCAAGTTGGACGGAGTCGCCGCTTGCCTGGCCGAGCAACGCTGCGTCGCGCGCCGACCACATTCCTGAATAGATCGCGGCGAGGGCGCGAATGCTGAGGGAGACCGCGCCCGTGCCGCCACGGGTGAGGGTGGCGCGGCCGGTGCTGACGCTGAGCACGAAATCACCGTTATTGGCTGCAACCAGATCATCGGCGATGCGGAGATGGACGGTGCCGGCGAGAGCAGGGGAATAGCCACGCTCTTCGAGGGCGGCTTTGACGCTGGTGATCCGGAGCATCCACCATTCTTTGCGTTTGATCTCAAAGCGCTGGAGCGAAAGAAGGGCGAGGAGCGGGTGCCATGGGCCGGCCTGGAAGGTGACATCGTCGGCCATGGAGGCGAAGTCGCGGAGGAAGCCGAGTAGGCGGCGGCCGGACGCGTGGGTGAGAAAGGCGAGGTCGGAGAGGGTGAGGTCATGGCGGCCGGTGTCGGGTTTGCGGTCTTGCGAGAGAAAGACATAGGCATCGAGGCCGCCAGTGGCGTTGCGGAGGCCGAAGGGCATGTAGGTCTTGTCGCGATTGGCGCGAATGCGGTTCCAGATGTAGGAGCCGCGGTCGAGGGCTCCGCAGGAGCTTGAGGCGAAAGCGCGGTAGCAATCCTCGATGGCGGGGGCGTCGGCATCGGTGAGGGGGACGAACGGGGCCGTCTCAGGGCTGGAACCGGGACGGGCGCGGTCGCCGACATCAATATTGGCGACGGGGAGACGAACGGCGCAGGCATGACCGGCCTGTTCGTAGCCGACTTGGCGGTAAAGCGCCTGAGTCGACGCGTAGAGCGAAGAAAGCGCGATGCCCTCAGCGGCGATTTCCTGGATTCCGCTGCGCATAAGTGCGAGAGCGCGCCCGCCGCCACGGTGCTCGGGCGGAACGGCCACGCCGGCGATGCCGACGACGGGAACTGGGCGGCCGCCGAAGTAGTGAGCCATGGGAACACGCAGGAGGCAGGCCTCGGGCGGGCTGGTTTGGGGATTTGAGGCTGCTTCGGCGGGGCGGAGGACCCGAAAGTTGTCGGCACCGGCCTTTTCAACCCAGGATCTGATGCCCTCGACGGTGCCGGCGAAGGCGATCTGGAGCATTCGCGCGACGGCGTCGGTATCGAGGGCGGGGTCGAAGGATGTCAGGGAATAGGCGGGGCGAGCGGTTGTCACAGGAGATTCTTAGGTGCGGGGAACGCTTGGACGAACCGGATGGACGCTCGTTCGTACAGTTTGCGAACAGATCGGAATGGCTGTTTTGCGCGCCATGGGGCCGATTCGAGGAACGATTTCTTGTGGGCTCGCAATCATTGCTGTTAAATAGTACAATATGGCGGGTCTCGGCGGAACTTGGGAAATCGCGACTGGTACAGTGTGAAGGTCACGTTGTGTCGCTGGGACGTCAAGAGCTGTGAACGTGTGCCCGGTGCGGAAGCTGGGTGCGATTTTGGGAGCCAGAACCGAATGAGCGCTAAGTGGGTCAGAAGTCAAAGATGGGATGATGAGGTCTTTCCCGCGTGGGCGTGGCCAGCGAAGTTCGTGCTGCGCGCGCTTTCGTCGATCTGGCTGGCGGTGACGCTGCTTTCGCTGGTGGCGGTATACGGCACTTTGGCCAGTATCCCCGTCGGGATGATCGCGGCGATTCCTTCGTACCTGATCATGTTTGGGGTCGCCGGATTGGTGATTGCCGTGTGCGCCGGCGGGCCCACCTATTTGACGCATCGGGCGCTGCGCAGGGCGACGATGGGGACGCGGATGGCGGCGTCGCTCTTCATGTTCGTGACGCTTTTTGTGCTGCTTTGCGTCGGACTCTACAAGTTTGGCTTGGCGACGGGGATCCTGGAGCGCGGCACGATCACGACGCTCTCCTCCACTTGGCGGCTGTTTCCGCAGTTCTGTGCTGAATATCGCGCCACCACTCTGCGGCGCATTCCCGGCATGGAAATGAGCGAGATGGAGTTCTACGCGTGGTGGCCGCTGAGCGTGGTGCTACTGACATTTGTGACGACCCTCACCATCGCGACTCTGCGGCGGATTGAGTTCAAGTTTGTCAATATCGGTGTGCTGACGGTGCATACGGGGATCATCACGATCTCGCTGGGCAGCGTGTACTACACGGCTCTGAAGCAGGAAGGTGATGCGCGGCTGCGGTCGGGCACGGCCTCGGGAACGGATGGGCGGCCGATTGCGGGCGACGAAGTGCGGGGGTTCTTCTCGCGCGAGCAGCCGGCACTGTGGATTCATCAGGAAGGCAACAAGGGTTGGAACCAGCGTTCGCTGTTCGGCCTGCCGCGGTACAACGAGTATGACCTGAGCGCGGTGTGGAAGCCGACGGGTGATCTGGCGGACGAATATGCGGCCCAGGATCGTGGGCGCAAGCTCGACTTCCCGGTTGCGCCGCGGACGCAGACGATGATCGTTGACGACGACATCAAGTTCCGCGTGGTGGGCTACGCGTCGTATTGCCAGCTTCGCGATGAGATCGTGCCGGCCCTGGCAGATATGCCCGGCGCGGTGCCGTCGCCGGTGCGGCTGATTGAGGCAATTCGCAGCGCGAACGTCAACGACGTCCCGGCAGCGCCGGGACCTCCGGCGAAGGGCGAGCGGATTGACGCGCTGGGCGCGGGCGAACTGCTGCTGGGGGCGATTCGGATGGTGACGGCAGTGCCGGCGGATCGCATCTCGATCCCGTTTCCGGAGCTTGAGATTGAATACACGAGCGGCATGAGCGCCGAGCGGTGGGAAGTGCTGTCGAGCACGCTCGACAAGGGCATTCAGCATGCACTGCACGTCGAAATTCCCGCGTTGTCGTTCAAGCATGTATTCCCCATTACCGAGGGCAGCAGCTTTGAGGTAACGCCGGGCGGCTACCGCATTGAGGTGAAGCAGCTTTTGCCCCAGCCGCCGTTCCCGATCATCACCAAGGGGTATGAGAACGCACCGTCAAGCGTGGCGATTGTGCGGATCACGCCGCCCCAGGACGCGTCGGGCGACGTGCTCGAGAAGGGGGCGTTTGAGCGGTACTGCTATCACCGGTTCCCGGAGATCGCGCAGGACATGCTCGATCAGAAGAACGAGCGGGGCATGCCCAAGCGGGTGGCTCCGGACGCGGCGATCAAGGTGAGCTATATCGATGCGGCGGGTGTGCGGTTGTTCTTTGATGAGCAGCCCGAGCGCACGCTGCCGGGCGGGGAGCCGCCGGTTCGGTTGCTCATGCGGCTCCAGGATTCTGGCGTCCGGATGTTTGAGAATCTGGCCACCGGCTCAAAGATTCCCATTTCGCAGTTTGACACGCTCCGGTTGGCGCAGCGGTGGCCGGCGTTCCAGCGGGTGCAGGTGCCGGAGATCACGCCCGAGCGCGATCGGCAGCGCGAGGGCATCGGCACGCACCGGCGGGCGGCGATCGCACTTGAGGTTTCAGCCCCGGCCAAGAACAACAGGCCGGCGTTCAGCAAGACGATGTGGATTCCGCACGAAGAATACTTCCCGGTAGAGAACACCGAAAGCAACGGGCGGCGCGTGGTGCTGCCCGATGGGCGTGAGCTCACGATCGGCTTTGGGCGCAAGTACTTTGAGTTCCCGGGCTTTGCGCTGAAGTTTGCCGACTTTGAGATGACGCCGTTCCCGCACAGCGATGTGCCGCGGGATTATCGATCCGAACTCATTGTGGAGCGCGATGAGGAGGGGCGTGAGCCGACCGCCGAGCGGTACAGCACGAGCATGAACAACCCGCTGCTGCTGAGCGTGCCGTATCAATCGAGCCCCGACCGTTCGCTGGTGGCCAATGCGCTGGGGCGGGTGGTGTCGCTTGTCGCTCCGAATCAGTACAAGATCAGCCAGGTGGGCTGGGATCCGAATACCTGGTTCCGGACCAAACAGGCAATCGACTCGGGGCAGGCGCAGGGGCTGACCAAACCGATCGTGTCGTTTACGATTCTGGGTGTGGGCAACAACCCGGGCATTTATGTCATCGCGGCGGGCGCGATCATGATGGGCTCGGGCATTCCGTGGGCGTTTTATGTGAAACCGATGCTGCTGCGGGCCAAGAAGCGGCAGATTCAGCGTGAACTCGCGGAAAAGGTGGCGCGGGGTGAGTCGATCAAGCCTGTTCCAAAGGGCGGTTCGACTGGGCCGGGCGCTGAAGTTGGTGCGGGTGTGGGTGCCGGAGGCCCGGGCGTGACGATGGCGCGGGCGAATGGCCAAGCGAAGACTGGAGCGACCAAATGACCAAGTTAAGCATGATGTTGGTGGCGATGATGGCTTGGACGGCGGCTCTGATGACTCCTTCGAGCGCTACGGCGCAGCCGGAGGGGAACTCGCACCCGCAGTCGGTGATGCTCTCGCAGGCGGGGTCCGTGAACCCGTTTGGCGAGCCGAGCACGCAGAGCGTGCACGTGGATGAGAAGTGGGCGTTTGCGCAGAAGGTGGATATCACGCAGCTGCGAAACCTGGCGGTGTTTCACAACGGGCGGGTGAAGATCCTCGACACGCTGGCCCGCGAAACGGTGGGCGATATCACCGGTCGCAAGGACTACATCGACTTCCGGCCATCCAAGACAGGCGGGGGCGGTGAGAAGCTCAAGTATGACCCGCTGTTTACGTTCCTCGATGTCGTCATTGACCCGTCGTACTACGAGATGCGGCCGATCATCAGCGTGGATTATCTGCCCGCGCGAGAGGCGTTCCTTGAGTTCATCTACAACGACAAGCAGATGGCGACGGTGCTGAGCACCGCGGAGATGCGTGAGAGCTACCGCAAGATCGGGCGGATTCCGCCCGCGTTGGTAGCGCGGTACTACTCGAAGGTTTCGAGCGCGAACATGACCGACGTGTTCCAGAAGGCGCTGAGCAAGGTGCACGAGAGCGTGATGCTCTACTCGCTGGGGGCGCGGAACTTCCTGATGGTGCCGCCTGATTCGGTAGACAAGCCGTGGCAGCACCTGTCGACGCTCGACCCGGCCTCGACAACGGCGGCCGCCGTGAAGACCATGGGCTCTGCGTGGCGGGCGGGTGATGCGGCGGCGGTGAATATCGCCATCAAGACGCTGGCGTCGTCAATCCCGGCGATACAGCCGACGATCTATCCGACGACCAAGCGGACGATGGAAGCGGCGTACAACGCGGCTAACCCGTTTGAATGGGGATTCTGGTTCTATGCCCTGGCGCTCATCACGCTGCTGATGGCATTCGCCGTGCAGCGGCCGTGGCTGAAGTGGACGGGCATTTCGTTCCTCACCTTGGCGGCCGGCATGCACCTGTTCGGCTTTGCCACGCGGTGCTATATCGCTGAACGATTTGCGATTCAGAATCAGTTTGAGTCGATGACGGGCGTGTCGCTGTTTGCGGCCATTGTGGGCCTGGGGCTTGCGATCTTCACGCGGCAGCTCATCTACGGCGCGGCCGTAGCGGCGGTGGGCTTCCTGGTGCTCATCACGGCGACCAAGACGGGCATTCCCGGATACTCGATCGGCCGCGAGGCGGCGATTCTCAACACCTCGGTGCTGCTGAAGTATCACGTGACGATCGTGCTGCTGTCGTACGGGCTCATTTCGCTGGGCTTTGTGATCAGTTTGTTCCATCTGGCGATGCACTATCTAACCAAGCGTTCGGCGGCGCGTTCGCAGGTGGCGACGGTGGCGATGCCCGGCGGCGGCTCGATGCAGGTGAATGTGACCGACGGCGGCGAGGTGGATTCGGTGATGGCCAGCGCTCTGGGTGGCGGCGCTGGCACGATGGGCCGGGCCCGGGTGCTGGCGGATCTTGACTCGGCGCTGATGACGGTGCTGCAAATGGCGTTCTGGACCTTGGGCGTAGGCATTCTGCTCGGTGCTTGGTGGGCGGACCACTCGTGGGGCCGCTGGTGGGCCTTTGACCCCAAGGAACTGTGGGCGTTGCTGACGTGGCTTGTCTATCTCGTGGTGGTTCACCTGCGGTTCTCGAGCATTAAGAGCAAGGGCCTGGTCACGGCGTGGCTCAGCGTGCTGGGGTTCATCGTGATGCTGTGGTGCTACTTCGGGGTCAATCTGCTGCTGCCGGGCCTGCATGCGTACGCCTGATGAAGCCCTTCGTGCCAGGCAAGGGACGGCGGCTTTCGCGGCGTGATCTGGCGCTCAGCGCCAATGCGTTGGCTGAGCGCCTGCTCGGCTGTATCATTGAACGCACCCTCGGCGACGGACGGATTGTGGCTGGCCGGATCGTGGAGACAGAGGCGTATCTGGGCGTGCCGGACAAAGCTTGCCATTCGTTCGGCGGGCGGCGAACGGTGCGGGTTGAGCCGATGTATGGACCGGCGGGAACGGCCTATTTGTACTTCACGTATGGCATGCACACGTGCATGAACGTCGTTTGTGGCGCACCCGGTGAGCCGGTGGCGGTGCTGCTGCGAGCGCTCGAGCCGGTGGCAGGCGTTGACGCGATGCGGGTGCATCGATCGACGCGGCCTTCGGGGAAGGGGAAGTCGGTTCCCCAGAAGATGCTTCCCAAGGATGATGACCTGTGCCGCGGACCGGCGTCGCTGTGCCGGGCGCTCGCACTCGGGCTCGATCTGACAGGGGGCGATCTGTGCACAAGTGATGTGATTCGGCTTGTGGACGGGACGCTGACCGACGACGAGCGAGCTTCGATCCGGCGAACGGCACGGGTCGGGGTGCGTTCGTCGGCTGAATGGGCGGATCTGCCGCTGCGGTGGCTGGTGGGTGCCTCACGATGTGTGAGCGGGCCGCTTGGGTAGAACCGATATACAATCACCCCCTCCGGTCTCCCAATAACCGGTGCGAGCCCCGCACCTGAAGAAGAGCAACGATGGCATTGAACCCTCCGACCCCCCCGCACCGCCGCGGCTCTGATGGCGGCAACTCGGCAACGCCCGACTGGGAAGCGCTGCGTCGCGAAGCGGCGCGGTTTCCTGATGGGGCCTTTGTCTTCGTGCAGGAGGGACTGGCGCACACGGTGCGGAGCGTGCACGGCCCGGGTGCGATGGATGCCCAGACGCTTGATGAGGATGGCGGCCAAACGGCCGGGCCGTCGCGGCATGTGACGGGGCGCGACCTGTGCATGGGTATTCGCGAGATGGCGATGGAGCGTTATGGGCAACTCGCCCCCACCGTGCTCGGGCGCTGGGGCATTCGCAAAACGGAAGACTTCGGGACCCTCGTGTACGCGATGATTGATCGCGGCGACATGCGGTGCAATGAGGACGACACCCTCGTCGACTTCAAGAACGTGTACGCGTTTGATGACGCGTTTGGAGTGCCGACGGTAACCATTCCGGCAGCCGCGAAGCCGGCAGCCGCGACCGGCGGAACAGCGGCTCCTTGCTGAACCGGTGCACCAAGCACGTGAGCGGCGAGGAAGAACGCCCGTTTGCAGTCGTTGAGTGATGAGTACGACACAAATCACGGACGGTTCCCGACTATGGCCAACGCATCGACGCCCCCCCCTACTCCTCCCCCTTCGGACTTTGATCCCCCCCAGCAGCGCGCCGGTGGCGCTTCAAACGCGCCGACTGTGAAGGTCGTCACGGTGCCGATCAAGACCGGCGCGACGGAGTGGTCGCGTCTTCACCTTTGGCAGATTCAGCCGCTTCGCGATGCGCTGATTGTGCTTACGGTGGTCGGGCTGCTGTACATCGGCAAGGCGCTCTCGCTGGTGACGGTCCCGCTGCTGCTGGCCATGTTGCTGGCCTATCTGGCTGAGCCGGTGGTGAAGTCGATGCTGCGGCTCAAGTGGGTGAGCCGGCAGGGGGCGGCGATCACGATTATTTTCGGGGCAGGGCTCATCATCGGGCTGCCCGCGGTGTTGGGACTGGGCTTTGGCGTGGTGCAGGGCGCCGCGGTGGTGCAGCGCTTGAGCACGAATGCGACACTGGTGGTGGATGTGGTGCAGAGCCGCGGCGGGGGCGGGTCGGAGGCGCGGGATGCCTTGCCAAACCAGGCGTGGCGGGACTTGGCGGATTGGTTAGTGAAGATTCGGGCGCAGGCGGAGCGGGCGCGGGCCATTCGCCAGCAGAGTGCCGCGCCGGGCGCGGCGGGCAAGCCGGCAGGGTTGGGGGGGCCGGGGGGGCCGGGGGGGCCGGATCCGAAGCCGGTCGATGGGCCCAAACCGGTTGATCTGGCGGCGGACGCAGCGAAGCCGATCGAGGGCCAGAGTGGCCAGAGTGACCAGGGTGACCAGGGTGACCAAGCCACGGCGGCCACGGCGGCCACGGCGGCCAAGACGGCCGCGGCGGCCACGGCGGCCGCAGCCGGCGTGGAGCCTTCGAGAGTGGGTAGCGATGAGGGAGGCAGCAAGTCGCTACGCGAGCAGATCGCGGCGCGGATGGAGCCCAATGACGCGGCGGCGGTGGGCATTTACCGCGGATTTGAGTGGGTGGTGGCGTGGCTGACGGACAACTCGCAGGCGATTGGGCAGCGGGCTTTGAATACGGGAGCCGGCGCGCTGGGGTGGGTGGTGGGTTCGATGATCTCGATCGGGTTTGTGGTCTTTGGTGCGTTCCTGACGGCGTTTTTCTTTTACTTCTTTTGCACCGGCTACGGGCGGGTGCGGCTGTTCTGGGAGGGGTTGATTCCTGAGGCGCGCAAGGGGCCGGTGATTGACCTTGTGAGCAAGATGGATGTGGTCATCAGCGGATTCATCCGCGGGCGGCTGACGATCTGCGCCATTCTTATTGTGTACTACACCGTGGCCTACTGGCTGATCGGGATTCCCGTGCCGCTCATTCTGGGCCCGGCGATTGGGGTGCTGGCGATCGTTCCGTATGCAGCGAGCATCGGGTTGCCGATTGCGTTCTTCCTGTTGTACTTTGGCATTTCACCGATGTTTGCGTTTCAAGAGCATTGGTGGTGGGCCATCGTGGGTCCGCTGCTGGTGAGCGGCGGCTCGCAGATTTTGGATGACTACGTGCTGAGCCCTGCCATTCAGGGCAAGACCACCGGCATGGACACGCCGACGATTCTGTTCGCCTCGCTGGCGGGCGGTGTTCTGGCGGGCTTCTACGGGCTTCTGATCGCGATTCCGGTGGCGGCTTGCGTGAAGATCCTGCTGCATGATGTGGTGTGGCCGCGGTTTAGGGCGTGGGCTGAGGGGCGGGCGAAGGATCCGTTGCCGTTTAGCAACAAGTAGAGGCCGCAGAAAAGCGAAGAATTTGCCACAGACCTGCCCAGATAAATCCAGACGGGCCGAGACTGGCCCAGAAGGAGGTGGGCCCGCCTCGGCGGGTAAACTGCGCGGGGGTGGTCCGGTTTTGATTGAGACTGAGATTGTGAGACGGCGGTTGGGACGGAAGGGCGGGAGGGAGCGCGATTGAAAAAGTGGGATTGGGACTGGGACTGGGACGCCATATTGAGGCAGGAACGCGGGTTGGGGGTGGAGTGGGACGCGGGCTGGGACTGGCGAGGGGGCACCCCCCCCTCCCCCTCGT
>Ga0105048_10017273_pt1 | contig 11133 bp, 9 predicted proteins | sample MAT05_FD_78382 | JGI IMG/M metagenome (GOLD analysis project Ga0105048, IMG submission 78382) | Freshwater microbial communities from Lake Fryxell liftoff mats and glacier meltwater in Antarctica - MAT-05 | ecosystem: Environmental > Aquatic > Freshwater > Ice > Liftoff microbial mat | place...
CTCTGGCACGCTGGCGACGTAGAAGCCTTCGGAGTCTCGTTCGATGACGACGGAAAATTCGCGTTTCATGGCTGGAATGTGGCAGAGATTTTTCCGATTGGCGAGAAGCGGGAAGAGACGGCTAACGACCTCCGGCTAACGACTGAGGAGGCTGGCGCTGCCCCCGCCTCGTGGGTCGGAAGCAGGTACCGTGACGTGCGGAGCGGTTCTCTGGGGCGGATGGGTACGCGACGGTAGATACACGACGAATAGCTCTCAAACCGACCCAGAGTAGTAGGAGGAAGATGGACGAAAAGAATCCAATGTGTGAAGAAAACAAGCCGCAGAAAATGAGATCGTCCCAAGGATATGGACCAGATCCAATTCCTTTAGTGCCGATCCAAGCTTTACTCATGATCGAATGGAAAATCATATGGATCTGAAATACGGTCGCGAGAAGGCCGACTATGAAAGGCATAGAGATGGCGAATGCGACACGACCGGCGGGTGTAAAGGGGTGGAAAGAATAGTGATCCCGCGGCAATCACTGTGACAATGAGAACGACGATCTCCCATCGAATCGGATCGCCACAAAGAGTATCGAAACCAGGTACCGAAAGGTAGTTCGGATATGGATGAGTAAGTCTAATGAGAAACATGTCGAGTTACACCACTCAGGGATTCGCCGGTGGTGTGGGGTTGTTAGATTGATCGGGTTCGGTTGGTTCTTCGGGGTCGGGGGGTTTCGCCGGGTCGGGTGGCATAGACGACTCCCCGGAGGCGGGCGCGGCGGCGGCTGGGGTTGCTGGGCTCAAAGCGCAGGTTGAATTCCACGGTGTCCCACAGGTCTTTGATCGCGGCGAGCAACTCGGGTCAGGATCCGTTCCACATCGCCTTGTTCGCGGTCGGTCTGGGCGGGGTCGGTGGCGGTGGTCCATTTCTGGAGACCGGTTTCGAGCGCCTGGAGCGCTCTTTCGTGGGTGCTGGGCAATTGACGGAATGGCATGGCGGGTGGTGGGTTGGGCGGTGGTGTGGGGCGGCTAACGGGCTGGTAAAACGGGGCCAGGAAGGTGTGGGAGGATCGCCTCAATGACGCGGGGAATTCAAACTCGCTTCATCATTCTGACCCTCTGCGGACCTCTGCGATCTTGGCGCCTCTGCGTTAATCTCAGCGGTTCCTTCAACGCAGAGGCGCAGAGAACGCAAAGAGTCGCAGAGGAAATCGCTGCGGTACGGCCCTTCCTCTTGCGTGTTTCGCGAAGTTTTCGCGTGGTTCGCGTTAAACCGAGAAGGCGACGGTTTTGAGAGGTTCTACCCACCGTTTCCGTCCTAAATTGATCAAAACAACTGTATAAAGGAGGACGGCCCAAAGCTGGGGCGCGGGTCTTTGCGGTTACGCCGCCGGCTTCCCTGAGCCGAAAGCCATCGCGCTCCCCGGGGGACACCGGGGCGGGAGTCGTTTTCAAATGCCGAGCGCATCACCGTGGGTTTAGTTTCACTACCGGCCTGCAGGGCCGCAGCTAAGCCAACCGACGCCACGGGGCCAAGCGTGGCGCTCGACATTCCCGCCGAGGCACCGGAGATTCCCAACTTCCAAAATGAAATCCCGGATCGAGGCCCTGATCGCGCAGGTCAATGAAGTCATCGTCGGCAAAGAAGACGCCGTGCGCCTCGCTATCGGCTGCCTGCTCGCCCGCGGGCATCTGCTGGTGGAAGACGTGCCCGGCGTGGGCAAGACGACGCTGGCCCACGCGCTGGCACGCTCGCTCGATCTACAGTTCCGCCGCATCCAGTTCACCAGCGACCTGCTGCCGGCCGACATCATCGGCAACTCCATTTTCGACCGCGATCAGCAGCGCTTCGTTTTCCACTCCGGGCCGCTCTTTTCCCAAGTGGTGCTGATCGATGAGGTGAACCGCGCCACGCCGAAGACGCAGAGCGCGCTGCTCGAAGCGATGGAGGAAAACCAGGTCACGAGCGACGGCGCGACACACGCGCTGCCCGTGCCGTTCTTCGTCATCGCCACGCAGAATCCGCAGCAGCAGGTGGGCACGTTCCCATTGCCGGAGTCGCAACTGGATCGCTTCCTCATGCGCATCGATCTCGGTGCGCCGAATCGTGCCGCCGAGCGCACGCTGCTCCTCGGTCTCGACCGCCGCGATCTCGTCCGCGATCTGCGACCGGTGGTGGATGGCGAGACGCTGCGCGAGATTCAGCGCGAGGTGCGCAAGGTCCACACCTCCCCCGCCCTGCTCGATTATCTGCAGGACCTGCTCGAAGCCAGTCGCCGCCGCCATCGCACGGGGCTCTCGCCGCGCGCTGGGCTCGCCCTTTTGCGAGCCGCGCAGGCTTGGGCGCTGATGCAGGGCCGCGAGATGGTGCTGCCCGAGGATCTCCAGGCCATCGGCGTGCCGGTGATGGCGCACCGCCTCGGCACGGACCTCGAATCCACCGGCGAGAGCGGCCGCGCGCTCGCCCAGAGTCTGCTCCACGACGTCGCCGTGCCGTGAGACCGCCCGCCCCACCACGGACGTGGGTGGTGCCGAACCGCAACGCGGTGGGCCTCTGCGCCGTGCTGCTCGGCATGTGGTATGCCGGGCTGACGCAGAATAACGGCGCCGCCTACCTGCTCTGCTTCGTGCTCACCAGCGTGGCGCTCGTCTCCATCGCCCACGCGTGGGCCAATCTGCGCGGCCTCCGCGTGGAGGCGCATCTCGTGCGCTCCGTCTTTGCCGGGGAGGAGGTGGCGGTGAATGTGCGTCTCTCCAGCGATCGGCAGCGCCTGCACGGCGGGGTGCGCGTGGCGCCCGTGGGCCGCGGGACCCGGGCGGAGTTTCCCGCCGTGCCGGCGGCGGGGGCGGTGGAGGGACGGATGCTCGTCGTGGCGAAAACGCGCGGTGTCTTCCGCACGCTCCCGGTGCGGATCGAGAGCCACTATCCGCTGGGCTTCTTCACCGCGCGCACCGCGCTCGACCTGGCCGCACCACATCACGTCTATCCCGCGCCGCTCGGTGAACTCCCGCTGCCGATCAACCTCGCCGCGGCCCGCTCCGGCAGCGGCGGTGCGCGGGCCGGGGGCGACGACTTCGCCGGCGTGCGCTCCTGGCGGGCGGGTGAATCGCAGCGCCACATCGACTGGAAAGCCGTGGCCCGCGGGCAACCGCTCGTCATCAAGGAATGGTCCGGCGACGCCGATACGACGGTGAATCTCGACTGGGCCGCGCTCCCCGCCCTGGCTCCCGAGGCCCGGCTCAGCCAGCTCGCGCGCTGGGTCGTGCGGGCGGAACGCGATCGCCGTCCCTACGCGCTGCGGCTCCCCGGCGTGACCATTCCCGCCGCCTGCGGGGAGACGCACTTTCACGCCTGCCTGCGCCGCCTCGCGGAGTTTCGCGCGGAGTTTCACGCGGCGGAGGTGCCATGAAGTTCCTGCGCCCCTCCCGCCCCCTCAGCGCCATCGCCTCGGCGCCGCTGGTCGGCATGCTGCTCTGCCTGCTGCTGGCCGCCGCACCGATCTTCTCCCGCATCGCGGGCTGGGCGATCGCCGCGTTCCTCGTCGCCGCAGCGGCCCGTCTCTACTGGAATCGCCACGCTGCCCGGCTGCCCTCGCTGGCCTTGAAGGTCGTGCTTTTCGGCGCCAGCGCCGGAGCCATCGCCGCGACCTACGGCACCATGGTGGGCATCGAGCCGGGGCTGACCATCCTCGTCGTGCTCGTCTCGCTGAAGGTGATCGAGACGAATGGCGAACGCGATTTCCAGGTGCTCGCGTTGCTCGGCTACTTCCTCGCCCTTTGCGCGCTCTTCTTCTCGCAGGATCTGCTGCTCTGGCTCTACGTCGGCGGCGTTTTCACGCTGCTCAGCGCGGCGCTGATCCGCTTTCACAGTGGGTCCGGCAGCGTCTGGCGACCGGTGCGGACGGCGCTCGTGCTCCTCCTCCAGGCGGCACCCCTCATCGCGTTGCTCTTCGTTTTTTTCCCCCGCACCTCCAGCGGGTTTCGTTTTCAGTTCAGCCGCACGCTGCTGGGGACCAGCGGCATGTCGGACCGGCTCTCGCCCGGGAGCGTCGCCGCGCTGGCGCTGAGTGAGGATGTGGCCTTCCGGGTCGAGTTTCGCGACGGCAACACGCCGCCCATTTCGCAGATGTACTGGCGGGGCCCGGTGCTCTGGCGGGGCGACGGCCTCACTTGGGTGGCCGCCTCTCCGCCGGCGCCCGTTCGCCGCGCGGTCCCGCTCGCCGGACCCGGCATCCGCCAGCACATCAGCCTCCAGCCGCACGGCGGGCGGTGGATCTTCGCGCTCGACCGCCCCACCGGCGACACGCCGCGCTTTGAACTCCAGCCCGGCGGCTACCTGCTCAACCCGCGACCGGTCTTCAGCACGCTGCAATACGACGTGGTCTCGCGCCCGGAGAACCGCGAACTCGCCCTGCCCGTGGACCAGATGCGCGCGGCCCTCGCCCCCGCCATGCTGCCTTCGCCGCGACTCTCCGCGCTCGTCGCGCAGTTTCGCGAGGGCGCGGCGGACGGGCGCGAAATCGTGGAGCGCGCGCTGCACCATTTTCATGAGGAAAAGTTCAGCTATTCGCTGAATCCCGGCACGTATGGCGACAATGCGCTGGAGGATTTTCTCTTCGAACGGCGGGTCGGATTTTGCGAGCACTACGCGGCCGCCTTCGCCGCCCTGATGCGCGCCGCCGGGCTGCCCGCGCGGGTCGTAGTCGGCTACCACGGAGGCGAGCTGAACCGCCTCGGCAACTACGTCATCGTGCGGCAGAGCGACGCGCACGCGTGGGCGGAGGTGTGGCTGCAAGGTGCGGGTTGGCAGCGCGTGGATCCCACCGAGGTGATCGCGCCGGATCGCATCAGCTCCGGGCTCGCCTCGTTTCTCCAGACGCGGGGGAATGCGCTCGATCCATCCGCGGCGGGCGATTCCGACACCGCGCGCGGCTGGCGGGAACTGACGCGCGAGCTGAGCCTCGCCTGGGACAGCATCAATTATCAGTGGGAACTGCGCGTGCTGAACTTTGACGAAGACAACCAGCGCGCCTTCCTCATGCAGCTCGGCTTTTCCGCCGTGGAATGGATCCCGCAAATCTTCATCGCGCTGACCGCCATCGGGGGCGTGCTCGCGCTGATCGCCGCCTGGGCGCGCCGCCCGGGACGCACCCGCCGGGATGAAGCCGGCCAGGTGTGGGTGGAATTCTGCGATCGCCTCGCAGCGGCCGGCGTGCGCCGCGAGCCATGGGAAGGTCCGCAGCAGTTCGGCCACCGGGCAGCGGCCCGGCTCGAGAGCGCGCGCGACGGCATCCTGCGCGTCACCGATCTGTATTCCCGCATCCGCTACTCCCCCGCTCCGCCGCCACCGCACGAACTCCGCGACGCGCTCCGCCGACTCGCCCTCACGAAAGACTGACCCACCTTCCACCGCCAAATCACCTGCCATGCAAAACTACCTCCTCGCCCACTTCGATTCGATCGATCCCGTCCGCTGCCCGTGCGGCTTCAGTCGCCGCGCGCATGCCGTGCCCGGCAATGACCTCGCCACCATGCACCTCGTGGACATCCAGAAAGACGCCCGCACGCACTACCACAAGAAGATGACCGAGATCTATCTCGTGCTCGAAGGCGAGGGTCACATCGAACTCGACGGCGAACTCATCCCGATCCGGCCGATGTCATCCATCATGATCAAGCCGGGCTGCCGCCATCGCGCGATCGGCAAATTGAAGATCGTCAACGTCGCCATTCCCACCTTCGACGAAACCGACGAGTGGTTCGATTGAGGCGGAGGCCGCGGCCCGTCAGCGCAGCGAGCGCCACGGCTCCTCGTGAGCGTGATCCACGCTGAACGGCCCGGCGATTTTTGCGGGCGTCAGGATCGCGAGGAATTCGCAATCCGCGCCGCTGTCGTTGTAGCAGCCATGGACCACGCCGCGCGGGATGTAGGCGGTATCGCCGGGTTTGAGCGTCCGCTTTTCCCGCTCCACCCACTGCTCCATCTCCCCGCTCAGCAGATAGATGATCTCATCCATCTCCGGGTGGGTGTGAAAGGGATGCGAGCCGCCGGCGGTGAACTTTGCCCGCACGAAAACGAGCGACTCCGAGTCGCCGAGGCCATCCTTGAAATACCACTGGTTGACTTGCTTTTCGAGGTGTTGCGCCTCGGTTTCGAGCGTGGAGACGAAGCGGCGGAGGGGAGCAGGAACTTCAGACATGGCGCGCTCTAGATAATCGGCGCCGACCGCGAGTCGAAGCGCATTCCCTATCGTCGCTCCACCTTTGCCTGACGGCGATCCACACGCGGCGACTAAGCAGTGGTCAGTCGCGAGTCCGCAGTGTCAGCATGCGAGCGCTCCTTCTGACCCCTGTTCACTCCCCATATCACCCCATGACGATCGCTCTCCTCGGAACCATGGACACCAAAGGCGCGGAACACGGCTTCGTCGCCGCCCAGATCCGCGCCCGCGGCCACCGCACGCTCGTCATCGACCTCGGCACGGATGGCCCGCCGCAGCTCACCCCGGACATTTCGCGGGAAGAAGTCGCCACGCTCGCGGGCCTCGATCTCGCCGCGCTCGTCGCGCGACACGATCGCGGCGAAGCCGTGGCCGCCATGGCCCAGGCGGCGCCACTCATCCTCGCCAAGCTGCATGCCGAGGGCCGCATCGATGGCGTGATCTCGCTGGGCGGCGGCGGCGGCACCGCCATCGCCACCGCCGGCATGCGCGCGCTGCCGCTCGGTTTTCCGAAGCTGATGGTCTCCACGCTCGCGAGCGGGAACACGGCCCACTACGTCGGCGTGAAGGACATCGTGATGTTCCCCAGCATCGTCGATGTCGCCGGGCTCAATCGCCTCTCGCGCCTGATCCTGACCCGCGCCGCGGGTGCCATCTGCGGCATGGTGGAAAGCGCCGCCGCTCCGGTGACGGGCGCCGACCGCCCGATCATCGCCGCCTCGATGTTCGGCAACACCACCGACTGCGTGCAGTGCGCGAAGCAGTCACTCGAAGCGGCGGGTTACGAAGTCATCGTCTTCCACGCCACTGGTACCGGCGGGCGCACCATGGAGTCTCTGATCGAAAGCGGGCTCGTCTCCGGCGTGCTCGACATCACCACCACCGAGTGGGCGGATGAACTCGTGGGCGGCTTCCTCGGCGCCGGTCCCGCGCGACTCGAAGCGGCGGCCCGTCACGGCATCCCCGCCATCGTCACCCCCGGCTGCCTCGACATGGTGAACTTCCACGCGCCCGAGACCGTCCCGGCGCGTTTCGCCGGCCGCCGCTTCTACCACCACAATCCGCAGGTCACCCTCATGCGCACCGATGCCGCGGAATGCGCCAAACTCGGTCGCATCCTCGCCGACAAGGTGAACCTCTCGACCGGCCCCGTCACCGTCCTGCTTCCGCTCCGCGCGATCAGCGTGATCAGCGCGGCCGGCCAGCCGTTTCACGACCCCGGGGCGGATGCCGCCCTCTTCGGCGCGATCAAAGCGCACCTGCGCGCCGACATCCCGCTCGTGGAAGTGGACGCCGCGATCAACGATCCGGCCTTCGCCGATGCGTGCGTCCAGCACCTGCTCGCGCAACTTGCCGCGCACCCCAAATGAACGGGGCAGGTGACTGGCGGCTTCGCCCCGGCCACCGCGCGGACGGCAAAGGCCCTGCCGGGAAAGCGCATTGACCGCACTTTCCGCCAGCGTCTAGCTTCGCCGCCCGATGAGTTCCTTGAACAAAAAGTTTCCGCGCCTGCTGCCTGATCCGATCCGCAAGGGCATGAAGGTCAGCGACTTGATTGACACCACCTTCAAGGCCTACAACGGCGGCCGCCTCGCTGAAGCCTGCCGCCTCTTCACCGAGAAGATGATCGCCGGCACCGGCACCGTGGGCATGTCGCTCACTGGCGCGCTTACTCCGGCCGGCCTCGGGCGTTCGGCGATCGTGCCGCTCATCCGTGCGGGCTTCGTGGACTGGATCATCTCCACGGGCGCGAATCTCTACCACGATCTGCACTACGGGCTCGGCATGCACCTGTATGCCGGCTCCCCATTTCTCGATGATGTGACCCTGCGCCGGGACGGCATCATCCGCATTTACGACGTGCTCTTCGACTACGACGTGCTGCTCGATACCGACGCCTTCGTGCGCCAGGTCATCCAGGGGCCGGAGTTTCAGAAGACGATGGCCACCGATGAATTTCATTACCTGCTCGGCCGTTACGTCGCCGAGCGGGAGAAGCAGCTCGGGATCAAGGAAACCAGCGTGCTCAGCGCGGCGTATCAGTGTGGCGTGCCCGTCTTCACCAGCTCTCCCGGCGATAGTTCCATCGGCATGAACGTCGCCGCCATGGCCCTGCGCGACTCGAAGCTTTTCATCGACGTGAATCGCGACGTGAACCAAACCGCCGCAATCGTCTATGCCGCAAAATCGAGCGGCAACACCTCGAGCGTCTTCATCCTCGGCGGCGGTTCACCGAAGAACTTCATGCTCCAGACCGAGCCACAGATTCAGGAAGTCATGGGCATCGAGGAACGCGGGCACGATTACTTCCTGCAATGCACCGATGCCCGGCCCGATACCGGCGGCCTCAGCGGCGCCACGCCCGGCGAGGCGGTGAGCTGGGGCAAGATCGATCCGGCGAATCTGCCTGACTGCGTGGTCTGCTACGCGGATTCCACGATCACGCTCCCGATCATCACGGCCTATGCGCTGACCAAGGCCAAGCCGCGCAAACCCAAACGACTCTACGCGCAGCGCGATGCGCTCTACGCGGAGTTGAAGCGGCAGTATTTCAAACACGGCAAGGTGGCAAAGATCGAGCATCGGACGGATGTGACCAAACCCAAGCGGGGCCGCTCCGGTCGCTCCGTCGCGGGCACCACCCGCAAGAATGCCTCTTAAGCGTCCCGACGCCCGCGCGGTCCTGTTCGAGCGCATTCGCACTGCGCCGGCGAAGTTTGTCCACGTCATCGGCGTGCCCTACGCCGTGCAGGCGGAGGAGGCTCCCGATCCGGAGCGACTCGACCACGTCTGGGTCACGCTGGAGGTTCCGCCCTTTGGCCGGCTCCGCATCGCGATCAATACCATGTCGAAACTCAGCCGCGACGCCGGCTTCGACCCGCGCATCCGCGTCGCGATTTTGACCAGCACCTACCCGGAAAAACCGAACACGGGGCTCGAGGAATTCCCCGGCTTCGACTACTCAAAAATCGAAGCCAGCGAGAAGCCGATCTACGAACTTTACGAACACGAAGCGCTCACCACGCTCCTGCTCGAGCGCGGTAAAAAAGCGATTCGCGCCGAAGTGTGGGGCGAACTCTACGCCCGCGAGCACATCGGTCTGCACCAGATCCACAGCCGCCGCGCGAGTTCCGCGGTGAAGAACGACCTCAAGAATCGTGACGGTGCGCTGAAGTTTTACTTCGCAGAGGAAAACCGCGCCGAACTCTTCCTCTTCAAATTCGCCGGCCAACCGTGAAGGGAAGCGGGCCGTTGCCAGTCAGTGGATGACCGCTTGCGCGGACTGACTTTCTGCTGACGGTCACTCTCCACTGCTCACTCTTTACCCGCATGCGCATCCTTCGCCACACCGATCCCGACTTCGCCGCCGCCCTCGCCAGCTTGCAGCGGAAATCCGAGCCGCATCCGCAGGTCGAGGCGACCGTTCGCGAAATTATTTCCGACGTGCGCACTCGCGGCGATCGCGCGCTGCTCGCACTCACGGAAAAGTTCGGCGGCCCGAAGCTCACCACAAAACAACTGAGGGTCACCAGCGCGGCGAAAGTCGATGCCGCCACCCGCGAAGCCATCTCCACAGCACAGGCAAACGTGCGCGCCTTTGCCGAGCGGAGTCTGCGCAAAAACTGGAGCGCGAAAAACGCCCAGGGCGCGAGCGTCGGCGAACGCTTCGATCCCTTCCAGCGCGTCGGCATTTATGTCCCCGGCGGCACCGCCCCGCTCGTCTCCACGGCAGTGATGACGGTCACGCTCGCCGCCGCTGCCGACGTGCCCGAAATCGTGGTCACCACACCTGCCGATCGCAGCGGGAAAATCAATGAGGCACTACTCTTTGCGCTCGGCTACTGCGGCGCCACGGAGATCTATCCGGTGGGCGGCGCCCAGGCCATCGCCGCACTGGCCTATGGGACGGAGACGATTCGCCCGGTGCAAAAAATCGCGGGCCCCGGCAACGCTTACGTCGTCGAGGCCAAACGCCAGGTCTTCGGCCGCGTCGCGATCGACCTCCTCCCCGGCCCGAGCGAAATCCTCGTCCTCGCCGATGCCAGTGCGAATCCGGCTTGGGTGGCCTCCGACCTCCTCGCCCAGGCCGAGCACGGTCATAACAGCTCGATTCTTTTCGTCACCGACTCGGCCAAGCTGCTCAAAGCCGTGGAGGCGGAGATCGCCCGCCAACTCGCCACCCTCAGCCGCAAAGACGCCCTCGCCGGAGTGCTGGAACACGATGCCGCGCTGATCCTCGTGCGCCGCCTGGCGGACGGGGTGGCGATTGCCAATGAGTTCGCACCCGAGCACATCTCGCTGGTCACGAAACGCGACGACGAAATCGCCGCGCAGCTTCGCACCTCCGGCGCGATCTTCCTCGGCGGCTACTCCCCCGTCGCTGCCGGTGACTTCCTCGCTGGCCCGAGCCACACTCTGCCCACGGGCGGTGCGGGCAAATCCTTCCCCGGCCTGATGGTCGATATGTTCCAGCGGCGGACCAGCATCGTGCGCTTCGACGCCCGGTCGCTGAAAAAGTCCGTCGCCACGATCGCGAAGTTCAGCGAGATCGAAGGCCTCGACGCGCACGGACGCTCGGCGACGATCCGCTTCGAAAGATAACGCCTCGTTTCGACGCCGCGATGGCGGGCTACTTCGCAAAGAGCACGCAAACCGGCGCGCCCACTTCCGCGGACTGTTCGGTGGCCGTGAGCCTGCCGGTCGCCTGGTCGATCTTGAGCACGGCGATGCGATCGTCGTTCTGCCCGGCCGTGATCAACCAGCGGCCGCTCGGGTCGATCGCAAAGCCGCGCGGCACTTTCACCAGCGCGGCTGCATTCTCGAGATAGGTCAACCGGCCATCGCCACCGATCGCGTAAACCGCGATGGTGTCGTGACCGCGATTGGAGACGTAGAGCCACTTGCCCGTCGGGTGGGTGAAG
>Ga0105048_10017275_pt1 | contig 11133 bp, 10 predicted proteins | sample MAT05_FD_78382 | JGI IMG/M metagenome (GOLD analysis project Ga0105048, IMG submission 78382) | Freshwater microbial communities from Lake Fryxell liftoff mats and glacier meltwater in Antarctica - MAT-05 | ecosystem: Environmental > Aquatic > Freshwater > Ice > Liftoff microbial mat | place...
TCCAGAAGGCGACATAGCCGTGACAAGGGTTGCTGACCCGAAGCTGACATAGACAATTGCAGCCGGAACAACTTGACGCAAGCCCTTGTAAAGCTTATGGTTATCGAATAAAAAACAAATACATAGAGAACGTTCATAGAAACGTTCTCACTCGGAGTTTTTACCAAGTGCCTGCAGTGCTCAGCGCATTGCATCAAAAATGGAAAGTCTCACGTGTCACCGGCCGATCAAACTGCAGCGGAACAAGACCAGACTAAAGAGTTTTCTCTTGCTGCGCCGATAGCAGCCGACGACCGCGCTTTCGTCACGAAACACATTTTTTCTGAGCAGGTACGTCTGCTATACCGGTTTTCGCTCGCGGGGTATCTTGCCGAGCTGGTCGTGACTTTTTTGCTGGGAGCACTGCTCTGGAATGAACTTGGGCAGCGCCCTGAACTGTTCGCATGGTTTGCGGCGGCGTTTGTCCTGATGGTCGCGCGATACGGGCTTTATGTATTTTTTGTCCGGGCCAACCCGCCACTGACAGCCATGGACAAATGGCAGACACTTTTTATGGTTGGCAGTTTGTTGCTTGCCGTGCTTTGGGGGCTGATGGGGTCTGTGTTGTTGCCGAAAACCGGTTCCACACAGTTGCCGGTCATGATGCTGGTTGCGCTGCTGACGACGGGAGCGATGACTTACTATGCGCCGCATCGGACTTTGTACTTTAACTATGCACTGCTTTCACTGCTGCCAATGGGCGTTGCCACCTTCGGGTTCGGTGATCGCAACGGCTCTCTGCTTGGCGCGTCCATCATCATCCTCGCGGGATTGCTTGTATTTGTACACAGCAAAGTCCACAAAGCACTGGTGGAGTCGCTGACCGCACGCTTTGACAACTTGTTGATCGCGATGCGCCTGAAGGAAGAGAAACTTCGCGTCGAGCGGGCAAACCTGGCACTCGGCCAGGAGACTGGCGAGCGACGCAAGGCAGAACGTGCCGAGCTGCTCGCCTTGCAGCGGCTACGGCTGCATTTGGAACGAACACCATTGGGTGTCATCGAGTGGGATATGGATTTTCGGGTTTCCACCTGGAACCCTTCTGCCGAAGCCATTTTTGGGTACTCGGCCGGCGAAGTGATTGGCGAATCCGGTTACATGTTTGCTGAAGGCACGCAGGATAGCGAACGACTCGCAGCAATGTGGCTGGAGTTGGCCAATGCGCCGGGCTCGACGCGGGCAACGCTTGCCAACAAGGTTAAACGCGGCGAGATCATTCACACCGAGTGGTACAACACGCCGCTGGTCGACAACGAAGGCGTCATGATCGGCGTCGCCTCGCTGGTGCAAGACATTACCGAGCGCCTCAACACCGAGCGCACCATTCACTACATGGCGCATCACGATACCCTGACCGGCTTGCCAAATCGGCGCTTGATGCAAGACCGATTGAATCAGGCCATTCTGCAGGCACGCAGGCAGCAGAAGCACGTTGCCCTTCTGTTCCTCGATCTGGATCGTTTTAAGCTGGTCAACGACACGCTTGGACACGAAACCGGCGACTACGTGTTGCGCGACATCGCCAAGAAATTGAACAATGTGGTGCGCGAAGGCGACACCGTTTCTCGCGAAGGCGGTGACGAGTTCCTGATCATTTTGCCGGATCTCGACAAACCCGAATTCGCGCAGCTTGTCGCGGCTAAGATACTTGACGAGCTGGCCAAGCCGATTGAAGTTTCGGGTCATGAACTTACCGTGACTGCGTCTATCGGTATCTCGCATTACCCTAACGACGCCACGGATGTGCAGCAACTCCTGAAGCATGCCGACTCGGCCATGTACCAAGCCAAGGATGCGGGCCGCAACACGGCACGTTTCTTCACGAGTGATCTTAATTTCCTGTTGTCGAAACGCCTGGAGGTGGAGTCCAGGCTGCGCCGCGGCATCGAGCGCAACGAGTTTTTCCTGCGCTTTCAGCCGCAGGTCGATGTGCTCAGTAACCGCATCGTCGGCGTTGAAGCACTAGTGCGCTGGAATGATCCGCAGCACGGCGAGATTTTCCCCAAAGATTTTATTTCCATCGCCGAAGAGCTGGGCCTCATCGTTCCGCTGGGAGAATGGGTATTTCGCACGGCATGCCAGCAGATCAAGGCTTGGGATCAGGAGGGCTACCGCGACGTCTCCGTGTCGGTGAACCTGTCGCCGAGACAGTTTGTGTCGCGTAAGCTGCTGCCATCGATGAAACTGGCTTTAATGGAAACCGGCATTGACCCATCGCGAATCGACCTGGAAATCACCGAATCCATGGCAATGCGCAATCTTGAGCAATCCATCGAAATTCTGGCGGAGCTGCGTCGCATGGGTGCAACAATTTCCGTCGATGATTTTGGCGTAGGCTATTCTTCGCTCGGTCAGTTGCGTCGACTGCCTGCACAGACGCTGAAGATCGACGCCAGTTTCATTTCGCAAATCCCCGACGACGCCAATAGCTGCTCAATCACCGAAGCGATCATTGCCATGGCGAAACGGCTGCGCTTACGAACGGTGGCCGAAGGTGTAGAAACCACAACACAGTTGGACTTCCTGCGTGCCAATGGCTGCGATGCCTATCAGGGCTATCTGTTCGCCAAGCCGCTTACGGCCGTTGAGATCACGTCGATGTTCAAGGCGCAACGCGCGGCGGCTGCTTAGTAAGACGCGTTTAGCACTGCTGAAGCACGCAATCGCTATGCGCGCGCGATAGGTGGGTTTTTTGCGAAATAGCGTCTGATTCCGTCAGAGATCGCACCTGCCATCTTGTTCTGATAACCGGGATCCCTCAGTTTAGCTTCCTCGGCGGGATTGGAGATGAACGCGGTCTCCACAAGGATTGACGGAATGTCGGGCGCCTTGAGAACGGCAAATCCGGCCTGCTCGACACTGGTTTTGTGAAGCCGGTTGAATTCCCCCAGTTCCGTCAATACAAGTTTGCCCAGCTTCAGGCTATCGTTAATCTGTGCGGTCTGTGAGAGATCAAGCAACGTGCGGGCGAGGAACCCATCCTTGGTATTCAGATTCACCCCGCCGATGAGGTCAGCTTCGTTTTCGCGATTCGCCAGCCACTTGGCCGCTGTTGAGGTCGCCCCGCGCTCGGACAGAGCGAATACCGACGAGCCATTGGCCTGCGGATGAATGAAGGCATCCGCATGCAGGCTGACAAACAGGTCCGCACGCAGACGGCGGGCGCGATTCACGCGCTGTTCGAGCGGCACAAAAAAATCGGCATCGCGCGTGAGTGCGACACGAAAGCTGGAATTGTCGTGAAGCTTGCCCCTCAGCAATTTCGCGATGACAAGCACGATATCTTTTTCGCGTGTTCCGCGGCGCCCAATCGCGCCCGGATCTTCGCCTCCATGGCCTGGATCGAGTACGACGATGATCGGTCGCGCTTGCTTGCGTCCACTCACGATGGCGGGCGCCTTATTCTGCTTAATCGATTTATCGATACTCGAGTCGCCCGCGACGATGGACTCTCCCTCCTTCGCGGGCGCCGTCGAGTCCGCCAATTTATTGTTGGTTGGTGGCGGTAGGTCAGAGCCGTCTTTTCGCGGCTTAGAGGCAGAAACTATTGGGTTGCGTGCCGCTGCCGAATCGAGCGCACCGGCAATACTGTTGTTTTCAGGCGCGCTACTTTTTCCGAAATCAGCGACGTCACTGTTTAGCAAGGCAAGCATCGGGTCATTTGGCTTGGCCGGATAGATGTCGAGCATGAGCCGGTGACCGAACTCCCCTGCCGGCGGCACCGCGAATACCTGTGGCTTCACCTCGGCGCGCAGATCCAGCACGACACGAATGACGTTCGCGCGGTTGACGCCAACTCGCGCCGACTGAATGTAGGGATCATTGGCACCGATTTTAGCGGCCAGCTCTTTGAGTGCCGGCCCGAGTTCGACGTTTTCGATATCGATGACCAGCCGCTCGGGATCTTTGACAAAAAAATGCTGGACCTTTAAGGCCTTCGGTGACTCGAACGTCACGCGGGTGTACTCGTTGGCAGGCCAGACGCGGGCAGAGGAAACTTTGGTGGCTGCGAATACATCTCGCGCCAGCAGTGGCGACAATATCAACGGGATCGACAGGAATGCCCTGCGCACCAGATTTGGCGGTGCGCCACGCTCTACGGCTATGTTGCGGATTTGTCCGGCCGCTTCGGAAGAAGGGTCCTCATGATGGACAGCATCTCCCTCCCCTTGGACGATAAGGCGGCGATGTTCGTCTCTCTGGCATCCATCGGGGTCGATTTCAGGGCGATTCGCAAGTCGGGAGGAGGCAACAGTTCCCCGGCCTTCTCCGGCCACTCCACCAGACAAATATTCGTCTCGTTGAAGAGATCGCGAAATCCGGCTTCTAGCCATTCTTCAGGTTCGCCGAAGCGATAAAAATCAAAGTGATACAAGTTTAACCTAGAAATTACATAAAGTTCAACCAATGTGTAAGTGGGACTCTTTACCCGTCCGGAATAGCCCAAACCGCGCAGTATTCCACGCGACAATGTGGTCTTGCCAGCACCAAGCTCACCCGATAAGAAGATGAGCGCGCCGCTGGTGCCTTGAACCAGAGCGTCGGCAATCACTGCACCCAGCGCGAGAGTGGCTACTTCATCGGCGAGCGGCAGATACAACTCCTCGGAGTCGCTCAAAACCGAATCGATCACGTTAAACTCAACGGATGACATCTACCATTCTCGACTTCTCGCAACTTGCCTCTGAAATAAGAGTCTGGGGTCGGGAACTGGGCTTTCAGGAAGTCGGCATCAGCGATACGGACCTGTCGCGCGAGGAAATGTTTCTTCAGCAGTGGCTGGATTCTGGATATCAAGGTGACATGGATTATATGGCCCGGCACGGGACCGCGCGAACCCGGCCCGATGAACTGGTGCCGGGGACCGTAAGAGTGATTTCAGTGAGGCTCAACTACCTGCCGGTCGCCGCGCGCGACAGCTGGGAAACACTTGATGAGCCGGATGCAGCGTTCATCTCTCGTTACGCCATGGGACGCGATTATCACAAAGTCTTGCGCGGCAAGCTGCAGGCACTGGCGACCAGAGTTGGGCAGCGGATTGGCAAGTTCGCCTATCGCGTTTTTACCGATTCTGCCCCGGTGATGGAGGTCTCGCTCGCGCGCAAGGCCGGCCTTGGCTGGCGGGGCAAGCACACCTTGCTGCTCACTCGCGAGACGGGTTCGTGGTTTTTTCTCGGCGAGCTCTACACAGATCTGCCGTTGCCGATCGATGACCTCGTCACCGAGCATTGTGGAACCTGCACAAAATGCATCGACATCTGCCCGACGCGGGCCATCCTTGCGCCGTACACGCTGGACGCCAGACGCTGCATTTCGTATCTCACCATCGAACACAAGGGGTCAATTCCGGTTGAACTGCGTTCGCTGATGGGCAATCGCATTTACGGCTGCGACGATTGTCAGCTAATCTGCCCTTGGAACAAATTTGCAAGCGCCACCGCGGAAAAAGACTTTGCGGTTCGTAATGGATTGGACGACGTATCGTTACTCGCGCTATTTCAATGGACCGAAGTAGAGTTCAATCAGCGCCTGGAGGGCTCCGCAATTCGCCGCATCGGACATGAGCGTTGGTTGCGCAATATTGCAGTCGCATTGGGCAACGCGCTGAGAAGCGCCCGCGATTTTGAAGCGAGAGCACCCATCATTGCGGCGCTCAATATGCAAAACGCCCATGCCAGCGAACTGGTACGCGAACATGTAGCGTGGGCGTTGGAACAAGCCCACTCGCACGAATGACCCAATTCTCTGCTTGAACCCAGATTGTCCATTAGGCGCACCTTAGGTGCTGCACGGGTGCTGGCGGGTCATTTTCGGACATTTGTCGCGCTCCTTCGTCGTCCATAGCGGTGCTATGGACTCCTCACGAACGTGCCAACTGCCTCGAAAATACCCTCGCCATCATCCCGCGCCCTAATGGACAATCTGGGTTGAAGCTAGATACCTGCTGCCGTCGGCACCTGGCGAGTGGGGGTGGTGATCCAAATCACCTGCGTATTGTTGCTACGTGCCCATTTCTCGACCAGTTCAATTTTCTGCCGATCAACGACGTCGACGAAGCCCGGCGTGTTTGGCCACGTTGCGCAGCCGCCGAGCAACAACGCACTGCTTGCCAGACAAAAATTCAGCATCACTTTTTTCATCGAATCCTCCATGAAAATAGACAGCCAACATGGACGGAAAATGGGGCGCGGCCAAGTCGGCCCGCAATCAGGCTACACCCGCTGAACTCGCCTTGCAAGCGCATTTCCGAGCAATGAGCACCATGTCATTTCCGCGCCCCTCACCCTGACGCCGCGCGACGTTTGGCAACACAATGTCACTCGCGGAGTGATTCGGCCGGGACGTAATGAGCGCAAAAAAACGCAGCTAGACGAACGCCTTCTTGCCATCGCGATAACGCCGCGCGGCCTTCGGGTTTTCCAAGGCCTCAAGAAGTGCCGCGTGCAGTTCGTAACGGTTGGCATCGCGTCCGGATTCCTCGACGCCTTTGGCAAAACCCAGTGCCACGGCATTTCCAGCAAGTCTCAGGTTATCGTCTTCCAGCGGCCCCGCCAGAGGTTCCGCAGGCTCCTCGAACGCCGATCGGCAGGTATCGACGGACAGCGAATAGTACTTGCGACATGCCGCAGGACGGGCCGCATAGACGCTGCAGGCGCCATCGATCAGCAATGCACAGGCAATGCCTGCCTGCGTATGCTGCAACGGCGTCAGCGGTGTGATACGTGCGCTGTTAGCGGCCAATCTGCGTTTCACGTCTAATTGCTCGCTTGCCGTCATTCGAGTACGAACGTGATCGGCGAGCACGAAGGCCTCGTACGGCCGGACTTCCACCCGTTGATGGCAACAGTAGTTGCAGCCACGCGTGCAGGCCAGCTTCAGTCTGGTTGCGTTGATGACCGTCACTTGCTCGCGCTCAAGCCGCGCGTACATCCGCATCACCTGTGTGCGAACGGCATCTGCGTCGCGCGCGGGTGTGATGCGCGCGCCAGCGCGCTCCTGCTCAAAAACTGGCCGCAAGCCTTCCGCTGCCGTCTCTGTCACAGCCAGACTTGCCATCGCAATCTACGCACGGCGAAGCCCTAAACGCCGCCGACGATCAGCTTGTTAACCCGCTTCACGAAGGTTGCCGGATCTTCCAACTGGCCGCCCTCGGCGAGTAGTGCCTGATCAAACAATACCTGAGACCAATCTGCGAAAAGGTCACCATCGGTGAGCTTCATCTTGCCGATAAACGCATGGTCCGGATTGATTTCAAGAGTCGGCTGCGAGGCATTCACTTTCTGCCCGGCCGCTTTCAACATGCGCTCAAGATTGCCGGAAAGCTCGTTCTCATCTACGACCAGGCAGGCCGGCGAATCGGTCAGGCGGTGCGTCACGCGCACTTCCTTGACCTTGTCGCCGAGCGCAGTTTTTATTTTCTCGACCAACGGCTTGAATTCTTCCGAGACTTTTTCCTGTGCCTCTTTTTCAGCTTCGTCGGCCAGCGCGCCTAAATCCAGATCGCCCTTGGCCACAGACGCCAGCTTCTTGCCGTCGAATTCTTCGAACTGTCCCAGCCACCATTCATCAACGCTCTCGGTGAACAGAATGACTTCGATACCCTTCTTCTTGAACACTTCCAGATGCGGGCTGTTCTTGGCAGCAGCATAGCTATCGGCCGTGACATAGTAAATCTTCTCCTGGCCGTCCTTCATGCGCGAGACGTAATCGGCGAACGAAACGTTTTGCACGTCATCGGCATTGTGCGTCGACGCAAAGCGAATGAGCTTGGCAAGTTTCTCCTTGTTGGCGAAATCTTCGCCCAGCCCTTCCTTGAACACGCGGCCAAAAGCACTCCAGAAACTTGCGTACTTTTCTTTGTGGTTTTCTGCCAGGTCCTCGAGCAGCCCGATTATTTTCTTCACGCTGCCGTTTTTGATGGCATCGACATCCTTCGACTCCTGCAAAATTTCGCGTGACACGTTTAGCGGCAGATTGTTCGAATCAACCACACCCTTCACAAAGCGCAGATAACGTGGCAACAGATGTTCGGCGTCGTCCATGATAAAGACGCGCTTCACGTATAGCTTCACGCCGCGCTTAGCGTCACGATCAAACATGTCGAACGGCGCTTTGGACGGCAGATACAGAAGCTCGGTGTACTCGTGCCTGCCTTCGACTTTTGCATGTGTCCATGCCAGCGGTTTTTCCCAGTCATGCGACACGTGCTTGTAAAACTCCTGATATTCCTCCTCCGTGATATCGCTCTTGCTACGCGTCCACAGCGCGCTGGCTTTGTTGATGGTCTCGAATTCATCCTTGACCACATCCACCTGCTTATCCTTGTCCCATTCGGTCTTCTGCATCACGATAGGCATCTGGATGTGATCGGAATACTTGCGGATGATCGATTTCAAACGCCAGTCGTCGAGAAACTCCTTGGCGTCTTCTTTCAGATGCAGCGTGACCTCGGTGCCGCGAGACGATTTTTCTACGGCCTCAAGCGTGAATTCGCCGTCGCCGGTACTTTCCCAACGCACACCTTCGCCCGCAGGCACACCGGCGAGGCGCGTCGTCAATGTCACCTTGTCGGAAACAATAAACGCCGAATAAAAGCCCACACCGAACTGGCCGATGAGACTTGCGTCCTTCTGCTGGTCACCGGTGAGCTTGGAGAAAAATTCCTTGGTGCCGGATTTGGCGATAGTGCCGATATTGGCGATGACCTCGTCGCGCGACATGCCGATACCGTTGTCGACGATCGTGATAGTGCCTGCGGCCTTGTCGAGCGAGACGCTAATTTTCAGGTCGGTGTCGCTCTCGTTCAAGGCCGAATTGGTCACGGCCATGAACCGAAGTTTGTCGATGGCGTCGGACGCGTTGGAAACGAGCTCACGCAGGAAGATCTCGCGGTTCGAGTACAGCGAATGGATCATCAACTGCAGTAGCTGTTTGACTTCAGTCTGGAAGGACAGGGTTTGCTTCTGTTCGGTTGCGGTGGTCATGGAAAACTCCGTTGTGAATCAAATTGTTAGACAAGTTTGCATGGCAAATGCGGGTACTGAACCGAGTTTTCAAGTGCCGACATCAATTACAAGCCAAAAAAACAACCGGGAGAGATTCATGACCCGCGCAAAACATGCGGTTGTCGCGCTCATCATCCGTATCACCGTGCTTTCCATCCAACCATACGCTGGCAGCTTCAGCGTAATCGCGCCCTTCCCAAAAGAAACTGACCTAAGCGTTCGAAAAGGCGGATGGGTCCAAGTATCCAACCGAGAAGGCGAAATCCAGAACAAAAACACGGCAGCGCGCATGGCCTACATGCGACCAAATTACGGGAAATCTCGAAGGCAGCTCAATACGCTGAATAACGCATTTGGCGAAAATCCAGCGTGCGACTGGCCGAAGCCCGCAACTGCACAGGAAAAAGTCTGGGGAGAGTGAACAAAGAAAGTGAGAGCCAAGTGCGCAGAGGCCGCCGAGTTAGCCAACAACGCTAAATGGCTCCGGAAGCCAAAGTCGTAGCAAACAGCGTCCATCATTTTTTTTGGAACTTATTTGATGCCCGCAACTCAATATGCATGCAGTTGTTTGTTCCTTGAAGTGAGTGAGTAGCACCGGGGGCCGCAGGAGTGCGGCCCCCTTCCTCTTGCGCAGCGCAAATGGCAAATGGCGAAATTTCCTCTGGCATTGTCGCGTCAATCCACGCTGTTCCAGATATGCTTCCGCGATTTATCAGTGTTTCGCCAAACGGGCAATCAAAGGTACATTGGCTTACCATCATTGAGCCGCATCCAGCCTTTGGCGATGCGGTAAATGTGCCAAACAATCACTACAAAGATCGTGAAGAAGCCGACCAACACGAACATCAGTAGCATGCTCAGTACCGCCCACAGCATGCCCCACCAGAAGGTCCGCATCTGCCAGCGAAAATGGCCCTCTAGCGGGGTTCCTTTTACCTCGTCGAGTTTGATGTAATTGAGGATGATAGCCGCAAGTGTTCCTAATCCGCCGGTGACATAACCCACCGCCATCAGACCGTAAATGACATGAGTAATCTCGATGTCCTTTTTGGCGCCCAGCGGCGCCGGCTTACCGGAGTCCAGATCTTTGCTCATCTCTGGAAGTGGGGGTGGCACCGGCTGATTCGGCACCTGCGGGGGAGGCGACTGCGGGGGCGGCACGCTATACGGGTTTTGGTCGGTCATATTTTTCCTTCAGGTTTTGCTTCAATCGGCAACGCAGACAAATAGCATTCAAACACCTTGAGTCAGTGTAGATCAAGCGCCCTTCATGCCGAGCGTCGAGTAAGCGAACTTTACCGAGTTTTCTCCAGCTCTGCCGCATCGGTCGGCGGCATGCAAAACGCCGTTGCGGACAGAACGTCAGCATGATTGGCGGTCGCGTTGCGAATTTCCATCCGCGGCCTACCTTGTTCCCGTCAAGTGTTTACGCAAGCGGATAGTCATAGCGAATGAAGCCATTATATTTGGCCGCCTTGTCATCGAGCGCCCGACCGGTGGTGTTGTGCTCCTGCGTTAGCCAGTAGAAGCGTGCGGCACCTTTTCCCCGGGAAGCGTCGGCAACAGACTCAATCAAGGCGCGCGCCACTCCTTGTCCGCGCGCGAGTGGATCAACGAACAGATCCTGAAGGTAGCAAACGTGTTGTGCCCAGATGGACGTGTGAAAGAGGTAGTGGGCGATACCCACTAGCTGTCCGCTCTGTATGGCTCCGAGGCCGCAGACACCGTCTTTTGCCAACAATCGCCGCCAGGTTTTTTCGTAGTCGGCATCTGGTAGCGTGGTTTTGTAAAACGTTTTGTAGTCGCGCGCCAAACCGACCCATCGATCGTAGTTTTCATTGCGGAGTGGCGCGATTTGAATGGTCATTGGGGTCACGAAGAAAATGTTGCAGGATGGGCTTTCAACCTAGAATCCTCAGTTGACCGCTTATCGCTATCAATATGCGCTTGATAAGATCGAAAATTTTCGCAGTCTGGCTGATCACCCTTTCGGTGAGAGCGCTACGGGTGTGATTGCACGTTTTTGCGGCTCCCTGGCAGGCCACCGAAGGCGTACTTCAGGCCGTGTTGCTTCTCCTAGCAGGGTGAA
>Ga0105048_10017276_pt1 | contig 11133 bp, 8 predicted proteins | sample MAT05_FD_78382 | JGI IMG/M metagenome (GOLD analysis project Ga0105048, IMG submission 78382) | Freshwater microbial communities from Lake Fryxell liftoff mats and glacier meltwater in Antarctica - MAT-05 | ecosystem: Environmental > Aquatic > Freshwater > Ice > Liftoff microbial mat | place...
CTATTCGGTCTCGCGGTCGCGAGCCCGCTCCAGGTCTTCAAAATGTGGTCGCTGCAAGGCGTCGACGCTTCGCTCGACGTGCTCGGGCCGGCAGGGTTGTACGCCCAGACCGAGTTCGGCGGGTCGCTCAAGCTGCTGTTTCTGGGCGTGATGGCGGCGTGGACACTCGCGCCGATACTGGTCGCCGGATGGGTCTTCAACCGGAGAGCGCTACTGTGATACGCTTCTCATCCCTATTCTTGCTGACATTCCTGCTCGTCGGCTGCGGTTCAACTGAAACCGATGGTCCGCCGAAGCTCGAACTTGGCCGCGACGAATGCGCCCACTGCGGCATGATCATCAGCGACGCTCGCTACGCCGCCGCAATCATCGCGACCGTCGAGGGATCGCGTCGTCCCCTGCTCTTCGACGACATCGGCGACCTGCTCGACTACGAACACGACCATCCGGAACTGTCCATCCAGCACCGCTACGTTCACGACCACGCCACCCGGAAATGGCTGGTCGCCGACGAGGCGCGGTTCGTTCACGCACCGACCCTGCACACACCAATGGGCTCCGGCATCGCGGCGTTCGCGTCGGTCGACCAACAACGTGAAGCGACGACATCCATGCAGGGGCGATCGGTCGCACTCGCGGAACTGCGGCAAACCCGTGCGATCGCGATCGCCGCCGAGAAGAAACAATGATAGACATCGACATGGGTCTTTCTGGACGTAAGATCAAGTCGTAACGAACAGGACGGACCATGTTTTCTCAGACAGCCGAGTATGCATTGCGGGCAGTGATGTTCATCGCGGGCGCCGACGGCGTTCCCGCCAACAGCGAGCGCATCAGCGCGGGAATGCACGTCCCGCGGCCGTACCTCTCCAAGATCCTGCGCGACCTGGTCGTCGCCAAGATCGTCGAATCGCTCCTGGGGCCTAACGGCGGGTTCGTCATGGCCAGACCCATCAACAAGGTGACGGTGCTGGACGTCATCAATGCCGTCGACCCATTGCGCCGGATCACCGAATGCCCGCTGGGCCGGGCGGACCACGTGAAGCTCTGCCCCCTGCACAGCCAGATGGATGCCGCAATCGCGCACGTCGAATGCACGCTCAAAGGCGTCACCATCGAACAACTCCGACAGCAGGACAACGCCGGCGGAACACTGGCGATGGTGCGGCCGAACGCCAACGCCAAGCCCCCCGCCAAACCGCGCGTCAAGGTACGTTCGTAACGGTCTCAATATGTCCACCATCAGCTCGTCCCCCGTTCCCAGCGTCGGCATCCAACCGGCGATGCTTTCGCAAACCGACGTCGACCGCGCGCAGGCGAAGCCTTCCGCGCACTACCGCGTCTACTTTCTCGCCGCGATCTTCATCCTGCTGACCACCGGCGCCGGCTGGGGCACGTGGTTCCTGTGGCAGATCGCGGTCGCGGGCAAAGTCACCGGCGTCAGCCTGCACCAGATCAACGCCCACGGCCAAACCGTCCTCTACGGATTTCTCGGCCTGTTCATTATGGGCTTTGCGTATCAGGCATTCCCGCGACTCTGGCAACGCCCGCTCGCCTGGCCGGCGCTGTGCCGGGTAGCGTTTGTCGCGTCGGTCGCCGGCATGGCGATGCTCGTCCTCAGCGAACTGCGCGCCGAACTGCCCGATGCACCCGCACTCGCGATCGTCGGCGGCATCATCCATACGATCGGCGTGCTGCTGTTCTCCCTTCAGATGCTCGCCACCTTCCGCCGCGGCCCGACGCCGCTCAACGCCGTCACCGCCACGCTTCTGGTCGCCACCGGCTTCTTCCTGCTCCATACGCCCCTCAATGCCATCCATACCTTCAACCTCGTCTCCACCGAGTCGAAGTACGAAGCGATCCATCTCACCTCCGTTTACCAGCCCGCGTTGCGTTACCTGCAACTGCACGGCATGGTGCTACTGATGGTGATCGGCGTAAGCTCGCGTCTCCTGACCTCGTTCTACACGATCCTCAAACCGTCAGAACGCAAACTCTGGACGATCCTGATCGTCATCACGCTCAGCGTGCTTCTTGAGGCCGGCCTGTTCGTCGCGTTCCGCTACACCGAGATCCACTGGATTGCGGCGTTCCTGCTGATCCCGTGGCTCGCGATCTTGATCTGCTCGATCGCGCTGGTCGTCCCGTGGAAGCTCTGGCATCCGCTGCGCGATCCGATGGGCCGGGTCGATCGATCCAGCAAGTTCGTCCGCGCGAGCTTTGCGTGGCTGATCGTCTCGCTGCTGATGACGATCGCGCTGCCGGGCTGGTCGCGCCTCGTCGACACCTACTTTAGCCACGCCTGGTACGGCGCTTCGCGGCAGGCGTTCACCGTCGGTTTCGCGACGATGATGATCATCGCGTTCTCCTCCCGCATCGTCCCCACTTTGAACGGCATCTACCCCAACACGCTCGGCCGTCTTGCCGGCCCGTTCGGGCTGATCAACGTGGGGCTCGCGCTGCACGTGGTCTTCCAGATTTCCCTCGACCTCCACCCCGCCTTCGCGTACGGATTACCGATCGCGGGCGTGATGCAGTGGATCGGGATCGCGTGGTGGGCCATGCACCTAATCCAGTGCATCTGGACCGGCTCGCGATGGACCGAACCGTCGCCTCGGCAAGCTTCGGGCGTGCAGCTTCGGGTGCTGAACAAGCTCTAAGAGGCCGCTGGAAGCGGTTCGCCGAGCGAGCTTTCGCTGCGTCAAGGTGCTGGCGCATCATGTCGGCCGGACTTTGCCAGGTCGTTCGGCACCAGCTTTCGGGTCACTTTTCCCGATCGGCGCGCACCGAGGGCACCGGAATCTCACCCGCGCAGACGCTTGACGCCCGTCGGCCATCGATCCGTACTTCCGCTCCAGACGCGATACGTCGGCTGCCTGATCCCGGCGTCACGGCACGCCCTGGTCAACCCGTCCCCTGTCGCGGCACGACCTACGGGACGATCATCGTGGATCACGTTACAGGCTGAGGCCACTTCATCGCCGCCGCACACCCCCAGCCCCTACACGATCGCGACGAATTTGCACTGGAGTTTTCACCGTAAACCCATGTGGGGAAAACAGTTATCAATGATCGAGCCGATTTAATCCGACCTCCCGGCAGAAATCATGTAATTTGGGGATGGGGACGGTGTCTGTAAATGCGTAGGGAGAGTGCGGCTTGGTTCGATTAGTAGAGCAGCCCAACAACGGCGTGAGCCTGCTGGAGCAATACTGCGCCAGCGGGTGCCCCGACGTTTTCGCTCAGATCATGCGCGCGTATGGCGGGATGGTCTTCAGCGTCTGCTTGAAGGTGACCAAAGATCCCGCCGACGCCGAGGACGCTTCGCAGGCGGTGTTTTTGACGCTTGCGGTGCAATGTAAGACCGGTGCGGTGATCCGATATCTCGGTCCGTGGCTTAAAAAAGTGGCCAATCGCTCGAGTCTTGATCTTGTTCGATCCCGCAAACGCCGATCTCGCCGCGAGGCGATCACGGCGGAGCGTCGATCGGAGCACTACGGCGTCCTCCCGGGCGATCGTTCGGAAACAACCGAACTCCAGGAAATCATCCGCGCCGAGCTCGACCACCTCCCCGCCAAGTATCGAATGCCGCTGGTCCTCCACTATTTCGGGGGCCTCGGCCATGACGAAATCAGCCGCGAGATGAACTGTACGACCGCCGCCCTGGGCGTGCGGCTGCATCGGGCACGCAAGATGCTCGGCAAGCGCTTGAGCACGCGCGGCGTGACGCTGCAAGGCGTGGCGATGACAACGGCGCTGGCGTCGCTGGTGACGTACTTCGTGAATGAGAAATTCGTCCAGTCGACCACGCACGCGATGATGGCGATGCACGTCGTCCGTCCGCACGGGATCGGCGCGTTCGCGTTGGGCGCTCACCTCCCGGCGAGCCTGGGGATCGTCCCGCAGTTGATGCAAGAAGTCGCGCAATCCATGGCGCGGGCGCGCCTCAAATACGCCACGGTCGCCTTGGCGATCTCCGTGACGTGTCTCGGCGGCGCGGCAGAGGCGGTGCGGCATCTGCCCGACTCCCTCCGGCCGAACCTCGAATTCCTCTCTCCGACCAAGGCGCTGGAGCGTTTCTTCGGGTCTCCCCATGTCCCGCGATTGCAAAATACGCCGGCGGAGAAGGCACCCCTGATCGCGACGAAAACGCAGCTACCCGAAGACGACGCCGGGGAATCGCTCCGCTACGAAACGCCGCTGGCGATTGCGATGTTTACGCCTAAGCAGCAGCCCGTGCTGGCGTATCAGTTCCCGACGACTACCCCGCCGGTGTCGACGCACACACCGCACCTGATGAATCTGAAGCCGCTCGTCCCCGCGCTGGTCTCCAAGGCGGTGCATTCGCAGCCGAGGCTACTCACCTCGAACCCGCCTCCTCAGCCGGCACCGCTTGGCGCCACCGCCCGCACGCAGACCGCCGATGCCGCCGCGCCGGTCGCGGCCGCGTCGGCATCGAACAACTCAAGCGACACCCTGCCTGTCTCCGTATCGGTCGCGCCCACGAATCGAGACCCGAACGTCAAGGAACTGACCGCCTACATCCCCTCGCCCACGGAACTGACCGCGCCCACGGCCAACCTCGCGCGAGTGCAGCGATTGCAGACGGTCGCGCTCTCGGACGCCTCCCTCGTCGCCGCCGACTCGTCGGGCACCTACTATTCCGCCGCCGACGGCTCATCCGGAGGGGTCGTCAAGAACCTCAACCGCTCAGGAATAGCCGGACCGCGCGACCTGAGCTTCGCGATGGTCGCGGGCACCACCGCCGGCGCAGACGAAACGGTCCTCGGCTCGCAACTGAACAGTTGGCTGGTCCTGCGCCCGAACGATCTGTACGTCTTCGGCGATCGCAGGTACGACTGGAGCGACCGCGCACACGGCATCGAACGCGGCGACGCCAATTCGGTCAGCTTCACGCTCGATAACGCCATCGGCAACGGCGTGTTCAGCATCGAACGCCTGGCGACCAACACCACGCTCGCCCCGGCACGCCCCACCGGCCACACGTTCATCGGCGTCTGGTCGGCGGATACGCTGCTGAATTACGACGGCATCGACCTCACCGTCCACTACGACGAGGTGCTGGCGGCATCGCTGGGGCTCAACGAGAACATTCTCAAGCTCTGGGTCTACGACGGCGAATCCTGGATTCGCATCATCGACGAAACCTTCTCGCGGGACATGGCCAGCCACACGCTGGCGGGATCATTCGACGGCAAGGTCATATACTTCGGCGTCTCAGCGCCCGAACCCAGCGTGCTGGGCGTGATCGCCATCGCCACCGCCACCCTGCTGCGCCGTCGGCGGCATTGAGGCATTCTTCCCCCCATTTATCGAAGCGTAGCGACCACGCGGTTGCTGGCCTTTACGTACCGGACCTCTTGATCAGACAGCCGGGTGGTCGTCGACGGTTCAAGGCTTTGCGCGAGAAGCGATTGGAACTCTTCAATCGCTTGCCGCTGGTCCGCGTCAAGCGAACGTCCTCTCAGCAGCAGGCAGGCTGGAAGTTGCGATAGTCGATGCCGCAGACGGCTGGTCGTTCGGGTCTGGACAGACAGGTCAGCAGCCCGGCGAGCATCGATCAGTTCCGCACTCATGATTTGGATTTCGCGAGCCAGCGTCGCTGGGGCGGGGAGATAGCTGTACACTGAAATGATCGCAGTCCCGATCACGAAAACGATCATGCCCAGTCGAAGCTGATAAGAAGGCAGGCTCGCCGCCGGTGCGTCGCCGCGATGGGTTCGTCCGTGGAGCACGAGTAGCAGGATCATCACGGCTGAAACCACGCTCGTCGCTTGGAGCGGCCGCGCGAAGCGGTTGGCAAAGCCGGGGAGCGCCCCGCCCGGATGATCAAGCATGTGAAAAGGCCGGCCGGCGTCTTCGAACGCGTGCGTGTCGTCCGGTTCATATGCGGAGTCGTAGAGCAGCCGGTCCGCCGTCCCGGCCAGTAACACGGTCAACACAACGACCACGGCCGCCGTTGCGACGGTCGGACGCACTCCAAGCATCCGCACGCCCGCAGCAATCAGCCCGAGCGTTACCCCGCTGCCAACCGCGATGATCGGGATCAACAGACCCGGCATTGTGCTGGCATTCAGCACCTCACCCGCCTGCATCGCCGTCAAATGCGGGGGCACATACGTCATCAGCGGCACGAACGTCAGCAGAAGCGCATGAATCGCCTCGCGCTCGACCAGCCACTCTCCCATCGCGTTGGGCGGCATCATCACCGCCAGCGCGCCGGCGCCGACGGAGCTGACGACGATCAGCATCGCGACGCCGCGTGTGAGCGATCGTCCGGCGGCGGCGAGACAGTCCACGAGCCTCGATCCGCTGAGCGGTGGCGGCGGCACGTCTCCGACCGTTGTCTCGACGCCCCGAACTCGCTGGGCCACCCAAGCGGCTGACAGTGAGATCGTCAAATTGGCCAGTAGCAGGATGATCATCCCTTTCCAGCCGACGCAATCGAGCATGTACCCGATCGTCCACGGCGTCAGCACTGGTCCGGCCAACGCGACAACCACAATCGCGCCCATGCGCACCCGCATTCGCCATACAACCCACAGCACCGGGAGCATACCCAGCGCGCACACCGGCAGCAGCATCGCCATCAGCCAGGCGCGCGGCAGATCCAAGGCGTTTCCCGAGTCAAGCCAACGCTTCATGCGAGGCCGCCCAATCCAAACCTCGATCACGCCGGCCGCAAGCATGCCCGCGAGCACGGTGGGCAACGCCAGTGCGATCGCCTGTCCTGCGCGCAGCAAGAAAACGGCGAGCAGTTCCAGGATCATCGCTCCACCCCTGCCGGCACCGGCACGGCGGCGAGGACTTCTTCAACCACGCGCGACGCCGACTCGCCGCGCACGCCCAGCCGCACTTCCAGCACCGGGCCGGCGACGTCCTGGATGTCGTCCGGAATCACGAAGGTGCGGTCGTGCAGAAACGCCCGCGCCTGCGCCACCCGCTGCCACGTCAGCAGCCCACGGGGACTCAGGCCCAGCGTCACGCTTTGGTGAGACCGAGTGATGCGCGCCAGATCGACCAGGTACTCGCGCACCGACTTGCTCACCGCCACCCCCGCCACGTGCTGCTGAAGGTGGTGCAGCTCGGTCGGGAGCACGACTTGCTCAGGTGCCTGCGAGTCATTCGGACAGCACGGCCCGATCGCCGCTTCGAGAATTTCCATCTCGTGCTCGCGCTGTGGATAGCCGATTCGGAGCTTCATGGCAAAGCGGTCCAGTTGCGCTTCGGGCAGCGGGTACGTTCCATGATGATCAGCGGGGTTCTGGGTGGCTATGACAAAGAAAGTGTCGCTCAGTCGGTGCTGCACGTTGTCCACCGTCACCTGCTGCTCGGCCATCGCTTCGAGCAAGGCGCTTTGCGTGCGCGGTGATGTGCGATTGATCTCGTCCACCAGCAGCACATCCGCAAAGACAGGCCCGGGCATGAACTCGAACTCACGAGTCTTCTGGTTGAAAACGCCGAAGCCGGTGACGTCGCCGGGGAGCAAATCGGGCGTGCATTGCACGCGGTTGAACCGCCCGCCCACGCTCGTCGCCAGCGCCTTGGCGAGCGTGGTCTTGCCCAAGCCGGGAAGATCCTCGATGAGCAGGTGCCCGCGTGCCAGCAGACACGCAAGCACAGACTCGACGACCGTCGATTTGCCGCGCAGCGTCTCGTTCAAACAGCGGCGAATGCGTTCAAGGGCGCGGTGATGGTCTTGCGACCGATGACAACCCGCAACCGCCGGAATCACAGACAAGCTACTCATTTTGATCACCTCGGTGAGTCTTTCGCAGTGCGTCTCGTGTCAGTCCCTGCATCACTTCTCGCGCGGACGCCTCGACGGAAGGGTGCGGCGCGCCGTATAGGATGGTGTTGACCTGAGCGATGAACGCCGCGAGCGCCGGATCGTGCCCGAGCGTCGCAAGCCAGCGTCCCACCGGCGAGTGAGCCTGCCGGGGCTGTCCGAGCAGACGGCATCGCGTCTCGATCACCTTCAACACCGCCAGCGGAGGACAGCCGCGCCACAGGCACCAAAACGTCACCGTCCGATCAACGATCCAACGCCGGGCAACGGTGACCACGCTGACCAGAACCAGTGACACAATCAAGACGAGATGATGGGAGCCGACAAACGACACCGACTCGCGCCACAACCCCGCAATCTTCTCGCCGAGCGACGTGGGAATATTGATCAGGGGATAACCCGGCGTGGCGTCGACCGCGATCCACGTCCCGTCCGCGAGGCGCACTTCCGGCCAGAAGTGCGTGTGCGAGGCGTCCAGCGACGCGAAGCCGCTGCGCTCGTCGACGTGCGACTCCTCGGCGAAAAGCCCGCTCGTCAACCGTGCCGGATAACCGAGTGACCGGAGCATCAGCACACCCGTCGTCGCGAACTGATAGTCCGTCCCGCGGCGGACGTCGAGCAGGTCGCGCACGGGGTCGGCATCGGAAGGCACGCGGTGCGCGCGGTCATACACGGCGAACGATCGCAATTGCCCAATCACCTGCTCGATCTGCAGCCATCCGCGCTCACGACCCGCGCCCCACTGACGCGCCATCGAGCGGCCATCATCGGGCAGGAGTGTGTCATCCAGCAGCGTCGGGTTCGAGTGCGAAACGCGTGCCGGTTCGACGGCCGCAAGCCTGGCCGGATCGACGTGCTTGCAGACGACATCCAGGGTCGCGCCGGGGGGCAAGGTTCGGCGCGCGAGTCGGATACCGCCCCATCGGGCACTGTCGAAAAACTGCGGGCGGTTGACGCGTCCCATCCGGAAGCGATCGACGTGCATCGGCAGGGGCAGCACATCACCGCCCATCGTGCCGACACGCAGTTGATACGCGGCATACCCCTCGAACGCCGGTGAGAGCGGGCGGAGCAGGATTTCCATCCATGAGCCCTCGCCTGTCTGGCGAACCGGCGTCACGCGCGCGCCGTCGTCTACGGCCGACCACGAGGCGCCTTCGAAGCGGTCGAACACCGCCAGCGGAACGTACACCGGCATCGGGCCTTTCACCCACACCGCGGCAGCCGCAGGGCTGTCGGGGCTGCCACTGGGTGGTCGTTTGGGCAGTTGCCGATGCAGGTCAAACTTGCGGCCGGACTTGAGGTTCTCCCGCACGCTGGCCTCGGCGATCTTCACATCCTGCGGCTTCAGACCGATCATCTTCTGGCTCTGGTCGGGCGTTGCAGGGGCACCGTAGCTTTCGATCCACAGGTCGTACAGGCCGTCTTTGCCGGATTCGGAGAAGGTATCTGAGTCGTCAAAGCCCAGCGAATCGGGCGCATTGCCGCTGAGTTCGTCCGGCCCGTCACCCACTCCACGACGCGCGTGCTCGCTGCCGCTTTCCCCGCCGCCGGATGAGTTGACGAACGCAGCGTACGACGGGTTTCCGTCTGTCGGCTGAATGAACCGATCCGCCAGCGCCACCCAGCCCACGAGCAGCGCGCATGCCCCCATCCCCATCGCCCAAGCCCACTTCCCGCCGCTGACGCTCTGCGTGACGAACAGCCAAAGACTCCCTGCCACCGTGCCGGCGACGATCAGCAGCGCCCGCCCTCCCTCGTCTACGCCCGGAAGCATCAGCAGGATGACGATCATGCAAACGCAAACGGCCCGGGACATCGCCGCGAGATCGTCATGAAGAACGAAAATCGCGCCCGCCCCGCAGAGTAGCGCGATGACGATGTGCTCTTCCGCGGCAAAAACGGTCGGCTGCACCGTCGCGTACAGGACCATTGCGCCAAAACCGCCGATTGCGACCAGGAGCGTGCAGATCCATGAAGGCGGCGGACGATCGCGGCGCAGCACGGTTGCGACGACCTTGGCGGCAACGAGGATTGCCACGGGCAGCCACAACGCCTGCACGAACTGGGCTTGCAGCGGCGTGCTGGCCCCGCGTGCCAGTTGCAACGCGATCATCGCCAAGAGCAGGATCAGTCCACTACACCAGGTCAACAGTCGGCTCCGGCTGGAGTTGATCGACGCACAGCGGAACGCATCGACCGGCCAACCGCATCCTGCCAGCGCCAGACGTGGTGGTTACTACCAGGGTCCCGGCGAGCGGGTTCAACGATTCGCCTCCAGCCATCTCTACGCGCGCCAGCGCGTCATGGATAGCAACGCGATCCGTCGGGCCTTGTACCACGACACGATGATTGCCGATCGATAGGACGAGTGTCACGCGCTGCTCCACCGCGTGTTCGACGATATGGGCGACAACGCTGACGGCGCGTTCGAACTCATCTGGCGCCGCATATGCCGCCGTCGACGTGTCAAGCATGACACGTAAGGTACGCCGCTCGCCGCCGGCACGTTCGCGGACGATGAGCCGGTTCTGCCGCGCCGTTTGTTGCCAGTGGACGCCACGGATTGAATCGCCACGCCGGTAAGGCCGCAATCCGACGAATTCACCGTCGTGATTCGGCGTGTACGCTGATGCCTCCGCAGTCGCTTCGCCAGCGAGCGGCTCGAGCGAAAGTGACGGAACGGCGAGCGGGCGCGGCCAGACGAGCAGTCGGCAATCCGACCGCACCGGGGCACACGACCGCCACAACCCGAACGGGAAGCCGGTCGTCAACTGCGCCCGCCCAAGGTCATGCTCGCCACGCCGCCGGGCAACGATCCCGACCTCAACGCTCGTCTGTCGCCCTGCTATAACCAAGCCCTGCGACGCGCCGATTCCCGCAGGCAGGAGCAGCTCGAATCCCGGTAACGGAAGCGGCAGGCGGTTGCGAAGGCGCAGTGTGATCGCCCCCGACTGCCCCACCGTCAGACGCGAGGTCGGTGCCACCGCCTTCGCTGAAACGAGTCGGACGAGAACTGCGGGCCACACGCAGCCCACCACGATCACACCCGCCACGGCACACGCCGCCACCTTGGCGTGCTCAACAACGCCGATCAGCAGCAGGGAAATCGCCAGGATCGCCAGCGCATAGCCCAATCGCCCGCGACCCTCCAGGGGCCGTGCGCTCGCGAATCGATCAAAGGACAGGGGCACGCACCTCGTCATTGCAGGCAGACTATACCTGCCACTTACGCACATATGCAAATGAATTGCATAAAACGATAGAGATCACGCCGGACCAACCGAACTGATCTGCACCAGCGGAATCTGCGCGACGTCGTC
>Ga0105048_10017277_pt1 | contig 11133 bp, 8 predicted proteins | sample MAT05_FD_78382 | JGI IMG/M metagenome (GOLD analysis project Ga0105048, IMG submission 78382) | Freshwater microbial communities from Lake Fryxell liftoff mats and glacier meltwater in Antarctica - MAT-05 | ecosystem: Environmental > Aquatic > Freshwater > Ice > Liftoff microbial mat | place...
CTGGCGGACCTGCCGCCGGGCACGGTGCGGGGCGGGAAGTGAGCAACGAGCCGGACGCATGAGCGACGGACTGTGAACCGAGAAAGCCCCCGACGGATGTCGGGGGCATTTGTCGTTGATGGAACTGGCTTTCCTCCCGAGCGGTGGGCGTCAGCCCTCCGAGGAATCCGCCGCCACTCCGCTCGCATCACTCGGAGGGCGTACGCCCACCGCTCGGCTTTTCGCGCAGATTTTACGGCTGGCCGACGGCCTCATCCCGCAACGGGATTTTTCGATAGCATCGCGCGGTGGTGCTCCGGCGAAAGCAGGAGCGATACGAAGTGCGTTCCCATTTCCGACTTCGCGATGTCGAAGCTTATGCATTTCTGGTCGATGCCGGCCGATTCCAATTGCTGGCTCAAGGCGAGCATGGCGATCAACATGCACTGGACTTGGTATTTTTCCGGCTTCTTGGCGATCATCTGGGAAGACGCGGTGTGGAGAAACCCGGAGGGATCGATGTCGATTGTGTATCCGAAGCGGATGATGCCGCGCAGCACCTTCGTGAGAGCCTGAATCTCGGCCGAATCCACCCCGTGAATCCGGTCGCCTCCCCGCCGATCCGTCATTCGCGTCAAAGCGATACGCTGCAGGGCGAAAATTGTATCGCGAATTTCGCCGAACATCGAGACGGACGGCGTGCTGCCGTTGCGCAGAAGCAATCCGATGATTGCCAGCAGCGCGATGATTCCACCTGCGGTCAAGTATAGGAGCATGTGGTATCAACCGTTTCGCGGATTCGCGTTCGGATCTTCGTGCGGTTCCGAACACGCCGAGTATTTCAAGGAGATCTTCCGATGGCTCGACCTTGAAAGATTTCTGACTCGGATGAGATTCGGCTGCCACCGCATCGCTTTCGGCCGCAGAGCCGTTCCGCCGGCATCTTCGGGGCAGAGGGGCGGTCATACGGAGCATTCTAAGCCTCTTGGCCGAGGCGGGCGATCTCCTCCAAACTCGGTCTCGGTTCCGCGATGGGCATTGCGGGCCTACGCGTTGCTGTTCCAACTAAATTGTACCGAATCCGCTACCCGCGTAGAATTCCCAATCGCTGCGTAGCCGGATTCCGAAGATACACCCATGGTCCACCTGACCATCCCCGACGAAACTAGCGCCGAGTTGAGTGCCCAAGCTGCCGCGCGGCAATTGCCGGTCAAGCAGCACGTGTTGCCACTGTTGGCACCAGCGAAACCCGAACCGCAACTCCCACTGACGGGCGCCGCGTTGGACGCGGCGATAGAAGAGTTGATCGAGTTGGCAAGGAAGCGGTCGCACCGATACCCGCCCGGATTCCGAGTCGATGATAGCCGCGAGACCATTTATATCTGCGGTCCCGAGGGGCGGGGGTGATCGCACTCGACACCAGTGTTGCCCGACCCCACCAATCGCAATGCGGGATGCGGCGCGGGCTGAAGATTCGCCGGCCGAATCGCCCCGGCACTGGACAATCACCGGTCGACGAGTATCTTAGTACTAGCAGAAACCTCGGGATCGAACACTTCTGTCCCCGACCAGCACACGCAAAAGGAAACGATGGAGTCCCCAGTCTCGGAATCGGACGAACCCCGCCCGCACTTCGCCTCGCCGCCCGAAGCCCCCGCGCCTACTCCCGAAGATGAGTCCGAAGCGGAGATTAACCCGCTCGCCGGCGGCATCCCGTACCGGGACATGAACCTCATCAAACCGCTGATGGGCGCCCTCGAACACGCCGGTTACGAATTCTGCACACCCGTGCAAAGCGCCGTCATCCCCGCCGCCATGCGTGGCAAAGACGTCATCGGCCAAGCCCAGACCGGCACCGGCAAGACCTGCGCGTTCTTGGTGCCGTTCCTCAACCGCTGGCGGCCGCACAAAACCAAAGGCCCCATCGGCCTCGTGATGCTGCCGACGCGCGAACTCGCCCTCCAAGTGGCCCGCGAAGCCGAAAAACTCGCCCCCAGCAAACACTTCCGCACCATCGCCGCGTACGGCGGTACCGGCATGCAGAAGCAACTTTCCGGCTTCGCCGCTGGCTGCGATCTCGTCGTCGGAACCCCCGGCCGCATCATCGACCACTTGCGCCGCGGATCGCTGACCCTCGAACATGTGAAGTACGTCGTGCTCGACGAGGCCGACCGGATGCTCGACATCGGCTTCCGGCCGGACATCGAAAAGATCCTGCGACGCTGCCCCGAGAAACGCCAGACGTTGCTGATGAGCGCCACGGTGCCCGACAGCATCAAGAAGCTCGTCGACCGCTACATGGTGAACCCGCTCCACCTGAACCTGTCGCCCAAGACGCTGACGGTCGACAAGATCCGCCAGACGTACATCACCGTCGAGAAGGATCGGAAGTTCGACCTGCTGCTGAAGGTGATCGCTCGGGAACAACCCCGGCAGTGCATCATCTTCGTCGAGCGCAAGCGCTGGGCGGACAACCTGCTGAAGAAGATGAAGCCGCTCGTCCCCGGCACCTATGCCATCCACGGGGACCTGACGCAGACCCTGCGCGAAAAGATCATGGCGGCCTTCCGCACCGGACGGGTGAAGTTCCTGATCGCCACCGACGTGGCCAGCCGGGGCATCGACGTCACCGGGATTTCGCACGTCATCAACTACGACATGCCCAACGACTTGGAAAACTACGTCCACCGCATCGGCCGCACGGGCCGCATCGGCCGGGACGGCGTCGCCATCGCCTTCGTCGAACCGGAGGAAGGCGATCAACTGACGCAAATCGAGAACATGATCAACCGGCTCATCGAAGAGGACCGCATCGAAGGCTTCGAGGCCTACACCCCCCGCAAGCGCTACGACACGCCGAAGCTCGCTTCGACCGTGGGCCAAGACCGGCCGGAGGCGCCGGTGGAACCGGAACCCGAGAAGAAAGCCGTGTACGGCAAGACGAAGAAGAAGTACAGTTCGCGGTTGTGAGGCCTCACGGTGACTACAAAGTATTAATGATCGGAGCCGCCCCGTGAAAACGAAAATCATTCGCATCGGCAATTCTCAAGGAATCCGCATTCCCAAAGTACTCCTCGAACTCACCGGCCTCGAAGGTGAGGTCGAACTCCGCGCGGAGAATGGGATGCTCGCGGTTTGATCGAGCGTCCAACCACGCGAAGGTTGGGCCGAAGCGTTCGCGGGAATGACCCGTTTGGGCGATGATCGGCTTCTCGATGATGTTCTGCCGAGCCTTTCGACTTGGGACGAAACCGAATGGGAATGGTGATCGGCCGTTTCGAGGTGTATCTGGTCGATCTCGATCCGACTGTCGGAAGCGAGATCCAAAAGACGCGGCCTTGCGTGGTCGTGTCTCCGGATCAAATGAACCATGCCATTGCGACTGCGATCGTCGCCCCGATGACGACGAAAGGCCGACCGTATCCCACTCGGATTCCTTGTCGATTCCAAGGCAAGAAGGGCCAAATCGTTCTCGATCAAATCCGAATTGTCGATCGCGCGCGATTGGTTAAGAAGTTGGGAACAATCGACAACAAGACCGCCGCGGCGCTACTCGCGTTGCTCCGCGAGATGTTTGCGGACTAATAACCACCTCACTTCGCCGCCAACTCCAGCCGGAAACACGCCCCGGTGCCGCCGTCGGCGGGACGGTAGCTCAGCGTGCCGCCGAATAGCTCCGCCCATTGTTTCGCAAGTGAAAGGCCGAGGCCGGCACCGCCGGTGTCGCTGCTGGAACTGCCCCGGCGAAAGGTCTGGAAGATCGAACGCTGCTCGGTGGCGGGAACTCCGGGGCCGCGGTCTTCGACCTCGAACGCGATCCGCCCGGCACCCGTCGGTTTGATCCAGAGCCAGATGCGCCGATCGGTCGCCGACTTCGCGTACTTGCGAGCGTTGTCGATGAGGTTCCCGAGGACTTGCTCAAAAACGCGCGGGTCGATCAGCACTTCGCTCTTCAGCGAAGCCATCGAATTCACAACCAATTCGAACCCTTCGGATGCCAGCCGTTCGGTCCACGTCTGCGCGATCGTCTGGCGGATCGATTCGGTCGGCACCCAGCGAGCCTGAGCTTGGGCCGAGCGCTTCTCGAGTTTGGCGAAGGCGAGGACGTTTTCGACCAACTGATTCAAACGCTGCGCCTCGGATGTAATTGTGGCGAGGAACTCGGCTTTCTTGTCGTCGTCGCGCACCAAGCCGCTGTTGAGCAGGTCGAGGTGGAGTTGCATCGCCGTCAGGGGCGTGCGGAGTTCGTGTGTCACGGCCGACGCGAAGCGGATGCGCCGCTCGGACATCGCCATGATGGCCCGACCGCCGAAGGCGACCGCCGCTATCGCGAGAATCGCCGCGGCCCAAGCGATGACGAGGCCAGAACGCAACGGCGACCACGCGTTGAGATCGGGGGCGAAGTCGGTGCCGGGATCGAGGCGCACAGGCAGGGCCGTCATGGTGCGTTCGTGCGCTGCGTCCGTATCGGCAGCGATCGGGTGAAGCTCGGCGTCGGGGAAGATATCGCCGAGTTCCGACTTCAGCGACGCCCGCAGTTTCGACCAATCGACGGCGACGCCCTGATAGACGACCCGCGCGCCGAGCTTAACCATCCTCAGTAGGAACAGGTGCTGGGTTCCGGCCGCGTCGGCGATCCAGCGCGCCCGCATCGGGCCGATGTAGACCGCCACCGGGGCGACGATGGGGCCGGGCTTGGCCTCGGCGAGGTCGTCGATGGTGAAGCCGTGATTGCGCGAAGCGGCCGTTTTCGATTGCGCGAAGAAGGCGAGTGAATTCTTGCGGAAGGCCGCTTCGCCTCTGCGTAGCGGAACATCGCTGCGACCGCCGCCGGGCGCATTCGGCTTCGGCATCCCGGGTGGCGTGCCACCGAACCCTTCGCCCAGCTTGGCTTCGCTCTTTTTCTTCTCGTCCGCATTCGGAAGTTGGCTCTTGTAAGTCTGGTCTTTCGCGCGGCTCTGGATCGACTTCGTCAAATTCTCGATCCGTTGGATCGTCTGTTGGTCGGGCAGTTGCAACGAATTGAGAATCGGCGGTACGCCGTTGGTCGCTTTCTCGGCTTGTTGCGCGGGGCCGGGGGCAAGCGAGCCGGGCGCCGGCCCGGCTTGGTTTCTGCCCGCGTTGGAGTCGTAGCCGCCGCGGGTGTTTGCGGCTTTGTCCACGGCGAGCTTGCGGGCCAAGCCGTCGCGTTCGAGTTCCGCCGTGGTCAACTCCCGGGGCTTCGGTGCCGCCGGCAAGGGCACCGGATCTTGGGCCAAGGGCGGGTAGACTGCATCGAGCGGTGTTTGTTCCTTCAATTGCTTCTGGGGGTCGTCGGGGGCCGTTTTCTTACCGTCCCCCTTCCCCGATGACGGATCGAGTTCGCAGTAGAACGCCGACCGGGCCGAGCCACCGAGTTGGGCCTGGAATCGCTCGAGGTGCTCCTTGGCGGCCTCGGCGACGAGCCACGATTCGCCGCTGTCCCGCATCGTGCCGGCGGCGTCGTCCAACGTCGGGGCCGGTTTCTCGGTGGACGGTTCATCCGCCAGCGGCACGGGGACGATGTACGCTTCATCGAGCGGTTGAATCCGATCCTGCTCGGCGAGCGTCTTCAAAATCGCGAGTGTTGGGAACGCACCGCGGAGTTCGTCGAGTTGCACGGCCCGCTCTGAAGTCACGTTCGCCAAGTTCAGTTCCAATGGGCCCGATTTCAACCGGTTCGCCAAGTCCGCCGGGATCACCTGGGGCGAATGCCAGCCGCGATTCGGGTCGATTTGGACGTGCAACTTCACCCAGTTGGGGAGATCGGCGCCCAACAGCGGCGACGGCACGCGGCCCGGGTCGACGGTGGGGAAGCCGGTCTCGTCGATGACGATGCTCGACGGGGCGTGCAGGGCGGAATAATGCGAATAGGGCCGGTTGTTCTCGAGGCCCAACGGAGGCAGCATGTGGCTATCGAGCCGCCACAGGGCGAGGCGCTCTTGATTCGCGGCCTGCGCTTGAGACGCCGAGCGGCGTTGCGATTCCTCCACGCGCAGCGACGCCACGGAAACCCAGCCCAAGCCGCCGACGACGAGAATCGCCAGCAAAACGAGGCCGCAGACCGTGCACGTCGGGGAACAGAGGATGCGCCGCGTCATGGGGTGCTCTTGTCGTAGGTCAACCCAGGGCCGGCCATGTACCCGTGCGACCGAACCGTGACGATGGCTTCGGCGTTGTCGTCGCCGGCCGGATCTTTCAGTTTCGCCCGCAGCCGGGCGATGTGCATATCGACGGCACGGGTTTCGAGCCCGGCGGTGCCGATGCCCCAAACGCGGCCGAGCATCTCCTCGCGGGAGACGGCTCGCTCGCGGTTGGTCACCAAGTATTTTAGCAGCGCCGCTTCGGTTTCCGATAGATCGGCCCGTTCGTCGGCGCTCCAGCGGATTTCGCGGCGACGGAGATCGATCTTCGCCCGGCCGTAGGTCACTTGCTGCACTTCTTCCGCGGCTTTCATCGTCCGGCGGAGTACCGCTTCGACGCGGGCTAGCAGTTCGGTCACGGAGAAGGGTTTGACGACGTAATCGTCGGCCCCCATCTTCAGCCCGCGGACGCGGTCGGCCTCACCGCCCCGGGCCGTCAGCAGAATCACCGGCCGGGTCGGGCAGACGCGCCGGAGTTCAGCGAGTACCTCAAACCCGTCTTTCTTGGGCAGCATCACATCGAGCAGGACGAGATCGACACCGCCGGAGGTGGCTTCCCGGAGGCCGGTGGCCCCATCGGCCGCTTCGGAGATGTCGTACCCCGACAGGCGGAGGGCTTCGGTGAGGCCGCGGCGGATGGCGGGTTCGTCTTCGACGACGACGATGCGGGCTTTGTGCACGGCGAACCCTCCGGGGAACGAAGCGGCTACATTTGTAACGACGAGGCCGAAGGGACGCCGGATTGCAATATTCGGAGCCGCGAGCGCAAGCGACCGGGCGCGAGCGCTCGCGGAAGTGCGCATCACTTCGACAAGAACGAGCCGATGGTGACGTTCTTGTCGAGTTCCATCTTGAATTCGTAATCGATGGTGAGGGCTTTCTCGCCGTTTTGCTTCGAATCGACTTTCACATCCCAGCGGAGGAGATTCTTGTTCTTCTCGTCGCGGACGTACAGCGGGTCTTCGCTCAGCTTGATCGCGCCCATTGTGAAGGAGGTCCCGATGGTGCCGACGGCCTCGGCGTGCGGCATGCGATCCCAGACTTGCACATCGACCGCGTTCGTCTTGTAGCTGCTGAGCAGGATCTTGTACTTGAAGGTCAGCACTTGGTTGCCGCCTTGGGTCGTGCGCGTTTTGTCCATCAGCTTGCGGACGACTTGCAATTGCGGGTCGACGCCGAAGCCGACGGTGAACGGTTTGCCGATGGCGACGAGCGGGAGCTTCGTGCTGCCGACGAAGTCGCTGTCGAGGTACATTGAGGCTTCGCCGGGCAGCAGGATCGTCTCGGTGTTGTTCACCAGGTCGGCGAGGCGGTAGACGTGGCTCGTGAGCACCGGCACGGCCTTGTAGTAGAACTTCGGCGCCAGATCGAGCTTGGCGATTTCGAGCGTTTGATCGTCGCTGCGGCTCGGCAGCGTGAGCTTGTTCTTCAAGCGGTAGGTCACGCTCGGGCCGTCGCCGAGGAGGTTCTCGTTGAGGCCGCCGGTCTTGGTGATCTCTTCTTTGCTGACGAGCAGATCGCGGAATTGCTCGAGCGCCGCGGCATCGTTCTGCTGTTTAGCCCCTTCGCCTTCCTTCTTCTCGTTGTAATTCTGGAGGGATTCGGATCGCAGCGACCGCGATTTTGCTTCGAGATCTTTCAAAAGTGCGGCCGGGGGAACGGCGCCGGGCCCCATCGGCAGGCCGGGTTGGCCGGGGGTGCCCACGGCGACTTCCAAGGCGCGGAGATCGGGCGGCGCGGCGTTGAGCAGCGGTTGAGCCGTCGATAAGATCAGATTGACGCCGGGCCATTCTTCGCCGGTTTGCTGGGTGACGCTGGCCAAGTATTCGACGACGACCGGGTCGGCAGCTTTCGTCGCGGCCCTGAGTTTGTACTGGGGCTTCCACGTGGCGTTGCTGACGAGGTAGTTCAGTTTGATTGTCGAAGCGCCGGCTTTCTTATCGACGACGATGACGGCGTCCCGTTCGGTCCGGCTGACGCCGCCCGATTTCTCGTTCAACTGGCGTGTCAGGAACGCGATCTTTTCCTTGCCGCTGTCGATCGATTCCTTCAGCTTCACTTCTTCCTTGATCAGCTTGGCCCGGCTCTCGCGGATGTGGTTCGCCAACAGAATCGTCTTGTCGCTGTCGAGTTGGCCCTTCTCGGTCAGGGTCGTCAGCGTCGCGGCGGTGAAGGCTTCGAGCTTGGCGTTGAAGGCCATGTTCAGCGTCACGCCTTTCATGTCGGCTTCGAGTTCGGCCAGCGTTTTTTGAATCAGTTTAATCTCGGCTTCGAGCTTGCGGACTTCCTCGCGGTTGTCCTCGGCGATGGCCCGTGTTCGGTAGCGGGCGCTCAACACGCGCACGGCATCGGAGCCTTCGGCATACAAGGAGCTTTGCATCGTGGCGCTCGGCAACGGCGACACGACGACTTCGATCTGCCCGGCGGCTTCCGGCAGCGTCACCTCGCGGGTGACGAGGGCCGTGTTCTGGTACACAGTGACGGTCGTGATTTTGCTCGGGGCGGTTTTCAGCGGTTCGTCGGCGCCGATGCTCGCCGAAGCGAGGCCGAAGGCGAGGAGGAACACGGGGACGGTGCGATGCATCGGGAATCCTTGCGTTGGGGGAGGGGGTTTAGCCCGTTGGGCCGAAGAATCCATGGATCAAGGCGCTGTTACTTCTTCTCGACGGGCGCTTCCAAACCTTTGGCTTTGGCTTGCTCGCGGATGGTGCCGCGGAGGGCTTCGTCGAAAGCCTTCTCGCCCGCACTTTGGGGCTGCTTCTTGCTTTCGATTTCGATGTGCTTGGATCGTTTGACCGAGAGCTCGCCGATTTCTTTCTGGATCGCGGCCCGTTCCTCGGCCTTCTTCTTCAAGAACGGCAGGCGGTCTTCGGCTTTCAGTTTCTTCAGCTCTTCGCAGAGGTCTTCTTCCTTGATGCTCTTGAGGTCGAACTTCGGATCGTCTTTCATCTTGTCGATCAAGTCCCACGAGCTGTTGCGATAGAGGTCGCCGGCCTTGGAGGCGGCCCGCCCGGCGGCGGCGCCGGGTGCCGCGGCGGCGGCGTTCTTGTCTTGCGCGACTTGGTTCTCGGCTTTCTTCAAGCCTTCGGCGCCGTAGGCGACGTAAGTCGAGTTCAACTTGCCGCTGAGCTCGGCGAGTTGTTTGTCGTACGGTGTGGCCGAGACGACGCTGGTCTTGCGGGCGCGTTCTTGGTCGATGCTCGAGTATTTGCCGCCGCCTTGCACGGCGAAGTCTTTCCAGCCGTTGGCTTCGGCGCCGCCGTCGTTGCCGCAGTAGATCGTGTTGACGAAGACGCCTTTATCCTTGGCCAGTTTCGCCGCGTCCGACAGGCTCACTTCTTTATCTTGGTCGACCGCTTCATTGCCGCAGACGAAGACGAGCTTCAGGGCGTTCTTGCCATCGGCCCATTTTTGTTCGGTGAGCGCAGCCTTGGTGACGCGGGCGACGAGTTCCGAACCGCCGCGGGTCTTGAGGGCCGTGAGCTTGGCGTAGACTTCGTCGAGGTCGGTGGTGAGGTCGAGGTCCTTGCGGACCCAGCCGTCTTTCGCGGAGTAGTCGTTGTGGCCGAAGCTGTAGAGGCCGACGCGGAGTTCCGGGGTCGGTTTCATCTTGGCGAGTTCGTTGACGACATCCCAGAGCTTCAACTTCGCGGAATCGATCAAACCGTCCATGCTGTTGGAGACGTCGATGCAGAGTACCAGATCGACTTTCGGTTGATCGGCCGGCACGGGCGCCGCTTGAATCGGAGCGGACGTGCCGGCGAGTGCCGCGATGACGACCGCGAGGAGGAACGAGACTCGGGACATGGTGAACCCTCGGAAAGAGTGACCCGCCGGCGACCGGCCTTTGGATACGGGGATTCTACCGCGTCCGCTGGAACGGGGTGTAACACCTCGGTAACTGGCGATTTGCGACCGAGCCACCGGGCTTGCCCCGGTGGTTCGCACGCGGAGCGATCAATAGCATTGGTCAAAAATGCACCGTGGGGGATTCGACGTGTTTCGCTACTGGCTCATCGTGCTGACTGGCCTCGGTCTCGGGCCGATTCCCTCTGCGACCGCGGCGGATTGGAAAGCCGATCCGCCCGCAAAAGCGAGCGATTGGAAGCCGCACGACGCCCCGATCGCCCTCGACGGCAGCCGGTGCCAAATTACGTTCGCCGAGCATTTCGGCCCGTTCGCGGTCGTCAACGATTCCAAAGCCCGGCCGACGCGGATCGTCTTCGACTTGCGCACCGGCCGGGAATCCGCCCGATTCCCCGCCACGGACATCGCGCTGATCAACATGCCCGATTTGCTCTCGCCCGACGGCGCGTATGGTGTCCGGTTGACCCAAGTGACCAGTAAAACTCTCGAGGTGACGACGCTCGCCGATGGGAACGTGCGGAACATCACACTGCCCGCATTCGCGGCTAACTACGCCTGGCTCGATTCGGATCGGCTCGTCGCTTTCCTCTGGGGGGCGAAGTCCGAGTTCGTCATCGTCGAAGCGGCCACTGGGAACGTCGGCAAACCCGTCGCCATTCCGGGGAAGGCCTTTGTCGGCCTCGGGCCCGTCAACCGGCTTTTCTCGGTCAGCCCCGGCGGTCAATTCGTCGCCGTACCGACAGACGAAGGCATCGCTCTGTTCGACACCGCGGCCGGCACGTGCGAGTTGACTGTCCGGGAACCGTTGAAAGCCGGAAAGACTGCGACCGGGTTGCCGCTGCCCCCGGCGCTGGCATTCTCCGCCGATGGTATGCAACTCGCACTTCTGACGAGCATCGACGCGGACAACGGGACGCTGAAAATCTGGACGGCCGGGGAAGCGTCGCCCAAAACCGTCGCCGCGGTTCGCGCCAAACACGCTGCGTATTCAACGACTCGATCGCTGCGACCGATCCGCTCCGGCGGTTGGTTCCTCGACGAAGAAACCCTGTTGAACGCCGAGGGGCACGTGGTTCGGACGATTCCGACCCTCCTCCCGAGCGCGGCCCGGTTGGCGCTCGACCCC
>Ga0105048_10017280_pt1 | contig 11130 bp, 16 predicted proteins | sample MAT05_FD_78382 | JGI IMG/M metagenome (GOLD analysis project Ga0105048, IMG submission 78382) | Freshwater microbial communities from Lake Fryxell liftoff mats and glacier meltwater in Antarctica - MAT-05 | ecosystem: Environmental > Aquatic > Freshwater > Ice > Liftoff microbial mat | place...
AGTGGGGAATTTCGATATTGGGAACGGGAATCGATACGACGTTCCGGCCCTGTCGGCCCAACATCTCGCCGTGGGTGATGTACTTTTTGAGATCCTGCTTGATCATCCCCTTCACGATATTTCGGAAGCGGGAGTGGTCGCGCTTAATGGGGCCGACCTCGCCGCGCGGTTCAGTCGGGGTTGGGACGCCGCGCACGCCGCCGAAGTGTTGCGCGACGTAGAGGCGTGAGCCGACGAGGCCCTGCTCCTCGCCATTCCACAGGCAGACGCGGATGGTGCGGTCGGGCTTTGCGCCGGTGGCCTTGATGAGGCGCATGGCTTCGAGCGCGATGGAGCAGGCACCGCCATTGTCGGTCGCGCCTGTGGCGGCGTGGAAAGAGTCGAAATGGCCGCCGATGATGACGACCTCGTTGGGCCGCGTGGCGCCGCGGATTTCGCCGACGACGTTAAACATGTCGGGGTTGTCGTACCAGGCGTTGCGGATGTCGGCTTCGATGGTGATGGGCTGGCCCTGCATCACGGAGCGGGCGATGCGGCCGTAGTGCTCGGCCTCGATGGCGATGCGGGGGAGGGGGCGCTCGGGCGCTTCGGTGCGCGAGCCGTGGAGGACGTTGACGACGCCGTGGCCCTTGTTGGTGGAGAGGACGCCGAGCGCGCCTTCGGCCTTGAAGAACGGGTTGCGGTCGAAGGGCGGGGTCGGGCTGCGCGGGGGCGTGGGCGGCGCTGCGGGCGCGCCCTGTTCCGGCGGACGCGCGGGGGTTTCGAGGGCGTTGAGCTGTTCCAGCGTCAGGCGGCGGGCGACGGGATCCCACTGGGCGCGCATGTCGATTGGCGCCTGGCCGAGTATCCACTTGCCGCGCAGCTTGCCGGCGTATTTGGCGCGGAGTTCTGACTCGTCGGTCTCGGTGACGAGGATCGCTTCGCCGCTGACGAGGCCCTGCGTGCCGGGGGTCCAGGCGATTGACATGCCGGAGATCGGGAAGGCGTTGGGCGTGGTGGCGTGGAGGTAGAATTTCTCGTTCGACCAGCCGCGCGGGAAGCCGTTGTTCGTGCCGGTCGGATCGGCGGGCCATGGCTCGAGCGCGGCGCCGGTGAGGCCCCATTCCTTCATCTTCGAGACCACCCAGTCGGCGGACTTCCTGAAGCCGGGGGAACCGGAGAGGCGAGGGCCGAGGACGTCCATCATGTAGCTGGCGGTCTTCATGACCTGCGACTTGGCCTCGTCGAGCCCCATGGCGCGGATAGCGTTGAGAGCGTCGTAGTTCAGGGCCTCGGCGGCGGCGCGGCTGGTGAACAGGGCGGGGGCCAGCGCGGAGGCTGCGGCGGCCGTCATGAAGGAGCGGCGGTTCATGTAAGTCCCCTCGCGCGTGAATGTCTTGTTACGGAGGTTATACGGGCGAAAGCGTGGGCGTCGATTGCTGACGCAGTAGCGGCCGGTCACGGCCGTGTTAGGCTGCGGCCATGGACATGTTTCTGGGTGCTGTGATCGTGGCCTTGCTGGGACTGGCGATTGCGCCGTTCTTCCTGATGGCGGGGTCGTTCGGGAAGAAGAAGCAGCCGCCGGGGAGGCAGGATGGCCCGGATGGAGCCGCCACGTTGCCGGTGATGGTTGGGAGCGATGGCGGCGGCAAAGCCAAGGGGCATGGCCACGATGCCGATGCCGGCGGGTCTGACGGCGGCGGTGATGGCGGCGGCGATTAAGGGGAGGCGCGTATGGGCCTGGACTGGATTTCGACCCTGCTGATCATCGGCGGCGTTTTCGGGGTGACAGGGATCATTTCCCTGCTGATCCCGAAGGACCGCGATCCGGAGATCGGGTCCACCAATGACGACGGGACTGTGATCCCGACGCCGGGGCTGGATGGGTCAGTCATGGGCGTGGGCGGGGACGACGAGGATTATGAGGTGGGCGGGGATGATGGGGACGGGGATGGTGATCCGACTTTGATGAATTGAGGGCGTGAGCACGGCCTCGTCCTTCGACGGGCGGCCCTTCGGGCCTGCTCAGGATGAGGCCTTTCCCGCCATTGCTGGAACCCAGCGCCTCATCCTGAGCCTGTCGAAGGACGGGGCGCGGTGGGCGGGGTGGGGCGATTCTACATCGGTCGGCCCCTGAACCTCCCAAAAAGGACCGCCCGAAAGTCCCATAAAGCGGTATAGTTACCGCTGCGGAGCGGGGCCTTGGCCGAGATGTCGGGGAATACCGATCCGGAGTGTTGACAAGGCCCGGGGGCGACTGTAGCTGCCTGCGTTCGAATTTCAGACCTTACTCTGACTCAGAAAGGCTCCGCGAGGGAGCATGACAACCGTTTCTGTAAAACCGGCTGATGCCGTGAATAAGTGGGTGGTCATCGACGCCGAAGGCGTCGTTGTGGGCCGCCTGGCGTCGTACATTGCCCTGCGTCTGCGCGGCAAACACCGCGCCGATTACACCCCGCACGTCGATCTGGGCGACCATATCGTCGTCATCAACGCGGACAAGATCGCGCTGACCGGCCGCAAGATGGTGCGCAAGAAGTACCATCGCCACACCGGTCACCCGGGCGGGATCAAGACCACGACGCCGCAGAAGATCCTCGCCGGGAAGTTCCCCGAGCGTGTGGTCGAGCTGGCCGTGAAGCGCATGATGCCGGGCGAGAGCCCGCTGGCGCGCAAGCAGTTCTCGAAACTGCGCGTCTATGCCGGCACGGATCATCCGCACACTGCGCAGAACCCGGAAGTCATCGACTTCAAATCCAAGAACTCCAAGAACGCGAAAGTCGCCTGATCATGGTTGAGACCGTTGGATCGCTCGACAGCATCAAGGACCTGAACGTGCAAGCGTCGGCTGCGAAAGCGCCGGCCGTCGCCAAGGTCGACAAGCTGGGCCGCTCGTACGGCACCGGCCGCCGCAAGACCGCAACGGCCCGCGTCTGGGTCAAGCGCGGCACCGGCAAGATCACCGTCAACGGCAAGGACATCGTGGACTACTTCGCGCGTCCCGTGCTGCGCCTGATGATCCGCCAGCCGCTCGAAGCCGCCAAGCGCGAAACCGAAATCGACATCGTATGCACCGTCAAAGGCTCGGGCCTCACCGGCCAGGCCGGCGCTGTGCGTCACGGCATTGCCCGCGCTCTCGTTGAGTTCGAGCCCGATCTGCGCGTTGCGATGCGCCCGGGCAAGTTCCTCACGCGCGACCCGCGCGCTGTCGAACGCAAGAAATACGGCAAGGCCGGCGCCCGCCGCTCCTTCCAGTTCTCGAAGCGCTAGTACGCCTCGACTTCTGCTTATCGAGGGGCGCTTCGGGAAACCGGAGCGCCCTTTGTGTTTTGGGGCTGTGTTGATGGCTGCTTCTGAACTAACGCCTTTGGAGTCTGCAGCGCTTGCGCGCGTATTGAGCGTGCACGCGGACCTGCCTTCCCTCGATACGCTTCGCGTGCGGTCCCGCGAGAACACAGGCGTGGGCCGCTACACCGAGATGGGCTGGCCGGAAGGACCGACGCGCGAGGATGTCGTTATTGCGCCCCCGCTTCTGATCGAGATGGAAGGCGTTGATCCTACTGGCATGAGCGCGCTGTTGTTCGTACGTCCTGAATCTCTGACGCTTGAGCTCTTCACCTTTGTCGGCGACTGGGACGGGATCGAGCGTCCATGGACTATCAAGGAGCCTGCCGATGACCGCTAAAGTCTTCATCGACGGCGAGGCCGGGACCACCGGCCTGCAGATCCGGCAGCGGCTGGAGCGCAGGCGTGACCTGCAGCTGATCTCGATCGATCATGAGCGGCGGAAGGATCCGGCGGCGCGCGCGGCGATGCTGAATGAAGCTGACGCTGTGATCCTGTGCCTGCCGGATGATGCGGCCAAGGAGGCCGTACGGCTGGTGACGAACGACCGCACGGTGATCATCGATGCCTCGACCGCCCATCGCGTTGATCCGCAGTGGGTCTATGGCTTTGCCGAGATGGAGGATGGCCATCGCGTGATGCTGCAGCGCTCGAAGCGGATTTCAAATCCGGGGTGCTATCCGACCGGCTTCATCGGCCTGATGGCGCCGCTGGTGCGCGCGGGGCTGATCCCGGCGTCGGCGCCTGTGACCGTGAACGCGGTGTCGGGCTACACGGGCGGCGGAAAGGGCCTGATCGAGGAATTCCAGGCGATGCCGCAGGAGACGACGCACGATGCGTTCCGCGCGTATGGCTATACGCTGGCGCACAAGCATGTGCCGGAGATGACGCGCTACTCCGGCCTTGCGCATGCGCCGATCTTTGCGCCGGCCGTGGGCCGTTATGCGCAGGGCATGCTGGTGGAAGTGCCGCTGCAGCTGTGGTCGATGCCGGGCGCCTTGACGGCGAAGCAGTTGCGCGAGGCGCTGGCCGATTTCTATCAGGGTGAGCGGTTCGTCAGCGTTGCGGGGGCGGACGAGACGGCGAACCTGCAGAAGACGCGCGCGGGCGCGGGCGGCTATGTCGAGGCGCTGGACCCGGAGGCGCTGAACAACACCAACAACATGAAGCTGTTCGTGTTCGGCAACGACGCGACGCAGCAGGTGCGACTCGTGGCGTTGCTGGACAATCTCGGCAAGGGCGCGTCGGGGGCTGCGGTGCAGAACCTCAACATCGCACTGGGGCTGGATGAGGCAGCTGGGTTGTAGGGGGTGAATGCGTCCTGCCCCGTGCGGGGGGAGGTGGCGCAGGGCGCTACTCCGCCGCCTTCTTTGTTTGCGGATTGAAACGGCCGGAGCGCATCTCGGGCGGACCTTTGGTGGCCTGTTCCGTGGCGCGTCGAATGGCTTCCAGCACAGCTTTGGTGTGTCTGGAGGGCTGCTTGGTCTCAGGCGATGTTTTGCGCGACAATTGTAGTGCCTTTCGCATCGGCCATGAGATGATACCACGCATCGACCGATGACCGATAGGTCGGCCACAGTTTTCGGCTGCGATCTACCCTTCGGCGGATGTCCGCCTGTGGAATTCCGTGCCCGCCTGACGCGACGCGTTGGGCGACGCGCGTGATGGAGAGGTCAGCTGATTCTACTTCGAGATAGTATAGCCAAACCACATAGCCTGCCTGCCGCCAGACCGGAATCTGCCTAGCGTAGCTTATGGACGATAGCGTGGTCTCGACTGCGAAGGTCTCAGAGCGCGCCAGGTGGGACGCCAGCCGGCGCAGCAGTTCGCGACCTGCCGAGATGGGCGATGCGAACTGCGGAGCTTCCCTCTGGATCTCGTCTGCATTCAGAAAGAATGGGCAGTCCGGATGATCGATGGGCAAGACGTTCCGTGCGAACGTCGTCTTTCCTGCACCGTTGGCGCCAGCGAAGAGGATCGCCTTTGGCTGCATGTCGCTACGTTCCCCCAACCAAGAGAGTGCATCATGCCAGCGATTGAGCATCAATCCCTGCGGACTGATGAGGCGGACATCTGATCCGGATCATTTACCGGCTGGCGTTGCGGGCCTAGCGTCTCGTGAAAATGTGCATGGGAGATTCCGATGGGGCGCGTTGCTGGTTTGGTTGCGTTGGTCACCGGCGCGGCGAGCGGGATTGGGTGGGCTTGCGCGGAGGCGCTGGCGCGGGAGGGCGCGATCGTTGTGCTGACGGATGTGCAGGCGGGCGAGGAAGTCGCCGCCGGCATTCGCGCGAAGGGCGGCAGGGCTGAGTTTCACAAGCATGATGTGACGAGCGAGGCGCGCTGGGGCGAGATCATAGCGGGCATCGAGACGGCGCATGGGCGGCTTGATGTGCTGGTGAACAATGCGGGGATCGCTGTTGCCGGGCTGGTGACGGATCTGACGCTGGAGCAGTGGCGGCATCAGATGGCGGTGAATGTCGATGGCGTGTTTCTGGGCGTGAAGTGTTCGCTGCCGCTGATGCGCCAGACTTCGCGAGACAGGGCGGGTGGCGGCGGGTCGATCATCAACATCTCGTCGATCGCCGGGCTGCGTGGGGCGGCGAACCTTTCGGCGTATTGCACATCGAAGGGGGCGGTGCGGTTGTTCACAAAATCGGTGGCGCTGGAGTGTGCGGCGATGGGCGCTGGCGTGCGGTGCAACTCGGTGCATCCGGGCATCATCGAGACGCCGATCTGGGGGCAGGTGGTTCCGGGGTCGAACGCGCCGCTGGATCTGGATGCGATGTCGGCGGCGCGCGTGCCTCTGAAGCGGAAGGGCCTGCCGGAGGACATCGCGAATGCGGTGCTGTTCCTCGCGAGCGCGGAGAGCAGCTACATGACCGGTGAGGAGATGGTGGTCGATGGCGGGATGACGGTGGGGACGCCGCAGTAGGGGGTGGTCGCAGCGCCGGTGAGCACGGCCTCGTCCTTCGACAGGCTCAGGATGAGGCCTTCACAACCGCTGGCGAGAGAGCGCCTCATCCTGAGCCTGTCGAAGGATGCGGCGCGGGATTGCGCTACTGGCTGTTGCGCCATTTTTCCATCGAGGCGGAGATGGCGAAGGTCTCGCGGTACTTGGGCGAGTCCGAGGGGCGGGGCGCCTTCTGCGAGGTCAGCGCCATGATCTCGGCGAGCTTGTTGTGGGCGGCGCCCGACTGGCCTGCGCCGATGTAGGCGTGGAGTTCCACGAGGGCGCTGGACAGGAGATCGTGCGCACGGATGACGAAGTAGGGCTCGTCGTCCGCGAGGTTTGGGTAGGCGTCGTATTTCGACGGGTTGGCCTTGGAGCCTACTGGGGCGGTCATGGGAGCCTCATGAGTGATTCGGAGCGGAGTTTCGCTGGATTCGCTGAATGCACGTAAACGCCTGTGTTGCGAAGGGTGGACGCATCCCGGCCTTTGTCCTACGCCCCGGCGCATGACCGATACCACGCGCATTATCCCGTTCGAGGGGCTGACGAATTTCCGCGATTTCGGCGGGTATCGCGCGGGCGACCGGAGCATTGCGACGGGGCGATTCTTCCGCTCGGCCAACCATGCGCTGGCAACGGATGCGGACCTCGCGCGCCTTGCGGGCATGGGGATCGCGGCGGTGGTGGACCTGCGCCGGCCGTCGGAGCGCGAGCGCGCACCCTCGCGGCGGTGGGACGGGTTTTCGGCGGCGGTTGTCGAGAACCACGATCATGACGAGGGCTCGCTGTCGTGGGACGCCTTCATGGCCGACTGGGACATGCAGGCGCCGTCCTACAACACGTTCCTGACGCGGTATTACGAGGAGGCGCCGTACCTGCCGCGCATTCTCGACCTGTTCAGCCGGTACTTCGAGACGCTGGCGACGAGCGAAGGCGCGCTGGTGGTGCACTGCGCGGCGGGCAAGGATCGCACGGGGCTGGCGGTTGCGCTGACGCACATGCTGGCGGGCGTGCACAAGGACGATGTGGTGGCGGATTATCTGCTGACGAATACGTCCGGGCGTTTTGAAACTCACGGCGCAAACTGGCGCGAGATGATCCGGCAGCATCGCGGGACTGCGCCCGATCTCGATACGATGCGTTTCATCATGAGCGTGCAGCCGGAATATCTGGAGCGGTCGCTGGCGGTGATCACGGAGCGCAATGGCGGCGTCGAAGGCTATCTGCGCGATGCGCTGGGCGTGGATGCACAGAAGCGTGATGCGATCGAGCGGCGGCTGTTTGGGTAGGGCGCCGCTGCGAATACTTCCCTAGGCGTCATGTGTCCGGCGTGCTTGTTTTGAGGTAGTGTGTTCGCCTGGATTGGGAGGAACACGTGAAAGCAGCCATTCATTCGCTCCTGTTGGTCGGCCTTGCAGGCTTTGCAGGCGCAGCCCACGGACAGGAAGCCGCCGCCACTCTGCCGCCGACGCCGTTCACCGCCTCGCACGAGGCTCGCGTGGATTCGAGCACGGACTGGGACGCCCTGCGCGGCGACCCGGGCGCGGCCAGTGTCGCGGGCCTGACCCATCCCGGCGTTGCGGCTCTCAAGGCCAGCGACTTCGCGCGCGCTGAAGGCCTGTTCGCCAGGAGCCTGCGGTTCAATGGGAACGATGTCTCGCTGCGCCTCTATATGGGCGTGACGAAGATGGAGCTCGGCAAGTGGGATGAGGCGAAGCAATACCTCAGAACGCCGGCAAGAGAGTTGCGCAAGGATCCCGAGCCCAAGGGTCTGCTGGGCGTGACCTATGCGAAGCTCGGCGACATCACCGGCGCGCATGCGCAGCGCGCTGCGCTGGTCGAGATGGCGGCGGCTTGCCAGGCGAACTGCGCGCGGTCGAGCGAGATCAGCAACGGCATCCGCATGATCGACGCTGCGTTGGCGGAAGTCGGTGTCCAGAGCTGAACGCGGCCTAGGCCACGTCTGACTTCTTCTCGTGCGCCGAGTGGATCTTCTTGTTCACGAGGCGCTCGAGTTCGTTCGCGACGGACGTGCGGTGGAGGAAGGCTTCTTCCGGCATGTCGAGGATGATCGCGATCGTGCGGAAGTGGTACTTCACGACATCGATGTCGTAGGTGTCGGTCATGCCGACGCCCTCGATGTAGCGGAGTGAGGAGGTCCATACCTTCACAATGGTGTCGTCGCCCAGGCGCGCGACTTCGGCGCTGTTCTGCTGCAGCATGCGGTACATGCCGCGGATGCCGGCGGTGCGGTCGCAGGCCGTGCGGTCGGCGTATTCGTTCAGGTTCGAGATGATCGCGCGCAGCTTGAAGGCGTTTTCCTTCGACTGTTCGGTATGGGCGGCTTGCGGCGGCTCGTCGGTGAGGCGGCGCCAGGGGCCGGCGTAGGCGGGGTCTTCCTTGCGACGGCGGCAGGGGCCGACATAGTTGCGGCTGTCGATGAACTTGCGCGGACGCAGGACGACTTCCTCGATGCGCGAGAGCACGCCCTGGGCCGAGACCGGCTTCAGGAGGAATTCGTTGATGCCGGTCTGGCGGGCGGACATCAGCTGTTCATGGTCGATGGCGCCGGCGAGCAGGATGATCGGCGTTTCGCGCGACATGCCGGTGGAGTTGCGGCGAACTTCGCGCGTGAATTCGAGGCCCGACATGCGGCCGGCGTCCCAGTCGACGAAGATGATGTCGGGCTTGAACGTGCGGCCCAGCGTGAACGCCTCGACCGCGGTGGCGGCAGCGTTGATGTTGGTGATCATCAGACGGCGCAGCGAATCCGCGATGACGCCACGCATGTAAGCGTTGGGGTCAACCACCAGCACCTTCATGCGCTTGAGCTGGTCGGGCGAGATGGTGCGTTCGTCGGTCATCAGGCTGCGAGCTTCTTCTGGATGGCTTGGCCAAACGCGGTCGCGACACTGTCGCGGGCTTTGGCGTATGTTGTGGGCAGGGCTGCGAGTTGTTCGAGTGTGGTGAGCGCGGTGTCGATCATGGCGGTGTCGACGGCGCCGAGCGGCGCGGCGGCAGCCAGGCACGACTCGAACGAAGTCAGGCGTGCGTGCAGGGCGTGATCATTCTGTTCGGCGGCGATCGACCTGGCCGCCTTCAGTTCTTCCATGGCGGCGCCAAGTGTTTCGGGGCGCGCGGCGGGAAGGTCGGCACAGATTGCGTGGAGGCGCGTTAGTGAGCGGCGCATGGGTAGCTGGCGCGCGATTTCGTCCTGGTCGATCAGGGCCGGGCGCTGGGCGCTGCGTTCGCCTGCGCGGCGGCGTGGGCCGTGATAATCGGCCGGGTTCTTGCGCCTGCGGCAAGGGCCGAGAAACTCCGCGCTATCCACGAAGGGGCGGGGCGTCTCGATGACCATCTGCAGGCGTTGCAGCAGGGCATTGGGTGAGATCGGGCGGGCGAGAAGTTCGTCGATGCCGGCGTCGCGGGCCATGATGGCTGTCTCGCGGTCGCGGTCCGGGGTGATCAGGATGGCGGGCAGGCGGCGGCTGTGATGATCAGGCAGGCGGCGCAGGTTCTGGACGAAGGCGAGCGCGTTGAAGGCGTGGCTCTCGTCCGAGGATACGAGCAGCACGTCGATCTGACGCTCGATCAGCATGGCGAACGCGGTGTCGGCATCGTTCGCGATGGAAACGCAGTTGATGTCGAGATTGCGCAGGATCTCGCCGGTCAGCTCCCGGCTGAACGCGTTCGCGTCGATGACAAGCACCGACAACGATCGTGGGTCGAGCGACCGAGGTTTCCTCGGATCTGGCATCTGACACGTCCACCCGTTCTGAGTTCGAGGTTTACGGTAAACCAGCAAGGTAATTTTCCGGTTGAGGACGCCGGGCCCAAATTGGCGAGCGGCGTTAACCATCTGCGAGCGATTTGGGCCGGTCGGACGCGGAAATCCGGAGCGGACGTGCGTAACGTCTTGAAGAAACGGCGTTTCTTCAAGAATTTGGCTTTTGGTGTGTAAGTTGCTACATTGAGTCCGTAGCGTGTGGAGTTTCGTATTGTCTGATGATGAAAAGCTCGACCAGCGCATTCAGCTCGTGGCTTCGCAAAGCTTCGGGAAAGATGTCGACGACTGGCGGCGCACGCAGCAGGACCTGCCGTCGCGGTCCGAGGCGATCCGCCGGCTGGTTTATCTGGGGCTGCAGCATGAACAGGAACATCCGATGCGCATGATCACGGCGATCGTCCGTCCGCACCGCTATGAAGCCGTGCGCGAGGCGCTGACCAAGCTGGGCGTGTCGGGCATCACGGCGACGCAGGTGCAGGGCTTTGGCCGGCAGCGCGGGCAGACGGAATTCTATCGCGGCAACGAGTACGCGACGTCGGAAGTGCCGAAGGTGCGGATCGATGTTGCGGTGGCGTCTGGCATGGCCGAGGCGGTGATCGAGGCGATCCAGAAAGTGGCCGGATCAGGCAAGATCGGCGACGGCAAGATTTTCGTTTCGGGGCTCACCGAAGTCGTGCGCATCCGCACGGGTGAGCGGGATGAGAAGGCGCTGGATTAGAGGCGCGTATTGGGGGGAGCGGGAAATCGCCTATCGGGTTCTGACGAAAGCAATTCCGCTGAGCACCAACCCGTAGGCGCCGAGAAGCGCAATAAAACCGTAGGTGAGTGGCGTTGGATCGAGTTGCGGTGCGGTCGGCGCGAACATCCGGTAGCCGCCGGCAACTATAAGAAGCCAGCCTCCTGCGGTAATCAGTACACTGCGATAAGGCTTCCAAACGTTGTGACTAGGGCCTGTCGTCATTTAGGGGATTCCGCCGGGTAGCAAATCTCGATTCATGGGGTGTCAGCAAGTTTGGAGCTGACCCTAATGGCGCAACCGAGACGATACGCCCTTCGCGACGATCAA
>Ga0105048_10017281_pt1 | contig 11129 bp, 10 predicted proteins | sample MAT05_FD_78382 | JGI IMG/M metagenome (GOLD analysis project Ga0105048, IMG submission 78382) | Freshwater microbial communities from Lake Fryxell liftoff mats and glacier meltwater in Antarctica - MAT-05 | ecosystem: Environmental > Aquatic > Freshwater > Ice > Liftoff microbial mat | place...
CCGCCGTCACCGCCATTCGGGCCACCGAAAGGGATGAACTTTTCGCGGCGAAAACTCATGCAGCCCGCTCCACCATCGCCAGCGGCGACGTCAATCAAGGCTTCGTCAACAAACTTCATGGGGTGGTGATTGTTGGCGTGAAAGCGGCCAGGACATGACAAAGCGACCGCGCCAAACAAAAACCCCGGCGAGCCGGGGTTTGTTGATGGTCGCGCAGCGCATCAAACCGGCGTGATGAACACCGTCTGGCGGTTCTTTGCGCCCTTGACCTTGAAGGACACGGAACCATCGACCAACGCAAACAGCGTATGGTCTTTGCCGATACCCACGTTGGTCCCTGGATGGAACCGGGTGCCGCGCTGGCGCACGATGATTGAGCCGGCTGAAATTTTCTCGCCGCCGAAAGCCTTGACGCCCAACATCTTTGGTTGGGAATCGCGACCGTTGCGCGTGGAGCCGCCGCCTTTTTTCTGTGCCATGGTGTGCTCCTGCGCTTAGGCCACGTTCAACGAGCCGATTTGCAACTCGGTGAAGTTCTGGCGGTGGCCGCCATGCTTCTGATAGTGCTTGCGGCGACGCATCTTGAAGATGCGCACCTTGTCGTGCCGACCGTGCGCCAGCACCGTGGCGCTGACACTGGCGCCTGTGACCCAGGGGGCTCCAACCTGCAGTTCAGCGCCGCTTCCGACGGCCAAGACCTGCTCGATCACGATTTCCTGGCCCACGTCCGCAGCAATCTGTTCTACCTTGATCTTCTCGCCAGCCGCAACCTTGTATTGTTTGCCACCGGTTTTTATGACCGCGTACATGTGAAACCTTCTTTCCGTTTTCCAGTGAAACCTGCTCGAGAACCCGTCCGCGCATCACTGCGCATCAGCCTCGAACAGCCTTCGATCATAGCATTCCAAGGTGCGCATTGGGCAAACACCAGCTTCGGGTCCCGAGGCGTAACTTGCCGGGCCGACAGCGCCCATGGGGGCTCAAGCTTGGGCGGCCGCCTGGCGCTAGCGGCGGCTCCAGCAAAAAGCCGACTCCTATAGACTCGATGAAGCCCTTTCGCATCTTTCAGTGCTCACCGTAAACAACTCCGCCGATACCGCCATCGACCCGCTGATCACAGCCATGAAAGAGGTCGATGCGGTGATCCGTCGTCGTTTGGCCTCAGAGGTCGCGCTGATCGACCAGATTTCGCACTACATCATCAACGCTGGTGGCAAACGGATCCGCCCGCGCCTGGTGCTGTTGTTTTCCGAAGCGCTTGGCTTTGCGGGGCCGGAACGCTACGAACTGGCAGCCATCGTCGAATTCATCCACACTGCGACCCTGTTGCACGACGATGTGGTCGATGAATCCGCGCTGCGCCGCGGTCGCGCAACGGCCAACGCGGTGTTTGGCAACGCCGCCAGCGTTCTTGTTGGCGACTTCTTGTATTCGCGCGCATTCCAGATGATGGTGTCGGTAAACAGCATGCGGGTGCTGGACGTGCTCGCCGACGCGACAAACGTCATTGCCGAAGGTGAAGTCCTGCAATTGATGAACATGCATGACCCCAACTTGGCGGTGCACGACTACCTGCGCGTCATCCGTTTCAAGACTGCCAAGTTGTTCGAGGCCAGTGCACGCTTGGGAGCCGTGCTGGGCGGTGCGGACCCAACCCTGGAAGCCTCCTGCGCTGGCTATGGTCGTGCACTCGGCACCGCATTTCAGTTGATAGATGACCTTCTTGACTACGAAGGCAAGAGCGAAGAGCTTGGGAAAAATGTCGGCAACGATCTGCGAGAGGGCAAACCCACGTTGCCGCTGCTGCTGGCAATGGAACGCGGCAATTCCGACGAGCGCGCGTTGATCCGTCACGCCATTGAACACGGCGAGGTTCAAGGTCTGCCCGACATCCTGGCCGTGGTGCGCCGCACCGGCGCCTTGGAGGCCACACGCGAAGCCGCTCGCCACGAGGCTGAACAGGCGGTGTTGCTGCTGGCAGCACTCCCCGAATCGCGCGCCAAACAAGCTCTGATAGAGTTGTCCACTCGCGCCATCCACCGTTCTTCGTGACGACTGGCGTCAGGTGGGGTCAGGGAGGGTTGAAGCGAAAGTGTTCCATGACCTGAGGCGCTGCCCCACAGCGTGGACCAAGCGTGGACCAAGCGTGGCGTTGTATTCAACCACCGAATCACCATCAAAAACGGGGTGTAGCTTAGCCTGGTAGAGCGCTACGTTCGGGACGTAGAGGCCGGAGGTTCGAATCCTCTCACCCCGACCATGCCGAACCGCACGGAACTCGCGCAACACGAAGGGCCTTTTCGGTGATCATCGCCAGTCCATGAGCCCCGTGACCGCCGCGCGCCCCACCTTCCCTGTGCTTTTGCAGCGCATCTCCTGATGGTCACCGAAGCCGTCTTGGACCCCTTGCCCTCGTCATTGACGGGTGTCGCGCGTGTGCTGGTGAATGCCGGACGCTTGTCGCCACGTGCGGCTGAAGATCTGGTCAAGATCGCGCGCGAACGGAAGGTGAGTTTTGTCGCAGCAGCTGTTGCTGCAGGCGCGGTCAAGCCTGACGACCTGGCCCACGCCCTGTCCACCGCCCTGGCGCTGCCCCTGCTGGACCTGAACGCAGTGGACGGAACCAAGCTGCCGCGCACCCTGGTTGACCAGAAAATCGCCGTGCAGTACCAGGTCCTGGCGCTGGGAAAACGTGGCAATCGTCTGTTCATCGGCGCGGCCGACCCGACCGACCAGGAGGCGGTCGAGCGCATCAAGTTTGCGACCCAGCTCACGCCCGAATGGGTGATCGTCGAGTACGACAAGCTGATGCGCCAGCTCGAAGCGCAAAGCACCAGCGCCAACGAGACCTTGGAGACCCTGGCCAGCGCCGACTTTGACTTCGACGTCACCGACGAAGAAACGGCAGCGCCCGAGGCTGACGTATCCACCGACGTCGAAGACGCGCCAGTGGTGCGGTTTTTGCAAAAGATGTTGATCGACGCCATCAACATGCGCGCCTCGGACCTGCACTTCGAGCCGTTCGAGTACCACTACCGCGTGCGTTTTCGCATTGACGGTGAGTTGCGCGAGATCACCCAGCCGCCGATCGCCATCAAGGACAAGCTGGCCTCGCGCATCAAGGTCATCTCGCGCATGGACATTGCTGAAAAACGCGTGCCGCAAGACGGGAGGATGAAACTCAAGTTTGGCAGCAAGGCCATCGACTTCCGGGTCAGCACGCTGCCCACGCTGTTCGGCGAAAAGGTCGTGATCCGGATCCTGGACTCGTCAAGCGCCAAACTCGGCATTGAAGCGCTGGGCTACGAGAAGATTGAAAAAGACCGGCTCACGCAGGCCATCGGCCGGCCCTACGGGATGATCCTGGTCACCGGGCCCACGGGCAGTGGCAAGACGGTGTCCTTGTACACCTGCCTGAACATCCTGAACCAACCCGGCGTGAACATTGCCACGGTCGAAGACCCGGCCGAAATCAACCTGCCCGGTATCAACCAGGTGAATGTCAACGACCGCGCCGGGCTGACCTTTGCTGCGGCACTCAAGTCGTTCTTGCGGCAGGACCCGGACATCATCATGGTCGGCGAGATTCGGGACCTGGAGACCGCCGACATCGCACTCAAGGCCGCACAAACTGGCCACTTGGTGATGAGCACCCTGCACACCAATGACGCACCCTCCACGCTCACACGCCTGCTCAACATGGGCGTGGCGCCGTTCAACGTGGCCTCCAGCGTGTTGCTTATCACCGCCCAGCGCCTGGCCCGGCGCTTGTGTGAAAACTGCAAGAAGCTGGCCGATTACCCGCGTGATTCGCTGCTCAAGGCCGGCTTCAAGCCCGAAGATCTGGATGGCAACTGGAAGCCCTACCGGGCGGTGGGTTGCTCGGCATGCAACAACGGCTACAAGGGCCGCGTGGGCCTGTACCAAGTGATGCCCATCACCGAGGCCATCCAGCGCATCATCCTGAACGAAGGAACAGCTTTGGACATCGCGAAGCAAGCTCAACTTGAAGGCGTGCGCGACCTTCGTCAATCGGGACTGATCAAGGTACGCGCAGGTGTGACCACGCTGGAAGAAGTCATCACGGTCACCAACGAATAGTGGGCCTCGCTGACCTGCTCAACCCCACTGAACATCGCGTCTAGCCATGGCCACAGCAGCAATCTCAAAAAACTCGAAGGACGCCATCTTCGAGTGGGAAGGTAAAGACAAGAACGGCAAGATCGTGCGCGGCGAAATCCGAGCCGGTGGCGAGGCCGTGGTCAGCGCCAGCCTGCGCCGTCAGGGCATCTTGTTGACCAAGCTGAAGAAGCGCCGCACCAGTGCGGGCCGGGCGATCAAGCAGCGAGACATCGCCATCTTCACGCGCCAGCTGGCCACCATGATGAAGGCTGGCGTGCCGCTGTTGCAGTCATTTGACATCGTCGCTCGCGGCAACCCCAACCCGCGCATGACCAAGCTGCTGAACGACATCCGCAACGACGTCGAGACCGGCACCAGTTTGTCCTCGGCATTTCGCAAACACCCGCTGTACTTTGATTCGCTGTACTGCAACCTGGTTGAAGCTGGCGAGGCCGGCGGCATCCTTGAGGCCCTGCTTGACCGCCTGGCGATCTACCAGGAGAAGACCATGGCCATCAAGAGCAAGATCAAGTCGGCCCTGATGTACCCGGTGGCGGTCATCGTGGTGGCCTTCATCGTGCTCACGGTGATCATGCTGTTTGTCATTCCGTCGTTCGAAGACGTGTTCAAGTCCTTCGGTGGCGAGCTGCCCGCGCCCACACTGGCCGTCATCTGGATGTCAAAGTTCTTCGTCAGTTGGTGGTGGGCGATCCTGGGCGTTATCTTTGGCGGCGGCTACTTCTTCATGCAGACCTGGAAACGCTCGGAGAAGATGCAGATGACGATGGACCGACTGCTGCTGAAAGCGCCGATCTTTGGCGACCTCATCAACAAGGCCGTCATCGCGCGCTGGACCCGCACCCTGTCCACCATGTTCGCTGCAGGCGTGCCGCTGGTCGAAGCGCTTGATTCAGTGGGCGGCGCTGCCGGCAATGCGGTCTACCAGAAGGCCACCGAGCAGATCCAGAAGGACGTCTCGACAGGCTCGGCCCTGACCACCTGCATGACCGCAGCGGGCGTGTTCCCGAGCATGGTGTTGCAGATGACGGCCATCGGTGAAGAGTCGGGCTCGCTCGACCACATGCTGGGCAAGGCTGCGGAGTTCTACGAAGACGAAGTGGACGAGATGGTCAAGGGGCTGTCCAGTCTGATGGAGCCGTTCATCATCGTCATCCTGGGCACCCTGATCGGCGGCATCGTGATTTCGATGTACCTGCCGATCTTCAAGCTTGGCGCTGTCGTCTGACGCGTTTGGCCTGAAGCGCGCCGGATGATGCTCGACCCTGGGTTGCTGGCTCTGGCGCTGTCGCCCTTCGGCCTGGGCCTGCTCGGGCTCCTGGTCGGCAGCTTCCTGAACGTGGTGGTGCACCGACTGCCGGCGATGCTGTGGCACGCCTGGTGGAAAGATTCGGTCGACTTCCAACTGGCCGACCCGCTGGCCTGGCAGCCGCTGTTCGGCAAAACCTCGCCGCCGCCACAGCTCGCCGCTGCGGCCATGGCCATCGGCGCCGAGCTGGAAAAAGTCCCGATGCTGTCGCTGCTGCGACCGCGTTCCCGCTGCCCGCAATGTGGCCATGTGCTGCGCTGGTTCGAGAACATCCCCGTGCTCAGCTGGTTGTTTTTGCGCGGCCGGTGCTCGGCTTGTGGCACACGCATTGCCATCCGTTACCCTTTGGTCGAACTGGTCACTGCCGGCTTGTTTGCGGCGGCGGCGCTGAGCTTTGGCGCCAAGCCGACCACCCTGCTGTGGTGCCTGGCGATTGCGCTGCTGCTGACGATGGCCTTGATCGACTTCGACACCACGCTGCTGCCCGACGGGCTGACGCTGCCGCTGATCGCCCTCGGCCTGGGCGGCGCGCTGGCCGGCTGGACGGGTGTCACTCCGACACAGGCTGCGGCGGGCGTTTTGGCTGGCTATGGCAGCCTGTGGGCAGTCGGTTTCTTGTACGGCCAGCTGCGGGGCATCAACGCCATGGCCGAGGGCGACATGAAGATGTTCGCCGGCTTGGGCGCGCTGCTGGGTTGGCAGGCGCTGCCCTCGGCCTTGTTGCTGGCCGCGGGTGTGGGCGCGGTGGTGGGCGTGGTGATGATTGCCGGCTTTGGCCGCCAGCGTGACAAGCCGATTCCGTTTGGGCCCTACCTGGCGCTGGGCGGCTTGTGTTCGATCTTCTTCGGCCCCGCACTGCGGGCGCTGTGGCAGTTCTGAGCCAACCGGCGAGCGTCGCTGTGCAGCCCGGTTTGCGCTTGGGCCTGACCGGGGGCATCGGCAGCGGCAAGAGCACGGTGGCGCAAATGCTGGTGGCCGAAGGCGCCGTGCTGATCGACAGCGACGCCATTGCCCGCAGCCTGACCCTGCCTGGCGGCGCGGCGATGCCGGCACTGCGAGCCGCGTTCGGCGCTGAAGCGATTGCCACTGACGGCTCTTTGGACCGTGACCACATGCGCCAACGGGCCTTCGCTGACGCTGACGTCAGACGCCGGCTCGAAGCCGTTCTGCACCCCTTGATTGGCGCTGAAACCGCGCGCCAAGCAGCTGCAGCCGGCAGCGCGCCCTGTGTTTTCGATGTGCCCCTGTTGACCGAGTCAGCCCACTGGCGTGGCCGTGTGCAGTGGGTGCTGGTCGTGGACTGCCTGGCAGCCACCCAGGTCACCCGTGTGGTGCAGCGGCCCGGCTGGGACGAAGCGGCTGCACGCCGCGTGCTGGCCCAGCAGGCCAGCCGCAGCCAGCGCCGCGCGATCGCCGACGCCGTCATCTACAACGACGGCTTGACCCTGACCGAACTCGCCACGCAGGTCCAGACTCTGGCCCGCACCTGGGGTCTGACCCGACCCAACGAAGCACCTCCGACCAGCTGACCGCCGATTGGGGTGGTCTTGCGCGGGCCGTGCCCAGGGCGCTGTGGAACAATCCACAGCGCCCTCTCACCGTGTCGACAACGCGCCGCCCTTGGTTCTCTACGAATACCCGTTCACCGAAGGCATCCGCACCATGTTGCGGCTGGAACACCTGTTTGACCGTCTCGGTCAACTGGTGGCCCGTGACGCACCGGTGGACCACCACTTTGCCTTGGCCACGATCTTCGAGATCATGGATGTGGCCTCGCGCGCGGACCTCAAGAGCGACCTGCTGAAGGAACTGGACCGGCACCGCATCACGCTGCAGGGCTATCGCGGTCACCCGCACATTTCCGAACTGGCGCTGGACGAGGTCGTCGGCCGCATCGACGGCGCCTTCAACGGCTTGAACCAGCTACAAGGCAAGGCCGGGCAGACACTGGCCGGCAACGACTGGCTGATGAGCATCCGCAGCCGCATCAACATCCCTGGCGGCACCTGCGAATTTGACCTGCCGGCCTATTACGCCTGGCAGCAACACTCCGCCGAGCGGCGCCGCGCCGACTTGGAAGGCTGGATCGGCAGCTTGACCCCCCTGGCCCTCGCCCTTCAGGTGCTGCTGGGCCTGCTGCGTGACACCGGCACACTGCAGCGCATGGTCGCACCGCTGGGCCAGTACCAACAGAGCCTGCCGCCGGGCAAAACTCACCAACTGTTGCGGGTGCGGGTCGACGGCAGCCTGGGCGTGGTGCCTGAAATCACCGGCCACCGCCTGATGGTGTCGGTGCGTTTCATGCGCCCCGATGCTGAGGGCCGCTTGCGCCACGCGGGCACCGACACGGCCTTTGAGCTGGCGCTGTGCGCTTGATCGTTTTGCCCGTCCGCGCATGACCACCCCGCGAAACGTTCCCTGCCCAACCTGCAAGCGCTCGGTGGTCTACGACAGCCACAACCGCTGGCGGCCGTTTTGCACCGAACGCTGCCGCAGCGCCGACCTGGGAGCCTGGGCGAGCGAGCAGTTCCGGGTGGTGGCGAGCGAGAAACCGGCCGATGACCAAGCCACGCCGGACCGGGCTGATACCTCACCCCAAAGACACTGATTGTCGAAGTCAGGCAATCACCTGGGTTTGCCCTGCGACTGAGCGCGCAGCCGCCACCGCGGCGTCGCGGTGCACCGCCAGCACCAGTGCCTGCAGCGGTGTGCCACCCGGCAATGCGGCTTGCATCGAGGCGAACAGGGCCGGGTGCAGACCGACAGCGCGGCCGGCCACAGCCACTGGCCTTGGCCCAAAACGTTTGAGCAAGAGGCTCGCCAGCCGCGCCAACTCAACGCCAGCTTGTCGGAACAAAGCCAGCGCGTCGGTGTCCCCTTCGGCGGCTGCCGCAGCCACCGCCAGGGCCAGGGTACCCAGTTCACCGCGGCCGAGTCTGTGCACGGCCTGGCGTGTGTCGTCCCAGCGTGCGCCCCCGACCGCTGCGAAGACATGTTTGGCCAAGGCCGTGTCGGCCATCGCCCCCGGCGCCTCGTCTTCGCGCCGCCAGAGCAGGGCCAGGGCTTCGCGAGCGACCCAGTAACCGCTGCCTTCGTCGCCCAGCAGACTGCCCTTGCCACCAACGTGGAAAGCCTGGCGGTCGGCGTCGATGAACCAGGCGATCGAGCCCGTACCGGCATAAACCAAGTAGCCGCCACCGGGCGCAAAGCACAAACGCGCGGCCAGTTCGACATCGTTGAAGACCCGCACCGCCTGCGGGACATCCAGACCGCTGGCCAAGAAGCGAGCCATGCCGGGGCCAGCGTCGTCGTCATGACCCGTGATGCCAGCCCACAGTGCATCGGGCGGGCCATACCCGGCTGCAGCCACGGCCTGGCGCAAAGCCACGACCGCCGCCAGGGCGTGGCGCCGGCCTGCTGCGGTGGCCAGGTGCGGGCCGCTGAAACCCGGCACGGCGCCTTCGGCCACGACGCTGCCATCGGCATGCGCCAGCGCCCAACGCGCCTGCGTGCCACCGGCATCAATGCCCAGGCCCAAGGGCTGGCGCGGCAGTGTCGCTGGCCTGCGCGCGTTCATGGCTGCTGCATGAAGGGCCGCTGAATCAAGGGCGCGTCATCACGGCCGCTGAATGACGTTTGCTGTAGGCCGGCCCGGCCGCTGCCCGGTGCGCCGGTCAGCGCGCCGGTCCATCAACACTTCAACCCTTGACAAGCCCCTTGCCAGGCGCAAGACAGGCGCAGGCGCAGTGCCGTCCAGCCGCACCAGGTCTTGAACATAACGCCACTGTTGACCGTCATGGGCGATGACACGATAGCGGCCCGCCGGCAGGGTGGGCAATTGCCATGTCTGGACGATCTGCCCGGCTGGCCTGGACGCCGCTGGCGCGGTCGCCGGGACCCGGCTGGCGGGGCTGGATGGCGCGCGCCAGCCCGCCGGGAAACGCGGCGACAGCACCGGGCCGCCATAGAAGGCTGTCAGCTCCTTGGCGTAAAGGTCGAGCACGCCGCGGCTGAACCACAGCACATGCCCGCCTTGGCCTTCGCGGCGCGTGAGTTGAATCGAATCACGCAATTGCGCCCAGCTGGAATCGGCACCATCGCCGACGATGCGGATGCCAGCCACCAGCTCTTGCGGCCGGTAGGCGCCAACGTCGCGCAGGGCCTGCGCCTGTTCGCGCCAGGTGGCATCAAACGCGGCGTAGCTCATGCGGTAGGCCTGGGGCACAAATTCGTCCCAGCGCTGCTGCTCGGGCCAACGCGCCCACAGCGGCCACTCCAGCAGGTAATGTTCAAAAGACCAGGGGTAAACCGCTGGGCTGAGCGACACCAACAAGCCCGGCCGGGCCTTGTGCAACTGGGCCACAAAGTCTTGCGCCAGGGCGTTCAATTTGTCGGCCCGCCAGCGCATCCACGCCGGGTCGCGGGCGTCAGCCGGGGGTTGTCTGCCGCCATGTTCAGCCGCATAGACGCCACGCGTGAAGTCGTCGTAGCCCATGGTGACGTAAGGCCAGACGATGCGGTCGTCGAACTGGATGCCGTCCAGGTCGTAGCGCGCGATGGCTTCGAGCGTCAGGTCCAAGAGGAACTGCCGGGCCTGCGGGTGCAGCGGGTTCAGCCAAACAAAGCCGTTGGGCGCGACCTCATTGCCCTTGATGTCGCGGCTCAGCCATTCGGGCTTCAAGCGGCGCAGGTGGTTGCTGGTCGAACCATGCGCAGCCATGAAGCCGTATTCGAACCAGGCCACATAGTTCAGACCATTGCGGTGGCTCTCGATCAGCGTTTCCTGCAGCAGGTCGCGCGCCGGAGGTGCCTGCTTGTCGCCTGGGTCTTGCAGGGCGGTGTTGGGGCGTTGGGCCACGCCGATGGTTCGCTCCAGCACCTTGGATGGGAACTGCGTGTAGCCGTTCTTCCAGACCTCCACGTACACCGTGTTCAGGCCGATCTCGCGCAGGCGTTGCATCGTCTGCGCGGTTTGCTCGGGGCTGGCAATGGCGGTATTGGCAGTGGTCGTCAGCCAGGTGCCGCGGACCTCGGGCACGGCTTTTTCGGCCGGGTTTGCAGCCTGGTTTGCGGCCGTGCTTGCGGCCGTGCTTGCGGCCGTGCTTGCGGCCGCAATTTTGGACGTATAGGGGGACGTGTCTGGCGCAGTGTTCGGCCCGGCAGTCTGGGCCACGGCCAGCCATGCCCACTGCGTCAAAAAAAGGGCGAAGCACCGCCCCGCTTTTGTGCAAACGCTCATCGGTCGTCCTCGCAGAAGCCGCGCAAGTTGTAAGTGAACTTCGAGGTGCCCAGCGAAGGCACTCCGTCAGCGTCTTCAGACTTGACGCAGGCACCGTTCATGCCCAGGCCAAAACCACCGCCGATGGGCATTGGGGCTGGCGTTGCAACTTCATGCGCAATTCCTCGAAGGCTGCAGCTCAAGGCCGCGGGGCGGTGACAGACCTCGTCGCGCTGTGCACGACAGCCGCGGCGAAAGCGAAAGCGAAGGCAAAAGCGAAAGTGAAGGCGAAGGCTAAGGCGAAGGGGCCATTAAAAAGCAGACCGCTTGGTCCATTTTAGGCAGACCTCTACGAGCCGAACTTGTGCCAATTCAAGGGTTTTCCCTGGATTCGTGGTGTTCTGCCAACGCCTGGGCGAACCAGCCGGTGACCACTTCCAGCCGCGTCAGCGCCGAGCCGAC
>Ga0105048_10017283_pt1 | contig 11129 bp, 11 predicted proteins | sample MAT05_FD_78382 | JGI IMG/M metagenome (GOLD analysis project Ga0105048, IMG submission 78382) | Freshwater microbial communities from Lake Fryxell liftoff mats and glacier meltwater in Antarctica - MAT-05 | ecosystem: Environmental > Aquatic > Freshwater > Ice > Liftoff microbial mat | place...
AAACTGAAGAATTTGTCGACGTGATAACTTCTTTAATTTACCCAGAATAAAGATGCTCCAAATACCCTTCATTCGAGAAAATAAAGCAGCCACGCTGGCTGGGTTGCGAAAACGCAACTTCGCCAACGCTGAATCGGCCGTGGACCAACTGCTGGCACTGGACCAGCAACGACGTGATACCCAAAAAGAACTCGACGATAAGCTAGCCCGTGCCAACGCCATTGCAAAAGAGATAGGCGCACTCATGAAAGCGGGCGATAAAGCTGGTGCCGAAGCTGCTAAAACTGAAACGTCGGCTTTGAAAATTAGCACCAAAGAGCTCGGCGAAACGCTTGTTTCACTGGAAGAACAGGTACAAAGCTTGCTTGTGACTATACCAAACCTACCTCATAGCAGTGTTCCTGAAGGCCGAACCCCCGACGATAACGAAGTTGTTCTGGAACATGGCCAAATACCAATGTTGCCCGAAGGAGCTAAGCCTCACTGGGAATTGATTCAGGGGTTTGGACCGGGTGGAACGGCCCTGATTGATTTTGAGTTGGGCAACAAGATTTCGGGCGCTGGTTTCCCGGTGTACCGAGGCAAAGGAGCTCGGATTCAGCGGGCGATGATTAATTTTTTTCTGGAGCGCGCACTCGAAGCGGGCTACATGGAGGTGCAGCCACCCATTGTAATCAACGAAGCATCTGGATTCGGAACGGGACAATTGCCTGATAAAGAAGGGCAGATGTACTACGCAACAGAAGACAAATTATACTTGATTCCAACGGCCGAGGTACCCATCACTAACCTCTACCGCGATGTGATTGTGGCCGAGACTGACCTGCCCATCAAAAACGCTGGGTACACTCCCTGCTTCAGGCGAGAAGCCGGGTCGTGGGGTGTCCACGTACGTGGTTTGAACCGGCTCCATCAGTTTGATAAGGTTGAACTGGTGCGGATTGAAAAGCCCGAAAACTCGTATGCTGCCCTCGAAGAAATGAGCCTGCACGTGCAGAAGCTGTTGCAGGACCTGGAACTGCCTTACCGTGTATTGCGGCTGTGTGGGGGCGATATGGGCTTTACATCGGCACTTACTTACGACATGGAGGTTTGGTCGGCAGCACAGGGTCGCTGGCTGGAGGTCAGTTCTGTGTCGAACTTTGAAACGTACCAGGCCAATCGGCTTAAACTTCGCTATAAAGTGGAACGGTCCGCCGGTGCGGGTAAGACTCAATTGTTGCATACCCTCAACGGCTCAGCACTGGCCTTGCCCCGGATTCTGGCCTCTATACTCGAAAATAACCAGTTTATGACCGACGAAGGTAAACTGGCTATCCGCGTTCCAAAGGTGTTGGTGCCGTACTGCGGTTTTGAGGTGATTGACTGATACTACTCAGCAGTCGCACGAATAACTCTCGTAGCCCGGAAACTTGGGCGACATTACCCCATCAATCCGAACAATTCGGTCAATTGGGACTTCTTCGCCGGTACCAAGCTCAATGGTATCGGCGTTTATTTTTTTGACGAGTACGTCTGTTTTGATGAATTCGCTGATATCCGTCAGATATTCGATACGGACAAATTTGCCGGGAACGAAGCCTGCCCGAAATGTATCGAGAAGAGTGTTTTTAGTTGTTATGTTGGTTTGCATAATTGCGACGTTGTGTTTATGTAGACAACTAAATACGGGGCAATTATAGTTGACTCAACCCAAAAATTGGGATGAATGTTGAGTGTAAAATTCGTTGTACTTGGTAGACTTTAGTTGTTATTCACTGTAGAGAGCGGAATTAAATGTTGATAAACTTTCCTTTTGGGTCAAGTTTAGCGGTAGATTTATCCTTGATTTCAACTAACTACATGAGAAGACCTCAGATTAAGTTTGTTAATGCCGACAAGTCCAAGTTTTTTCCTACGCTTCGGGAAAGGGTAGATGCGCATTTCACGAGTACAGATCGCTCCCGATATGGGAATTCAGCTATGCTTGGCAAAGCCATTTGCATGCTTCTGCTGTTTCTGATCCCCTACGGTCTTATCCTGAGCAATCAGTTTACGGCTTTGCAAATGTTGGGTTTAGTTGTACTGATGGGAATCGGAAAAGCAGGCGTTGGTATGGCCATTATGCACGATGCCAACCACGGATCGTTCTCCGAAAAGTCGTGGATCAATAACCTGTTCGGGGCCTGCCTGTTTTTATTAGGGGGCAATGTGAAAAACTGGAAAACGCAGCACAACACGCTCCACCATACCTACACAAATATTCACGACCACGACGAAGATATTACAGGTAAACCCTGGCTCCGGCTTTGCCCCAGCGAGACGCTTAAACCCTATCATCGGTTCCAGCACATCTATGCGTTTGGGTTATATGGTCTGATGACATTCTCGTTTTTGGCCAAGGATTTCCGGTTAGCCCTGAGCTATAACAAGCAACACGCGGAGGGTAACAAAACAGTTACCCAGTTCACCCGGAAAGATATGAATGTGTTGATTTTTAGCAAGTTAATTTACCTGATTTTTATTGCTATTGTTCCTCTAGTGGTAACCAGCCTAAATTTTGGACAATGGTTGCTCGGCTTTGTGGTGTTACACTTTGTGGCTGGTTTAATTTTGAGTATCATCTTTCAGCTCGCCCACATTGTCGAAGGGGCCGACCAACCTGTACCCTGTCAGGCCGGAACCGTACAAAATGCGTGGGCCATTCACCAGATGCATACGACTGCCAATTTTACCTGCCCTCGTTGGTTGTCGTGGTATATTGGTGGGTTGGATTTCCAGGTTGAACATCATCTTTTCCCAACGATCTCGCATATTCACTACCCTGCGCTTGCGGCCATTGTGCAGCAAACTGCCGATGAATTTGGGGTACCTTATAATCAGAAACCTTCAGTTAGTGAAGCCCTCCGATCACACATTCGCATGCTGAGAAAACTGGGGAGCTTTCAGCCGGAGCCGACTCCAGAGTTGATGGCAGAACCAGTACACTAGAACCACCTATTAAAAACTAAACCCCGGATTAGCCAATAGCCAATCCGGGGTTTTTTATGGGTAACCGCAACAGTGGTCAACTTGAAATCAATAGCCAATGACTTCCAAACGTTTGCCGAATTCCCTCAGAATGAGTTCTTTCATGGCAATTTTCCGCTTTTGAGTATTAATCTTGTTGATAATCTGCTTGTCTTCGGGGTTCTCAGGATCGAGGCCGTCGGCATCTTGTAAGGCAATTTGCAAATCGCTTTTCTCGCGCCGGACAAGGTATTCCATCTCCCGAATCTTGGTGCGCAACTGCTCCGACTCGCTCTTCATTTCGAAAGCCGGGTACTTACGTGACAATACCCGACCGAGGTAACTCAACTCGAAAATCTTATCGCAGGCCGACCGGAACCGTTCGCTGATACCTTTATCCTGAAGTTTGAACGGCACTTTAATTTCCTTCCAGCTATTTAGTAGCACTTTGGCGCGCTCGGCAGCTGCAAAAATATCGGTCTGTTTTGAGAGCCGCTCGGCCTCTTCGGTCATTTTGATCTGAGCTTCAAGGCGCGGATCAACTTTTGGGATAATTATGATGCCCTTCGACTCATTGTATTTGTTGTAGACAAGGGTCGTAGCTTTCTTGAATTGCTTGTAAAGTTTACCGCTTTTTTTGATGGGTACTTCACCCACCGCTTTCCAGGCGTTGTTGAGTTTACGGAGTTCCTGGTAGGCTTCGTCCATATTGGTACTCCGTGTGAGCCGGTAGGCCTGCCGAATTAGCAGATCGTACTGATCCAGGCGTTCCTGAATAAGCTTGTTTTGCTCATTGAAGAAATCACGTCGACGCTGGAAAAAATTGTCGAGCAGTGTCGTAAATGTTCCTTCAACTTCTTCGTCAAGCGGTTTATCAACCGGGCCGGTTTTAATCCATTTTAGTTTGATCTCCTGAAGCAAATCGGCAACAGGTTTCCAATCGGCACTCCCTACAACGGCCTCGGCTTCGGCGATAAGTGCCCGCTTGATTTCGAGGTTCTTGAGTTGGTTGCTCTTGATTAAATCGGTTAGGATCAATTCCTGCTCATCGAGTCGGTCGAGGAGCGGAATAAAGTCTCCGATGGCATCAAACGAAGTAAGTTTTTTGCGCAGTTGAACTAATTTGGTCAGGTACGACCCTTTATTTTGAGCCTCTTCGATCTCCTGCTCCAACTGAGCAACCTTGTTTTGGGCGATAACGAAGCGATTCTTAAAGTAGTCGAGTGCTTCCTGCTCGGTGCGTTTGACTTCGCCAATCTGGCGGTCGGGGTAGTGTAGGTAGTCTTTCAAAAATACCTTTCCGTCTGCGACGTAACCGTATTCATCTACCAGTGAAGCGTTCTCCATTTTTTCAGCAAATTAAGGCTGTGCTTAGGGTTAATTTTGAGATATTTGCCAACTACAAAAAGTAGTCCAAATAATGAGCCAGGAAACGATTATCTTCTCAATGGCGGGCGTGAGTAAAATTATTCCCCCGAACCGACAAATCCTAAAAAACATATACCTTTCCTTCTTTTACGGCGCGAAGATTGGGGTTTTAGGTCTCAATGGCTCCGGAAAGTCTACTTTACTTCGCATCATTGCCGGTATCGATAAGAACTATAACGGAGAAGTTGTGTTTTCGCCCGGTTACTCGGTAGGAATGCTCGAACAAGAACCTCAACTCGACCCGAACAAGACCGTTAAAGAGATTGTAGAAGAGGGTGTGCAGGAAATTGTCAATCTTCTCAAAGAGTTTGATGAGATCAATGAAGCCTTCGGTGATCCCGATGCCGATTATGACAAACTGGGGATTCGTCAGGGCGAGGTTCAGGAGAAGCTCGACCATTTCAATGCCTGGGAACTCGACACTCGGCTCGAACGAGCCATGGATGCCCTTCGTACGCCACCGTCCGACGCGCTAGTAAGTACCCTGTCTGGGGGCGAAAAACGCCGGGTTGCCCTGTGCCGCTTACTGCTTCAGGAACCCGACGTATTGCTCCTCGACGAACCTACCAACCACCTCGATGCAGAGTCGGTTTTATGGCTCGAAGAACACCTGCGCCAATACAAAGGAACAGTAATTGCCGTGACCCATGATCGCTATTTTCTCGACAATGTAGCGGGCTGGATTCTTGAACTCGACCGGGGCGAAGGTATTCCCTGGAAGGGTAATTACTCGTCGTGGCTAGAGCAGAAAGAGGCTCGATTAGCTAAGGAAGACAAAACCGAATCGAAACGACAAAAGACTCTTCAGCGGGAGTTAGAATGGGTGCGCATGGCTCCAAAAGCACGGCAGGCAAAGTCAAAAGCCCGTTTGGGCGCTTACGAAAAGCTTCTTGATGAAGATGCTAAACAGCGCGATGAAAAACTTGAAATCTTTATTCCGGCAGGCCCACGGCTTGGAACAAAAGTGATCGAGGCTCATGATGTGGCTAAGGCTTTTGGTGATAAATTGCTGTATGAGCACCTTGAGTTTGCCTTGCCACAGGGCGGCATTGTGGGTGTGATTGGGCCAAACGGAGCGGGTAAAACAACCCTCTTCAAACTCATCACCGACAAACTCCAACCCGATGCAGGTACGTTTGAGGTAGGCGATACCGTAAAAGTAGCCTACGTAGATCAAGAACATGATGGACTTGATCCCAACAAAACGGTGTATCAAACCATTGCTGGTGGCAACGACTGGATTATGCTGGGCGGCAAGCAAAGTAATGCCCGGGCGTATTGCAGCCGGTTCAACTTTGCCGGAGCCGATCAGGAGAAAAAAGTTGGAACACTATCGGGTGGGGAGCGAAACCGGGTTCACCTGGCCATTGCTCTCAAAGAAGGTGCCAACCTGCTACTCCTCGACGAACCAACCAATGACCTGGATATAAACACGTTGCGGGCGCTGGAAGAGGGCCTAGAAAACTTTGCGGGTTGTGCCGTGGTCATCAGTCACGACCGTTGGTTCCTGGACCGTATTGCCACCCACATCCTTGCTTTCGAGGGCGATTCACAAGTTTACTGGTTTGAGGGTAACTTCTCCGACTACGAAGAAAACCGACGCAAGCGCTTAGGTACCGATGCTACCCCAAAGCGGATCAAGTACAAGAAGCTGGCGTAGTTATGCCGAAATTATATGAGTATCTCGGTATTGTCTTCTATTTCTATGCTCGTGAGCATTTGCCAATTCACGTCTATGCCAAATTTGAGGATTACGAAATCAAATCTGAGTTGATTTATGAAGGAGGGAATCTGATTGAGATCCAACAACGTTCATCAGGGAGTGGGCTACCACTCCCTGCCAAGAAACGGAAAGAAGCAGAGAAGTTTGTTAAGGCATATCACAAAGAAATCACAGACAAATGGCAAGCGTTCTTCGCACTAAAAATAGAACTGTCGCCGGAGCGAATCACCCAAAAGTTGTAAAGTATATTCGGGCTGATAGCGCAGAATATGTAAGCGACTACAGAGTGCGGGTCATGTTTAATGATGGCACACCACAGTTAGTTGATTTCGGGCCTTTTTTAGTTGAACACCCACATCCTTAGTACAATAAGTACCGCGACATTGATCTGTTTAAGTCCTTTTCTGTGGATATGGGCAATATTGTTTGGGGAGAGAATCGGGATCTGATTTTTCCCATTGAGCAACTGTATCAAGGTAAAATCAACTGAGAAATAGTAGAAACCTTGCCGGGCCGCCGGGCGGTTCAAACAACCCAAATTGCCGGATTGGGGCAAATAGCCAAAAACTGCTCCCGGTCAGCAAGTGAGCATACGCCAGGGAAGTCGCCCCGGTTGCCGAGCAGATCGGTTATGAGTTGAAAATGCAGGTGCGGGGGCCAGTCGCCATTTTCGGGGTATGGGCCAATTTGGGCCAGTTTCTCACCCGCCCGAAACACCTTTCCTTCGTATAGTCCGTCCAGTGAAGTGCGTGTCAGGTGGCCATATAAGCTGTAGAGCGGCTTTCCATTTATGTCGTGCTGGAGGATAATCGTAGGGCCATAATCTCCGAAGCGATCATTGTCCTGAAAACTATGTACAACGCCATCTGTCGGCGCAAATACCGATGTTCCGGCTTCAGCCCAAAGATCAACGCCGAGATGTATTTCGCGCGGTTCTGTTTCGGTACTGCCGAAGTGTTTGCTCCGACGGTAGATAACCCGGTGTTCGTTGTAGCCACCCATACCAACCACGGCCCCGGCAGCTTTCAGTTTGCCAAACACATACTCCGTAAATACAGCGGTATTGGTCAGGTCGAGCGTTGGCCGACCGTGGGGGTTAGGGATGAGGTCGGGGTTGCTGGCCGAAAAATCGAGCGATAGTGCATTAGATAGGTTAACAGAAAGGAGCATTTAAGTTTGTCGATTATTGGTTTAATTGCGTTTCTTTTACGGAGTCAATTGCCTGTCGAATATTGCCCGGCCTGTCGTCGGAACAAAGGACTATTCACACGCAAATAAAACGGCCACTACTGATGCAAACAATAATGACACGCCATACTTGTACCTTCTTTGTTTTAGGATTGTTTCTAACCGCCTGCGGCCGGACTTCGGAAACGTATTTCCCAATCCCAATAACGCAGCCCGGCACGTCAACAACGCCGGGCAGTGGTACAACTGGCCAGCCTGGTAGTGGAAGCAGTTCAACGGGCACTACCCAGCCTCAGCCCGGCTTGCCACCCGTAAATAACCCGGGCAATGTAGGGGGTACCAGTACTACCTGGAGTTCTGTATTCAATCCAAATTTGCCCGGCGCACCAGCCGCGCCCAGTATGCCACGTTTGGTAGTGTTAGGAAATAGTCGCGTTCGGGTAGGGATTGATTTGGTGGCGGGCGGGGCTATTACATTCCTTACCGACGGCCAGAAGGGCGAGAACATGATCAACAACTTCGATTTGGGTCGACAACTCCAGACCAGCCTTTACTCAGGCCCCATTCCCTATGAACAGAACGGGAAACAGCCGGTATATACCTGGCGTAATTTGGGCTGGAATCCCGTACAAACGGGTGATGTTCATAATAACCCTGCCCAAGTTATAGGCTATCAGCAACTCGACAGTAATCGTCTGTACGTAAAGACAGTTCCGCTGATTTGGCCGTTACTCAACGAACCTGCTGCCTGCGTTATGGAGCACTGGCTCGAACTTCGGGGAAATGTGATTAATGTTCGAAGCCGTACCCAGATAAACCGGCGCGACACGACCCAGTATGAAGCGCGCACTCAGGAGGTGCCTTGTGTGTATCTGAACGGGCCTTATTCACAAATAATTACTTATTCTGGCGCAGAGCCGTTTACTGGCGGGGCTGTTACCAATGCTTTCGCAGAGAAAGATCTGATAACCCGCCATGCCACCGAAAACTGGACGGCTTTGCTCAATAAAGAGGGTCGGGGAGTTGGTTTACACGTGCCAAATCAGTACCGGTTTGTGACGGGTTTTTTTGGGACGTCGAGTACGGGAACGGAATATGATGAACCAGCAGCTTACCAGGCGGCCACCCCACTGATTGTGATAGATCACAATGGCGTGTATGAGTTCGAATACAATCTGATTCTCGGCACCGTGGCCGATATCCGGGCGTTTGTGTATGCTCAATCGCGCCCAACTATGACGCCTAATTTCCAGTTCACGAACGATCGGCTGGGTTGGCATTATTACAATACCACGGACACTGGCTGGCCAATTCGCAATGAGTTAGCTATTCGGTGGGGACGGGTTGATTTTGCCAAAGCAACGTTCGGCATAAAAAGTCCGCGCGTATTCTGGCGGGCCAATACAATTCCTAAATTATACGTACAGGCCTCTTTCACAACCAATGCCAGCACCGCCCGGCTCAACTGGCAAAAACCCGGCGATCCTGATTTTTTGGGTAATCCCGACCGTATTGTCGATTTTCCAATTATCGGCGATGGGCAAATGCGTACGTATGAGATTGGCCTAAGTGGGCGAAGTGGCTGGGAAGGCATAATTCAACAGATTCAATTCGAGGCTACTCCTGGTCAAATTGGAGCCAACGAAAAAGTCCAGATGTTTCGTTTGAAAAGCCTGACGGCTGTGCGGCCTTAAAATTACTTCTTATCAATCCCTTCCAATACCCGCCGGATTACGTTGGCGCGGTTCATGAAGTCGAACGATTGATTCATATTTTGGTCGTCGATGGCAGCTTTGAACTGTTGCAGAAACTCAATATAATCAGCCAGTGCCTGGGATACATTTTGTCGGTTCTGGTCGAAGATAGGGGCCCACATGGCGGGGGAGCTTTTGGCCAGGCGAACAGTGCTGCTGAAACCCGTACTGGCCATGTCAAAAATGGCCTGTTCGTCTTTTTCTTTTTCGAGAACCGTTAGGCCGAGGGCAAATGCACTGATGTGGCTCAGGTGCGAGACATACGCCAAATGCAGATCATGTTCCTTTGGGGTCATGTAGAACAGCTTCATCCCGATGTCGCGGAAAATCGACTCCACCAGCGTCAGGCTGTCGGGTCGGCTTTTTTCGCGATCACAGATTATGAGGTTTTTGCCGGGAAGTAATTCCCGAAAAGCGGCACCGGGACCGGAGTTTTCGGTACCTGCCATCGGGTGGACAGCCACAAACTGCGCCCGTCGGGGGTTTGTATCGACCACAGCGCAAATCGTTTCTTTGGTAGATCCCAAATCGACCACAGTACCGTAGTCAGGCAAGGCGGCTAACACGGCAGGCAGTAGGTCGATGATGGTGTTGACGGGTGTAGCGAGCACCACCAGGTCCGACTGACTCACGGCCTGCTCAAACGGCAAAACTTCATCCACGATGCCTTTTGCCACCGCCAACTGCCCATGCACCATCGACGCATCCACGCCGATGAACCGTACTTTGGGGTATTTCTCACGAACAGCAAGAGCGAACGAGCCGCCGAGTAGGCCGGTACCGATAATGGTGATAATCATTTGAACCAGGATTTGAACAAGATTGAGGTAATTAAAGAGTCGTTGTTAATCGGCTCCGCTGATACATTACATCGGGGTCAAAGTCGAGTGGTGCCGGATGGTGGCTCCCATCGTAGTCGATCATTGTCAATAAGTTATCCCAGTATAAGGTTCGTCCATCCGTTTTAACGTTGTTAAACACTTGCCTGTCTGCCAGTTTATTGATTGGACTGTGCGGCTTTGGGTCAACAAAGTAGGGTTCAAAATCGACCTCTCTTACCTCTCCCGTATTCCATAGACAGACGACTTTGTAAGGTTCAACAGCCAATATTTTCTGAATTCGAGGTAACATTACATGAGTGGTTTAATTTTTTTGAAACTACCTATTTCCTGCTGCAACAAATCGTAGTTCTCCATCAGTTCATCCCGATATAATTCTACCCAGGCTTGTACCAATCGGGCCTGTTTTCGGGGCAAATCTCCCTGAATGATATTGCCTGTTTCAATAGAAAACATGGCTTCATCGTCATTGTAATCCGCGTGAAAATGAGGAGGTAAATGGTCTTTGGCGTACATATAGATGATGATACCAAAGAATCGGCTTATTTCGGGCATAACCTTATTGCTTAATCCTGTTAAAGCCCAACCGGAGTTCTGGGCAGGTACAACAGCCTGTTTAGTCGCTAAATTTTCGTCAAAATCCCGCCGAGCCGCTATGCGGTTCAAACTTATTCAGGCATTGAATTGCCTGTCTGATTCTGCCTTCTTCCACACACAATGAAACCCGGACGTAACGCTGTCCTTTTGGCCCGAAAATGAAGCCGGGAGCAATGAAAACGTGGTTTTTGGTCAATAATCGGTTCACCAACTCCTCTGCCGAAGCTACTGACTCCGGCAGTTTGGCCCAGATAAACAAGCCCTCCTGATCAGTCGAGTAGGTGCAGCCGAGAGCATCCAGAAACGCATACACCGCCGACAATCGACCGGCATACACCGTGTTGCGGTCGTTGTGCCAGGCGTTAGGGTTTTGCAGGGCCACCGTAGCGGCATCCATCAGGGGGCGGAACATCCCCGAATCTACGTTGCTTTTGATTGTCAACACTGCGTCGATGTAAGGCTTGGCCGCCGAGAGCCAGCCAACCCGCCAACCGGCCATGTTGTGCGACTTGCTCATGGAGTTCAATTCCAGCGCCACGTCTTTCGCTCCGTCAATGGAGAGGAGACTGACCGGGGGTTTCTTGTTCAGAACGAGACTATATGGATTATCGT
>Ga0105048_10017284_pt1 | contig 11129 bp, 9 predicted proteins | sample MAT05_FD_78382 | JGI IMG/M metagenome (GOLD analysis project Ga0105048, IMG submission 78382) | Freshwater microbial communities from Lake Fryxell liftoff mats and glacier meltwater in Antarctica - MAT-05 | ecosystem: Environmental > Aquatic > Freshwater > Ice > Liftoff microbial mat | place...
ACGGGCGAGTCACTCTAGCGCAGGGACCCCCCGGTCCGGCCAGCCGGTAGGCCGCGTGCCGGTTGCACCCGGCGGCCAGGTGCCGATTCCACCCGAAACCGGGAGCCCGCCCGGATCGCCCGTGCCAGGATGCGCCATGGCCGCCACACCGCTCGACCGGGACCAGTTCGCGGTGACCCGACGCTTCCGCTACCTCAACCACGCCTCGATGGGATCGCTCCCCCGCACGGCCGCCGATGCCGGCACCCGGTTCGTCGAGGAGCACGCGACCGGAGGTGGTGTGCGCCTCGCCGAGTGGGAGGGTGAGGCCGAGGTCGTGCGGGCGCGGGCCGCCCAGCTCCTGGGTGTCCCCGTCGACGACGTCGCGTTCGTCAAGAACACCACCGAGGGGCTGGCATTCGTCGCCAACGGCCTGACCTGGTCACCGGGCGACCGGGTGCTCGTCCCCGATCGAGAGTTCCCCACCACCGTCTACCCGTGGCTCGCGCTCCGCGACCGAGGCGTCGAGGTCGACCTGCTCGAACCCGTCGGGCCCGGCTGGACCGTTCCGCTCGAGCGTATCGACGAGCACCTGCGGACCCGACCCGCTCGGCTCGTCGCCATCAGCTGGGTGCACTACGCCCGCGGCTGGCGCACCGACCTCGCGGCGCTGGCCGCCCTCTGCCACCGCCACGGGGCGCTCCTGTGCGTCGACGCCATCCAGGGGGTCGGCGTCGTGCCCGCTGACTTCGAGGCATGGGGTGTCGACTTCGCCACGGCCGACGCCTACAAGTGGATGCTCGGGCCGCTCGGCACCGGGGTCCTCTACGTGGCCGAGCGGCACCGCAACGACCTGCGACCCCTCGAACCGGGGTGGGCATCGGTGGCCGGGCGCGACGACTTCGACCACCTCGACCTGGTCTACGCCGACTCCGCCCGTCGTTTCGAGGGCGGATCGCTCACGATCGGCGCCATCGTGCAGATGGGCGCATCGATCGACCTGCTGCTCGAATCGGGGGTCGCGGCCGTGTGGCGCCACGTCGAGGAGCTGACCGACCACCTCGCAGCTGGTCTGGCCGACGCGGGTGCCACGGTGCTCTCGGACCGGTCCGCGGCGGGACGATCGGCGATCGTCTCCTTCGCCATGGACGGGCACGATCCCGGCACCATCGTCGAGGGCCTCCGGACAGCCGGAGTCGTGTGCTCGGCCCGCGGCGGGGGCGTGCGCGTCTCGCCCCACGGGTACACCACGGTCGCCGACGTCGACGAGCTGCTCGCCGTCGTGCGGTCGCTCCGGACCGGACGGTCCGTCGGGTCCGGCTGATCTGCCAGACTCCCCCGATGGACTACCGCCAACTGGTTCGAGCTCTGGCCATCGGCCGCATCGCCGTCGGCGCCTCGCTGGTCGTGGCGCCGGGAACGGCCGGCACGAGGTGGATCGGCGATGCCGCCCGGCGCCCCGAGGTCAAGGTTGTCGCGCGGGCCTTCGGGGTGCGCGACCTCGCCTTCGGCATCGGTACCCTGCAGGCGCTCGACACCGACGCCCCGGCCCGGTCGTGGGTCACCCTCGGGATGGTCAGCGACCTCGTCGACCTCGCCGCCACCACGGTCGCCCTGCGCGCCCTCGGCGCCCGGCGGGCACTGCCCATCATGCTCGTCGCCGCCGGCGCAACCGCCGCGGGGTACCTCGCTCGCAACGAGGTCGACTGAACCTTGCCGTCACCGTGGCCGCCGAAAACGTCGGCTGCCGCGAACGACGGGTCAGCGGTTGATCAGGCGCAGGACGTCGAAGGTGATGCCGACGGCGAGCGCCACCAGGACCACCGACGCGAAGGCCGTGTAGGCCCAACGCCGCGGGTGGTTGGCGATCCAGAAGCGGCGCATGCTGCGGATGCTCATGAACCCGGCGAACAGGCACAGGGCGATGCTGAGCGGGGCCGCGAAGACGTTCAGCAACCCGATGGTGGACCCGAGGATCGGGATGAGCAGGTAGGTGATGGTGCAGCGCACCGCGCTCACCAGGATCGACTTGCTCATGGCGCTCTGGGCACCGAGCAGGGCGCTCGGGTCGACCCGGTCGCCGACCCGCAGGATGGACCGCATGCGCCGATCGGCGGGCGAGAACCGCACCGGCTCGGTGGCGCGGTCCGGGCAGACCGGAGCGGCCGACCGGTTCGGGGCCGGACCGTCGAGGGCGGGGCGGTCGGCGTCCTGGGTGAGTTCGGCCATCCCCCGAATCTACCGTCTGGCGGCGCGACCGCACCAAGGCGGAGGGGCAACCCGATCGCCCATGGCGCCGGCCCGCGGCCATGGAGCAGGAAGAGGCGGGCTCCGGCGGTCGCGGCGCGCGATCAGAGGTCGGATCACGCGGTCAGGTGGGCGGGGCGGGCGCGAAGCGGATGTCGAGCGAGCGCAGGTAGGTGTGCAGGCCGGCGTCCTGGATCGGCAGCAACCGCGCCGGCACGCCCGACTCGTTGATGTGGGCATGCCACATCCCCGGAGGCGTGACGAAGGCGCCACCGCTCTCCCAGTCGACTCGGACCGGATCGATGATCTCGCCCTGGTCGTCGAGCTTCGCCCCGAGCAGCGAGTAGCAACCGGGGGCGGCGTCGACGATGAGATCGAGGGCGACCGACTGGTGCCGATGCGGGCGCTGCACGGCACCCATGGGGAGGAGGCCGTACATCGCCCAGAGGACGTGGGTCACGGTGAGGGTCTGGGACTGCGAGGCCGTGGCCGCGAGCACGCTCACGCGGCTGCGAGCCACCGCCAGCGGGTCCTCGGCCACGATCGCGAGCTCGGCCGCGAGCCGCGCCGCCGGGAAGTACGTGGGCGCGAACCGGGCCTCGATCGGGGCCACGCCGAGGTAGCGCAACAGGGGCTCGTCGGTGACCCAGTAGAACGCGGCGTCGTCGTCGGCCTCGTGGACGGCCCCGTCCCCACACGGGACCACGAAGAGGTCACCCTCGCCCCACGCCAGCACGTGGTCGCCGATGGTCGATCGGCCCGAACCCCGCAGGACGATGAACAGCTCCGAGGTGGCCGTCGCCCGGGTCTCGAGCTGCTCGCCCGTCCCGATGCACACGAACGACGCGAGGAGCGCGGGGCTGGTGGCCGGGCCCGATGCCAACCCGAGGTCGCCCGAGAGGTCGAGGGGGGTCACGCCCGTGGGTCGGCCGACGTGCAGCGACGCGGGGAACTGGTGGATCGGGATGCGCGGGGTGTGGCCCGAGCGGATCGGGTCCGCCGCCGCGCTGTACTCGAAGTAGCGGGCATCGCCGGCCCAGTCCTCGTTGGCGATCCCCACGGCGATGTCGGTGCTGGTCATGATCACCCTCCTGAGCCGATGGCTCCACCGCCGACCGTACCGGACGGGCGCGGTTCCGGCGACGCCGTCGGTCCGTAGGGATAAGGTCGCCGCGTTGTCGTGGTCGCGCCCGATGCCGGGTGGCGACGACCGCCACCGTCGTCGGGAGGATCAGCCATGGGCTCATCGGATGTGGACGCTCGCACCTCGGCGCAGGTGACCCGGGTGTCTTGGCAGGCGATCGCCGAGCACGTGGTCTCGGCGGCCCGCCACCGCGCCACCGGCCGCATCGGGTTGCGACCGACCCCCGGCGGGTTCGGCTCACCGTGGTTCCCCGCCGCCGGCGAGAACGGCGGCGACGAGCGACGCATACGGGTCGACGGGCGAGAACTGGTGATCGAGGAACGGGGCGACGATGGCGCCCACTTCGAGCGCCGCGAGCCCATCAGCACCCTTCGTGCGGCCGGTGCGCTCATCGGGATGGAGCCCGGCGCGCCGAGCCACGTGTACACGCCGTCGACGGCCCTCGACCTCGACGCCGAGCTGACGATCGACCCCCTCGCAGCGGAGCGCCTCGCTCGGTTCTTCGTGACCGTCGAGCACGCCCTCGACGCACTCCGCGCCGACATCGACGGTGGCCACGCCACCCCGGACCACGCCATCACCCTCTGGCCCGAGCACTTCGACCTCGCCACCTCGATCGACGAGGTGAACTACGGGGGCTCGCCGGCCGACGCCGACCACGCGGAGCCCTACCTGTACGTGGGGCCGTGGACCCCGCCGCCGGTCGACGGCGGCTTCTGGAACGAGCCCTTCGGGGCCAGCCGCCCCGACGCCGCCACGGTCACCGCCGCCGAGGCACTGGCGTTCTTCCGCGAGGGTCGGCGGCACCTGAGCACCTGAAGACGGGGTCGCGCTGCCGCGCCCCCGGGGAGCGGCACGGTCCACCCCGCCTCGTCGACCTCACCCCGACCCGACCCGACCCGAGGAGCAGGACATGAGCGAGCAGTCAGGTGGGCCGGGCTGGTGGCTCGCCTCCGATGGCCAGTGGTACCCGCCGGTCGCCGAGGTCGCGCCCGTCGTCCCCGCCGCAACGGACGCCGCGGGCACCGAGATGCGCTGGGACGGCACCCGGTGGGTCGACCCCGCGTCCGGGCAGTGGTGGGACGGCACCCGCTGGAACGAGCCTCACCCGCCCACGGGGCAACCGGTCGTGTCGGCACCGTCCCCCTCCCCGGCGCCGGGCCCGGCTCCCGATCCGAGGACCGCGGACGCCGTGCCGCTCGCGTCAGAGGCGGCGACGTCGACGTCGCTGTCGAACCCGGTGTCCGGAACCCCAGGTTCGTCCTCGGGTCGCGGCGTGCTCGTCGTGGTCGGGATCGTGGGCGTGGTCGCGCTCCTCGTCGCGGGGTTCGTGGTCATCCGGTCACGCGACTCGGGGCCGAGCCTCACGACCGATGTGGTGGCCGACGGCGCCGCGGCGAGCGGCCCCGACGAGATGCCGTCACCCGACCTGACGCTGACCGACCAGACCGTCGTGGTTCGCGGCAACGGCGGCTCGACGCTCAAGGCGATGGCGGCAGACGGATCCACCCTCACCCTCGACGGTTCGGCGGATGGGGTGGACCGCCTCGAAGCCGGCAGCGTCCTGCTGCTGACCGGCGTCACCGTCGTGAAGGTCACCGAGGTGCGCAGTGAGGGCGAGGACGTGATCGTCGCCACCGAGGCCGCCGCAATCGGGGAGGTGATCCGGGACGGCTCGCTGTCGTGGGACGAGGTGTCGACCTCCGCGGCCTCGCTGCAGGTGTGGGAAGCAGGGCCTGATGACCTCGAGATCAGCGACGGCGCGACCACCGACGACGACGGCGAGGAGGAGGGCGCGAGAGCGGCCGAGGCGCCGAGGCCCGGCCCTGTGGCGCTCCGACAGGACGGGTCATCGGGTCGGGCGGCGGATCCGTCCGGTGCCACCGACCCGTGGCACGAGGCGCGGCACGTCATGGCCGCCGCCAGCGCCCCATCGTCGGGTGCGGCCTTCCTGAGCCCGACCCAGGCTGATCCCATCTCGAAGTCGGGCAAGGTCGGCGACTTCACGTACTCGTTCGAGAAGGTGAGCGGCGCCGACGGGTCGAGCAGCTACAAGCTCGGTCTCACCAAGGAGGGCAACTACGTCCTCCGGGTGGACCTCGACGCCCAGATCGACACCATCATCAGCTCGGGGGACCTCACGGTGGCCAACAGCACTCTCGACTCGCTGCACCTGAGGTCCAACAAGTTCAACGGGACGGCGAAGCTCAGCATCTCGGCCGGCACGGGCGAGACCATCACCCCGGTGAAACAGGAGATCGTCTCCATCCCGGTGTCGATCACCTTCCCCCTCGTCGTCTACGGGATCCCGTTCAGCCTCACCGTGAAGGGCAAGTTCCTCATCGAGCCCGCGTTCACCTCGAAGAACGCAACCGTCTCCGGCCGCGCCGAGGTGACCTTCGGTGGCACCGCGGGGCTCACGTACCAGGACGGGTCGCTCTCCGCCGAGGGCGCCATGACCCAGAAGGGCGCCAACCCCATGGAGTACGTCGACGGTCTCGGCGTGGGCGTCACCGGGATCGTCTTCGCCGCCCAGTTCCCCCGGCTCGGCTTCGGCCTCGGCTACGGCGGCGCCAGCGCCGGCGTGTACCTCGCCTCCACCACGAGCGCCGGCATCACCGTCGCGTCATCGATCGGCATGGTGCCGTGCAACAGCATCTCGATCACCAACACAACCAGCGCCGGCGCCGAGGCGGCCTTCATGGGTCTCACGGTCCCGGTGGCCAAATCGGAGATCTCGAAGGAGACGTGGAACTACTACGCGCCCGACTCCGAGGCGTGCAGGAACCTGTCCGGGAACTGACGCCGAGCGGCCCGGCGACCGCACCGGTCGAGCGGCACGTACCGCGTCGGGCACGATGGTGAGCCCATGACCGCGCTGACCGATCTGCTTCCCGCCAACGGCGATCCCGACGAGATCCTCGACGCGTTCACGACGTGGACGGCAGCGGAGGGCCTCACGCTGTACCCCGCGCAGGAGGAGGCGATCCTCGAGGCGATGGCGGGCAACAACGTCATCGTCAGCACGCCGACGGGGTCGGGCAAGAGCCTCATCGCTCTCGGCGCCCACGTCGCCGCCCTGGGGCAGCGCCAGCGCACCTTCTACACCGCACCCATCAAGGCGTTGGTCTCGGAGAAGTTCTTCTCGCTGTGCCGGACGCTCGGCTCCGACAACGTCGGGATGATGACCGGCGACGCCGCGGTCAACGCCGGCGCGCCGGTGATCTGCTGCACCGCCGAGATCCTGGCCAACATCGCACTGCGCCAGGGCGCCACCGCCGAGGTCGACCAGGTGGTGATGGACGAGTTCCACTACTACGCCGACCCCGATCGCGGGTGGGCGTGGCAGGTGCCGCTGCTCGAACTGCCGCGAGCGCAGTTCATCCTGATGTCGGCGACCCTCGGTGACGTCTCACGCTTCGTCGACGACCTCGAGCGGCGCACCGGCCGCTCGACCGCCCACGTCACCTCCACCCTCCGGCCCGTGCCGCTCGACTTCACCTACCGGCGCACTCCGCTGCACCGCACCATCGACGACCTGCTGTCGTCCGGGCAGGCGCCGATCTACGTCGTGCACTTCACCCAGGCGTCGTCGATCGAGCGGGCCCAGTCGCTGATGAGCATCAACGTGTGCACGAAGGACGAGAAGGCGGCCATCAACGAGGCAATCGGCGAGTTTCGCTTCTCGCCCGGCTTCGGCAAGGCGCTGTCGCGCTTCGTGCGCCACGGGATCGGGGTGCACCACGCCGGGATGCTGCCCAAGTACCGCCTGCTCGTGGAGCGGCTGGCCCAGGACGGGCACCTCAAGATCATCTGCGGCACCGACACGCTCGGGGTCGGCATCAACGTCCCCATTCGCACCGTGCTGTTCACCCAGATCAGCAAGTACGACGGCACCTCCACGCGGTTGCTCGACGCTCGCGAGTTCCACCAGATCGCCGGCCGGGCCGGGCGGGCCGGCTACGACGCGCAGGGCAGCGTGGTGGTGCAGGCGCCCGAGCACACGATCGAGAACGACGAGGCGGTGCGCAAGGCCGGAGACGACCCGAAGAAGAAGCGCAAGATCGTACGCTCCAAGCCGCCCCGAGGGTTCGTGGCGTGGTCCGAGGACACCTACAACCGCATCGTGGCGTCGCAACCGAGCCCGCTGAGGTCGAGCTTCGCGGTCAGCCACTCGATGGTGCTCAACGTGCTCGATCGCCCCGGCGACGGGTGTGCCGCGCTGCGCCACCTGCTCATCGACAACGACGAACCCCGCCCCGCCCAGCGCCGCCACATCCGTCGGGCCATCGCCATCTACCGGTCACTGGCCGCGACGGGCGTGATCGAGCGCCTCGATGCCCCGGACCACCATGGCCGCCAGGTTCGGGTCACCGTCGACCTCCAGGCCGACTTCGCCCTCAACCAACCGCTGTCGCCGTTCGTGCTCGAGGCGCTCCCCCACCTCGACACCGACTCGCCCGACTTCGCCCTCGACGTCCTCAGCATCGTCGAGTCGACCCTCGACAACCCCGGCCCGGTTCTCGCCGCGCAGCTCGACCGCCTCAAGACCGAGGTCATCAACAAGCTCAAGACCGAGGGTGTCGAGTACGAGGAGCGCATGGAGATCCTCGAGAAGCTCGAGTACCCCAAGCCGCTGCGTGAGTTCACCTACGACCTGTTCGACCAGTACCGGATGGTCCACCCGTGGGTCGGCGACCACAACATCGCCCCCAAGTCGGTGGCCCGCGACCTGTTCGAGCAGTCGATGGGCTTCGCCGAGTACGTCGCCCACTACAAGGTCACCCGCTCGGAGGGCCTGCTGCTGCGCTACCTGGGCGATGCCTACAAGGGGCTCGTGCAGAACGTCCCCGAGCACCTCAAGACCGACGAGCTGCTCGACCTCACCGAGTGGCTGGGCGAGCTCGTCCGCCAGGTCGACTCCAGCCTCCTCGACGAGTGGGACCGCCTGAAGCACCCCGACGAGCTGGTGGCGGCCGCCGACGGTGCGGTCGACATCGACGCCGCCGAGCTGGCGCGCCTCGCCGCGCCACCTCCGGTCACGGCCAACCGCCGGGCCTTCACCGTCATGGTGCGCAACGAGGCGTTCCGGCGCATCACCCTCGCCGGCAACCGCCGCTGGAACGAGCTCGGCGACCTCGACGCCGAGGCCGGTTGGAACGCCGAACGCTGGCGGGCGGCGTTCGAGCCCTACCTCGCCGAGCACGACCTCATCGGCATCGGCCCCGACGCCCGGTCCGGTGCCTACTTCCAGGTCACCGAGACGCCCGACGTCTGGCACGTCCGCCAGGTGATCGATGACCCCGCCGGCGACCACGAGTGGGCCATCCTCGTCGACATCGACCTTCCGGCCTCCGACGAGCTCGGCGCGCCCGTCGTCACCCCCACCGCCGTCGCCCGCCTCTGACGGTCGGAGCAGACCGGACCCACGACGAAACGGCGAGGTACACGTTCTGCCGGGTATGACGGCCGCATCTCGCGCTGCACCTCGCAGGAACGCCAGGGTCGCAATTTGCGCGAACGGCACGCCCGTTGGAAACGGCGAGGTACACGTTCTGCCGGGGATGACGGCCGCATCTCGCGCTGCACCTCGCAAGAACGTCAGGGTCGCAATTTGCGCGAACGGCACGCCCGTTGGGAAATGGCGAGGTACACGTTCTGCCGGGGATGACGGCCGCATCTCGCGCTGCGCCTCGCAGGAACGTCAGGGTCGCAATCTCGGCCGTTGTGACGCTGTCGGGGTGGGTGAGGCAAGAATGGGGGCATGCCCGACATCCGTGAGACGAAGCTGCCCGGTGTGGGCGCCGAGTACGACTTCACCACCCGAAGCGGCGATCACATCGGGGTGATCGCCCGGTACTCGGGGCGCAAGGAGGTCGTGCTGTACGACCACGACGACCCCGACTCGGTGAAGTCGGAGTTCGAGCTCGACGCAGGCGAGTGCGCGTCGCTGGCCGAGCTGCTCGGCGGCAGCCGGATCACCGCCACGCTCGAAGCGCTCACCGTCGACATCGAGGGCCTCGTGATCGACTGGATCCCCCTCCCTCCGGGGTTCGAGCCGATCACGATCGCGGAGACCGAGATGCGCACCCGGACCGGCTGCTCGGTGATCGCCATCATGCGCGACGGCGTGGCCATCCCCGCCCCCGGGCCCGAGAACGACCTCCTGGCCGGCGACACCGCGGTGATCGTCGGCACCAAGGACGGCATCGCCGCCGCCACCAGCGTCATCGGCGGCTGAACCGCCGATGAACCACCCGACGGCGCTGCTCGCCGCCGAGGGCACAACCGACGTCTCGCTCATCCTGATCGAGCTCGGCGTGGTCTTCCTCGGCCTGGCCGTGCTGGGACGCCTCGCGCATCGCATCGGTCTGTCGCCGATTCCGCTCTACCTCCTCGCCGGCATCGTGCTGCGCGATGGCGGCATCCTCGACCTGCAGGCCACCGACCAGTTCGTCGAGGTCGGCGCACAGGTGGGCGTGGTGCTGCTGCTGCTCCTCCTCGGCCTCGAGTACGGACCCGACGAGCTCGTGGGGACGCTCAAGTCATCCGCGCCGGCAGGCGCGGTCGATCTCGTCGCCAACTTCACGCCCGGGTTCGCAGTCGGGCTGCTGCTCGGCTGGTCGCCGCTCGGGGCGGTGTTCCTCGGGGGCATCACCTACATCTCGTCCTCGGGTGTGATCGCCAAGGTGCTCGGCGACCTGCACCGTCTGGGCAACCGCGAGACCCCGACCATCCTCGCCATCCTCGTGATGGAGGACCTGGCCATGGCGGTGTACCTCCCGGTCGTGGCCGGCCTGGCAGTCGGCGGAGCGCTGGCCGGCACGGCGCTGTCGGTGATCGTCGCCGTCGTGATCGTCGGGCTCGTGATCTGGGGCGCGGTGCGCTACAGCACGGTCCTCGATCGGGTGCTCTTCAACCGCTCCGACGAGGTGCTGCTGTTCAGCCTCCTCGGCCTCACGCTCCTCATCGCCGGCGGCGCCGAGAAGATCCACATCTCCGCCGCCGTCGGGGCGTTCCTGGTCGGCATCGCCATCTCCGGCCCCACCGCCCACTCGGGGGCGGCGCTGCTGTCGCCGTTGCGTGACCTCTTCGCCGGGGTGTTCTTCGTGTTCTTCACCTTCCAGATCGAGCCGTCGGCGATCGTGGGCGCCCTGCCCGTCGCCCTCGGGCTCGCGGTGGTCACCGGAGCGACCAAGGTGTTCACCGGCTGGTGGGCGGCGGGCCGCGCCGGCGTCGCCATCCGTGGACGCATCCGCGCCGGCACGGCCCTCATGGCCCGGGGCGAGTTCTCCATCGTCATCGCCGGCATCGCGACGCTGAGCGGCGTCGAGGACGGCATCGGCGCGCTGGCCACGGCGTACGTCCTCATCCTGGCCGTCGTCGGACCCATCCTCACCCGGTACGCCGATCCCATCACCGCCCGCTTCCAACGACCCGCCGCCCGGGCGTAGCCACGCGTGCGGCCGACCGCGGCGCGTCGACCGATCAGGCCGGCACCCGGCCCGCGGCGCAGGGCCAGCGTCTGATCCCGGATGGAGCGGCGGGTCGGGAGCGCTAACGTGTCCTTTCGCACCTGGCGGCGTGGCCGAGTGGCTTAGGCAGGGGCCTGCAAAGCCCCGTACGGCGGTTCGATTCCGCCCGCCGCCTCCATCCCAGGTGGTGTCTTCCGGAGGGTTCGCTCGGACTTTTCGGAAGGCACCGTCGACCTTCCTCTGGACTCCGTTGTCGGTCGCCGGTCGAGATCGCGGGCTCTTCG
>Ga0105048_10017286_pt1 | contig 11127 bp, 9 predicted proteins | sample MAT05_FD_78382 | JGI IMG/M metagenome (GOLD analysis project Ga0105048, IMG submission 78382) | Freshwater microbial communities from Lake Fryxell liftoff mats and glacier meltwater in Antarctica - MAT-05 | ecosystem: Environmental > Aquatic > Freshwater > Ice > Liftoff microbial mat | place...
ATCGCCGCTTCGACCCCGTCTGCGGGGGTAGGTCGTCCGGGAACGCGCTGGACGAATACGGGCTGTCCGAAGGCGGAGTCCTGCCAGAGGCCGAGCAGCACGATCCAACTGAACACCGAGACGCGAACGAAACGCATGGCGGGCTCCGCAGCGAGGAACGACCTTTCCACAGTTTACTACCTCCGCAGCGTTCTCGGAACACCGCTCCTTGCCGAAGTCGCACGGCTTTGCCCAGATTCCCTCGTCGGCGGGTTCCCGGTGTTCGCTTGACACTCGCGGCCCGCGGTGGCATACACCGCCCGATTCCGGGGGAGGCGAGCGATGCGCAAGATGGTCCGGGTCGGCTGCGTCTTCGCCTGCGGGTTGACGGGCTGCGCGGCCGTGCCGCCGCTGGATAACCCCGCGCTCATCCGCCCGTCCGCGGACGAGTCAGTGGAGAACCCCGTGATCGTCTCGCCCACGGCGCCGACGCCCGAAGCGTATCAGGCCGTGGTGGAGAAAGTGCTCGATTCGCTCGACGATTACTTCGTGGTGAAGCCGGGTTCGCGGTATTCGGGCGAGATCGAAACGCTGCCCCGCACAGCACCCGGCTACGAACAGCCCTGGAAGGGCGGCACCCGCGAGCCGCGGGAACGCTTGTTGGCGACGTTTCAATCGATCCAGCACTACGCCAAAGTGTCCATCAAATCCGGCGAACGGGGCGGGTTCCGAGTTTACGTCGAAGTCTACAAGCAACTGGAAGATGTGGCGCGACCCCAGCAGCAGCGCAGCGGTCCGTCCGGGTTCCGCGAATCGCCTACGGTGGACCGCACGGTCTCCGTCGTGAGCGTCGAGGCCCCGGCGAACAAAGTGTGGATTCCCGTCGGCCGCGACCCATCGTTCGAGCAGGTCCTATTGCGGAAGATTCAGCAGAAGTGCCGGGAGTAGTTCTAAAAAGCTTTCGTCTGAGCCCGAACGCCAGTGAGTTCAGCGCAGCACGCAATACCTCACTGGCGTTCGGGCTCAGATGAGCGATTCGCAAGGCAATCGCTCACTCCAAATCCGTTTTCGGCAACTTCACGATGAACGTCGAGCCCTTGCCGACGACGCTTTCGACGCGGATGCGGCCGTGGTGCTGTTCGATGATCTGCCGGCAGACGCTCAATCCCAGCCCTGTGCCGCCGCGGCCGCTTTCGTCCGGGACTTTCGTGGTGAAGAACGGCTCGAAGATTTGCCGGAGGTTTTCCGGTGCGATCCCCACGCCCGTATCGGCGATCTTAATCTCGACCGTATCCCCCGCGGCGTTGTCGCGCACTTCGATTTTCAAACGCCCGCCCGTGGGCATCGCTTGGCGGGCATTGAGGATCAGGTTCACCAGAATTTGTTCGATCTGCCCGGCCGCGACGTAGCCCATCGGCCGACCGTGGAATCGCTTTTCGATCGTCACGCGGTGCTTGCCGAGGTCTTTTTCCGTGAGGATGATCGCTTCTTCCACGAGCGGAACGATGTCCGTCAGTTCGCGGTGCGTGGCGTTGTTGCGGGCGAACCCGAGCATGCTGTTGACGATGGTCGAGGCCCGCTGACCGCTCCGCAAAATCTTCTCGAACGCCTGAGCTTGCGACGGGTTGTTCGGAGCCCGCATTCCGATCTTGGCGTAGTTGATGATGGTAGTGAGGATGTTGTTGAACTCGTGGGCGACGCTGGAGGCGAGTTCGCCGACGCTCGACAGCCGCTGAGCCTGGAGCAACTGCATCCGCAGAGCATCGTTCTCGGTCTGCGGCAGCGTTTCTTGGTCGGTCATGCACGGCCTCCTACGTCGATCGAGCCGATGGGGGCGTCTCAACGATCCGGCCCGAGGGATTTCCCCCTCCCGCGGGCGGCCGTTGCGTGCCATCGAACTCCCGATGAGAAATGGTATCGGTCGCGCCGGTTGTACCACTTCATCGGAACCCCCGAATGCGTTCCGGCTCGAGACGGGAATTTCGCACTCAAGGTTGCCCGGTTTGCCCGGTCACGCTTCGGACTTGCGAATCGACTGTCCCACGCCGGTCGGCAGCCCTTCGGAGAGCCGTGCGACGGGCTCCGGTACGAACAGCAATCGCTTGGCGATCCAATGTCCCGATGCAGCCAGGGGAGTGAGTTCGCTGACGGAGACGTTCGGCACGCGGCCGAGCGGAATCCAATCGGCCGGGCCGCGATCGGGGAGGAGGGAAAGTAACAGGATCTTGCACACGACCCCGTGGGCGACGATCACCAAACGTTCGCCGGGGTGTGCGGCAATCGCTCGTTGCCAGCCGCCTAGCACCCGCTCGCGGAGTTCGGCGTAGGATTCGGCTCCTCGAGTGGTGTAGTCGAGCTCCCCCGCACTCCACCGTCGTACCGTTTCGGCCCACGGTCCTTCGCTCATGGAAAAGGAGGTCCCACAAAGTTCCCCCACGCGGCGTTCGTGCAGAGTCGGTTCGATCGTGTGTGGAATTCGACATGCGGTTGCGATCGGGCTCGCCGTATCTTTCGCACGCTGCATGTTCGATGAAACCACTGCCGTCGGCGAGAATGCTTTGAACCACTCCGCCACGGCCGCAGCCTGGCGATGGCCCAACTCGCTCAACGGCTCATCGGACTCCGCACCGTGGAATACCGTCGGCGTGGCGGTCTCTGCGTGGCGCAGAAGCCAGACCCGTTCCGGCAACGCCGCGTTAGAACCCGCCATGCGATCCGTCCTTCTCAGTTGGGCGCGCCGCCCGTCTCGGTTACGATGCGTTACTGTGGGGCACGTTTTTAACTTGCCCAAACGAAGGGCACGTTAAAAACGTGCCCCACAGTCGCGCGCGGAGGTCGGGGCCATGCCCGCAGTGGTTGCGAGTGTTTTAGCGACGTGGCTCCTCGCGGTTCCGCCACCGGCCGCGGAGCCGCCGGTTCGCAAGGCCCCGGATCGCCAACTTTCGTTCGAGGCCGAGGCGTTCGGACGGCAACTCATCGAACTCGCCGAACGGGTTTCCACGGAATACGTCCAGCCCGTACCCGCTCACGAACTTTACCTCGCTGGGCTCGCGGAACTCTACTACACGGCGGGGCTGAAGTTCCCCGAGGAGATCCGCAAAGACATCCTGCAAGCGAACGGGTACGCCGACTCCTTGCGCGTCATTACGAATGCCCGCGTCGCCCTGGGCCGGCGGGACGAGCTTTCGGGTTGGCGGGCCTTCGTCATCGCCGTCAACGGCTTCAGCCGGGCCACGGACCCGTACTGTGCCCTCTCCTGGCAGAAGTCCTCCTCGGCCGCGGCATCGGACGCGGAGTTCGGCATGGGCTTCGAACTGGAGGGCGCCACCGGCGGTCGTTGGGTCGCCTTTCAACTCGATTCCGGCCCCGCAGCGCCGATCATGACTCCGAACGGCACGCAACCCGCGGAGCCGCCCGTCGGGCCGAAGTGGATCGTCAAGCGCGTCATCCCCGGCAGCCCCGCTGCGAGTGCGGGGCTGAGGCCGGGGGATGTCGTCACGCACCTCAACGAGTTGGAAGTTACCGCCGATTCCAACGCGAGGCTCTTCCGCCGGCTCGCGTCGTTCTCGAACCCGGACCTCGCCGACGGCCAGACCATCGACGCTTCAAAGCCCGTAAATTTGCGGGTCAAGCGCGAAGGCGCTCTTGCTCCCCTCGACATCGCAATTTCCCGCTTGGGCTACAACCCCGAATCGATCTTCGGCGTGATGAAGCGGGCCGACGGGGCGTGGAACTTCATGCTCGACCGCGACGCGAAGATCGGCTACATCCGCCTCGGCTCCGTCGAAGCGCCCGCGGCCGCGGCGTTCGCACTCGCCATGCACTCGCTCGCCAACGAAGGCGCAACTGGGTTGATCCTCGACCTCCGGTGGTGCCCCGGCGGCTACGTCGATCCCACCGCCGGAATCTGCGGATTGCTGCTGAAGGAGAGCGTCACCATCGGCACCGTGAAGTACCGCCACCCGGACCGCAACTTCCAGAGCACCTTCACCGCGGCCGCGGGCCAGGGCGTGCCGACCTACGAGAGCATACCCCTCGCCGTGCTCGTCGGCTGCGACACGATCGGCGGGGGCGAAATGATCGCCGCGGCCCTGCAAGATCACAAGCGGGGCATCGTCGTCGGCCAGCGCACGTTCGGCAAAGCGAACCTGATGAACATCGTAAACACTTCGATCCCCGGCCTCACGTACCGCATCTCCACGGGCTACTCGTTCCGCCCCAACGGCAAAGCCCGCCACCGCTTCCCGGACAGCGCCCTCTCGGACGACTGGGGCGTCCGCCCCGACCGAGGCTACGAGTTCTCCACTACCCCGGACTACTCCGCCAAGATGCGATTGCAAGCCGAACGCCAGGCGATCCGCCCCCCCGGCGACCTCGGCATCGTTCCGTTCGACGACCCGCTCGAAGACCCGCAGAAACTGCTCGCGGTGAAGTTCTTGAAGGAAGTGATCGCCAAGAAGTGAAGCGTTCGAACCCCACTCCAATCGTGTTCTCGCAGGTGGCACTTAAAAAAACCGCGTGTCGAAACTGAGTTCATTTCGTTAAGATCGCTCCGAACTCGCCGGGCTACCGGCGGACCTCTCGAACTTCCGATCACCCGACCATCGAGGGATTCCTCGTGTCTAGCGATGCTCTCAAAGCGCCGACCGGCCACCCGACCGGGTTCTGGTTCTTCTTCTGGGGCGAGTTCGCCGAACGCTGTTCCTACTACGGCATGCGCGCGATCCTCGCGCTGTACATGGTGGACCGCCTCGGCGTGGATAAAGCGGACGCCGGAACGTACATGTCGCTGTTCATCGCGGCGTGCTACTTCTTCCCCCTCGTCGGAGGGTTCCTCGCGGACAACTACTTCGGCAAATACTGGACGATCGTCGGCTTCTCGGTGCCCTACGTGGTCGCCCAGTTCCTGGTCGGCATTGAGAACAAGTACATCATCTTCGGTGCCCTCGCCATGCTCGCGATGGGCTCCGGGGTGATCAAGCCGAACATCTCCACGCTGATGGGTTTGACTTACGACCAGCAGCGGCCGGGATTGGATCAACTGCGCACGAGCGCGTTTTCCTGGTTCTACATGGCCATCAACATCGGCGCTTACTTGTCGCAAACCGCCATGCCCTGGCTGCGGAACCACTACGGCTATCAAGTCGCATTCCTGTTCCCCGCCGGGCTCATGGCCCTCGCCTTGCTCATCTTCGCGCTCGGGAAAAGATTCTATGCCCAAGAGAAGATCGTTCGGCGCATCGTCGGCGAAGAGCGGGATTTGCCCGGCGATACCAAGACCGTCACGGGCTTGCCCGTCAGCTACCGCGCCGTCACGCCCGAACAGGCCGCGGCGGAGTGGAAGCTCAAGCTCCAAACGCTCGGCCGCATCGGTTCGGTGTTCCTCATGGTCATGTTCTTCTGGGCAATCTTCGACCAGTCCGCGAGCACCTGGATTTTCTTTGCCGATACGTACATGGATACCACCCTCATCGGCGAGCGGACCGACGGTACGGCCATGTTCCTCTCCGGGTCGTCGGCGGAGAGCACCTTCGGCTTCCCGACTTTCCGGATGTCGCCCGACGCGATCCAGTCGTTCAACGCCCTGTTCATCGTCTTCATGGTTCCGGTGAGCGTCTGGTTCTTCAAGATGCTCGCCCACGCCGGTTTCAAAATCCAGGCCACGCACAAAATGACGGTCGGTTTCGTGCTCACGGGGTCCACGATGGTCATCATGGGCATCGCCGCAGGCCTCGCGGGGCAAAAGCAGGATGCGATCAAGCTCGCGACGAAAGAGGGGGAAGTGATCCTGCCGATGCCCTCGAAGAAGTTGGAAGACATCTCGGCGGGCACCGGTTCCGCCACCTTCACGACCGACGTGAAGTTCGGGGACGCCGTCGAGTTGAACGCCGGAGATTGGGCCTACGACAAGGACAAGAAGAAGGTCAACCTCTCGAACGGGACGTTCAAACTCGCCGATGGAAAGGTGCTCACCGTTGCCAACGGCCGCTTCGACTTCGCGAAGTCGAACGTACTCGGCAACGGCGGCGTCGCCGCGCCCGGTACGCTCGAACTCAAGCTCAAGCCCGGCACTTACGCGAACGGTTCGGGCACGCTCGTGGTCAAGGAATTGAACCGGGCGGAAGCGAAGCCCGAACCGCTGCCCCCGCCGGAGTCGGCGGAAGCCGAGCCGCCCAAAGCCACGCTGGAAGTCGTCGATTGGGTCAAGCCGAACGAGCGCGTGACGATGTGGTGGAAAGTGTTCGCGTTCCTCATCGTCACGCTGGCGGAGATTCTGATTTCCGTCACCGGGCTCGAACTCGCGTTCGTGGCGGCGCCGCAGAGCATGAAGAGCTTCGTCACCGGCTGCTGGCTCGCCGTCGTGTTCCTGGCGAACCTGCTCATCAACGCCCCGATCACGCGGCTCTACGCCAAAATGACGCCGCAGGATTACTTCTTCATGCTCGCGGGCGCGATGGTCGTCGTGGTGCTCGTGTTCATCCCCATCGGGATGAACTTCAACAAGGCGATGGCGAGGAAGAAGGCGGAAGAAGACGCTGCTAATACCGCGGCACCGTAGGATCGACGAGCGCCGACCAGGCGTCGATGCCGCCGGCCATCGAGGCGACGTCTTCGAATCCGGCTTGTTGGAGAACGTAAGCCCCGCTCAAACTCCGCACGCCGTGGTGGCAGTAAACCACCACGGCGGCGTCGTTGGGGACTTCGAGTTCTCCCGCACGATGCTGCAGTTCGCCGAGGGGGATGAGGATGCCGCCGGGGAGCCGGCAGATCGCGTACTCTTCGGGCTGACGCACATCGACGAAGACGAGCGGTTCGCCCGCGTCGAGCTTGGCTTTGACTTGGTGGACGGTGAGTTGGCGGATCATGGGTGCGGGTCTCGCGGCGCTCCGCTATCGCGTCGCGGCTACGCATTTTAGGCGTCGGTGATGTCGGGCAAGTCTAACAACTTCAAGTAGTGCCGTTCCTTGATCCGCATTTGCTTCGCCCCCGCGGGGGTCTTGTCGTCGTATCCGCACAGGTGCAGGCAGCCGTGGATGACGTACAAGCAAAGTTCCGCGTGAACCGCGTGGCCCCGCTCCTGGGACGACGCGAGCGCCACGCCCGCGCCGATGGCCACGTCCCCTTCCAGCTTCTTCGATTTGGGGTCCGAGTACGGGAACGTCAGCACGTCCGTCGGCTCGTCGTGTTGAAGGAATCGCTTGTTGAGCGCGTGGATCCCCTCGTCGTCGAAGACCGCGAACGCGACCTTCGCCGAGGCGATCCCCTCCCCTTCGAGCACGGCCTTCGCCGCGGCTTTCAGCCCCGGAAAGTCGAGTTCGACGAGTTCCTGCTGGTTTTTGATCGAGAGGGAGATCATGGCTTCGGCTTCGACGGCGGATCGACCGTGTTGAGATTGATTTTGACAAGCTTCCAAGTGCCGCTCTCGCGGATATAGCCGAGGACGAACTTTAAATGGGCGGGCTTCGTGGCATAGAAGCCTTCGAAGACCAATCGGCCATCCGCATCGATGCCGGGTTTGCCGGTCAGTTCCGGCTCGCGAGTCTCGACGAACCCAAAGTTCGCTTTGTTTTGAACGAAGTCCTTGAAGCGGTCGCGGAACTCGTCCGGCGCAATGCTGTCCCGCATCGGCTTGGCGGCTTTCGCAATGAAAGGGGAAAAGTCGTCGTCCTTGATAGCGCGGTCGAAGTCGAGGAGAGTATCGCGAGCGAGGATCTTGAGTTCCGCGTCGGTCGGCATTTTCAACGTTGCCAAGTCGTTGGATGCGGTCGCACCGCCCGGCATCGTCGAAAGCGAGACCACTTTCCAAACGTCGCCCTCCTTGAGCATATTTACCGTCAACGGCACACTTCCGCCGTCCTTGAGGGTGACGGTGCCGGACATCTTGGCTTCATTGTTGACGCGATTCCAGCTGCTCCAGTTGGACGACTGGTAGCCGGTGAGTCCCATTTTCTTGACGGCCGCGGTGAACTCTTCCAAAGACTGAGCGCTGCGGAGGCCGGTCGCGCCGGAGTCGTACGCTCCCTTGATGTCTCCACTGGCAATCAGTGCGAGGAATTCGTCCGCGGGTTTGCCAAACTCTTTGACCTCGCCCACGGCCCAGTAAACGAAGTACCCCACGAGCCCCGCGCAGCCGGCGAAGCCGATGACGAGGAAGAGCACGAGGACGATCAGGCCCTTTTTCACGGCGGGAACTCCATCGACGAGAGCGAGGCTGTCGATGGAACTTTACGAACTCAAGCCGCGAAAGCCGGTTCCGGTGCGGAAGTTTTCACCTCGGCCGGTTCGACTTCGATGTGGACCGCTCCCATGACTTCGTTCGCCAATGCGGCGTAATCGACGGCCCCCGGGCAGTTCGGGGCATAGCCGAAGATCGACTTGCCGAAGCTCGGGCACTCCGCGAGCTTGATGTTCCGCCGGATGCGGGTGTCGAAAACCTTCGCGTCGGCCCACGGCACGTTCAAGCCTCGGCTTTTATCGAGGAACGATTTCAAATCGCCGACGACTTCGTGCGCGAGCTTCGTCGCGGAATCGTAAAGGCAAATTACCACGCCGGTCACTTTCAACTTCGGGTTGATCCGCTTGCAGACGAGCGAGGTCGTTTCCAGCAGCTTGCTCAACCCGTGCAGCGCGAAGAAGTGCGGCTGCAAGGGAATGAATACCTCGTCCGCCGCGGCGAGGGCGTTGAGCGTGAGCACGCCCAGCGAGGGGCCGCAATCCATGACGAGGTAATCGAACGCCTGCGAATCGGCCGCGAGGGCCTCGCGCAAGATCACCTCGCGGCCGACCACGCCAGCCAGTTCGACCTCCGCGGCCGCGAGGTTGATGTCCGACGGCACCAGTGAGAGGTTTGCCTCGATCTCGCGGCGCACATCGACGATCGGCTTGTTCGAAACGAGCACGTCGTAGATCGACGGCAACGACCCGTCCGGTTCAATGCCCAGGTGCGTCGTCGCGTGGGCCTGTGGGTCGAGGTCGAGCACGCAGGCCCGGTGCCCCGCACGGGCGAGCGCCGCCGCGAGGTTCACCGTCGTCGTCGTCTTGCCCACGCCGCCCTTTTGATTCAGCACTGCGATCCGTCGCATCGGTGGCTCTCCCTGCAAACTGGCCGGAATCCTTGCCGCGATTTCACCCCTGCTTATAACCTCTCCATCCTCTCCCGGACCAGCCCAACTGCGCGACGCCTTCAGCGCTCGCCCCCCTTTCTCCCCTTTGCCCGGAGACCCGACCCAGCATGGCCAGCAACTCCCGACAAGCGGCGATCCAAGCCATCGCCAACACCAAGTACGATCTCGGAAAGATCGACTTCCGCACGACCCACATCAAGGACTTGTTCGGGGTCAACGTTTTCAACGAGGAAGTGCAAAAAGCCCGCCTTCCCAAGGGCGTGTTCAAATCGCTGCAGCGGACCATCAAGCTCGGCGTTCCGCTCGATCCGACGGTCGCGGACGCGGTCGCCAGCGCCATGAAAGACTGGGCCATCGAGCACGGAGCCACGCACTATACGCACTTGTTCCAACCGCTCACCGGGCTCACCGCGGAAAAGCACGACAGCTTCCTGAACCCGACGGGCACCGGCAGCGCCCTCGCCGAGTTCAGCGGTAAGGAACTCGTCAAGGGCGAACCGGACGCCAGCTCGTTCCCCTCGGGCGGCATCCGCGCCACTTTCGAAGCGCGCGGCTACACGGGTTGGGATCCCACCAGCCCTGCGTACATCCGCGAATCCCCGAACGGTTCGACCCTCATCATCCCCACCGTGTTCGTCTCCTGGACCGGCGAAGCGCTCGACAAGAAGACTCCCCTGCTCCGCTCGATGGAAGCGCTCTCGACGCAGGCCATGCGCGTCTTGAAATTGTTCGGCCACGGCGACGTTAAGAAGGTCTTCGCCACGGTCGGCCCCGAACAGGAATACTTCCTGATCGACAAGAATTTCCTCAACTCCCGCCCCGACTTGCTCAGTTCGGGCCGCACGCTCTTCGGGGCCAAGCCGCCGAAGGGGCAGGAACTCGAAGACCAGTACTTCGGCACCATTCCCGAGCGCGTTCTGGCCTGCATGGCGGATTGCGAAGCCGAGATGTTCAAGCTCGGCATCCCCGTGAAAACCCGGCACAACGAAGTCGCGCCGAGCCAGTACGAAATCGCGCCGCTCTACGAAGACGCCAACCTGGCGACGGACCACAACCAACTCACGATGGACGTGATGCGGCGCACCGCCGACAAGTACGGCCTCGTCTGCCTGCTCCACGAAAAGCCCTTCGCCGGGATCAACGGTTCGGGCAAGCACAACAACTGGAGCATGGCGACCGACACGGGCGAAAACCTGCTCAACCCCGGCGACACGCCGCACGACAACACGCAGTTCCTGATCTTCTGCGTGGCCGTGATCCGGGCCGTGGCGAAGTACCCCGAACTGCTCCGCGTCACCGTCGCGAGCGCGGGCAACGACCACCGCCTGGGGGCGAACGAAGCACCGCCCGCGATCATCAGCATCTTCCTGGGCGACCAACTCCAAGACGTGATCGAACAAGTCGAACGCAACGAGTTGAAGAGCACGATCCAGGGCGGCGAAATGAGCGTCGGCGCCATCGTGCTGCCGAAGCTGCCGCGGGACGCGGGCGACCGCAACCGCACGAGCCCGTTCGCCTTCACCGGGAACAAGTTCGAGTTCCGGGCCGTCGGCTCGTTCTTCTCGATCTCCGGAGCGAACGTGGTCTTGAACACGATCGTCGCCGAATCGCTCGACCATATGGCCACGAACCTCGAAGCGGCGATCAAGGGCGGCAAAACCCTCACGCAAGCCGTGATGGACCTGCTGCCGGGCATCGTGAAGGAATCCAAGAAGTGCATCTTCAACGGCAACGGCTACAGCGAAGAGTGGCACAAGGAGGCCGAGAAGCGCGGCCTCCCGAACTTGAAGAACACGGTCGAATCCATCCCGACCATCATCAAGAAGGAATCGATCGAACTGTTCGCGAAGTATAAGGTCTTCACGCAGCGCGAACTCGAAAGCCGCTACGAGATCTTCAGCGAAAGTTATATCAAAACTATCAACATCGAAGCGCTGACGATGCTGATGATGGCCAAGACGATGATCCTCCCCGCCGCGATGAAGCACCAGTGGAATGTGGCCGGGTCCGTGAGCGCCTGCAA
>Ga0105048_10017287_pt1 | contig 11127 bp, 21 predicted proteins | sample MAT05_FD_78382 | JGI IMG/M metagenome (GOLD analysis project Ga0105048, IMG submission 78382) | Freshwater microbial communities from Lake Fryxell liftoff mats and glacier meltwater in Antarctica - MAT-05 | ecosystem: Environmental > Aquatic > Freshwater > Ice > Liftoff microbial mat | place...
CCGCAGCCGGCGCGTCCGCTGGACCTGCCGTTCCTGATGCCGGTGGAAGACGTGTTCTCGATCTCGGGTCGGGGCACGGTGGTCACGGGTCGTATCGAGAAGGGTATTGTCAAGGTCGGTGAGGAAGTCGAGATCGTCGGTATCCGCGACGTTCAGAAGACGACCTGCACGGGCGTGGAGATGTTCCGCAAGCTGCTGGACCAGGGCCAGGCGGGTGACAACGTGGGTGTGCTGCTGCGTGGCACCAAGCGTGAGGACGTTGAGCGGGGCCAGGTGCTCTGCAAGCCGGGCTCGATTACGCCGCACACGGAGTTTACGGCGGAGGTCTATATCCTGACGAAGGAGGAGGGTGGCCGTCACACGCCGTTCTTCACCAACTATCGTCCGCAGTTCTATTTCCGGACGACGGATGTGACGGGGATCGTGAAGCTGAAGGAAGGCGTGGAAATGATCATGCCGGGTGACAACACCGAGCTGAACGTGGAACTGATCACGCCGATCGCCATGGACCAGGGCCTGCGCTTCGCCATCCGCGAGGGTGGCCGTACCGTGGGCTCCGGCGTCGTAGCCAAGATCATCAAGTAAGCGTTTTCCTCCCATTTCATGGTGAGGGAAGAGATTACCGAGGCCGCTGGGGGAGACCCTGGCGGCCTTTTGTGTTCCGTGATCGCGGATGACAAATTGATCATGACGGCAATTTAAGCTGTGAAGAGGCTCCCGCCCGCCTAGCGTCTCAATCAACAGACGAACGGGAGCGCGAGATGCGTCTTGAAACTGGAATAGTCGCCTTGGTTGCAGCTCTCGCGGCGGGCTCTGCCCAGAGTGCGACGGTCGAAATTCGAGAGGCTGTTGCGCGGGTCACGGTGATCCCTGAGACGCGGAGTGACATCAAGATCGAGATTGTCCGGCCGAATGGGTCCTTGCCGCTCACGGTCCGAACCATGGGTGATCGCACGATCCTCGACGGGGACCTCAGTCGCCGGATTCGCAACTGCCGCAGTTCCGGCACAAGCGCGTCCGTGGACGTGCGTGGGGCCGGCAACATTGGGTGGCAGGACATGCCCCAGGTCGTGATCCGCACACCGCGTGACACCAACGTTGAGGCTGATGGCGCTGTCTTCGGCACGGTTGGTCGCTCGGGTAGTCTGAACCTCAACAACGCCGGCTGTGGCGACTGGACCATCGCCAATGTGGACGGCGAGGCGCGGATCTCGCAGGCAGGCTCCGGCGACACACGCATCGGCACCTCCGGTAGCTTGCGCGTTCGCGTCGCGGGCTCCGGCGATGTTGCCGCCGCCACCGTCAAGAACGGCCTCGACGTGAACATCGCCGGTTCTGGCTCTGCGCGGGTGGCCTCAGCCTCCGGACCGCTGGACATCAATGTGGCGGGCTCGGGCGACGTCGTCATCGGCGGCGGTACGGCCCGCGACATGAAGGTTTCCATCGCAGGCTCCGGCGACGTCCACTTCCGGGGCACTGCAGCCAGCCTTCGGGCCAGGATCGCGGGCTCAGGCGACGTGCATGCCAGCGCCGTGACCGGTGCGGTGTCCAAGACTGTAATGGGCTCGGGGACAGTGCGCATCGGTAACTAGGGCGAGCGACTGAAACGCCCTCGTTGGTGGGCTTCACCTCGTGGGCTCGGGAACAATCTTCGGGCTATCGCCATCGATACCGTTCCAGCCCTTGACGGGACCGAGTCGCGCCGGTAATACCGCGCCTCCTGTTGGACCGGCTGTGCACTCCGAAGTGATTTGGAAGGCAGACGCGGCCCGCGGAACGACCTGAGACAGTGCTCATCTGAGCGTTTCGGGACAGGCCTTCGCGGGTTCGCGTGGGCCTAATTCGTTTGTGCGGACTTTCGCGTACGAACTCAACTTCGAGTTCGGGCTGGTCTTTGAAATGGTCGAGATCACGCGGGCGGTTTGCCTGTAAGGAAACGTAAGAGCGATATGGATCGTCAGAACATCCGCATTCGGCTCAAGGCCTTCGATCACCGCGTGCTGGACCATTCCACACGCGAGATCGTGAACACGGCCAAGAGAACCGGCGCGACCGTGCGCGGGCCGATCCCGCTGCCGACGCGTATTGAAAAATTCACCGTCAACCGTTCGCCGCACATCGACAAGAAGTCGCGCGAGCAGTTCGAGATCCGCACGCACAAGCGCGTGCTCGATATCGTCGACCCCACCCCGCAGACCGTGGACGCGCTGATGAAGCTCGACCTTTCTGCCGGCGTGGATGTCGAGATCAAGCTCTAAGGGGATTGATCTGATGCGAACCGGCGTACTTGCCAAGAAACTCGGTATGGCCCGCTTCTTCGATGAAGCTGGCACACACGTACCGGTGACCGTGCTCAGCCTCGAGGGCTGTCAGGTCGTCTCCCAGCGCACCCAGGAAAAGGACGGCTACGTAGCCCTTCAGCTTGGTTCCGGTGCGAAAAAGCCCAAGAACACCTCCAAGGCCATGCGCGGTCACTTCGCCAAAGGTGAAGTCGAGCCCAAGCACCGCCTGGTGGAATTTCGGGTCTCCGAAGAAAACCTCATCGACGTGGGCGCGGAAATCACCGCCGACCATTTCGTGGCTGGCCAAAAGATCGACGTGACCGCGTTGACCGTCGGCAAGGGCTTTGCCGGTGCCATGAAGCGCTGGAACTTCGGCGGGCTTCGCGCCACGCACGGCGTTTCGCTCTCACACCGTTCGCACGGTTCGACAGGTCAGCGGCAGGATCCGGGCAAGACCTTCAAGGGCAAGAAGGTGGCCGGCCACCTCGGCCAGGAAGTCGTCACCACCCTTAACGTCACCGTATGGCGCGTCGACATCGAGCGTGGCCTTATCCTGGTCAAGGGCGCCGTGCCCGGCACCGAAGGCACCTACGTCAAGGTTCGTGACGCCATCAAGTCCGCCCGTCACGCCGATGCGCCCCTGCCGGGTGCCTTCCGCAAGAGCGGCCAGCCTGCGGCAGTGGAAGCTGTCGCTGATACGGCTCAGGTCGCTGAAGCACCGGCTGAAGCGCCCGCAGCTGGGGATCAAGCGTAATGAAACTCGACGTCATCAATCTGGACGGCGGGAAAGGCGGCTCGATCGAGCTTCCTGACGATATCTTCGGCATCGAAGACATCCGCGGAGATATCCTGCAGCGTTGCGTTACCTGGCAACTTGCCAAGCGGCGCGCCGGTACGCACAAGGTCCAGGTGCGTAACGAGGTCTCCCGCACCTCAAAGAAGATGTACAAGCAAAAAGGCACCGGCGGTGCTCGCCACGGTTCACGCCGGGCGGCACAGTTCGTCGGCGGTGCCCGGGCTCACGGCCCGGTTGTTCGCAGCCATGCTTTTGATCTGCCCAAGAAGGTCCGCGCGCTGGCGCTGCGTCACGCTCTGTCGTCCAAGGTTCGTGACGGCTCGCTGATCGTGGTTGACAATGTCACTCTGACGGATCCCAAGACGGCCGCCCTGCGCGAGCGTCTGGGCAAGATCGGCATCACCCACGCCCTGTTCATCGCGGGCGTCGAGGTCGACAACAACTTCAAGCTCGCCGCGCGGAACATCCCGAACGTCGACGTGCTGCCGAACGCCGGCCTGAACGTCTATGACGTGCTGCGCCGCCGCACCCTGGTTTTGACCAAGGATGCGGTGCAGGCGATCCAGGCGCGCTTCCAGCCTGAGGAGGCCGCGTAATGGCCGTAGAACCTACCGTCCGTCACTACGACACCATCCTGGCGCCGATCATCACGGAAAAGGCCACTCTGCTGTCTGAGCAGAACAAGGTCGTCTTCCGCGTGGCCGGTGACGCCAGCAAGGACGAAATCGCCGCTGCGGTTGAAGCGCTGTTCAAGGTCAACGTCACGAAGGTCAATACGATCAACGTGAAGGGCAAGACCAAGCGTTTCCGCGGCATCATGGGCAAGCGTGCCGATGTCAAAAAAGCGATCGTGACGCTGGCCGAGGGCCAGTCGATCGACATCACCACGGGGCTCTGATCCGATGGCCTTGAAGCACTTCAATCCGACGTCACCGGGCCGGCGCCAGCTGGTCCTGGTTGACCGCTCCGAGCTCCACAAGGGTGGCCCCGAGAAGACTCTCGTGCACGGCCTGACGAAGTCCGGCGGACGGGGCGGCAATGGCCGCATCGCCGTTCGCTTCCGCGGTGGCGGCGCCAAGCGCCTCTATCGCCTCGTGGATTTCAAGCGCCGCAAGTTCGATATTCCGGCGACCGTTGAGCGCCTGGAGTATGACCCCAATCGCTCGGCCTTCATCGCTCTGGTGAAGTATGCGGACGGCGAGCTGTCCTATATCCTGGCCCCGCAACGCCTGAAAGTTGGCGATCAGGTGATTGCCGCCGAGCGGGCCGACGTCAAGCCGGGTAATGCCATGCCCCTGCGCGGCATGCCCATCGGCACCATCATCCACAATGTGGAGATGAAGCCGGGCAAGGGTGGCCAGATCGCACGTTCGGCCGGGGGCTACGCCCAGCTGGTCGGTCGTGACGCGGGCTATGCGCAGATCCGCCTGAACTCTGGCGAACTGCGGATGGTTCAGGATACCTGCATCGCAACTGTGGGTGCGGTTTCCAATCCCGACCATATGAATGAGAACCTCGGCAAGGCCGGTCGTTCGCGTCACATGGGCCGCAGGCCGCACGTTCGCGGTGTCGCCATGAACCCGATCGATCACCCGCACGGCGGCGGCGAAGGCCGTACTTCCGGCGGTCGCCACCCGGTGACCCCATGGGGCAAGCCGACCAAGGGCAGCAAGACCCGCAAGAACAAGTCGACGGATAAGTTCATTATCCGCTCACGCCACGCACGGAAGGCTCGCTAAGCCATGACCCGTTCAGTCTGGAAAGGTCCGTTTGTCGACGGATACCTGCTCAAGAAGGCCGAAACCGTACTCAGTTCCGGCCGCAAGGATGTGATCAAGACCTGGTCGCGTCGCTCGACGATCATGCCCCAGTTCGTGGGCCTGACCTTCGGCGTGCACAACGGTCAGAAGCACGTTCCCGTGCTCGTCTCGGAAGACATGGTTGGAATGAAGCTGGGCGAGTTTGCGCCCACCCGCTTCTTCCCCGGTCACGCGGCCGACAAGAAGGCCAAGAGGAAGTAAGATGAGCAAGCAAGCCAAGGCTCGCCGATTTACGGCTGCCGAAGCGGTGGCAAAGGTGCGGACAATCCGCATCAGCCCCCGCAAGCTCAACCTCGTGGCCCAGTCAATCCGGGGTCTGAAGGTGCAACGCGCCCTCAACGAGCTGGAGTTCAGTTCGAAGCGCATCGCGAACGACGTTCGCAAGGCGCTCTATTCGGCGATCTCCAACGCTGAAAACAACCACAACCTCGATATTGACAGCCTTGTTGTCGCCGAGGCGTTCGTGGGCAAGAACCTCGTGATGAAGCGCTTCCACGCTCGCGCTCGTGGTCGGGCATCGCGCGTCGAGAAACCGTTCAGCGAGATCACCATCGTGGTCCGCGAAGTGGGTGAGGCCGCCTGATGGGTCAGAAAATCAATCCTGTCGGGCTTCGCCTCGGCATCAACCGCACCTGGGACAGCCGTTGGTTCGCCGATGGTCCCGACTACGGTCGTCTGCTTCATGAAGATATCAAGGTGCGTCGCGCCCTGAAGAAGAAGCTGTACCAGGCCGGCGTCTCGCGGATCATCATCGAGCGTCCCCACAAGAAGTGCCGCATCACCATCTATGCCGCGCGCCCCGGCGTGATCATCGGCAAGAAGGGTGCAGACATCGAAAAACTGCGCTCGGACGTGGTCGCCCTCACCGGCGGTGAAGTGCACCTGAACATCGTCGAGATCCGCAAGCCGGAAACCGACGCGCAACTGGTGGCCGAGAACATCGCCCAGCAGCTTGAGCGCCGGATCGCCTTCCGCCGGGCGATGAAGCGTTCGCTGCAGAGCGGTATGCGTCTCGGTGCCAAGGGTATGCGCATTGAGGTTTCGGGTCGTCTGGGCGGCGCGGAAATCGCGCGTTCAGAATCGTACCATGAAGGCCGCGTGCCGCGTCACACTCTGCGGGCCGACATTGACTACGGGATCACCGAAGCCAAGACGACCTACGGCATCATCGGTGTGAAGGTCTGGGTCTTCAAAGGCGAAGTCCTCGATCACGACCCGATGGCCCTCGACAAGCGTCTGGCCAGCGAGAGCGGTCCGGCTGGTGAAGGTGGTGGCCGCGAACGCGGTGATCGTCCCGACCGCGGCCCCCGTCGCGAACGCCGCGAAACGGCGAACGCCTAAGGATCCGACATGCTGTCTCCGAAAAAAACCAAGTATCGCAAGCAATTCAAGGGCCGTATCCACGGCCTGGCAAAGAGCGGCTTCACACTGAACTTCGGGTCCTATGGCCTGAAGACCGTTGAGCCTGATCGCATCACCGCGCGGCAGATCGAGGCGGCCCGCCGCGCGATCACGCGTCAGATGAAGCGCCAGGGCCGTGTCTGGATCCGGATCTATCCGGACGTTCCGGTCACCGGCAAGCCTGCCGAAGTCCGGATGGGCAAGGGTAAGGGCGCGGTCGACTATTGGGCTGCGCGTGTTCACCCCGGTCGGATCATGTTCGAAATTGATGGTGTGCCGGACGATGTGGCCCGCGAAGCGTTGCGCCTCGGCGCGGCCAAACTGCCGGTGAAAACCCGCATCGTGTCCCGCATTGACGTCCCCGTCGCGGAGCACGCGTGATGAAGATTGATGAAGTGCGGGGGCTCACCCCCGATCAGCTGGCTGACCAGCTCGTCTCTCTGAAGAAGGAGCAGTTCAACCTGCGCTTCCAGAAGGCGACCGGCCAGATCGAAAAGACCCACCGTGTGGACCAGGTGCGCAAGGATATCGCGCGCATCAAGACGGTTCTGCGCGGCAAGCAGGCTCAGGCCTGAGGAGCAACGACAGATGCCAAAACGAATTCTTGAGGGCGAAGTCGTCTCCGACAAGGGCGACAAGAGCATTGTGGTGAAGGTCGAGCGTACCTTCCTGCATCCCGTGCTGAAGAAGACCGTCCGCCGGTCGAAAAAGTACCACGCCCATGACGAAGCCAATGTCTGCAAGGTCGGCGAGAAGGTTCGCATCGTTGAATGCGCGCCGAAATCAAAGACGAAAACCTGGGAAGTGCTGCCGACCGGCAGCGCGGCCCAAGCGTAAGGATCTGAGCATATGATCCAGATGCAAACTAACCTGGACGTCGCCGATAACTCCGGTGCCCGCCGGGTCATGTGCATCAAGGTGCTGGGCGGCGCGAAGCGTCGTTATGCCGGCGTCGGTGACAAGATCGTGGTCTCTGTGAAAGAGGCCATTCCGCGCGGCCGCGTGAAGAAAGGTGATGTGCTGCAAGCCATCGTCGTTCGGACCAGTTCGGCCATCAAGCGCAAGGACGGTTCGGTGATCCGCTTCGACAAGAACGCGGCCGTGATCGTCAACAAGCAATCCGAGCCGATCGGCACGCGGATTTTTGGCCCGGTTCCCCGTGAACTGCGCGCCAAGAACCACATGAAGATCATCTCACTCGCGCCTGAGGTGCTGTAATGGCGGCCAAGATCAAAAAGGGGGATCGCGTGATCCTTCTGACCGGCAAGGACAAGGGCCGCCAGGGCGCGGTTCTGAAGATCCTGCCCAAGGACAATCGCGTATTGGTGGAAGGCCTGAATATGGTTCAGCGCCACACCCGCCCGTCGCAAGCTGATCCTCAAGGGGGGATCAAGCACAAGGAAGCGTCGCTCCACCTGTCGAACGTGGCCATCGTCGATTCCAACGGCAAGGCCACCCGCGTTGGCTTCCGCGTGGACGGCGACAAGAAGGTCCGCGTCGCCAAGACGACCGGCGAGGTGATCAATGGCTGAGCAAGCTTACGAACCGCGGCTGAAGTCCGAGTATCGCCAGCGCATCCGCGCAGCGATGAAGGAACGCTTCGGCTACACAAACGAAATGCAGATCCCCAAGTTGGACAAGATTGTCATCAACATGGGCGTCGGCGAAGCTGTTGCGGACTCCAAGAAGATCAACTCGGCCATGGGTGACCTGGCCAAGATCGCCGGCCAGAAGCCGATCGCGACCAAGGCCCGCACGTCCATTGCCGGCTTCAAGCTGCGCGAAGGCATGACGATCGGCTGCAAAGTCACGCTGCGCAAGGACCAGATGTACGAGTTTCTCGACCGTCTGATCACCATTGCGCTGCCGCGTGTGAAGGACTTCCGGGGCCTGAAGCCCACGTCCTTCGATGGTCGCGGCAACTACGCCATGGGTCTGAAGGAGCACATTGTGTTCCCCGAGATCAACTACGACCAGATTGATCAGATCTGGGGCATGGACATCATCGTCACCACCACTGCGAAAACCGATGACGAGGCTCGCGAGCTTCTGAAGGAATTCCAGTTCCCGTTCGTTCAGCAGCAGCAACAGTAGCGGCGGGAAGGAAAAGAACATGGCCAAGAAAAGCGCCGTCAACCGCAATGAGCGGGTCAAGGTCCTCGTCAAGTTGCACGCTGCCAAGCGTGTCGCGTTGAAGAAGATTGCCAACAACGAAACCCTGCCGCTGGAGGATCGCTTCGATGCGCGCCTCAAGCTGGCGGAGCTTCCGCGCAATTCTTCAAAGACGCGGATTCGCAATCGTTGCGAAGTCACCGGCCGCCCGCGCGGCTACTATCGCAAGCTTCGTATGAGCCGGATTTCGCTGCGTGACCTGGGGTCCGCAGGCCTGATCCCCGGTCTCGTCAAGTCGAGCTGGTAAGGGAGGTTCCAGATGGTCAACGACCCCATCGGCGATCTCATCGCCCGCATCAAGAACGCAGCCGCCCGTGGCCGCTCGAAAGTCCTGACACCGGCCTCGAAGATGCGCGCGCGCCTCCTCGACGTGCTGGCTGACGAAGGCTATATCCGCGGCTACCACTTGGTGGAACGCCCCGGCGCCTTCCCCGAGTTTGAAGTCGAGCTGAAATATTTCGATGGTGCACCTGTCATCGTGGAAATCGCCCGCATCTCGAAGCCCGGTCGCCGCGTCTATTCGTCGATCAAGGACCTGAAGCCCGTCAAGAACGGTCTCGGGATCTCGATCCTGTCGACGCCCAAGGGCGTTATGTCGGACACGGCCGCGCGTGACGCGAACGTGGGCGGCGAAGTCCTCTGCCGGGTCTACTGATATGTCTCGTATTGGAAAGAAGGCGGTTGCCGTCCCCGCAGGGGTGACCGTGACCATCGAAGGCCAGACAGTCACCGTAAAGGGTTCCAAGGGGCAGCTTTCGTGGACAGTCGCCGAAGAAATCGAAGTCACCCAGGAAGGTGGAGAGCTCACGCTTTCCAAGCGCCAGGACACGACCCGCGCCCAAGCGATGTGGGGCCTTTCGCGCACCCTCGTGGCCAACATGGTTCACGGTGTCACCGAAGGCTTCGAGCGCACGCTCGAACTGGTGGGCGTCGGTTATCGCGCTGCATTGAAGGGCACCGCGCTCTCGATGCAACTGGGTTTCAGCCACGACGTGGACATCAAGGCACCGGACGGCATTTCATTCGCCGTGCCGAAGCAGACCGAAATCAAGATCTCGGGCATCGACAAGCAGGTCGTCGGCGAAATCGCCGCTCAGATCCGCCGCATCCGTCCGCCGGAGCCCTACAAGGGCAAGGGCGTCCGCTATCAAGGCGAGACGGTGCGTCGCAAGGAAGGCAAGAAGAAGTAGGCCATGGCTCTTTCTCCGCGTGACTCAACCCTTCGCCGCGCATATCGCGTCCGCAATAACCTCAAGAAGGTCGCCAATGGGCGCCCGCGCCTGTCGGTTTTCCGTTCGGCCAAGAACATTTACGCCCAGATCATCGATGATGCGCAGGGCGTGACTCTGGCTGCTGCCTCGTCTCTCGAAGGTGCCAAGGCGGCCAAATCCAAGGGTTCGGACAAGGACGCTGCCGCTCGTGTCGGCGCTCTGGTTGCCCAACGTGCGATGGAAAAAGGCGTCAAGGACGTCGTGTTCGATCGTGGTGGCTACCTGTACCATGGCCGGGTCAAGGCCCTGGCTGACGCCGCGCGCGAAGCCGGCCTGAATTTCTAAGGAAAAGATCATGGCTCGCAGAGACGAACAGCGCGGCGGCGGTCGTAATCGCAACGAGGATGAGCGCGACAGCGACATCGTCGAGAAATTGGTCCACATCAACCGCGTCGCGGCGACCGTGAAGGGTGGCCGACGGTTCTCGTTCGCGGCCCTGATGATCGTCGGCGACCAGAAAGGCCGGGTCGGCTTCGGTCATGGCAAGGCCCGTGAAGTTCCGGAAGCCATTCGCAAGGCGACGGAAGAAGCCAAGAAGACCATGATCCGGGTTCCGCTTCGCGAGAGCCGCACCCTGCACCACGACGGCAATGGCCGCTGGGGCGCAGGCAAGGTTATGGTTCGTTCGGCACCCCCGGGTACCGGCGTGATCGCCGGTGGTCCGATGCGTGCGGTGCTGGAAACCCTGGGTGTTCAGGACGTGGTCGGCAAATCCGTCGGGTCATCCAACCCCTACAACATGGTGCGCGCAACGTTTGAGGCCCTGAAGGCCCAGTCGTCACCCCGCCAGATCGCCGCCAAGCGCGGCAAGAAGGTCTCCGACGTGCTCGGTCGCCGCGCTGACGGCGCTGCGGCAGCGGCGGCGGCAGACTCGGAAGGTTAAGGCGATGGCCCAGATCACAGTTCGTCAGACCGGCAGCCCGATCCGTCGGACCAAGGACCAGCGCGCGACGCTCGCCGGTCTTGGCCTGAACAAGGTTGGACGCGTTTCCACTCTCGAAGACACCCCCTCCGTCCGCGGTATGGTGGCCAAGGTGGCCCACCTGCTTGAGGTGGTTGAGTAGTAATTCTCGCTCCCCAACAAGGGGAGGGAAGCGACAACAGCCGAGTCAGGCCTGCGCCTGGCGCCAGATCTCCAAGGAGAGGCACACATGACGAAACTCAACGAACTCGCGCCGCGCGAGGGTTCAACCAAGAACCGTATGCGCGTCGGCCGTGGCCCGGGTTCGGGCAAAGGCAAGACCGCCGGTCGGGGCGTCAAAGGCCAGAAGGCGCGCTCGGGCGTGTCCATCGCCGGCTTTGAAGGCGGCCAGATGCCGCTGCACATGCGCATGCCGAAGCGTGGCTTCACCAATCGCAATCGCCTCGACTTCGCCGAAGTGAAC
>Ga0105048_10017289_pt1 | contig 11125 bp, 5 predicted proteins | sample MAT05_FD_78382 | JGI IMG/M metagenome (GOLD analysis project Ga0105048, IMG submission 78382) | Freshwater microbial communities from Lake Fryxell liftoff mats and glacier meltwater in Antarctica - MAT-05 | ecosystem: Environmental > Aquatic > Freshwater > Ice > Liftoff microbial mat | place...
AAAACGCGCAGACGCTCTACGTAGCCAATGGCAACAGCGATTACGTCTCGGTCATTGACGCACAAACCCGGCAGGTTACGGATTCTATTGCGGTGGGGCTATTCGGTAAGCCTGGCACCTACATCGGCAGCACGCCCAACGCGCTGGCTCTTGACACGGCTGGTACGACGCTCTACGTAGCCAACGGGTTGGACAATGCGCTGGCGGTGGTTTCGCTTCCCGGCAAACAAGTTGTGGGCTTTGTGCCAACGCAGGCGTATCCGGGCGGCATTGCGCTGCTCGACAACACGTTGTACGTGACCAATCTGGAAGGCAGCGGAGCGCGGGTGGCCACGGAGGTAGAAATGGGCAGGAACCGAACCGTTGAACCCCTGAAACCCGGCCAGCAAGCCTACACCGCCCACCGGCAATTGGCCACGCTGTCGGTTATTCCGGTCCCGGACGCGGCCCTGCTAATGGGCTATACAAAACAGGTTCGGGAACTGGCCCAGCAATTTCGGCTCACGCTGACTGAGCAGTTGCCACGCCCCAACACCAAACCCCGGCCCGTGCCGGAGCGCATCGGCGAGCCGTCGGTGTTTAAACACGTGCTGTATATCATCAAGGAAAACCGCACCTACGATCAGGTCCTGGGCGATATGCCCGAAGGACGCGGGATGCCGTCGCTCTGCGTGTTTGGCGACAGCATTACGCCCAATCAGCACCAGTTGGCGCGGGAGTTTCAGTTGCTGGATAACTATTACGTATCGGGCAAATCATCAGCAGAGGGGCATCACTGGGCCGATGCCGCTATGGTGACGGACTATACCGAGAAGAGCGTGCGGGGCTGGTTCCGGTCATACCCACACGTGCTATATGACGCGATGGTCTATGACAAAAAGGGCATGATCTGGAACAACGCGCTGGATCACGGCAAAACCGTGCGCATCTATGGCGAAGCCTGCACCTGCCAGTACGACCGGAAACAGTACAACTGGAAAAAACTCTACGAGATGCGGGAAGCCGGACAGCCGTTCTCGTACACCAACACCACCACCATTTCGCGGGTGCGGCCCATTCTGGCGCAGGATTTTCCCGGTTGCGCCGACGAGAACATCAGCGATCAGATGCGGGCCGACGCCTTCATCCGCGATCTGGAAGCGACTGCCGCCCGCCCCGGCGATGACTGGCCCAACCTGATGGTGATGGCCCTGCCCAACGACCACACCGCCGGACTTAGCCCCGCCTTCCCCACGCCCCGCGCCATGGTGGCCGACAATGATCTGGCCGTGGGGCGTATTGTAGAAGCCGTTCTGAAAAGCCGGTTTGCAGCCAATACGGTCATTTTTATCACCGAAGACGACTCACAGGCGGGCTGGGACCACATCTCGGCCTACCGCACCACGGGTTTTGTGATCAGCCCCTACTCCCGCTTGCGGAAGACCATCAGCACCAACTACAACCAGACCTCGATGGTACGTACCATTGAGCAGATTCTGGGTCTGCCGCCCATGAACGTCATCGACGCCACCGCCCTGCCCATGTTCGACTGCTTCGCCGACCTACCCGACGCCACGCCCTACACCGCCCGACCCAACCTAATTCGACTGGACGAAATGAACCGACCGCTACAAAGCCTGCGGGGCCGCGCCCTGCACCTCGCCCGCGAGTCGATGGAGCAGGCCGACGAAGGTATCGACACCGGCGAAGACGAGCTGATGAACGAAATCCTGTGGTTCGCCACCAAAGGCAACGTACCGTATCCGCGCTTCGGCAGGCGGGAGAAATAAGTCATCGAAAAAATCCCCGCCACTTAGTTTGCTTAAACGCAGGTACTGATTATCATTGTGCTGTAACCAGAAAGCAAAGACGCCAGCGACGCACTATTTCCAGTTGATTATCAGGCAAATGTAGTTCTGCAATCTGGCGTAGATGTATTTAAGAAGCTGTTCATCCGTCCCCGGCTATCGTATTGGTAGAGGTGCTTATCTCATCCAAAAAATAGTTGGAGTACCCCTCAATGTCCCACACCTGCTCAACGTGCTGAATTATAGAAACTTTTTTGGTCATTTTGTTTGCAAAACTCAGTAAAGATATTTATGATTGTAGGCGCATCGCCTGTTCTTGTAACGTTTCTGCAAAGCTAACGATAAAACGAGGTTCGCTTAATACAAACTTGCTGATTGTCAGCCATTTGATATTAAGCGAAGTTGTGTACATATACTTGTTTGGTGGCCTGTTCGGTCACAATAGTAAAACAGAAAAATCACATGAAAGTGAACAGCAAATTCACAGAATTAACATTAGAACAATTACAGACAAGACAAAAAATGGTTAAAGGTCTTGTTGTTGGTTTCTGTATTGTAACTCTTATAGCAGTATTTGCTCTCGGCTATTTTAGTGCAAAGAGCAGTAGCAGTGGCACTATAATCATGCTTACTCTTGGTTGCTCGGTGACTCTTTTGGCCAGTTCTATTTACCTAATGCAGGTAGCAACAGAACTAAAGTTACGAAATTCAAAATAGTTCGTCTTCGTTCTTGGTGACAAGAAACGTGTGCTGACGGTCAGCGTTTTTGATTCGCAGTTCCGCGTCTTAGCGACAAGTAGCGTGGCTCGTAATTCAGCGTTTTGGTTTGCAGTTCCGCGTTCTCGGCGACAGGCAGCGCGACTCGTGAGGTGAGGTTTTGTCAGCTTCAGCGTAAAATTGGATGTGTGTTTGTGTGCGCTCCGCGTGGGTGCGTATCGGGCGACACGAAGCGGGCCGCAGCGCGAAGGACATCCCAACATTCAAAGGGTGCAAAAGCTTGGAGTCTTTCGCCCGTTTCAACGAACTTGCTTGCCATCAGCCCTTTGGGGCGTTGGGTGATCCGACTAAGATGGGCGTACAAGGTGTGTTACGACCGACAGGTTGCACGTCTCAGAGTCAGCTTTTTTGCTCGTTCGGCGGGTTGTGGTTGACACGAGAAATATCCCGGTTAACAGTACTGAATCTTGAATATTAAAGTATGCTATTATTATCACTTGCATTTTGTATTGCCTTCGTTATAATAGCCTTAATTACTGGTTATAATGCGTTAAAAAAAGATCATAAAGCCTCTTTTGAAGAACGGGAATTTGGTGTCAAGTATTACGACTCATTCATTGAGGTATTGGATAGTAGAAGTAAAGGGAGAATCAATCAGGAGAAGCTTACTTGGTTGAAAACACAGGCTGATAAAATACAGGGTAACTTAGGAGATGCGGGATTGATGGTATACAGAAACCCGATTCAAGGTATGATTTATAACAACTATCCAGTTGTTATAAATGAAATTCCTAAATTAGATGAAAATTATTTAGACCCTTTCACACCCAAAAGCTTAGATAATATTCTCTTAAGGAATATCGGACTTTTAAATAGAAATTTAGAAGCGACCGAGAAAAACTTAAAAAATAAATCCAAATGGCTTTCGGTAGGAATTGTAAAAATCTTCTCCATTCCTTTATCCATATTAGAAGCGTTCAATATTATTGGAACTTCCAGAGCACAGCAAGTGGCAAAAAGTCCAGTTTATAGAGTATTATCCGGGATTGTTGTGTTGTCAATCGCCATAATAAGCATTCTGGGGAATGTCGTAACAATTATCCAAGGATATGAACCTAGTAAGCAACTCTTAATAAAACAAATAATAGATAGCTCAAAGGCTATTCCTTTAAGGCAGAATATGAAGGCGCAACCCACCAAGAAAAGCCTTTCGAATGTTGATACACTAATCAAAAAAAACTGAAGCGTTGATTAGCTGACTGGAGAAAATCCATCTGTGGTGTTTATGATTGAATTTGTTATTATGCTTAGCATAGATTAGCTTCCCGCCGATAGGGAGTACGTACTGTAGGCAGGGTCTTCAGCCCAACCAGTAGGGGGTATAAAGGTCGGAAGTATGTCAGTTCAGGGAAATTTTGCCGCCCCCATCAACCCCCTGGGTCGTTGGGTGTTCACTCAACATGTGTCTGCATTTTTGGGTCGCGGGCGACAGGTTGTGAGTCGCAGAGGTCAGATTTTTTACTCGTTCGGCGGGTTTCGGCTGACACAGGGAACGCCCCGACAGGTCAGGTTTAGATTTGCGGAGTAGCATCTTTGCGACAGGCATCAGCTAAATTTTCGCATCAAAACAAATACAAAAAATAAGAAAATGGGGTTGTTCGACTTTTTGAAGAAAAAAGAACTTGCAGAAATTCAGGAACTCAAGACACAACTTGAGCGGTATAAGTCAATATCTGACATCGAAGCGGAGGTTACCAACCAAATGAATAGTTTAGAACTAATGGTAAGTTCAAAAACATCAGAGGTCAGAACTGCCGAAGATAATTTGAATGCCTTAAATTCAAACTATAAAACGGCCTTAGAAACGTACACCAAACTTCGCAAAGAAGTCGGTGTGTTTGAATCAAAATTGGATTTGATCGAATTTGGCGTTTATGAACCTGTATATGATTTTGAAAAGTCAGACGAATACCGAACGGAGCAGAATAGAATCGTAGAAAAACAAAAAGCTATGGTTGGTGCAAATACTGCCGCTATTTGTACTACTCAGTGGACAGTTGAAGGAAGCGAGGCAAGAGGAAAAGCGGTTGTAAGAGTATATAAAAAGTTGATGCTGAGGGCTTTTAATGGCGAATGTGACGTTTTGATTGCCAAAGTAAAATGGAACAATGTCAACCAAATGAAAGAACGAATGCAAAAAATATTCGACGCCATAAATAAGTTAGGTGAGGGCTTTAAAGTTCACGTAAATACTGAATATTTTGATTTAAAACGTAAGGAATTAATTCTTGAACACGAATATCAAACTAAACGTCAGCAGGAAAAAGAAGCAATGAGAGCAATTCAAGAAGAATTGCGCGAAGAAGAAAAAGCAAAAAGAGAATTTGAACAAGCGCAACGTGAAGCTCAAAAAGAGGAAATGAATTATCAAAAAGCTTTAGACAAGGCAAGAAAAGAAATGGAGTTAGCGACGGGAGAAAAACACGATAGGTTGCAAACTCAGATTGAAAAATTAGAACAGGAACTGAAAGAAGCGCAAGAGAAAAAGGAAAAGGCTTTGTCGATGGCTCAACAAACGAAACGTGGACACGTTTATGTGATTTCAAATATTGGTTCGTTTGGAGAAAACGTTTACAAAATCGGAATGACAAGACGTTTAGAGCCAGAGGATAGGGTCAAAGAATTAGGAGACGCATCTGTCCCTTTCCAATTTGATATTCATGCAATGATATATTCGGATGAAGCCCCTACACTGGAATACGAATTACACAAGGCCTTCACTGATAGAAAGGTAAATATGCTTAACTATCGGAAAGAGTTTTTTAACGTGACACTGGAAGAAATAGAGCAAAAGATTAAAGACATAGGGCTCAATGCTGAATTCTCAAAAATTCCAGAAGCAATGGAATACCGAGAAACACTGGCAATTCTTGAAAAGTTAAATTCTCAGACAGAGCCATTGACGGTTGAGCAGATGATTGCGGAAGAGTTTCCGAGTAGCTTGACATAAAGGAAGCTGTAGTTTCGCTCCGCGTGGGCGGCTTGTCCGGCGACAGGCAGCACGTCCCTAATTCAAGGTGTGCAGCCCAACAAAACGGGGGTATTAAGGTGAAACTAAGTTACTCAATCATAGCGGCTTCTGCACCCATCAGCCCTTGTTGGTGTTGGGTGGTCCGTACAAGCTGATTCGTCGGGGCGGGTGTGGGCGATAGTTGGTACGTCTCGCGGGGCATGGCTTTCTTATACAACCTCAGAACTCCGTAGGGGTGACATCTTAGATTGAAGATATCACCCCTACGAAGTTCTGAAAAGGCGACATCTGGGCTATTTTCTACAAAGATTGCATCCCTCCGGGATTTTATAAGAAAGCCCGATACCCTGACATGAGTGTACTATGCATACTGCCTCGATTAACGGATAGATGGTCAACGTCTATTACGAACAATCGGTAACGGACGGGGTTCTACGAGGAGGAACAACCTACAAAAACCCAAACAATCACCGTTATGAAAACCGAAGGAAAAGACCAGATCGACATGGATGAAAGCAACCGGGAAGATATCATCCGCGCTAAACAGGCCATCTCGCCCGATGGACTCGAAGATCAGTCGGCAGAAGGCGATAGTGGCGTCGGTGCCGAAATCGATCCCAAACCCCTGCCCGATAACGTCCTCGAAAATACGTACATGAACGGCGACGAACCCGCCGAAAACCTGCGCATGATGAACCCCAACCGCAACACCGACAAGCCCGATATTGACAAACCGGCGTATAGTTAATGATAGAAGGAATGAATTTTGAATGATAGAATAGTTGCTGACGCGCTGGTATGCCTGCGCAAGCCTATTCACTCATTCTATCATCCAAAATTCTATCATTGACATCAGACCCGCACGTAAATAGCCCGCCGGTCGAGCCACCATCCCGCGCTCCAGCACAGAAGCATGAAGGTGAGGGCGAAAAGAAGCGAACCGAACGCGCCGGGCAATATGGGCTGAAACACGTGAATACCAATCCATTCGAACGCGCTTTGGCCATTACCCACCGGAATTATGGAGAGCGTAATGGCCAGCAGTTCGGACAGCAGATAGATAAACAGCGGATTTTTGCCGGGAATGACGAAAAACCGGGGCCAATTGGCACGTGTCCAGTTTCGGATTTCGATGGCGTAGATCAGGCTGGCCAGAATAGTTAGATCCAGACCCGTTGTGAGCAACACGAATGAACTCGACCATAACTTCTTGTTAATCGGAAAGACCATATTCCAGGCCAGTGCGACCAGAATCAGCACGGCCCCCATCAAGAGCAGTTTAGCCACACTTTCGTAGTTTTTACCCGCCCGCTGCACGTACTGACCGGCGTAGTAACCAATCACTACGTTGACAATGGCGGGCAGCGTACTAAGCAAGCCTTCGGGATCGAACGGGATGCCGTTGCCCATGTACAGGTGCGCCGGACCGAACAGAAATAGATCGAGCTTCCGCACGGCGTTGCCCGGTAAACTCAGCAGATCGGCAGTATCGCCCCAGCCGAGCAGGATGAGCCAGTAACCGACCAGAAACAAAACGCTGAGCCAGACAACGGTTCGCGTCGAAAAGAAATACACCAGCAGCGACGCCAGGCCGTAGCAAACGCCAATCCGTTGCAACACGCCCCAGATACGCGTTTCGCCAATGGGAAAGCCCGTTATCGCGCCCGATTCGCCCAGCCGGAAAAACGGAAACCAGTACATCAGATACCCCAGCAAAAAGATCAGGGCCGTGCGTTTGGCAATCTTCGTCAGCACCGCTCCCGTTCCCATCCCGCTGTACTTCCGCATGGCGAAACTCATGGCGTTACCCACCGCAAACAGAAACGACGGAAACACCAGATCGGTGGGCGTAAAGCCGTGCCACTTCGCGTGCAGCAACGGTGCGAACGGCGTAGCTCCGCTGCCTGGCGTATTAACTACAATCATGAAACAGATAGTCATCCCCCGAAACACATCGAGCGATAGAAAACGGGTGCCGGTATCGGCCAGCATAGGGCGGGGAGAGGTGGTGGTCATGTTAGTAGGTGAGCGTTACCGTATCGCCATTGCGTCCGGCGGGGGTGAATACGTTGAGTTTGATGGTGCCGATGGCGTCTATGGGGCTGGTATAGACCGGGCTGGTGGCGGTGGGTTCGGTGCCGTTGGTGGTGTAGCGGATAATCATGCCGGGAAACTGCGTGTTGGCCATCAGCTTGCCGCCCACAACTTTGACTCCCGCCGTGGGTACGCGGTACACAAACCCACCAGCGTAGGTATCCAGACGCGGTAGTTCGCGCTGACTCACAACGTTGATAAATTCTGACCAGGCCTGGCCATACAACTGCTCACTTTTGACGTCGTTGGGTTCGGTAGCCCAGACAGGGTCTTTGGCCCAGGCACGTTCGGCCACGGCCAGAAATTTCGGAAACAGCTTGTACTCCAGTTGATCGGTACTCAGGATCTTTTCGGACCAGAGCGGAGCTTCCATGCCCACGATGTTGGCCCGGCCTTTGGCCGTTAGGGCTTCGCGGCCTTTGATCATCGCCGGGTCGATGCGCTTGCCGCGGTCCGCCGATGCGGTGCGGTCGTCTTTCAGGTTGCGCAGGTAGTTGTAGGGGATAAAATAAAACGGCTTGTCAATGTCCACGTAGCCGCCCCAGTACTGCCCCGGCTCGTCGGACGAGACGTTGTAGGCCATGTCTAAGTACAGGTGCGTAACGGGCGTTAGAATTACTTTGTAGCCCGCGTTGGCTAAGCGATAGGCCAGGTCTTCGGCACCGGAGCCGGGGATGTTGAGCCACACGTTCAGGTGGAAATTCTCGCCCGCGAAGGCCGGGTTCGGTACCCAGCGCGAGCGTCCGTTCTGCATCACTTTCTTCATCCCGGCCTCCTCCCAGCCCGACACGTACAGGCCCCGGCTCTTCACGATCTGGTTCAGTCTGCCGAAATAATACTGCCACAGATCATCTGCCGATTTGACGGCGGGATTCTGCGCAATGAGCCGCTGCACCGACGGCGATTTCTGCCAGACGCCCGCCGGAACCTCGTCGCCCCCAAAATGAATGGTTTGCAGTGGGGCGTTGGCTTCTTTGTACATCGCCCGCAAATCATCCACTACCCGCTCCATGAAATTATAGACCGATGGCAGCGATACGTCGATTACGTTGTCGTTGAAATTCTGCACCGACTCGTATTTCGATTTATCGGCCAAATCGCGGAGCAGATAGCGTTCGGCTTCGGGTTTGTTGCCCGCTTTCGTAAGCCGTTCGTAGCGGGCGTCCATAGCGCGCAGTGCCGCCCGCGCGTGGCCCGGCGATTCAATTTCGGGGATGACCGTAATATGCCGGTCGCTGGCGTAGCGCAGGATTTCGACAAAATCAGCCTTGCTGTAAAATCCCGTACCGGACGTATTGCTGGCGTTGGGGCCGGAACCGTAGGATGGGAGAATGCTCTGCTTCTGATCGGGCGAGTACGCGCGGGTGCCGCCCACGGTAGTCAGTTCGGGTAGCGACGGCATCTCGACCCGCCAGCCTTCGTCGTCGCTGAAGTGCAGGTGCAGCGTGTTCATTTTGTACAGGCCCATGACATCCAGCACTTTCAGTACTTCGGCTTTTGGCTGGAAATTCCGGGCTACGTCGAGCATCAGGGCGCGGTACGGAAACCGGGGCGCATCCTGCACCACCATACCGGGCAAACTGACCGAACCCGCCTTTGCCGACGCCCCCGCTGGCAGCAGCGTTTGTAGCGACTGAACGGCGTAAAACATACCCGCCCGCGTAGTAGCCGACAACGTCACGCCGTTTGCATCGATCTGTAATTCGTAGCCTTCGGGCGCGAGACCGGCTTTTTTGCGAAGCGTTATGGCACTGGTTGCTGCCTGACTTTCGATAACAGGCTTGACGCCAAGTGCCGATGTCAGCGCGTTGGCCAGCATACCGGCTTCGGGCGTAAAGTCTTTGTCAGCCACAATGGCGGTTTGCTTCGTAATGGCGAAAGACTGTCCCGTTTCGCGGTACGACGCGGGGGTTGGGAATACGGTCGGGAGTTTGTTGGCGGGCAGGGTCTGGATAGCTGCGTTCTGCTCGTAAATGCGTTCGGCAAGTTGCTGATCGGTTTTGGCGAATACGTCGCGCTTGTCAATCGTCAGCTCGACCGGGATGGCGGTGGCCGGTTTATTATCGAACACCAGATAAAAGCCAAGCGGGAAGTCGGTTCGGTTGCGGACGCGCCGGTAGCCAATCTCGACTGTAGCCGAATCGCCAGGGGCGATGGGGTTGAACGCTGTTCCTGGCTGGAGGTACTGCAAATCGCCGTTGACGCGCCCGCCCTGCATTAAGCTGGCGTTGGGGAAGCTGGGCGCGAAGCCGTTGAAAAACAGTTTCCAGCCGGTGGCGGGCAGCGGTTCTGTACCGGTATTGATTAGCGTCAGGGCCATTTTTGCTTTATCGCCAAAGCTATTATTGACCAAAGCCAGACGGATTTTAATGGGTTTGGGGTCTTCGGCCACAGCCGTCATGGCTAACTTAGCGATAGCCGACGCGCTGGACGTGGTTTCGGAGTAACTGCCAAACAGCGATAAATGGATAAGGAGGGTAAGGGAACAGATATTCATATAAGTTTAGAGTGATTTCGAATTATTGGGTATGCAGATTGTAAACATAACCAATCAAACAGGCGGGGCGTTATATATGAACAAAATCCCCTCAAACAATGAACGCAGATGACATTGATAAACGAAAGGCCGGTCTTATTGCCGGAGGACTGACCGCACTCATTGTGCTACTCGTAGTAATCTGGTATTTCACTAGCCGACAGGCCGATACTGAACCCGCTCAGTCAGCCCGAACCACCGACGCCACCCCACAACCCGCTCCAACGCCCGCTCAGACCCTTCGCCAGGTGGCGATATTCGCCGATTCCATCGGTATCGACACGGCCCGCTTTGCGATTGATACGCAGGATTCAGACGCGGCTATTCGGGCAAAACTGACGCGGTTGCTACTGTCGGTGCGCTACGGCGAGAAGCCCGACAGAATTACGTTTCAGGGTCTGAAACCAGCTATCGATTCGGCCTGGGCTACCCACACCGACGCCGGATTTACCGATACCATGCAGACCGACGTCATGCCCGTTATGGCGTACCGGCAGTTGATTGGCCACTACAACCGGCTGCGGCAACAAAACGCCGGGGCTGACTCGCTCCGGCAAATCCGGCAGACGCTTAACTACCACCGCTACATGAACCGCTTTGCGGGCGACCGTATCGCACTGGTCAATATTCCGGCGGCTGAACTGACAGTTTTTGATCGGAGCAAGGGCCGGCTGCTATCCACGCCCGTCATTGTGGGCCGACCCGACCGCAAAACGCCCACCATGACCACGTCGGTGCAGACGGTGGTGGCGTACCCGTACTGGAACGTGCCGGAAAGTATTACGCTCGATGAGATGCTGCCCCGAATGAAGCGCGACCCGGCCTACGTTTATAACGAGAATCTGCATATTCTGGACGGGAAGGGCAACGAGATTGACCCCGAAGAAATTGATTGGGATGGTATGACAACCAGTAACTTTCCGTACCGCATCCGGCAGGGAACGGGCGACGACAACGCGC
>Ga0105048_10017291_pt1 | contig 11124 bp, 9 predicted proteins | sample MAT05_FD_78382 | JGI IMG/M metagenome (GOLD analysis project Ga0105048, IMG submission 78382) | Freshwater microbial communities from Lake Fryxell liftoff mats and glacier meltwater in Antarctica - MAT-05 | ecosystem: Environmental > Aquatic > Freshwater > Ice > Liftoff microbial mat | place...
AGAAGCCATCGATAAAGCCGAAGACCGGCTTAAGTTCAAGGACGCCATGACCAAGATCGGTCTGGGCTCCGCCCGCTCTGGCATTGCCCATAGCCTGGAAGAAGCCTGGACCGTGCAAAAGACGCTGGGCTTCCCTACCGTCATCCGCCCCAGCTTCACACTGGGCGGCACCGGTGGCGGCATTGCCTACAACCCGGAAGAGTTCGAAGTCATCTGCAAGCGCGGCATTGAGGCCTCGCCCACCAACGAGCTGTTGATTGAAGAGTCGCTGCTGGGTTGGAAAGAGTACGAGATGGAAGTTGTGCGCGACAAGGCGGACAACTGCATCATCGTCTGCTCCATCGAGAATTTAGACCCGATGGGCGTGCACACTGGCGACTCCATCACCGTGGCCCCAGCCCAAACCTTGACCGACAAGGAATATCAGATTTTGCGCAACGCATCGCTGGCCGTGCTGCGCGAGATCGGCGTGGACACTGGTGGATCGAACGTGCAGTTCTCCATCAACCCGGACGATGGCCGCATGGTCGTGATCGAGATGAATCCGCGTGTGTCGCGTTCGTCGGCATTGGCCTCGAAGGCCACCGGTTTCCCAATTGCCAAGATCGCGGCCAAGCTGGCCGTCGGCTTCACACTGGACGAGCTGCGCAACGACATAACCGGTGGCGCAACCCCTGCCTCGTTCGAGCCCAGCATCGACTACGTGGTCACCAAGATCCCGCGTTTTGCGTTCGAAAAGTTCCCTGCTGCCGATAGCCGCCTGACCACGCAGATGAAGAGCGTGGGCGAGGTGATGGCCATGGGGCGCACCTTCCAGGAATCGTTCCAGAAAGCCCTGCGCGGGCTGGAAGTGGGCGTGGATGGTCTGAACGAAAAAACCCAAGACCGCGAAGTGCTGGAGAAAGAGCTGGGCGAGCCCGGCCCAGAGCGCATCTGGTACGTGGGCGATGCGTTTGCGCAAGGCATGAGCGTGGATGAGGTGTTTGCATTGACCAAGATCGACCGCTGGTTCTTGGTGCAGATCGAGCAGATCGTCAAGATTGAGCTGGAAATTGAACGCCTGCCGCAGCCTGCCAGTGGCACCGCCTTCGACAAAATCGATGCGGCCACGTTGCGCAACCTCAAGCAAAAGGGTTTCTCCGATCGCCGTCTGGCGCGCCAGTTCAAGACCACCGACAAGGCGATCCGCGAAAAGCGACGCGCCCTGGGCGTGCGCCCGGTCTACAAGCGCGTGGACACTTGCGCGGCTGAGTTTGGCACCAACACGGCCTACATGTACTCCACCTATGAGTCCGAAGGCGCGGAGTGCGAGTCTGACCCGACGACCAACAAGAAGATCATGGTGCTGGGCGGTGGCCCCAACCGCATCGGCCAGGGCATTGAGTTTGATTACTGCTGCGTACACGCGGCTTTGGCCATGCGCGAAGACGGGTACGAGACCATCATGGTCAACTGCAACCCAGAGACCGTGTCCACCGACTACGACACCAGCGACCGCCTGTACTTCGAGCCACTGACGCTGGAAGACGTGCTGGAAATCGTGGACAAGGAAAAGCCCATTGGCGTGATCGTGCAATACGGTGGCCAAACACCGTTGAAACTGGCACTCGATCTGGAAGCCAACGGCGTGCCCATCATCGGCACCAGCCCAGACATGATCGATGCAGCCGAAGACCGCGAGCGCTTCCAAAAACTGCTGCACGAGCTAAAGCTGCGCCAGCCACCGAATGCAACCGCTCGCGCCGAGCCCGAGGCACTGGAAAAGGCTGCCGCGCTGGGCTATCCCTTGGTGGTGCGCCCCAGCTATGTGCTGGGCGGCCGTGCCATGGAAATCGTCCACGAGCAGCGCGACCTGGAGCGCTACATGCGTGAAGCCGTCAAGGTGAGCCACGACTCGCCCGTGCTGCTGGACCGCTTTTTGAACGATGCCATTGAATGCGACGTGGATTGCATTCGCGACAACACCGGCGTGACCTTTATCGGTGGCGTCATGGAGCACATCGAACAAGCCGGCGTGCACAGTGGCGACTCCGCCTGTTCGTTGCCACCCTATAGCCTGAGCGCTGCCACGGTCGCCGAAATCAAGCGCCAGACGGCGGCAATGGCCGCTGCACTGAACGTGGTGGGCTTGATGAACGTGCAGTTCGCGATCCAAAGTACCGATGGCAAAGATGTGATCTTTGTGCTGGAAGTGAACCCTCGTGCATCCCGCACGGTGCCTTTTGTGTCCAAGGCCACCGGTATCCAGTTGGCCAAGGTTGCGGCGCGCTGCATGGTCGGCCAGTCGCTGGCGTCGCAGGGCATCTCAAAAGAGGTGACGCCGCCGTATTTCAGCGTCAAAGAGGCGGTTTTCCCCTTCGTCAAGTTCCCCGGGGTGGATACCATCCTCGGCCCCGAGATGAAGTCCACCGGCGAAGTCATGGGCGTAGGCAAGACCTTTGGAGAAGCCTTTGTGAAGTCGCAACTCGGCGCAGGTGCCAAGTTGCCGCGCTCGGGCAAGGCCTTTATCTCGGTCAAGCAAAGTGACAAACCGCGTGTGGTGGAAGTGGCGCGCAAACTGGTGGACCAGGGCTTTACGTTGGTGGCTACCAAAGGCACGGCGGCCGCTATCAATGCTGCAGGCGTGGCGTGTGCGGTAGTCAACAAGGTCACCGAAGGCCGCCCGCACATCGTCGACATGATCAAGAACGAGCCTTTGGCCATGGTTATCAACACGGTGGAAGAGCGTCGCAATGCAATTGCCGATTCGCGCCTGATTCGCACATCCGCTTTGTTGGCGCGTGTTACGACTTACACCACCATTGCCGGTGCCGAGGCGGCGGTGGAGGGTATGCAGTATTTGGACCAGTTGGACGTGATCTCTGTGCAGGAAATGCACGCGATGCTGTAGCCCCCGCGGTCCACCGTTAGGCGGAACGCGCAAGTCTTGGCATAATCAACGCTTGTTGAAAAGGACAGTGCAGCGCTTAGGCGTTTCGCTGTCCTTATTACTTATAGGGGCCTTTTTTGGCCTTTGCTCTTCACACCGACCCACTGTTTTTTTATATGGCAACCCTTCCAATTACCAAACGCGGCGCTGAAATCCTCAAGGCCGAACTGCACAAGCTCAAGACCGTGGACCGCCCTTGGGTGATTAACGCTATTTCCGAGGCGCGTGCGCAGGGCGACCTGAGCGAAAATGCCGAATACGAATCTGCGAAAGACCGTCAGGGCTTTGTTGAAGGTCGTATTCAGGAAGTGGAGGGCAAGCTGTCGGCCGCGCAGATCATCGATCCCGCTGAGCTGAATGCCGGTGGCAAGGTTGTTTTTGGCGCCACTGTCGAATTGGAAGAAGAAGAGTCCGGCGAGCGGGTCACGTACCAGATCGTTGGTGAAGACGAAGCCGATCTTAAGTTTGGCCGTGTCAACATTGGCTCCCCCATTGCCCGTGCCCTGATCGGCAAGATGGAGGGTGACACCGCCGAGGTGCAGGCACCCGGCGGCGTCAAGGCCTACGAAATTGTGGCTGTGCAGTACATCTAACTGGTTTCTACGTCATCCCTATGCGCAATTTGCCAGTCTGGGTATCCGCCGTATGGTGGGGTAGCCTCAGCACCTTGGGTTTTTTTGTCGTGCCCATGCTGTTCGTGCATCTGCCTTCGCCTGCAATGGCAGGCAACATGGCTGCCAAACTGTTCACCGCCCAGTCCGCTATATCCACCGTTTGTGGCCTTGTTTTGTTAATGCTCTTTAGATCAAATAAGACGCTAGCCCCCGTGGATATTGCACAGAGTGCTACACTTTTTGTAGTGGGAGGGGTGTTGTTGGCGTTGCTGGTTGAGTTTGGCGTGGCGCCCCACATTGTTGCCCGTGACAACCTGGCCCTATGGCACGGGGTAGGAACTGGAATGTATGTCGTCCAGTGGATATGTGCAGCAGTGGTGTTTTGGAAGTTGACCAAGCACCGGAACCCCCTGATCGGTTGAGGATAGAGCCCGGCTTTGCCGCAGTCTGTCCCGCAGAACACCCTTGAAGTGTTGAGGACAGAGCTTGTCAGCTTTGCAGTCTGCGGTCTGTCCCGCAAGGTATCAGGTTTGGCTGCGTTTCTTGACGCTGACTTTTGGCTTGGGCTTGGCGCGCTTCACATTTCCGCCAGCGGTCAAGCGCTGGTTGCCCAGAACACGCAGGGTTTTGACTTCTGGCCGCTGGCCGGCGCGTTTGCTGTATTTCAAAACCTTGACGTCGCGTGGCCCTGCCATGCGGTCTTCGCTTACGGCAGTTTTTTCTTTTTCGACCTTGGGGCGCCACAGCACCAGCAATTTGCCAATGTGTTGAATGGGCGCCGCACTGAGGTCTTCAGCCAGTGACTGGAACATGGCTTCTCGGGCTGGACGGTCATCCGAGAAGACGCGGATTTTAATCAGTCCATGCGCGTTCAGTGCGTTGTCGATTTCTTTTTTGACGTTGTCTGTAAGGCCATCATTGCCCACCATGACCACGGGGTCCAGGTGGTGCGCGTCGGCACGGTGATCTTTGCGCTGGGCAGGGGTCAGTTGAATTAAGGGCATACCTGTATTATCGGTTGAATGGAAACAGGGCGGTAGAGCCGCCCACTCAGAAAGTACGCATGAAAACCAAAGCCGGCAACAAAAAGGTCAATAAGGCCTGGCTGCACGACCACATCAACGACCCCTATGTCAAATTGGCCACGCGAGAGGGCTATCGCGCGCGGGCTGCCTACAAACTCAAAGAGATTGACGAAACCCTTGGCCTGATCAGACCCGGCTATCTGGTTGTCGATCTGGGTTGCACGCCAGGCGCGTGGAGCCAGTACGTGCGCCGTCGCCTGTCGCCCAGCGGTGCCGCCGCAGGGGCGCTCAACGGCACGATCATCGGGCTGGATCTGCTGCCCATGGAGCCGATTGAGGGTGTAACGTTTATTCAGGGCGATTTCAGAGAGGCCGATGTGCTGGCCAAGCTGGAACAAGCCCTTCAGGGTCGACAAGCCGACCTCGTGGTTTCGGACATGGCCCCAAACTTGTCGGGCATAGCCTCGGCGGACGCCGCACGGATCGAACATCTGGTCGAGTTGGCTATTGAATTTGCGCAAAACCACATGAAGCCTCAGGGCGCATTGGTTGCAAAAGTGTTCCACGGCGGCAGTTACAACGATGTGGTGCAGCATTTCAAAGCCGCATTTGACGTGGTCAAACCACTCAAGCCCAAGGCTTCACGCGACCGCTCATCCGAGACGTTTTTGGTGGGTTTGGGGCTCAAACGGCAGACAAGCTAGTCTCGCTTTTACACCCAAGAGGTTGACGCGGGCTTGCTATGCACTTGCGGTATATGTGGCTAAAACTGGAAAAACCCGTGTCGCACACCTTGAAACGCCTAAAATAGCACACAGATGTGAACAGTGTCCTTTGTTGTTCCCCTATTGGAGCTTCGCTTGAATAATCAGTGGTTTTCGAAAATTGCAGTGTGGTTGGTGATTGGCTTGGTGCTTTTCACCGTTTTCAAGCAATTTGATAAGGGCGGCGTCGCTGGCGCGTCCGCGATCGGGTATTCCGAATTTTTGGATGAAGTGCGTAACAAGCACGTTAAAAGTGCTGTCATTCAGGAAGGCCCGGGCGGCACCGAAATTCTGGCCATAACCTCCGATGACCGCAAGATCAGAACCACGGCAACCTACCTGGACCGCGGTTTGGTGGGTGACCTGATCAGCAATAACGTCAAGTTCGACGTCAAGCCCCGCGAAGAAAGCTCTTTGCTGACAACCTTGTTGGTTAGCTGGGGCCCTATGCTGCTTCTGGTTGGCGTCTGGATTTACTTTATGCGCCAGATGCAGGGCGGCGGAAAAGGTGGAGCGTTCAGTTTCGGCAAGAGCAAGGCCCGCCTGTTGGATGAGAACACCAACACCGTGACCTTTGCCGATGTGGCCGGTTGCGATGAAGCCAAGGAAGAAGTGAAGGAAGTCGTCGACTTCTTGAAAGATCCCAGCAAATTCCAAAAACTCGGCGGCCGTATCCCGCGTGGCCTGCTATTGGTAGGCCCACCCGGCACGGGCAAGACCCTGCTGGCCAAGTCCATTGCGGGTGAGGCCAAAGTACCTTTCTTTAGCATTTCCGGCTCCGATTTCGTTGAAATGTTTGTCGGCGTGGGCGCATCGCGCGTGCGCGACATGTTCGACAACGCCAAGAAAAATGCTCCCTGCATTATTTTCATCGATGAAATTGATGCCGTAGGTCGCCAGCGTGGCGCAGGCTTGGGTGGTGGCAATGACGAGCGCGAACAGACCCTGAACCAGATGCTGGTCGAGATGGACGGCTTTGAGACGAATGTGGGTGTCATCGTGGTGGCCGCCACTAACCGCCCCGACATCCTGGATTCCGCCTTGTTGCGTCCCGGTCGTTTTGACCGCCAAGTCTATGTAACGTTGCCCGATATCCGTGGGCGTGAACAGATTTTGGGCGTACACATGCGCAAGATTCCATTGGGCCAGGACGTCAACCCCAACACCATCGCCCGCGGTACGCCCGGTATGTCCGGTGCCGATCTGGCCAACTTGTGCAACGAAGCAGCCCTGATGGCGGCCCGTCGCAATGCGCGTGTCGTCGAGATGCAGGACTTCGAGAAGGCCAAAGACAAAATCTTCATGGGTCCCGAGCGCAAGAGCATGGTCATGCCGGAGGAAGAGCGCCGCAACACGGCTTACCATGAGTCCGGCCACGCCCTGATCGGCAAGATGCTGCCCAAGTGCGACCCGGTGCATAAGGTCACCATCATTCCCCGTGGCCGCGCCTTGGGTGTGACCATGAGCCTGCCATCGCAAGACCGTTACAGCTACGACAGCGAATACATGCTGAGCCAGATCAGCATGTTGTTTGGCGGTCGTATTGCCGAAGAAGTGTTCATGAACCAAATGACCACTGGCGCCAGCAACGACTTTGAACGCGCCACCCACATTGCCCGCGACATGGTCACGCGCTACGGCATGACCGATGCGCTGGGCCCCATGGTCTATGCCGAAAACGAAGGCGAGGTGTTCTTGGGCCGTTCGGTCACCAAGACCACCAATATGAGCGAGCAGACCATGCAAAAGGTCGACGGAGAAGTGCGGCGCATCATCGACCAGCAGTACACACTGGCGCGTAAGCTGATCGAAGACAATAAAGACAAGATGCACGCCATGGCCAAGGCCTTGCTGGAATGGGAAACCATCGACAGCGACCAACTGGATGACATCATGGCTGGCAAAGAGCCCCGTCCTCCCAAGGACTGGACGCCCCGCACGTCTGGCCCATCGGGCGGTAGCGGTAGCGGTGGCGCTCCGGCAGTGGCGGCAGACCCGACCCCTACCGTCGCCTGAAGCGTTGACACCGAAGTAGACGGGGCCTTGTGCCCCGTTTTCTTATTTCTGGAATGTGTTGGGAGAGAGATCCATGCAATGGCAGACCAGCCGCTTCCTGATTGACCTGAGCACACCCAAGGTCATGGGCATTGTCAACGTGACGCCGGATTCGTTTTCCGATGGTGGCTTACACGCCAGCCGCAACGCCGCCATGGCGCATTGCGAACGCTTGGTGAGGGATGGCGCCGATATTCTGGACATTGGTGGCGAGTCCACACGCCCTGGCGCACAGGAACTGCCCGTAGACGAAGAGCTGGACCGACTGCTGCCTGTGGTCCGACACGCAGTTACCTTGGGTGTGCCGGTATCTGTGGACACCTACAAGCCCCAGGTTATGCAAGCCGTGCTGGATCTGGGTGCTGACATCATCAACGACGTGTGGGCCCTGCGCTGGAGTGGTGACACCAAGGGGCAAACCGGTTTTGATGTTTTGCGCCAGCACCGCAGCTGCGGCGTGTGCTTGATGCACATGCACCGCAATCCGCAAACCATGCAGGCCGCACCCATGGAGGGCGATGTAATGCCGCAGGTGCTATCGTTTTTAGAGCAAACTACTCAGATTCTAAGGGGGCTAGGGGTCGATTCGGCTCGTATCTGTGTCGATCCGGGCATTGGTTTTGGCAAAACGGTGCAGCAGAACTTTGCGCTGCTGGCACAGCAGGCGGCGCTGCTGCCGATGGGTTATGCGGTATTGGCGGGTTGGTCGCGCAAGTCCTCGTTGGCGGCCGTGACCGAGCGTTCCCTGTCCACGGTCGCAACCCTGGACATCCACGATCGCATGGTGCCCAGCGTGACCGCCGCACTGTTGGCGGTGCAAAACGGCGCCCACGTAGTCCGCGTGCACGACGTCAGAGAAACTGTTCAGTCGCTCAGGGTTTTCAGCGCCATGCAGCAACAATGTTGATGGCGGTGGTTTAGGTTTTCAGGAAGTACAGATAACAATGACAAGACAATATTTCGGCACAGACGGCATCCGTGGCACGGTGGGCCAAGCCCCCATTACCCCTGACTTTGTGATGCGCCTGGCGCATGCCGTGGGTCGTGTTCTCAAAAGAACTGAAGCCAGGCCTACGGTGCTGATCGGCAAAGACACACGCATCTCCGGCTATATGCTGGAGAGCGCACTGGAGAGTGGTTTTAATTCGGCCGGCGTGGACGTGGTTTTGCTGGGGCCCTTGCCTACACCTGGCGTGGCTTACCTGACCCGCGCACAACGCGCATCTTTGGGCGTGGTCATCAGCGCCAGCCATAACCCGTTTGAAGACAACGGCATCAAGTTTTTCAGCGCCCAAGGCACCAAGCTCTCAGATGCTTGGGAGCTGGCGGTAGAGGCTGCGGTGGCCGAGCCTCCTGTATGGGCCGACTCTGCGTCGCTGGGCAAGACCCGCCGCCTGGACGATGCAGCAGGTCGTTACATCGAGTTTTGCAAGAGCACGTTTGCCAATGACCTCACGCTCAAAGGCTTGCGGATTGTGGTGGATGCGGCCCACGGTGCGGCGTATCACATCGCGCCCAAGGTCTTCCATGAGCTGGGTGCCGAGGTGATTGCGATTGGCTGTGCGCCGGACGGCCTGAACATCAACCACGACGTGGGTGCCACACATCCGGCGGCGCTGGTGGCAGCCGTCAAGGACAACCGGGCCGATTTCGGTGTGGCGTTGGATGGAGATGCAGACCGCTTGCAGGTGGTGGACGCGCAAGGCCGTTTGTACAACGGGGATGAATTGCTTTACCTGATGGCAGATGAGCGCCTGGGGCGCGACGAACACGTACCTGGCGTTGTCGGTACATTGATGACCAACATGGCCGTAGAGGTGGCACTTAAGGCCCGTGGTGTGCAGTTTGTGCGCGCCAAGGTCGGTGACCGCTATGTACTGGAAGAGCTGGAAAAACACCATTGGTTGTTGGGCGGGGAGGGCTCGGGTCATTTGCTGGCTCTGGACAAACACACCACGGGTGATGGCCTGATTTCGGCCTTGCAGGTGCTGCAAGCCTTGCAGCGCAGTGGCAAGACCTTGGCGCAGTTGCTGTCCGATGTAACACTGTTCCCGCAAACACTGATCAACGTGCGACTCAAGCCCGGCCAGGACTGGAAGACCAATGCCCGTATGGAGCAGGAAACCCGTGCCGTTGTAGCCGAACTGGGAGACACCGGTCGCGTGCTGATACGTGCCAGCGGCACCGAGCCATTGCTGCGGGTGATGGTAGAAGCACGCGATGCAGTGCAGGCCAAAACCTGTGCCCAGCGCATCGCCGACACGCTTGCCAGCGAATGAACCAGTGAAACCAAAGATGATGATCACCGTACACGCCTCTGACTCACCAGTTCCCTCATCCCTCAAGGTGTTGCGCGCCGATTACGCCAACCCACTCCATGCGGCTGCCTTGGTAAATCTGCTGGATGCTTACGCTTGCGACCCTATGGGTGGAGCCCATGCGCTGAGTGATTTCGCCAAAGCCCATTTGGTATCGGCGCTGGCAGCACGCCCGCAGGCCTATAGTGTTCTCGCCTTTGACGGCGAGCAGGCGATTGGTTTAGTGAATTGCATTGAAGGTTTTTCCACCTTTGCCTGCCGTCCATTGGTCAATGTGCATGACGTGGCTGTGCTGGCCAGCCACCGGGGACAAAAAGTGGCGGAGAAGATGCTGGCCCTGGCTGAATCCATTGCGGTGGAGCGGGGCGCTTGCAAGCTGACGCTTGAAGTTTTGTCTGGCAATGTAGGAGCCTGCCGCCTCTACCAGCGTCTGGGATTTGCAAATTACCAGTTAGACCCGGCCATGGGGCACGCGCAGTTTATGCAGAAGTGGCTAGACTAATTTGCTACAAAAAACATAGCTATATCGCTATGTTTTACGGGGGCTAGTGTCCTATTTGGCTGCGAGTGACTAAACGTGGCGAGCCCAAGGACCCAGCGCCAGTTGTTCGATTGCGCCCAGCGTGCGGGAAAAGTCGCGCGACGCAAGCATGGAACGTTCTATCAAACCCAGTTGCACGGCGCGTGCGTATTGGGCGCGTGCGATATCAAAGGGTAGACCCATTACATCCATCGCAATTCCAGTGAAGACTTGCACATTGTCAGCGTTGGGTGGAAGAAGCGTCAAATTGTTTGGCATAGTGACTCCTCGTGGGAATACTTAAAAGCTGAATATAAGTGTAAACCCTAATTTCACAAGTTTCATTGTCCATCTGCAGCCGATGGATATCGGTGTGTTGTGTCACACAACTGCCACTTAAATGACGTGAACACGTCATTTCCGTCTCCCAGAATCGCTGCATAACAAGCACGATGGAGAAAAGCAAATGGGAAAACATCTGGAAACTGCGGTAGTTTTTGGTAAATCGTTGGCGACTTGCGCGACGCGCCCTGGGCATGCCTTCGAGCAGCAATGCCTTCGGATCTTGCGTTGTACGGCACACGCGTTGGCCAATAGCCCAGGTGGCTTGCGTTTCAAAGCCGGCACCCAGCCCTGGTTGGACGCACTATCTGAAACGCGCTCCCAAGTCACCTTGTCTATACAACACGGGAGCTGAGCATGGCCGAACAGATCCACATTGCGACCCCACACACTGCGCTGGGCGGCCAGCGCACCGCAGGCTCGCCAGCAGTTCCCCAACCGTTGGCGATCAAGGTGTTTTGGGCCCAACACCAAGACGAAGTGCGCGCCGCACAACGCTTGCGCTACGACATTTTTGCCGGTGAAATGGGTGCGCGCCTTAGCACCACGTTGCCGGG
>Ga0105048_10017294_pt1 | contig 11122 bp, 11 predicted proteins | sample MAT05_FD_78382 | JGI IMG/M metagenome (GOLD analysis project Ga0105048, IMG submission 78382) | Freshwater microbial communities from Lake Fryxell liftoff mats and glacier meltwater in Antarctica - MAT-05 | ecosystem: Environmental > Aquatic > Freshwater > Ice > Liftoff microbial mat | place...
AAAGCGGTCAACTGCGGTTTTCAGGGTTACTGCTCAGTGGCCGTCCAGATGCGCCGCAAGCTCCAGCGCCAGTAGCGCCGACGACTCGAAAAGGATGCCGCGCCAGCCGCGAACACGGGCCGCCTCGACGTTGGATGCAAGGTCATCGATAAACACGGTGTCGCGCGGCGACAGGCTGTAGCGCGACTCCAGCAGCTGGAAGATTTCTGGCTGCGGCTTCACCAAACCTACGTCACCGGAAAAAATCCCTCCATCAAAATGCTGCAGAAACGCGTGCCGCGCCTGCAACGCCCGGGCAAAGGGTTTCGGCATATTGGACAGGTAATACAAGCGCACATCTGCGCGCAGGGAGCGCCGTTGCTGCAAACGGTGCACGATGTCCACGGTACTGGTGATGGGTGTCAGGTGCTCCACAATTCCAGCAACCAGTCCGTGCACCTCAGCATGCGGCAGTTGCAGTCGCTGCACCGTTCGTTGCACCACCGCCTGCTGGTCCAGCGTGCCGCAGTCAAAGGCCTGCCAGTCGGCGTGGTGGAAGATGCTGCTGGCCAGTGCACGCGCCTGCCTGGCATCACCCGCGAGGTGCGGGAACTGGGACACCACCAATAGTTCCGGTCGCCAATCAAACAACACTGCGCCAAAATCGAAAACGACATTCGTTGTCATGGTTATGCGATTGTTTCAGGGATTGCGCGCAGGGCCTTGCGAAGCGCCGCGGCCAGCCTGGAAGGGGATGTCCAGGTGATTCGCACCAGCGCCGTCGCATGCCAGTTGGCACATTGCTGGATGGCGTTTGCCAGCGCCTCTACCAACAACGCGTCGGCCCGCACGCCAGGCTCCAGGTACAAGGCTTTTACTTCAAACACCGCCTGTTCGCGGTGTGCCTTGGCGTCCAGCCGTGCCAGCAGCCGGCCGCGGTGCAGCACCGGCAGCACGAAGTAACCAAAGACGCGTTTGGCCTGCGGCGTGTAACACTCGATCCGGTAGTCAAAATCGAACATCACCGAGGCGCGTTCACGGTCCCAGACCAAGGGGTCAAAAGGCGACAACACAGTGGTGTGGGTCGTCTCCAGCCGACCGCGCTGTGCCAGCCCCAGCGCGCGCCGGTGGCTGCGGTGCACGTAGCCGGGTGCCGACCAGCCTTCGACCCGCACCCGCTGCACCTGGCCACTGTCCACCAAACCGTCCAGATCGGCATCCTTGCAGCGTGGTTTGGTGCGAAAGTAGTCGTGCACCCAGCGCGCCTGTGTCACTCCCAGTGCGGCGACCGCGCGCTCCGTGAATGCCGCGTGCACGGTTTGCGCGGCGGGGAGTTCCATACCGGCGATCTGCGGGCAAACGCGTTGCGCAAGGTCGTATACGCGGTGGAAGTTTTCACGGCGCGCGACCATCAGCTCACCATTTGCAAAGAGCGCCTCCAACCAGACTTTCTCGTCCTTCCAGCCCCACCAGCCGCCACCGCGCTGACCGGCTGGGCGCTCGAAGTCGGATGACTTCACTGGGCCGTGGGTATCGATGTGGCGCAGCAGACCCTCAATTTGCGGGCGTTCGCGCGCGTGCCGGTCACGCGCGCTGGCGAGCCCCCAATGGCGGCGTGCGCCACGGTTGTAACTACGATGCAATGCCAAATCCTGCACCGGCGAGAAGCAGGCCTCGTGGGCCCACGTCTCGAACACCTGGCCACGTTCAAGCGCACGCTCCAGCCAATGCGTCGGGTAGGGACCCAAGCGCGAAAAGAGCACCAGGTAGGGGCTGCGTGCCACCACGTGAATGGTGTCGATCTGCAACAAGGCCATGCGCTGAATACACGCACGCAGCGACGCTGGTGTAGCGGCCTTCGCTGCCGGTTCCAGCAAGCCCTGCGCAGAGAGCTGCAAGTGGCGCGCCTGCTCGCGACTGATCTCGACCACACCCACCTTCAGGTGTTGCCACGCAAGCGGCGCAGCAATCCGGCCGTGGAGCCATCCAAACCGGTATCGTCACCGCTTTGCAGGCGCGGCTCGATGTCGCGTGCCAGCACCTTGCCCAGCTCCACACCCCACTGGTCAAAGCTGTTGATGCCCCACAAACTACCGCTCACGAATACCCGGTGCTCCTGCAAAGCGATCAGCGCGCCCAGGCTGGCGGGCGTGAGCGCGTCGAGCAGCAAAAAGCTGCTCGGGCGGTTGCCTGGAAAGTCGCGATGGCCGCCGGGGTCGCCGCGCCCCACCATCAAGGCCTGGGCCTGTGCCAACACGTTTGCGAGCAGGTTGCTGTGATGGCCTGGCAGGGCGTGGCGCGCTTCGCGCACCGCGACAAATTCGACCGGAACCACGTCGCTTCCCTGGTGCAGCATCTGGAAATACGCATGCTGGCCGTTGGTGCCCGGTTCACCCCACAGGACCGGTGCAGTCGCCATCGGCAACGGCTGGCCCTGCATGTCCACGCGTTTGCCGTTGCTCTCCATCTCCAGTTGCTGCAGGTAGGCCGGCCAGCGGCGCAGGGCGCTGTGGTAAGGCGCAATGCTGCGGCTGGTGAAGCCGCAGAAATTGCGATACCAGACATCCAGCAGGGCCAGGCGCACCGGCAGATTGCGCTCCAGCGGCGCGTTGCGAAAGTGGGCGTCCATTTCGTGTGCGCCGGCCAGAAACGCGCGGAATCCGGCGTCACCAATGGCGATTGCAATTGGCAGGCCGATGGCCGACCACAAGGAATAACGGCCGCCCACCCAATCCCAGAAACCGAAGGTCGTGCGGATGCCAAAGGCTTCCGCCGCTTCCACATTGGTTGTCAGCGCGCAAAAGTGGCGTGCTACATCGGTACCGCCACCGGCCAGAAACCAGGCCTTCGCGGAGCGCGCGTTGGTCATCGTCTCGGTGGTGGTGAAGGTCTTGGACGCCACCAGAAACAGCGTATTGCGCGGGTTCAGGCCGCGCAGCGTTGCAGCGAGTTCGTGGCCGTCCACGTTGGAGACGAAGTGCAGCCGCTTGCCGCTGTCGGCAAAGACGTCCAGCGCCAGCACGGCCATTTGTGGCCCGAGGTCGGAGCCTCCGATGCCGATGTTCACCACGTCGGTGATGGTGGCATCCGAGCGCACCGTCTCGGCAAACGCCAACATCGCGTCAAGGACGGAATGCACGGCCGCCAGATCCGGATCGTGCGCATCGGCATCGGCATCGGCTGCCGGGCTGCGCAGCAACCAGTGTTTTACCGCGCGTTGCTCGGTCTCGTTGATTGGCGCGCCGCTAAACATCGCGTCGCGGTGCTGTTCCACGCCGCACTCGCGCGCCAGCGCCAGCAGCTGGTTCTCGATGCTGCGGTCGATAAGGTTCTTCGAGAGATCGGCAAAGACGTAGGGCGCCTCCTGGCTGAAGGCTTGAAAGCGTCCCGGATGCTGCCCGAACGCGGCGCGCAGATCGAAAGTGGCGCCATGCGCCACCTGCAAGGTGCGCAATACGCTCCACGCCGTGCTGCGGTCACAGCGCAAGCGTGGCGCCAACGGGTCGCCCATGGCGCTCACCCGGCTTGCAGCAAGACGTCGAGCTTGCGCGCGTCGGCGCAGAAGGCGCGAATTCCCTCGGACAACTTGTCGCTGGCCATGGCGTCCTCGTTCAGCGCATGGCGGAAGCCTGCTTCGTCGAAGTTGACGGCGTCGAGCTCGAGCGCCTGCGCGGCTGCGGGCTCCAGCAAACGCGGCAGCGGCTGCTCCGACGCGGCCAGGGTGGCCAACAGGTCCGGGCTGATGGTGAGCAGGTCACAGCCCGCGAGCGCCTGGATCTGGCCCACATTGCGAAAGCTGGCGCCCATGATTTCGGTCTTGATGCCGAACTTCTTGTAGTGGTTGTAGATTTGCCGCACCGACTTCACGCCGGGATCGTTCGCGCCGGCGTTGGCCGCTTCGTCCCAAGCCGCTCCGGCGGATTTCTTGTACCAGTCGTAGATGCGTCCGACAAAGGGCGATATCAATTGCACCTTGGCCTGGCCGCAGGCAACCGCCTGGCAGAAAGAGAACAGCAGCGTCAGGTTGGTGTGGATGCCGCGTTGTTCGAGCCGCGCCGCCGCCTGAATGCCCTCCCAGGTCGCGGCGACCTTGATCAACACGCGGTCCACATGAATGCCCTCGCCCTGGTAGAGCGCGATGATGCGTTCGGCGCGGGTGATCGACGCGTTGGTATCAAAGCTCAAGCGGGCGTCGACTTCGGTAGATACGCGGCCAGGTATTACCGACAGGATCTCGCCGCCAAAACGCACCAGCAACCGGTCCATCACCGTGTCAAGCGGCTCGCCCCGATGCTTGCGCACGGTTTCCTGCAGCAGGCCCTGGTATTCGGCCTTCTGCACCGCCTTCAGGATCAGCGATGGATTGGTGGTGGCGTCCTGCGGCCGGAACTGGTCCAGTTGCCGGAAATCACCGGTGTCGGCGACGACGGTGGTGAACTGTTTGAGCGCGTCGAGCTGGTTCATGCTGCCCCCGAAAAAGATGCCGCACCAGAAGCTGCTAAAACAACAGCACCAGCCGACACGCTTGAATTATCAATGAAACAAAGTTACATTCATTGAAGGCGACCCTGTGACTTTTCAACCCGAGCCGAACCATGTCCTTTGACCTTGTCCTGTTTGGCGGAACCGGCGACCTTGCCTGGCGCAAACTGATGCCCGCATTGTTCCAGTCGTTTCGCCACGGCACCTTGCCCGCAGGTGCGCGCATCATCGGTATCGGGCGCGACAACCACAGCCCGGAACAATACCGCGCCTTGATCCAGTCCCGGTTTGACAAGGTCGAATTGGCCAAACGGCCCAGCGAAGACGAGTTCGCGCGCTTCGCCGCCCTGCTGGACTTCATCCGCATGGACCTGTCCAAACCGGACGATTACGCGCGCCTCGCAGCCAGCCTTCGTGAACGCAATGCCGACTGCGTCGTCATGTATGTGGCCACCGCACCGGGGCTCTTCACCACCGTCTGCGAGCAACTTGCAACGGTCGGCCTGAATACGGCCAATACCCGGGTTGTGCTCGAAAAACCGCTGGGACACGACCTGGCCTCGAATCGCGCCATCAATGCCACCGTTCGCCGCATCTTTGCCGAGAGGCAGGTGTTTCGCATCGACCACTACCTGGGCAAGCCCGCCGTGCAGAACCTGTTTGCGCTGCGTTTTGGCAACGCCTTGTTCGAGCCGCTGTGGCGGCGCGAACATATTGCCAACATACAGATCACGATCGCCGAAGAGCTCGGTGTCGAGAAACGCGGCGCCTTCTACGAGACCACCGGTGCCTTGCGCGACATGGTACAAAACCACGCCTTGCAACTGTTGTGCGCCATCGGCATGGAGCCGCCCATCAACTCCCATGCCGACGCGATCCGTGACGAAAAGCTCAAGGTGCTGCGCTCGCTCAAACCGTGGACGCCGGCCGCGCTGGCCAGTGACGCGATCCGCGGCCAGTATGCGGCGGGCAGCATCGGTGGCAACTCGATGGCGGCGTACCGCACCGAGGCTGGGGTCGACCCGCACAGCAACACCGAAACCTTTGTTGCCCTGCGCACCGAAATCTCCAACTGGCGCTGGGCTGGCGTGCCGTTCTACATCCGCACCGGCAAGCGCCTGGCCAGCCGCGACGCGCGCATCGTGGTCAACTTCCAGCCGACACCACACGCGATATTCAACTCCCAAATTGGCGCAGCCAACCGCTTGGTGATCAACCTGCAGCCACGCGACGGGCTGGAGCTGCACCTGCTGGCGCAGGGCCAGAACAACCGGCGCAGCAGCCAGACGCTGGCGCCGGTACAACTCGATCTGGACTTCGACAAACGTTTTGGCACGGAACGCGTTGGTGCCTACGAGCGCTTGCTGCTTGACGTGATCGACGGCCGCCTCAACCTGTTCGTGCGCAGCGACGAGCAGGAAGAAGCCTGGCGCTGGGTCGAACCGGTGCTGGACAACTGGACCAACGACAGCCAGGGTCCACGCATGTATGCCTCGGGCACCTGGGGGCCCAGTGCGTCGAGTGCAATGATCGCCCGCGACGGCTTCTGCTGGGCCGAAGAGTCATGACCACGAGCCCGATGGTGTTGCGCGCTTACCCTGACTGCGGACGATCCCCGTTTCCCTGTGCACCGCGCCGCCGACCGCGCAGCGGCAGCGCCGCGCCGACACCGACCGGCGCCTTGCGCAGGGCGGCCTGGCGCAAGCCTTGTTAGACCGCATCGAAGCCTCGCTGCCGTCGCTGGCTCCAGCCGAGCAGCGGGTGGCCCGGCTCGTGTTGCAGGACCCGCGCGCTTTTGCGTCGATGCCGGTCAGCGACCTCGCAGACCGGGCGCATGTGAGCAAACCCACCGTGGTGCGGTTTTGCCGCAGCGTCGGCTACGACGGACTGACCGACTTCAAACGCAAACTCGCGGGAAGCGTGAGCGAAGGCGTGCCCTTCATCCACCGCAGCGTCGACGCCGACGACAAGACCGGCGACATCATGGTCAAGGTGATCGACAACACGGTATCGGCGTTTCTGAAGTACCGCAACGACGCCAGTACGGCCGCGTTCGAGAAAGCGGCGCAGGCGATGGTGCAGACCTACCGGGCCGGGCGGCGCATAGAGTTCTTTGGCGTGGGCAATTCGGGCGTGGTGGCACAGGACGCGCAACACAAGTTTTTCCGCCTCGGCGTGAATGCGATTGCCTACAGCGACGGCCACATGCAGGTGATGAGTGCGTCCCTGCTCGGCCCCGGAGACTGCGTGGTGGTGATTTCGAATTCGGGCCGTACGCGCGACCTGATGGACGCCTGCGATATCGCCCGCAAGAACGGCGCGACCACCATCGTAATCACCGCCACCGGCTCCCCACTGGCCAGTGCCGGCCATATCCATCTCTCGGCCGACCATCCGGAGGGGTTCGACAACTACAGCCCGATGGTGTCACGCCTGCTGCACCTGTTGATCATCGATGTGCTTGCTACCTGCGTGGCGCTGGGAATTGGCGGCGCTACCCTGCAGCCCCGCCTGCGCGACATGAAGAACAACCTGCGCGCCAAGCGTTACGCCTGATTGCGTGTTGCGTTCAAAGGGCACGAATGGGCTATAGGCTGGTCGGACCCGGCCGACAGGGCACTCGGCTCCGCGAACGTTCCCCGGCCTTTGGCGTCCGCCTTTATTTCGCTGCGCCGGGCGCCCCGACGGCCCGATCTGGCTGCTTGTGAGCGATCAAGCGTACTGGACTAACTTTCATGAGTGGGAGTGACGCGCCCCGACCCATCAAATAATCCGGGAGTATCTGGTTTTGACTGCGAGGCTTTCTTCCGTCTCGATTGTGGGTTATTTCACGTTAACGCTGCCAAGGAGGCCGGGTCGGCAGGGTAGCGCAGTAAAGGCCGCTGAGCCATGGTCCGCGAGGGCCATGGCGGAGGACATGAGCGTAGCTGCCCGCCCGGCCTCCCTGGCATGCCTATGCCGTCACCCCAGTCCCGGTTTTCGATTGCAATCTGACATGAATGACGCAACGCGATCAGGCCGCCGTCAGCGGCATCGCATGTTCCACCAGGCTCGCATGCAGGGCTGAGCCCAACGGCAGGATGTCGTCGTTGAAATCGTAACGGCTGTTGTGCAGGAAACAGCTGCCCACGCCGTTCTCCTCACCCTGCCCGATACGCATGTAGGCACCGGGCTTGACCTGCAGCATGAACGAAAAGTCCTCGGCGCCCATGCTGGGCTCCAGGTCGCGCACCACATGCTCGCGCCCGAGCAGACTGGTGGCCACATCGGCGGCGAAATGCGCCTCGGCCGTCGAATTGATGGTCGCCGGGTAACTGCGCTCGTACAAGACCGCGGCACTGGCACCAAAACCGATCGCCACCGCGCCGCACAACTCGGTCAGGCGGCGCTCCACCATGTCTTGCACCACCGGACTGAAGCTGCGCACGGTCCCCACCAGCGTGGCGGTATCCGGGATCACACTCATTGCCGCCGGTTCGCCGGCGCGCAGGGAGCACAGGCTGATGACGGCACTGTCCACCGGGCGCACATTGCGCGAGACGATGCTTTGCACCGCCGTGATGATGTGCGCCGCCACCAGCACCGGGTCGATGGTGTTGTAGGCATGGGCGCCGTGCCCGCCCCGGCCGGTGACGGTGATCGTGATGCGGTCGGCTGCGGCCATCATCGGCCCCGGATTGATACCCACCGTGCCGGGGCGCATCGCCGGCCAGTTGTGCATGCCGTACACCGCGTTCACCGGAAACCGGTCGAACAGGCCGTCCTGGATCATGGCGCGGGCACCGGCATAGCCTTCTTCGCCGGGCTGGAAAATCAGCACGGCGGTGCCATCGAAGTTGCGTGTCTCGGCCAGATACCGCGCCGCACCGACCAGCATCGCGGTGTGGCCGTCGTGGCCACAACCATGCATCAGGCCGCTGGTGCCGGATTTCCAGGCAAAGTCGTTGTGCTCAGTCATCGGCAACGCATCCATGTCGGCTCGCAGACCGGTCATCCTGCCGCTGCCCGACTGTTTGCCACGCACCACCGCGACGACACCGGTCTTGCCAATGCCCGTGTGGACCTCGTCGACCCCACACAAACGCAGCGCTGCTTCCACCCGGCCCGCGGTGTAGCGTTCCTCGAAACCCAGTTCTGGATGCGCATGCAGGTCGCGTCGCAGCGCCGTCAGCTCCGGGTGGAATTGCGCAATATGGGCGAACGCGCGGCCCCGTACGCGAAGGCGATGCGGCTTGTCTGGCGTCATGTTTCACTCCATGGAAAGCTGTCGGGAAAGTATTTTGACGGGTGGCAGCATTCGTACGGCGCTCACCGATTCGATCAGGGCCGCTTTGACCGTGTCTGCCAGCCCGCTCAAGTCTCCGTCAGCGAAATACACCAGCGCCTTCAAACTTTCGCTGGGCTGGAAGTTCGGACCGTACATTTCCCGGGCGCTGGCGAGTCCCTTCGCAAGGCTCACTCCTGCCTTCGCCATTGCTGCAATATCCAAATAGTCTTTTGCCTCGGCGCGCTGCAAAACAACCTTGACCTTTGTAGCCATCAGGTCGTCGGGCGACGCAACCTGGAGTACCTGATCGTCAGTGAACTCCGGCACCCCAACGCGCCCAAAACCGATCATTCCAAAAAACGACACTTTGACGGGCGAATTACCACCTTCTCCTGCCGGCACGAGAGCGGTCAACGCGTCCTTTTCGTCCTGCAAAACCGTCGCACTGCAAAGGAGCGGAAATGCTGCGTTCATCGCCTTGCGATCCAAAGGCTTTTCCAGAAAAAAGTCGAAATCAATCGACGCCCTGTGCCCCAGGCGCAGCGCGATCGCGGTACCACCGTACAAGACAAATCCCAATGCACTGATGGGTCTTAAATGCGACCAAAGCTGGCGCTGCCCAGGTGCGAGTATCTCCATTCGCGGAAGAAAACTCACACAAATCCCCGCACCGGGAGCGGCGGAACCTGATTCACCACCGCCAATTGCAAGCGGTAATGCCAGTAGGCCCAGGAACGGGCATTGAAATAGCCGGGTTCGGCATGTTCCAGCACTTTGCGCAGGACGTCATCACCGACTAGCGTCGCCAGCTCCTGAACGTCCCGGTAGTCGCCGATGTTCATGACCTGCGCTAGCACGCGCTGCGGCGTCGCAAGCGCCTCATCGGCTGTCTTCCACCAGATGTATTTACCTGCCAACTTTTTCAGCGCAGCCAGTTCGATAGGGCTGCGCACCGATTCAATTGGCCCAGCATCAACCTGCATACGACTCCTCTTCGACGGACCCAACGGGCACGACGCCACGCCATTCTTGTTGCAAATTTTCGCTGTGCATGCACATGGATGCAATCACGGGGCGCGCTTGAGACCCATGTGCCGGATTGGCCCGTACCAGGCCGTCGCCAAGGAGCGCGTATTGTCAGTGTCGGTCATGATGCCAATCGATACAAGCGCGCCGGGCGGCTCACCGAAGGCCTTCTCGAAATCGGCCCGGATGTCGCGTTCGTACTCCAGCCACTGGTTGAGTCTTGCCCCTCCGGACTCCAGCACCAGTTTGCGGATGCGACTGGTGCGGTTGCCGTTCAATACCGTTCCCGGCTCGGTGTCGTTGCACCAGACGTACATCAGGGTCGCGTACGGCAAAGGCTCACCGGTCAGCGCATGCGCCAAATCGGACAACATTGCGTCACGCGCGGAAAATTTGCTGCGGTCGCCCTCGAACGCCAGCACCACGCGCACCGGAGAATCTTCGACGTCGCGGTCCTTCATGTCGGCGCTTGCAATCAGGGCCGGTACCTTCCAGGAAAAGCGCAAACTGCCCAGGTCGCCCGGCTCCACCCGCAGCAACTGGCGCAACAGGCTGATGGAAGAACTGGATTGCACACGCACTGCGTCGCGCCCGTCGACCCGGGCGTAGCGGTACTGGCTGGCGCGCTTGCCAGGGAACTGCTGGTGCGTCCATTGCGGTGCCTGGCCACCAGCCGTTACTGTGTTCGCCCACGGCGTCGCCGACACATCCGGCGCGTCGACGCCGGCTGGGCGCGATGCGCAACCTGTCAGCACTGACAGCATGATCAACATGCCTAAAAGAAAGCCGCCCCGCGGCGGCTTTGCGTTCGCTGTGCTTGCCTTCAACGCCATAGTCTCGCGTAGGCGGCAAACAACCCAATGGTTGTAAAAATCGAAGCTAAAACCCAGGTGATACAAGCGGTCACAGTGGTTTTTGAATCGCGGCAAACGTCGCCATCCCGCCAAACACAGCCGCAATCGTCCACCGCTGCATATCGACAATGCTCTTTTGTACTTCCGTGACGGCACGGGTCAGCCGGGTTTCCGCCTCAGCGACCCGCTTGCGCACCAACTCCACAACTCCACGCGTTGCAAGCTGCTGGGCATGCACCGCATACCGCTTGTCAATCTCTTTGTTGATCGATTCGACAGCGGCCTTCGCGTCTGACTCGGACACGCCGACTTTGACGAACGCGCTGTAAATTTCAAGTTCCATGTTTTGAGTTTACTCCCGCCGTTGGTGGTCTCGTCAACATTGAAGCTCCAAACGACGCTCAATCCGCGCCAAGCGCTGTCCGAAAACATTTGCCTGAAGCTGTTGTTGCGCTTGCACCGATGCCAGGTGGCCGATGTGTTTCGCATCGCAGCAACCAAAAGATGCCCGCTA
>Ga0105048_10017295_pt1 | contig 11122 bp, 8 predicted proteins | sample MAT05_FD_78382 | JGI IMG/M metagenome (GOLD analysis project Ga0105048, IMG submission 78382) | Freshwater microbial communities from Lake Fryxell liftoff mats and glacier meltwater in Antarctica - MAT-05 | ecosystem: Environmental > Aquatic > Freshwater > Ice > Liftoff microbial mat | place...
AGACACGTGAATAACCAGTGAGAGCCGCTATGAAAGAGTAAACCCACCCTTTGTTCTTTCGCTTGTCCAGAAAGGCCAGCAGACTAAACAACGCGAAGGCCGAGATGGTATGGCCCGATGGGAAACTGTTGTAGCTATGAATGTCCAGCCCTTCGATAAGATGATACTCGCTGAGTGAATGCTCAAAAAAACGCAGCGGACGCGGAGACCCGTCAAATACGACTGTCTTCAAAAACACCGACACCAGCGTTGACAGCGCGAAACTGGCGAAGGCCAGAATACCCATCCGGCGGTTATAGATCAGAAGGATTATGCAGCCGATGACGAAAATAGCCCCGTCGCCGAGGTAGGTGGCATAGGTAAAGAAAACATCGGCTGTGGGTGTGTTGCGGATGTTTACCCAGCGCATTAGCTGCGTTTGCGTCGTAAGTAGCTGTAGCGTACCCACTATAATCAACGCCAGCAGATAGGGCAGAAAAAACCAGCGATTTTCGCGCAGTAAGCGTCGTAATTCAGACATCGTCAATTAACAAGCGTCGGCCTGTTTCGTAACTCAATTTGCTTTTTCAACAGTGATACCTACGCTTTCTACGTGTAAAAGTGGATCCTGACGCATGTACTGGCGTAGTTGCATGGTGTATTTACCCGGTTTGGGAAACCGATAATTGCGCTTCATCAGGATTTTATGGTCGTATAAATCGCCGATGCCGTTGCCGTTGGGTTTGCCGGTTTTGGCATCCATCAGGATCAGCTCGTCCAGGCGCGATTCAAGCTCTTTGCCGGTAGCGTCGCGTAGATAGCGGGTCACATATAGGTTGTAGTAGCCATAGGGCAGGCCGTTGCGCAGGTTATAGTAAATATTGTATGGCACCGATGCGTCTTCGATCTCGAAGGTGAACGATGGCGCGTTTTTTACGTACCACTTGCCGCCATCAATGTCTTCATACGCTTTGTAAACCGCGTTAGTATCGCAGCTGGCCAGCATGAACGCCAGACAGACCAAACCTATCAGTTGCTTCATAATTCGTTTTAACAGGAACGACAAAGCTAACACCCACCGTATAGCTTGTCAACTTCTGGCGGTACTGGCGCAAAAACGAGCGAAATAGTTTGCAAACGATAAAAATAGTTTTACGTTTGTGTTATGGAAAAACTAACCGCCAAAGAAGAAGAGATCATGCAGGTGCTGTGGCGCATGGAGCCGTGCTACGTAAAAGACATGGTACCGGAGTTCAGCAACCCGCCCCTCCACTACAATACGGTCTCGACCATTGTCCGCAACCTCGAAGAAAAAGGCTACGTGAACCACCGCGCCTACGGTAACACCCACCAGTATTTTGCCGTCGTGAGCAAAGAGCAGTACCAGAATCGCTTCGTGCTGACTAAAGTCGTGGGTGACTATTTCGACAATTCGTACAAGAACTTAGTGAGCTATTTCGCTGAGAACGAGAAAATATCTGCCGACGAACTCCGCGAAATTCTGGCCATGATCGAGAAAAAGTAGCATCATTTACGAATTACGCAAATCAATTTCTCATGGAAACCCTGCGTTACGTAGTGCTGGCCAATGGGCTGTTGCTGGTGGTGAGCGTGGCATATTACGCCCTGCTCCGGCGCGAAACGTTCTTTGGAGCCAACCGGCTGGCTTTGTGGCTGGGCGTAGTAGCCGCGCTGGGCCTGCCCCTGCTTACGCTGCCCGACTGGCGACCGCAGCCCGTCAAAAACGTGATGTACCGAACGGCGCAGGTAATCGTTCCGCGTGTTCTGCCAACCCCGCCCCCGGCAGATGTGACAATCACCATACCTAACGGCAGGACGTACCCGGCTTTCGGCGGGCAACTACCCGCGCCGGTTGGCTGGTCGTGGCAACGAATGCTGGTGGCTCTTTACGAAGTTGTTACGGTGGCGTTGCTGGTTCGGCTCATAGTGCAGTTGCTATCACTCCGGCGGCTCATCAACCAGTCGGAACACGAACCGTACACCGATTTTGTGCTGGTGCGTAACGAGACCGCTGCTTCGCCGTTTTCGTTTTTCCGGTGGGTGGTGGTAAACCCCGATAACCACGCACCCGACGAACTGGAGCAGATTCTGCGGCACGAGCGTGTACACGTGCGGGCGCGGCACAGTATGGATATGCTGGCGGCTGAGGTATTGAGCATTTTTCTCTGGTTCAACCCCGCCGTGTATCTGTTTCGGCACCTGCTGTACCAAACCCTCGAATTTGCCGCTGACCGCGCCGTGCTGAACGAAGGCATCGACGCGCGGGCGTACCAGTATAATCTGGTAAAAGTCAGCCTGGCGGGTGGCCGTGCTGTTCTTTGCAATAGCTTCGGCAGTTCAGGACTAAAGCAACGCATTGGCATGATGAATCGGCGTGGCTCCGGCCCTTCGGTTTGGGCGCGGTACGTGTTGTGGGCAGGTATGCTGGGGTTGATGGGGCTGGCATGTCGGCATAAGCAACCACAGGATGACGAACTTCTTGCCTTTGACAGAAGCCGGGTTACGTTCCGCCCCGTCAATGCCACGCGGGTACTGGCCAACGAAATAGAACAGGAAATAGCTTGGTTTCGACAGTCATCTATGGCCAATCCGCCTAAGCAGAGCCGAATCATTTCCGGACGGAAAGTGAGCATTTTCTTTATAAATAACTATCCCCGCATTCTGTGCCTACGGCAAGGTAAACTGGCCCTGAAAAACATTGATATGTCGAGTGTAAAGCTGTTTGTCAACGGGCAGGAAACAGATGCTTCTCTCCTCGCTACTCTTCTGTTCGATTCTGTAAGCGACTTGTTCATCTATGAGAAACAACCCGACGTGCCCGGTGCTAATGCTACACACGAAACGTACCGAATTTTGATTGGCACAACGCACCAGTCTCCTCCAGCCGACTCGCTCCACCACGATTGGGAGCAGTATATGACTGCCAACGCCGTATCTGATGAACCCGGCGGCTCATCGCACACTTTTTCTATGAACAAGTTGCTGGAAGCCACGTTTTTTCATGACAAAAAGGCGTTTGTCGGACGTACAAAAAACGAGCATCTGGTTTTGCTTGACGATTATGAAGAAAATATCGACTTGTACATCAATGGATTAGCTGCCACACCGAAAGACATCAAATCGGTACATATCCGGGAAGTTGACAGGCTTTATACCCGCGAGCGGCCCTACAAAGAATGGACCCGCGAAACCGAGCCACTGAAGCGGTTTGTGCTGTACATCGAAACAGCCCCCAAACGCGCCAAACGAGACAGCACCTACTACGTGTTCAGCCCGTTTTATTCCGGCGATTTTTAGAGTGGCATCGGCGGGTTCTACTGAATAAAAAAAGGGAGACCGAACCACATTGGTTCGGTCTCCCTTTTGGTTAGAAGAGCCTGTTTGTGATCTTCCAATCAGTTATAGCCCGGATTCTGCACCAGACTCTTGTTGGTGTCGATCTCGCGCTGTGGCACGGGTAGTACCAGATTGTTGGCATTGAAGGCCGTGCTGCCCACAGTACCCGCCGTGCGTTTGATGTCGGCAACCTGCTGTCCTTCAAATGCCAGTTCGAGCCGACGCTCCAGCAAAATAGCGGCCAGTGTAACGGCAGTGAGCTGAGTGGCTCTTGACCGGGCGCGGATGCGGTTGACATCGGCCAGTGGGGTGGCTCCTACGCTGGTGCTGAGCCTCAGGTTGGCTTCGGCGCGGGCCAGATACATCTCGGCCAGCCGCACCACCGGCACGTCGCCGTAGAGGTCGTTGAATTTGCTGGTGAACACGTTGTTGTTGACCCGCGTAATAAAGCTGCCCCGCACGTCGGTCGTGCCGTACAGGTCCAGAAACTTGGTCTGTATCCGAATGTCGCCCCGGCCCGAATTGCGGTTCGACGCGTAGAACGTATTCAGGTTGTTGACGCCATCCTGATCCGTTACCACGATCTTGAAAATTTGCTCGGGCGAGGTATCGTTGAAGACATCGGCAAAAGTAGGGGCCAGCGAGAACGTACCATCCATAATAACGCGGTTGGCGGCATCGCGGGCACCGGCAAAATTCTGCTGCTGCAGATACACCCGCGCCAGCATGGCCTGCGCAGCTCCTTTGGTGGCGGCTCCGGCATTGCCAATCAGGGCGGTTTTGAAAACGCCGGTGGGGTTCTTAGCCAGCAACTGCTCAGCTTTGGTAAGGTCGTCCAGTACCTGCGCATAGACTTCAGCCACGCTGTTACGGGTGCGGTTATCGGCTTCGGTAACACTACCGGTGGGAGTCAGCACCAGCGGCACGGCCAGATTCTGGGCGGGCGTACCGTCGTTAAAACTCTTGCCAAAAGACTTAACCAGTTCAAAGTAGAGCACCCCCCGGATAAACCGTGCCTGCCCCTCAATGCTGGGCCGATTGGTCTCGCTGACCTTGTCTAAGTTGGCCAGTACGGTATTGGCCCGGTTAATGGCCCGGTAACTATCGAGCCACAAATCGCGCACGTCAACGTTGGTCGTCGTGATGGTTTTACGCCATAGTTCGTCCAGTGTTGTAAACGTACCACCAAAGACCACATCCCGGTTGTCGCCGAGGAGATCGCCAGTGTACTGAATGGCTCCACCATAGACGTTTCCGTCGCCGATGCCGTCGTAGGCACCCGTCAGGGTAATCTGCACGTCCTGCTCACTGGCCAGGGCCTGTGTGGCGTCAATGTCCTGCGTAGGCTGTACGTTCAGCCGGTCGGCACAGGCCGTCAGGCATAGTACGCCAACCCCAATCAGCAGGCTGTTTTTAATATGTGTGTTCATAATCTGATTCTGTTTGTCGGTTGATTAAAAACCAATGTTGATACCGCCGGTGATGGTACGCGCCTGTGGAGCGGTATAAAAGTCATAACCCTGCGCAATATTCGACACCACGTCGTCGGCGTTTACTTCGGGGTCCCAGCCCGCGTAGTTGGTAAAGGTGAGCAGGTTCAGGCCCGTCACAAACACGCGCACGTTGCTGAGTTTGGCCCGGCTTACCAGCGTTTTGGGCAGGTTATAGGCCAGTGTGGCGTTGCGGAGCCGCACGTAGGAACCGTCTAAGATAAACCGGCTCGATGGCTGCGCACCGTTGTTGAAGAACAGCCGCGCTTCGGGCACCTGCGTGTCGGTATTCTGGGGTGTCCATGCCGCCAGCTGGTTCACGGTCTGGTTGTCTTCAAACCGCCCGTTGGCCGACGAGAACCGACCTACGCCGAAGAAGTTGATATCATTGCCAAATACACCCGTAAAGAAAACGCTCAAACTAAAGCCTTTGTAGCTGAAGGTGTTGGTAACGCCCCCCGTCCACTTCGGCAGCGGACTACCCGCTACCACACGCTGCGCCTGATTGTAGCGGTTGGTCGTGGTCCGGTCCAGCGACCCATCGGCGTTGGTTGTATTGAGGTACCAGATAGCGTCGCCGTTAGCCGGATCAACTCCGGCGTATTCGGGCGTAAAGAACACACCCAATGGCTGGCCCTCAACGGCGCGGCTCATGGCGTTCAGCCCGCCCTCAATGATCTGCCCCTGAAGATTGGTGATCTTATTGCGGTTGGTGGCGGCATTCAGGCTGGTAGTCCAGCGGAAGGCACCAGTTGTATTTTCGGTGTTAAGCACAAACTCAAAGCCTCTGTTCTCTAAGCTACCTACGTTTTTAAACTGCGTTGAGAAGCCGGTGGTACCTGGTACGTTCACGTTCAGCAGCAGTCCCGACGTTTGTTTGTTATAATAATCGATTTCACCGTTTATACGGTTGTTCAGGAAGCCAAAGTCAATACCAATATCGGCCTGGTCGGTAGTTTCCCATTTCAGGTTGGGGTTAGCCAACTGCGAGGGTCGCTGACCGGGCAGTTGGGCATAAGCCGCATCGCCGGTGAACAGACCCAACTGCGGGAAGTTGGGTATTTCAGCGTTACCCGTGCGTCCATAGCTGGCGCGGAGCTTGAGGAAACTTACAGCGTTGCTGTTCTTCAGGAAATTCTCTTCCGACAATACCCAGCCCGCCGATACCGCCGGGAAGAAACCGTAGCGGCTGTCCTGACCAAAGCGCGACGACCCGTCGATACGTCCGCTCAGACCCACCAGGTAGCGATCAGCAAACTTGTAGTTGGCCCGCATGAAGTATGACAGGAAGCTGTAATCGGTCTGGGTAGTTCTGGCCTCGGTTTTGCGGGCCGCGCTGATAAGTTGCCGGTACGCATCGGACGGGAAATCCTGCCCAATGGCAAGCACCGCTTTCTGCTGCGACTGCTGGTACGACATACCCACTACGCCGTCCAGTGTACTGCGGCCAAACGTAGTATTGTAGTTGAAGAAGTTATTGGTTGTGTAGTTCTCTACCCGCACAGACCGGCTCTGGCCCTCTCCGCCCGGAATACCCGTATTGCGCTGCGCTTTGCTGTTCCAGTACCGCTCTTCCTGCTGATTCAGCACGTCGAGACCAAACTCGGTGCGGAAGTTCAGCCCCTTTACGATGTTCACCTGACCGAATACGTTGCTGATGTTGCGGTAAACGGTGGTGTTGAAAATCGTGTTGCCAAGGTTTACAATCGGGTTGTAATAGTACGGCACGCTGATGTCGCCGGGGGGCGTTCCTACCGGCAGGCTGGTAGTTGGGTCAATTGACGGCGTCATGGGCGGCAGAGCCACCATTTGCACCGGATTGTCGAACTGGCGGTCGCCGGAGAGCCGCTGGTTGAGTGTGCGGGTCAGGCCCGTGTTGAAGCCCACCAGCACCCGGTCCGAAATTTTGTGGCTCAGGTTAATCCGGCCCGAATAGCGTGTCAGGGCGTTACCGATCAGGATACCCTTCTGGTCCAGAATCTGACCCGACATGTAGAACGTGGTTTTGTCGGTACCGCCGTTTACGTTCACGTCGTACTGCTGATAGGGTGCCTGCTGGTAGGCCAGATCACCCCAGTTGGTGTTGGCCTGATTGGCCGTGCCAAATGTTCCCAGCCCCTGCGTCTCAAAGAAACTTTCCATGTACGAGGTGTACGAATCCGGGTCGGCAATGGGAATTTCGTCGATACGGTCGGAGTTGGCGGCTGCCTGCCGGTAAAAATTTACGTACTGGTCGGTGTTCAGAAACTGGAGCTTGCGGGTGGGTTCGCTGGCTCCGTACTGCGCACTGATGTTCACATTGGTCTTACCGGCCTTGCCCTTTTTGGTGGTAATCAGTACCACGCCATTGGCCGCCCGCGAGCCGTAAATAGCCCCCGCCGAAGCATCTTTCAAAATTTCGATACTCTCGATATCCGACGGATTGATGTCAGACAGCGGGTTGGTTGTGGCGTCGTTAATCGAGAGGTTGTCGGTCGTAACGGGCGTACCGTCAATCACGTACAGCGGCTGGTTGGACGCCGACACCGACGACTGGCCCCTCACCCGCACCTGAATACCCTGACCGAGTTTGCCACTGCCCGAATTGACCTGCACCCCGGCGGCTTTACCCTGAATGGCCTGATCGAAGGTAGCCACGGGAATATCCTGAATGTCGGACTGCTTGATCTTGGCGATGTTGCCCGTCAGGTCGCGTTTGATCTGCTGACCGTAACCCGTTACGACCACCTCGTTCAGACTGCGGATGTCGGTCTGCAGGGTCAGGTTGATAGTTGAACGGTTGCCCACCGGCTGTTCGGTTGTGGCAAAGCCAATAAAGCTGAACACCAGCGTAGTGTTATTGTCCACACTAAGGGCGTAGTTGCCACTGGCATCGGTGAGGGTACCGGCAGGGCCGCCTTTGACACTGACCGACACGCCCGGCAGTCCGGCATTGTCGTCGGCAGAGGTAACCCGGCCCGTAACCTGGCGGGTCTGCGCGTAGCTCACCTGCATCAGCAGCGCGAGCAGCGGGAGGAGAATTCGTAAGCGTTTTATCATAACATATAATTTATTTAGTGAACTGAATCGCAAAAGTACAGCTTGCCGGGCGATTAAAAAACCGCCAAAACAAGCCCGCTTTGGTATGTCACCAGAATTAAAACAGGCGAAACCAACATAGTGCCAAATTTTATCTGTATTAGTCAATATGTACCGAGCCAACTTATTATGGGTATTCGTGTTACCGTTCAGGTCGTAAAGACTACCATTTAATTTGATGTTACTATGAATAAATAGTACGTTAGCAGGGCATATTAATCAGGACGGCTATGAACAGGCGTAGCGTATGGATAGGGGTGAGTGTATTGATCGGCTGGTTGGGCGGTTGTACCCCGAAGGAGCCGGAGCCACTGCTGCGCAACGGCGTGGCCATCAATGACAAGCTGTGGGGGGCCTACGAAGTGCTGAATATGGATGGGCAACCGCAGAACACATTCAAAGCGGGCGAAAACTTTCAGCTTTCGTTCGTTCTCCGAAACGTGAGTGACGATACGCTGAATACCTCGCTTATCGGACCTCTACAACAGCAACGGCTTTCATGGATTTTTCTGCTTCAGAATCGTCAGTTTTTTGAGGTATTAAGAGTGAATACCAGTGGTGCCTACCTCAGCATGGGCAAGCCCATTGATAATATTCCTCCAGATGCTGTAATAGCTATAACTCCGGGCGGCATTATCCTGCCACCTAAAACCACGCTGACTTATCGTGTTCCCTGGCAGACTCAATTAGGTCAGTAATACGAAATTCCAATATATGGGCCTTTACAAAATTTGGTGCCACGTAGGTACTTTGTTCGTACCGTAAATAACAGGAAGGTAGAAATATTATCTGCTGGTCAGTATTATGCTGGCTTTACACTCAATATATTTAATGAAAATGTTCTCTTCTCCTTAAAATTCACGGTACAATGACGTGAGCCGCTTCAGTTGAAGACCCGTGCAAACCATCCGTATCGCCCTCGACTAAACTCACTTGCTATGCGTCTGTCAATCTATCTATGTATCAGTGTACTGGCTCTGCCGGCGGGAGCCTGCGGGCGGGATGGGGATATTGACCCGCCCCTCAACGGCGAAAGCGTGGTGCAGATCACGCCTGCGCTGAGCGGTACGCTGGCCGTAGAAGATGCAAACGGACAACCTCGTGCCACCTTGCGCTCAGATGAGGAGTTGTTTCTCACGTTCACGCTCAACAACGCCGGAGATAGTGCTATTCTGGCAGGCCCGCCCCCACCGCCAAATACTATTGGGCAGGACTTCGATATTGCGTGGAATCAGGAATTCATGTTGCTTGTTCGTCTTACTTCTTCCAGCAGGGACGTAGGCGAAGTGGTTGGCAAGCCCTTTGCTCAGTCCTGGTACTTTGACTATGCTAGCCGCCCAATGCTGATTCCGCCCCGGACAGTGGCCGTTTGGCGGGTACCCTGGCGGGGAGCCGAGGGAACTATCTATCGGCTGCCACAATTCACCCCTACCACTACGCTCAACGAGCCACGCCCCTACGCCCGCTTTCGGCCTGACCCCGGCCCGCTGCTGCCAGGCGTGTACCGCACGGGCTTCTGGCTGGAAGTGGGCGACCGACGGGCGCGTTTCTACGTTACGTTCCGGGTGCAGTAGTCGCCCGAGCGGGAGCCACGTAACGGGCTGGTACAGGGTAACAGAGTACACCATTATGAAGCACATCACATTAATTACCGTATCCTTTCTTCTTAGCTGTCTGACAGCGGCCTGTGGTTCATTGGGGCCAGATTTGCCCGATCAGGCTCCACCCAAACCGCCCGCGTTTACGTCCTGGGTCGTGGGCGACACTGCCAACGTGGTTACGCAACCGCTGGGGGGCGTGGTGCTGGCGGGGGGCGGTACGGATGTGGACGAGGCCATGCGCTGGCTGCTGCAACGTGCCAACGGGGGCGATGTGCTCATCATCCGGGCGTCGGGCAGCAATGGCTATAATGACTATCTGTTTCGGGAACTGGGCGTTCAGGTCAATTCAGTTGAGACGCTGCTGCTCAACAACCGCACCCTGTCTGACAATGCCGACGTGCTGCGGAAGGTACGCGGGGCCGAAGCCATCTTTTTTGCTGGGGGCGATCAGGCCAACTACGTCAACTTTTATCGCGATACGCCCCTGGCTGCTGCGCTGAACGAGCGCGTTAAAGCGGGGGCGGTACTGGGCGGCACGAGTGCGGGCTGTGCTATTCTGGGCCAGGTCTATTTTTCGGCCCTCAGCGGCTCGGTCACGGCAGACGAAGCCTTAGCCAACCCATACAACCCGGCCATTACACTCGGGATGGACAATTTTCTGCAACAGCCGCTGTTAGCCAATACCGTTACCGATCAGCACTACACTAACCGCAACCGCGAGGGGCGGCACCTGGCGTTTCTGGCCCGGCTGGCAACCGAACGGGGCAAACAGCCGCGCGGTATCGGTGTGGACGAGCGAACTGCCGTATGTGTTTCTCCCAATGGTCAGGCAACTGTTTTTGGGTCAGGTAGTGCGTATTTTTTGCTGGCGTCGGCCACGAAACCGGAGGTATGCCAGCCCGGAAAACCGCTGACCTGGATTGCCGACAAACAGGCCGTATCCGTCACGGCCATTCCCGGCTCAGTAGCGGGTACGGGCGGTTTCGCTCTGACTACTTTTCAACCGGCAACCGGCGTTACCACAAGTTTTTGGTATGCTGATGCGGGGCGGTTGATTAAACGCTAAACTACCGGCTATTGTCCAACGTTTTAGTGAAGAACGCTCTCCCTAAAACAACGACTATGAACCGGCTTTTACTTTCCATATGCCTGCTGCTGGCGTCCCTGCCGCAGTTATCGGCGCAGTACATCACGGTAGCCCCCCGCGTTGACGACGTAAACGACCGCGACGTGACTATTCAGCGGGTACAATTGACCGACGAGTACACGATCATTTACATGAGATTTCAGGACAGTCGAAGAGGGGGTAACATAAGTTTTCAACCTGACTCCCGGTTATACGTAAATCAGGGTGAGCGGTCATACAAGTTTATTAGAGCCGAAAATATTCCAACAGATAAGAGCATTCTCGTTGGACCAGATAAACAGGTCAATTTCGTTGCCTACTTCGAGCGTATCGATCCCGGCTATACGATATTTGACCTATTCGAGTGTAAAGATTATCAAAGACTTACGCCGGATGGGGTAAATAGCTTTACCTGCTTCAACTTCTGGGGTGTTCACATTACCAACCCGAAAAAGAAAGACGCCTACGCCCACCGGACTCCCCGCCCAACC
>Ga0105048_10017296_pt1 | contig 11122 bp, 8 predicted proteins | sample MAT05_FD_78382 | JGI IMG/M metagenome (GOLD analysis project Ga0105048, IMG submission 78382) | Freshwater microbial communities from Lake Fryxell liftoff mats and glacier meltwater in Antarctica - MAT-05 | ecosystem: Environmental > Aquatic > Freshwater > Ice > Liftoff microbial mat | place...
AACATTTCTGGCGAAATCTACCTGACCAAGAGCGCCAAAAATTTTTAACCCAACTCCAGCAAGAGTATCGTCATATAGTGCTTCAGTACTTTACCGAAGACGAAAAACTGAACCAAGACATAGATAATTTAGTGAATCGAGCATTTTTTGCCGATATTTCGGTTCCCCAGATCGTAGAAATCCATATGGAGTTGATGGATGAATTTTCTAACCAACTTAAATTAGAAGGGCGGAGTGAAGAAGTTTTGCTAGATTATCGCTTGACCCTCATTGATGTCATTGCTCACCTCTGTGAAATGTATCGTCGATCGATCCCCAGAGAAATGTAGTAGTTAACCACTGAGAAATAACTGACAACCCTAAATTATCCCTAAATTATCTATGACTACTCCCAAAAAAATATACATTCTCAAACTCTATGTTGCTGGCAATACCCCCAACTCCGTCAAAGCCCTGACTACCCTCAAGCATATCTTAGAACACGAATTTCGAGGAGTTTATGCCCTGAAAGTCATTGATGTGGTTGCCAATCCCCAACTAGCAGAGGAGGACAAAATCATGGCAACGCCTACCCTAGCGAAAATTCTGCCCCCACCAGTGCGAAAAATTATCGGGGATCTGTCCGATCGAGAAAGAGTATTAATCGGCTTAGAGCTTTTGTACGAGGATCTAAAAAACCAAGAGCGCAATCTAGGATAAAATTTAAACAATAATTTAATACAAGTTAAATAATAATTAAATAAAAAATAAACATTTGTTTATAATACCTGTGACTTATCGAGACTGCCTTATAAAATTTTGGAGAATTTACCATGAGCGATCGTGATCAACTTGAATCTCTCAATCATGGTACCAGTAGCCTCACAGTCAAAAAAACAAGAACGCTAATTGAAGGGTTTGATGATATTACCCATGGCGGACTGCCCATCGGCAGAGCCACGATCGTGAGCGGCACTTCTGGCACCGGAAAAACTCTCCTCGCCGCCCAATTTCTCTACAACGGCATTGTCTCTTTCAATGAACCGGGAGTCTTTGTCACCTTTGAAGAAACCCCCAAGGATATTATCAAAAATGCAGCGAGCCTTGGTTGGAATCTCCAGACTATGATTGATGAGGGTAAGCTTTTTATTCTTGATGCTTCCCCAGACCCAGAAGGGCAGGAAGTTGTGGGAAATTTTGACCTTTCTGCCCTGATTGAACGCATTGACTACGCCATTCGGAAGTACAAAGCCAAGCGAGTTTCTATTGATTCAGTCACTGCTGTCTTCCAACAGTACGAAGCCGCCTCCGTTGTCCGCCGGGAAATTTTTCGCCTTGTGGCTCGTCTCAAGCACATTGGGGTGACGACCATCATGACCACAGAGCGGGTGGAGGAGTACGGGCCAGTGGCTCGGTTTGGGGTCGAAGAATTTGTTTCTGATAATGTGGTAATTGTCCGCAATGTCCTCGAAGGAGAGTGCCGCCGCCGGACGATCGAGATTCTCAAGCTCCGAGGCACAACCCATATGAAGGGAGAATATCCCTTTACCATCACTGACCAAGGCATTAATATTTTCCCCTTGGGAGCCATGCAACTTACCCAACGCTCCTCCAATATCCGGGTATCTTCGGGCATTGAGACTCTGGACAAAATGTGTGGTGGTGGTTTCTTCAAAGATTCAATTATTTTGACAACCGGAGCTACGGGAACTGGGAAGACCCTCCTCGTGAGTAAATTTATTCAAACCGCCTGTACCCGGGGCGATCGAGCTATTCTCTTTGCCTACGAAGAATCCCGCGCTCAACTTTCCCGCAATGCCTTCTCTTGGGGGATAAATTTTGAAGAAATGGAGCAGAGTGGTTTACTAAAAATCATCTGTACTTACCCCGAATCTGCCGGACTAGAAGACCATCTCCAGACTATTAAGCGAGAAATTGCCGACTTTAAGCCCTCCAGAATTGCGATCGACTCTCTCTCGGCTCTAGCTAGGGGAGTGAGTAATAACGCTTTTCGGCAGTTTGTGATTGCGGTGACTGGCTATGCCAAGCAGGAAGAAATCACCGGATTTTTTACCAATACCACTGACCAGTTCATGGGCGCTCACTCCATCACCGATTCCCATATCTCCACCATCACGGACACGATCATCATGCTCCAATACGTGGAAATTCGGGGGGAAATGGCTCGAGCTATCAATGTATTCAAAATGCGGGGATCAGCCCACGACACCAGTATTCGGGAATACACCATCAGTCAAAATGGGCCCGATATCCGGGATTCTTTCCGCAACTATGAACGGATCATCACCGGATCCCCCAGCCGTATTTCTGTCAATGAAAAGAGCGAGCTATCAAGAATTGTCCAAGGAGTCCGGGAAAAGATTGGAGACGATAAATAATCAGTTACCAGTTACCAGTTAACAAAATATACAAGTAGGGTGGGTATTGCCCACCTTATACCATTGGGGATGATAGTTAGCTGTAGTTGGTTGATCAACTCTAGAAATAGTGGCTGCGGCGAATTTTTGTGACTTGATCGGCGATGTTGAGAATCCCTTGGGGCATGGCGGCTCCTGTAAAAATAATATCGATGGCGGGGGGGCGCTGGTCAAGAAACTCTAAGACCCGATCTTCTAAGATTAAACCCAAATTTATGGCAAGGCTAAGTTCATCAAGGATCACGAGGGAATAGTCACCTCGATCGACCAGCCCTTGGGTATGCTGCCATAGTTCGGCCACTGCGCCTTGTTCTTCTGGGGTAATTTCTCCAGATTCTTCCCCTAGGTCAGTAGTATTTTCAGTAATATTCCCAATAATATTCCCAGTAATATCACGCTGGAGGTTGCACCGGAGCCAGTCTAGATTTTGCCCCAATCTTGTGGGGTGCTGGCTGCCTTGGTTGATCCCGCCCTTCAGGAACTGGACAACGAGGACTTTTGTGCCTTGCTGGGCAATGCGGAGGGCTTGGGCAAGGACATTGGTAAAAAATTTCCGCTCTGGTTGGGGATCGGGGACGGAGCTGCTGTTGGTAAAGACTTGTACCATGCCGACGATCGAGGGCTGGGGGGTTTGTTGGGTTCCTTGAGGTGTATCAATACTAGGAGTTTCTAGTTGCACGATCATAGATTAAATGTACCTAAATATGCTGTTTCTTGGAGAAAAGTAAGTCCTAATTAGCTCAACTTTCTCAAGATTTAGTGTGAATTATGAATTGATTCCCCTATAAAACACCAAATCTGGGTTGACCGTCAATAACAATAGAAAAAACTACTGATTCTTCGATCGCCCATCTTCAAAACTAAGGGAAAGTTTAGAGAAATATTCGGGAGATATTCGGGAGATATTCGGGAGATATTCGGGAGAATCTAGGGGACTTGTAGATTGATCAGTCGATCGGGTAGATAGCCCTGATAGATACCATGGTCAGCTTGGATAATCAGTAGTTTGAGATTATAGTCTGGTTCAATTTGCAGATCTTGCCAAGGTACAGAAACTTCTAGACACTCCTGAAGTCCAATTCTCGCTCTGGTAGACCGATGTACCCACTGTCCATGCTCGATCGCCTCTTGCAGCCAACTGGCTTGAGTTTGGAGATTGATCCCTAGGTGGTGGTGATAGAAATAGTTGAGAGGAGCAGCGTCGGGCAGTTCCGTTAGGGAGGGGGGGCTGTTGTGCATGGGGCGATCGCTGTAGAACCAGAGGAGATGTAGCTCATTGGCAAGGTCTGCCTTGGGGTTAATCCCCACTTGGAAATCAATGCGTACATAAAAATGGAGATGATCCACGCCGTACCACACACGTTGGATGGGGCTACTTTGGTGCATAGTGCCTCGATCGCCGCCAATATCTAGTCTGCCTGCATGGTTCCAGTCCTGCTCATCCGCTAAACCATTAATCACTGGCTGAATAAAACCTTGGGGTTGTTCCCGGAGCATTCCCTCGTGTTTTTCCACTGACTGCTGGAGAATTTCGGGTACAGGTTCCCCTAAGGCGGTGTAGATAGCCATTAAATGTTCACGAAATAGTTGATCAAAAATGGCATCTTGATTAGAAGAATGACCGTAGCCAAACCACCAGAACCAGTCAGAACCCTCGGCAGCATAGAGAGCTTCCCAAGCTTGGGGATTAGCTTCTTCCGTCGCTTCGGGATGATTGGCAAGGACTTGACGGGCGGTGGCGAGGAGATCCCATGCCTTATTTTTGGCAGGATCCCCAATCCATGTCGTAAAGCTGCCATCTACCCAAGAACCACTGTGGAGTCGATCGCTGGGCAGGGTGGCGGTGGGGGGAAATTCCTCTAAGTATTCAGACACGGTGACAAGTTTAATATCAGTGCGATCGCTCAACAGACTGTAGAGAGTTTCTAAAAATAGTTTGCCGTCTTGATCATAAAATTCCCAACAATTTTCTCCATCGAGGGCAATATTCACCAACCAAGGAGACTCTAGAGCCGTGGAGCCGGAAGTTTGTCGTTCCCCAAGAGTGCGGGCGATCGCATCCAGATGACCCACCAGATCCCGCGCCGCCCTATAGGGATCCATACCCCCGTAAGAAAAACCAATCAAATCCGATAAGCGATGATCTCGGAAGACGATCGCCAAATCGCCATGGGGAGTTGCCAAGCGGTAGGGTTGATAGAGTAGCTCTGGTTCGTATACCGTCCCCACACTATCCCGATGAAAAAACTGCTTAATTGTCCAGCCCAGCACTGCTTCATCGCTACAAATCCACTGAAAACCCGCCTCTCGAATTGGTGATAGTACCTCTGGACTCACCGACTGCTCTGAAGGCCATAGCCCCCGTGGGTTTCGCCCAAAATATTTCTGATACATCTGCCACGATTTCTGGAGATGGCGGGGAATATCTTCTGCCCACTGGAAACGTTGATGGGGTAACTGCATTTGGGGAATAGCAACTCGCCCCGCATTGGTATCTGCTAAGAGGGGCATGATTGGATGGGTGTAAGGGGTAGTGGTGACTTCTAGCTGTCCGGCATCTTGCATTTTTTTGTGTTGGGGCAGGATGCGACTGAGAATTTCCCGTTGCTTGGTGTAGATGGCTTGGCGATCGCTCAGGTTAAACCCTTGCCCTTTCTGTAACCAGCCTGCAATCACAGGATCATCCCAAAAGAGCGGATCAATCCAAGCGAGGTTATGCCAGGCAAGCAAATCTCCGTAATCTCCTGCCTGCCAATGCTCCAGACACCATTCTTTGCCCTGCTCTTGGCGCTGTTCGTACAGTTGGGCATAGCGGGGATGGGGATCAATAAGGGTGTGATGGTTAGCATCAAAGAAATGATCGACAATAAACCGTTTATCCCAGCTAGACAGGTTTTCTTCTTGGGTAAGGGCAAGGGCAAGATAGGGATCCATCGCCCTTCCTGATACATAGTCCTCTATCTGCAAAATCAAGGAGGGTACGAGGTTCACAGTCTGATGAAGTTGGGGATAGCGCTCTAGGAGTAGGATCAAATCTAGATAATCCTTTGTGCCATGTAAACGTACCCAAGGCAGACGGTACTGATAAAGACCAGCATCATCGAGTTCCAGACTTTTGTAGAGGGGCTGATGTTGGTGCCAGATAAAGGCAACGTAGAGGGGATGGGGCATATCGCTATTTGCTATTGAATTCTTACGCGTTCAGCTTATTGTCCGGTGGTCAACTTAAGGTCAAGATGTCCCATTAGGCTAAACTTTTAAGCTAACTGTGAATCTAAGTGAATAGTGAGTTTTTCCTAGTCACTAGCTCCATAATCTCATCAAATTCAAGCTGATGGGTAAATTTTTCTAGAACCTTCATCAAATGTGATGCACTGGGATATCTCTGGAGATTGAGTTGATCCATTTGCTCTGAATCTCCTTCTACCGTAGCTTGATATAGTCTCGATCGCCATTTTGCCCCCAGAAGCTCCTAATCCTGATTAAATTGTTAACTAGTTAAATTGCTAACTATTCGTTCATGTCCTTGTAGGTTGCCACGGCGGAGGGAGATATCCGGTTAAGATAGCGGAAAATCCAATATTTAATGATAGAGTCAAGAATTACGGGGAAAGTCGCAATAAACAAGAAATTAAAATCTCGACTTTCAGCTATGCCTAAATGAATGAAAGTTCTTTCAAGGACGATTTCCCAACCGTGGGGAGAGTGGAAACCCACAAACATATCGGTGAGCAAAATAATAATAAAAGCCTTGGCACTATCGCTCAAACCGTAGGCAATATCATCAATAAAGGATTTAAGAATAGTAATTTCTTTTTTACTTGTCAATAAAACAGTGATAAAAGCTGCGATCGAGATCAGATCGGCAAGAATATTTTTGATCGCATTGTTACTCTGGTCTTTGTAATCATCAGCAATTTCTTGAGCTTTCTGGCGAATTTCCTTTTCCTTCTCCGTTGTAGACAGAGCTGGAGACCTGCCGATTAGGACTTGAAAGTCTAGATTTCTCGCAAACTTATCTAACTCCTCTAGAGCCTCTCTCTGGAGATCTTCATTAACAAATACAACTTCTTTCCCTTCTACAACAAACTTGTTCATTAGAGGGGTAATAACTATCGCCTTAGAAAGTTGCTGCGTCAGAATCGGCACTATAATTAGAGTAAGAACAAACTTGACAGAGATAGAAGTTTTGAGTTTTGAGCTACGGTATTTACTGACATATTCCTGCTCTGATTTGGGGTCTAGATCCCGTTGAATTTTACTAAAAGTGCCGAGGATAGTCCGGGGAACTAAGCCAGTGGAATCGGACATATTATTCCGATCGTTCTTCTTGACATCTTCTAATAGCCTCGATCGATTATCCTCTAAAGAACTGCCTTCACTACTTTTTATCGGTTTCAGAGATTCGCTGGGGGGAAGCGGACTCAAGGATTTTGCCAATTCATCAATAGCCGATCGTGGGGAGTAGCGATCGAGAATTTCATCAATAAAATTTAGCTTATTAATAATAATTGATGGTGGTAATTGGGCTTCGAGGCTAGGGCGATATTTTTCTGGATGTTTATCTAGAGTAGGATTCATTCGCGTAACTTTTGCTTGTTGGAGTTCTCCCGGATTGAGTAGCGATCGACTGACCCGAAATTCTGCCAATCTTCCTTTCACCAAACCTAGTAACTTATTTAAATCTTCTTGGAAATATTTGAAAGTATTAAGCCCATAGTCAGCAGACTCCAAGGCAACTTTTCTGCTATTAAAGTGATCATCCTCCATTTGTTTAATCTTCAAAGCGGCTTTGTAAGCCTCATCAAGAGAACGTTCGGGAGTTTTGAGAAACCATTCGTTGGAGCGATAGAGAAAATCTATAAAACCCATGGTGGTAGAAATTAATAGTTAATTTTCTGGTTAGAGGATGATAGGGAATTAAACTTAGCGTAACTCAGATATTTAGATGTTTATAATATAGTTTTTATCTAGAGTTTTTGACTTCACCTATTAACCCAAATCGTGAATCTACACTACACTATTAATCTAAGGTATTTAGCATATTAACTTACAGTTTAAAGAATAGTTTAAGAAATAGTAGAGAAACCTAGAGAATATGATTTCAACTTGGATCAATGGGACAACCCGTAGTGGTAAGACTACTCGCTTGGTGGAAGGCTACTGCCAATGGGTAGAAACTCCCCGCAAGCCCCGGATTTCCGGTGGTGGGTCTTTGCTGTCTAGTCCGCCAGTTTTGGTGTTGGCTGCTAATGATGATAGCAAACGAGAGCTAAATGAGCAGTTGACGATCGCCACTCAGGGAAAATATCCTCTTACTATTAAAAGCCCTCTTGGTTTTTTTCAGGAGGAAGTGTTATTATTTTTTCCACTATTAATCCAGTCTTGGGCTGCATCCCAGCAATTCCCAGCATCACCACAATCTTTGCAATCTCCACAATCTCGGCAATCTTTGCAATCCCCAACATTTTTGCAATCAACTCAATCTCACCCATCTTCACCGCAATTCCCCCAAACACTCCCCCCTCTATTTCCCCTGAAACTCCACCCCGAAACTGAACAGGAGCTAGCAACTCGTCTCTGGCAAAATCGCCTCACGCCCTCCGTCCTTCAGCAGGCAGGAACTGGAGAGTATCAGCTAGTCCGGCGCATTTTAGATTTAATGTTGTTGGCGGGTTTAAGTGGGGTGAGCTTGGAAGATATTCCGGTGATGCTGCATCAGGGTTTGGCTGGGGAAGAAGACCCCGCTTTGTATCCCCTCTACGGTGAACTATTGCAGGAATGGTATGACTGGTGCTGGCCACGGGGTTTGTTGACCTACGGGATTATTACCCAACTCTACTGGCGATATTTGCTGCCCCACCCAGATTACCAACGGAATTTGTTGCAACGGACGGCGGCGGTGTTTGCTGATGATGTGGATGATTATCCGGCGATCGCCTGTGATTTGTTGGAGTTGCTCCTCGATCGAGGGGTACAGGGGATGTTTACCTATAACCCCAATGGCAAGGTACGACTGGGCTTAAATGCTGATCCTGAATATCTTTTGGGGCTGTCTTCTCGCTGTCAGGTGGAGAATTTGACAGGATTGGTTTTGGGAGAAAGTGGGGATAGTTCTGGCAATGTTGCTGAGACGATGGTGGATTTGGTGAGCAATCCGGTGTTTCTGCCCGTGCTGCCGCCCAATCTCCGGGGCCTCCAAACCGTGGCTCGATCGCAAATGCTCCGCCAGACTGCTAGCACAATTATTGATCTGGTGCGTTCGGGAGTAGAGCCGAGGGAAATCGCCGTCATTGCACCGGGCTTGGATGCGATCGCTAGATACACTCTCACAGAAATCCTCACGGCTCAGGGCATCGGGGTCTATTGCCTAAATACTCAAAATCCCCTCAATAGTATGGCGATCGTCCGGGGTTTATTGACTTTGTTAGCTTTGGTATATCCGGGGCTAGGGAGATTAATCACTGGGCAACGGGTGGCAGAAATGTTAGTTATCCTCAGTGGTAGATCGCCTCAATTACCCCATCAATCCGCCAACTCTTCAGAAAAATCTGCTGACCAATTCTCAACCCGAGAAACCTATGATATTGATCCCGTCCGGGCGGGGTTATTGGTAGATCATTGCTTTGTGCCGGATCCAGAACTGCCCCAGCTATTGCCAGAATCTAGCTTTCCCCGTTGGGATCGACTGGGAGCCAAAGCTACTGCTGCCTACAGTGAAATTCGCCAATGGATCGAAGAGCAACGCCTCCAACAACAACAGAGGTTAGCTTTTAGTGCGATCGCTGTCCTCGATCGAGCCATGCAAAAATTCCTATTTCCCCGTCGCCATCTCAATTATGAGCAACTGGCTGGATTGCGGGCTTTGATGGAAACTGCCCAACACTACTGGGAAGTAGACCAACGGATACACCAAAATCAATCCCATCATCAATCCTCCAATCCCTATCAACGCCACAAACCTGTCTACTCCGAAACCATTGCCCAATTTATCCAGATGCTAGACCTCGGCACTGTCACCGCCAATCCCTATCCTGTCCAACGTTTCACCCCCCAAGCTGTGAATAGTGTCACCCTTGCCAACATTTTCCAATATCGCCAAGACCGTAGTTTTCATCCTTACCATTTTTGGCTCGATGTGGGTTCTTCTTTTTGGCTAAGTGGCGGGGCGGCTACTCTCTACGCTGCTCCCATTTTTCTCAAGGGCTGGCGGGGACAACCTTGGACGGTGGAGAATGACTATGATGGGGATGATCAAAGGCTAAAACGGATTATTCACGACCTCTTGGGCAGAGTGGGGAAGCAACTTTATCTCTGTCATAGTGATCTGGCTGCTAGTGGACAGGAACAGACGGGGCCTTTGTTGGCGGTGGTTAATGCGGCGCTGGCGATCGACCCCTAAACCCCAACCTCAAAACCAACCTCAAAACCAACCTCAAAACCAACCTCAAAACCAACCCATGAACACCATCATCATCACCACTCACATCGGACAAAACGGACGACTGCAAATCGACCTCCCCACCGACCTGCAAAACACCGATGTTGAAATTGCCCTCACCCTCCAACCCCTTCCCTCTTCCGAAACTTGGTCCGATGACTTCTTCACCGAAATTGTCGGCGGCTGGCTAGGCGAACCCCTGCAACGCCCCGATCCTCTCCCTGAAGAGAAACGTGAACCCTTGACCTTTGGTAATTAATGTATCTCCTTGACACCAACGCCTGTATCCATATCCTCAACCACGATCGGACTTCCCGTGTCGCCCAAAAGCTAACAACCCTCAAACCCAGTCAAATTCGCCTCTGTACGATCGTTACCTACGAACTTTACTACGGCGCATACAAAAGCCAGCAGCGAGAACGCAACCTTGAACTTCTCGATCGCTTCTGCCAAAAATTCCTAATCCTAACCTTTGATCCCAAGGCCGCCCGCATTGCTGGAGAAATCCGTGCTGACCTTGAACGTAATGGTATGCCCATTGGACAAAATGACCTGAAAATTTCCGCAATTGCGATCGCTCACGAATGCACTCTAGTGACCTATAACACCCGTGAATTCAACCGCATCAATCGATTATCATTAGAAGACTGGGAGTAAAAATTCTCAAATACTTGGCTCCAGCGTGATTCTGAATCTCTCAAGAAATAATTGTTAAGATAATTAATTAAGTTAGAAAATTTTGATCACTCTGCAAACTTGAGTAAATTAGATAACCTTGGAAAATAATCTCGATCGACCCTGTGTTTTTGTTTGTCAACATACCTCCTGCTTGGAAGCGGGATCGGCGGCGGTATTGGCAGCTTTTGGAAAAGAAGTAGAGGGCTATGAAGTTGTGGGGTGTGAGTGCCTAGGGCAATGTAGTACTAGTCCTACGGTGCGAGTCACTCCAGAGGAGATTTGGTATTATCGAGTCCAACCAGAGGATGTCCCATTAATCATCGAACAACATCTCAAAGGCGGCCCACCAGTAGAAGCCAAAATGAACCCCCGCATCCACCTTCGTTTTCACTGAAGAAGAGATATAGTCCAATTATTTAGCTCAAGTTTCAGTCCCGTTAGACGGGATTAGGGTTTTGCGACATTAATGGCGCTAGTCAGCAAGAAATCGCTCTGCTGTTTCAGTCCCGTTAGCCGGGATTAGGGTTTTGCGACCCACGGAGTTCCAAGAACAGGAAGTAATCTTCAGAGTTTCAGTCCCGTTAGC
>Ga0105048_10017297_pt1 | contig 11121 bp, 13 predicted proteins | sample MAT05_FD_78382 | JGI IMG/M metagenome (GOLD analysis project Ga0105048, IMG submission 78382) | Freshwater microbial communities from Lake Fryxell liftoff mats and glacier meltwater in Antarctica - MAT-05 | ecosystem: Environmental > Aquatic > Freshwater > Ice > Liftoff microbial mat | place...
AACCGTCCTGGCGCGGGCGGCATCATCGGCATGGAGATCGCCGCACGCGCCGCACCCGATGGCTACACGATTCTGGGTACCGCCACCGCGACCCAGGTGATCGCACCGCTGCTGCAGAAGAAGCTCAGCTTCGATCCGTTCAAGGACCTGGCGCCGGTTTCGCTGTTCGGGGTCACCCAGAACGTGGTCGTCGTGCATCCTTCGCTCGCTGCCAGGAGCGCGAAGGAGCTGATCGCATTGCTCAAGGCCTCACCGGGCAAGCTCAACATGTCCTCGGCCGGTGCCGGCTCGCAGAGCCATCTGGCCGGCGTGCAGTTCATGCTTGCCAGTGGCACCGATGCAGTTCATGTGCCGTACAAGGGTGGCGGCGCCTCGGTAGCGGCGGCCGTGGCCAACGAAGCGCAGTTCACCATCACGCCGCTGGCGGCAACGCTGCCCTTCATCCGCTCCGGCCAGTTGCGCGCGCTCGCCACTGCGGGTGCGAAACGCACCGCGCAACTGCCGGACCTGCCGACCCTGGCCGAATCAGCGCTGCCGGGCTTCCAGTCCACCGGCTGGGTCGGCATTCTGGTGCCGCGTGGCACCCCGAAACCGATCACCGAGCGCCTGCATTCGACCATCGTGCAGGTGATGAAGCAACCGGACACCCAGGAGCAGATCGTGCGCGCCGGTGCCGACCCTTTGACCAGCACCCCCGAGGAGTTCGCGAAGTTGATCCGCGAAGAATGGGAGCGGTTCAAACTGGCGATCGAGGTCGCGAAGCTCACAATCGAGTAGACCCGGCAGCGCACGCGCGGCGCGATACATCGATGCACCGCGCACTGCCCGGACTTCGGTTGCCAGGATGGGTTTGCAACCCTGCCGGCCTGCGGCGGCGACGCTCAAGGGGTCGGGGGACAGGCCCCGCATGGGGTCTGTCCCCGCTCGCAGCCTGATTGCTGCCGCTGCATCCCGGACGTGACGAAAGTCACTCGGCCCGGGTGATCCACTGCAGCGAAGCCTTCGCGCGGGTTCGCTAAAGTCAACAGCGATCCTTATGCTGTCTCCGCCTACCTTCCGAGGACTGTCCGATGAAACCCGTCGCCTTTCGCACGCTTGCCACCGTAGTCGTAGTCGCCAGCCTGCACTCCGCCGCTGCGCTTGCCAATCTGGTCACCAACGGCAGCTTCTCCGCCGGCAACACCGGCTTCGGCTCCGACTACAGCTACAGCGCACCGACGCCCGACACCAACGGCTTTCCGGAACGCAACTACACGGTCGGTGCCAATCCCATGGCCTGGCACAACCTGTTCGTTTCGATGGGTGACCACACCACCGGCACCGGTCAGATGTTCATCGGCAACGGCTCGAGCAATATCACCGATCGCGTGTGGTCCCAGACGATCAACGGGGCGACGGTCGGGCAGAACTACTTCTTCGAAGCCTTCGTCGCCAACGTCTGCTGCAATCCGAACGGTCCGCAGGGCGCCGCAGTAGCCGCACTTTCGTTCTACGCCAATGGCAACCTGCTCGGCATGCGTACCACCAGCGGCCTGGGCGTGTGGGAAGGTCTGAGCACCAACTGGGTTGCCGATTCGAGTACGGTCAACCTGGTGATCCTGAACAGTCAGAGTGCATTGCAGGGTAACGACTTCGCGATCGACGACATCAATTTCAGCAGCACAACCACCGTGGTGCCGGTCCCGGGTGCGCTGCCGCTGATGCTGGCTGGCCTGGGCATGATCGCCTGGGCAGCGCGGCGCAAGCCGGGCCAGCGGACGGCCTGAGTTGCAGGCGTGAGTTGCAGACCTGAGGTGCAAAGCTGAGTTACAGACCCGAGACGCGGCTGGGCGCCGTAGGCCCAGCTTGCGACGGGTTCATCGCGCCTCACCGAGCCGCTGAAGTTCGGCCGAGGCGACGATGGTGACCCCAGGTGCGGCGCGATCCAGCGCCCGGAGCATTCCCCGAGCAAGGACCGCCGGATCGATCACCCGCCAGTTCGCCGGCAGCAGTGGCTGCAGGACGCCAGCGATGCCGATCGCGACGCGCTCGAAGACGCGCAACTCATCGCGCGCGCCACCGAGCAGCGCGGGCCGAGCGATCAGCAGCGATTCGAACCCGAGTGTAGCGAGCGACTGCTCGGTTTCGCCCTTGATCCGGCTGTAGAAGAACGCGGAGCGCGGGTCGGCGCCGAGCGCCGAGACGACCGCGAGCCGGCGCACGCCGCTCGCCCGCGCAGCGCGCGCGAAGGCGAGCACCGCGTCATGATCGACGCGGCGGAACGCTGCGCGCGACCCGGCGCGCCGCAGTGTGGTGCCGAGCGCGATGAAGGCGCGGTCAGCCGTGGGCAGACTCAGCGCATCGAGTCGGTCGAAGTCGACGCACAGTGCCTGCAGCTTCGGATGCGCTGTGGACGGCCCCTGGCGCCCGACAGCCACCACCTGCTCGCAGCGCGCGCAGCCGAGCAACCGGCCAAGCAGCGCGCGCCCGGCCAGGCCGGTCGCGCCGGCAAGCAGTACGCGCATCAGACGGGCCTCGCACCACTCGGTCGACGCGCAGCGGGTCTGCATGCCCGATAGCCCACCGCGCACCGTGCGCTAACGCACATGTCGACCCTGATAAAGACAAGTAAATCGTTTGCCTCTGCCGTCGGGCCAGCGCAGCCTTGAAAGCGCGTCGAGTGATTCCATCAGGGTCAGTGCTCAAGGGTAAACCGCATTATCACACCGGCTGCGCTCACTGGCCGTCTATGCAAGGGCTGGCAGCCCCACTCAAAGGTTTTCGCATGAACACTGCTTCACCTCTCTCGCTGATGCGCTGGCCGGATGCATCCTGGCCGTCCGCGATGTGTCCGGTGCGGCTGTGTGCCGTTCTGGTGTGTGCTGGTCTGCTCTGTCTCGGTCTGTCCGGTTGCGCCGAGCAGGCGGCGCTCCCGGTGTCCGCCGGCACCGGTCTTTCGCCAGAGCTTCCACCCCCGCGCCAGACATTCGTTCCCACGGTGAACATCGCGCCCGCACGCCGCTGGCAGCCTGGCGAGGCGCCCGTGCCAGCAACCGGGCTGAAGATCACCGCGTTCGCGCAGATGCTCGACCATCCTCGCTGGCTGCTCGTGCTGCCAAACGGGGACGTGCTGGTGGCTGAATCGAACGCCCCGCCCAAGCCGGATGACCGGCAAGGCATCCGCGGCTGGATCATGGGCAAGGTTATGAAACGCGCCGGGGCGGCTACGCCAAGCGCAAATCGCCTCACGCTTTTGCGTGACACCGATGGCGATGGTGTGGCCGATCTGCGCTCGGTCCTGGTCCAGGGGCTGAACTCGCCGTTCGGCATGGCGCTGATCGGTGATCGTCTCTATATCGCCGAGACCGATCAGGTCGTGGCGGTGCCCTACCGCGACGGCGTGACATCGATCATCGATCAGCCGGTGAGGCTGGTCGAGCTGCCCGCTGGCACCATCAACCACCATTGGACCAAGAGCCTGCTGGCGAGCGCCGATGGTCTGCACCTGTATGTCGGTGTGGGCTCGAACAGCAATGTCGGCGAACGCGGAATGGCGGCAGAAACCGGACGCGCGGCGATCTGGGAGGTCACGATTGCCACCGGCGCCCACCGCGAGTTGGCCACCGGCCTGCGCAACCCGGTCGGGCTCGCGCTAGAGCCACGCACCGGGGCGCTGTGGGCGACAGTCAACGAGCGCGATGAGTTAGGCAGCGATCTGGTGCCGGACTTCCTGACCTCGGTAGTCGACGGCGCATTCTACGGCTGGCCCTACAGCTATTTTGGAATGCATGTCGATGCCCGGCCCAGCCCGGCGCGCCCGGATCGGGTGGCCGCAGCGCGCGTGCCTGACTATGCGCTCGGGCCCCATACCGCCTCGCTCGGGCTTGCTTCAGCGGCCGGTAACCAACTGCCAGCGCGCTTTGCCGAGGGCATGTTCATCGGTCAGCACGGCTCGTGGAACCGCAGGCCGCACAGCGGATACAAGGTGATCTTCGTGCCGTTCCAGCAGGGCCGGCCCACAGGCGAAGCGCCGATCGATGTGCTCAACGGATTTCTGGCCGAAGACGGTACTGCCCGCGGTCGTCCGGTTGGCGTGGCGATCGACCGGCGCGGCGGGTTGCTGGTGGCCGACGATGTCGGCAACACCGTGTGGCGGGTGAGCGGCGTCGAGCCCGTGCTGCTGCCGCGCGCTGCGGCTGTCCGATGAGCCAGGCGAAACGCACAACGCAGACGAGGCAAGCTCGCGCCGCACCGGGCGCCGACCCGTTGGCTTGCCCTCCAAGACCAACGCTTATCAACTGAACAGGTGTGATCGATGAATGGATTCCTTTATGGCGCCGTAGCGACGGCCCTTATTTTCAGCGCGCTCGCGCGCTCCGGTTCGCAGGTACGCCGCTTGCGACGACGTTTGCAGGACAGGGAAGAACTGGCGCGCTGGGAGGACGATGGCGGCGCGCTGAGTGCCGGCGTGAATGCACCTTTGCCGGCGGTGCGCCGTGCTCTCGAGCAGTCACCGCCGCGGATGCCGAACGCTCTGGGCTGATCACCACCTTTGCATGGAAGGTTACACCGCGGTTTACACCGCACTGCGCACCGCACCGCGCACCGTAGTTCGCACCCCAGGTTACACCCCAGTTCTGGCTTCGACCATCCCGGCCGGAGCATTCGATGATGAGGAAGACAAAGATGAATACTTCGACTACAGCCAGCATGATCGACGGCAAGATCGAGAACGCCGTCGACCACGCCGCCATCCGTGCCCATGATGCGGTCGACCGTGCGGTCGCCTCGGTCAACCCTATGGTGCAACGAGTCGGTGCTGCAGCACAGGACGCCGTAACGCGGGTGCAGTCCACAGCGCAGACGGTGCTGCACGCACCCGATCAATGGCTGGACGATGTACGCCTGCAGGTGCGCGAGCGGCCGCTCGCATCGCTCGGGCTGGTCGCGCTGGCGGTTTGGGTGGCTAGCCGATTCTGGCCCAGGTAGAGCCGGGCGCCCATCGGGGGCTCCATCGCCCGGCGGCCCTGTCCCGCAAAGGAATGCGAACATGCTCTACACCATCGCCGTCGTCCTGGTCATTCTGTGGCTGCTCGGGCTCGTGACCGCCTACACCATGGGCGGATTCATTCATGCCCTGCTGGTGATCGCGGTCGTCGTCTTGCTCCTGCGGGTCGTCAGCGGACGGAGTCCAGTGTGAGCGAACGCCGGGATAGCCAGACCCCGGCGACAGCCGAGGCCCACGCATGATCAGGATCGCGGTTCTCGCGGTTCTCGCGCTGCTCGCGGGCGGCATCCTGCTGCTCATCTTCGGGGTGAACGCCATGAACTCGGTCAGTTCCGACGTGTCCCGGTTGTTCACCGGCACGCCGACGGACCGCTCGGTCTGGATGTTGGTCGGCGGTATCGTGATACTCGTCGCGGCCGCCGCGGGAGTGCTGTCCGTCTCCAGCGAAGCCTGACCGCCGCAACCGCCGCACCCCGCGGCGCCTGCACCGCGTCCGGAAACAGGGCACCATGTTGGCCACAGCACGTCATCAGAGGCCACCGGTGGTCCGGATCAAGCTCTTCATCCAACTGCAGTACGAGATCGTCGGTTACCCCAGCGATTTCATCTTCAATGTCCACGCCGCGCGGACCCCTTGCCAGACCGTGCTGACTGAGCAGTTCCAGGTCAGCCAGCCGGTGGCGGTGTCCCTGTTCGACGGCCCGGCGCACGGCAACCGCTACGCGCGCCTGCATGCCGGACCAGGCCCCCTCAACGTGCGCTACGACGCGACGGTGGAAATCGCGCACCACATCGTGTCGCCGGACGGCATCCATGAAATGCCGATCGCCGAGTTGCCCCCCGAGGTGCTGCCATACATCTATCCCAGCCGCTACTGCCAGTCCGACCGCCTGAACCAGCTCGCGCGCGCCGAGTTCGGCGGTTTGCGGCAGGGCTACTGGCGGGTGCGGGCGATCCAGGACTGGGTGCACCGCAGGACCCGCTTCGTGTCGGGCAGTTCCAACGCCACGACCTCGGCGGTAGATACCCTGATCGAGCACGTCGGCGTCTGCCGTGACTTCGCGCACCTCATGATCGCGCTGTGCCGTGCGCTCAACATCCCGGCCCGCTTCGTCACCGGGATCGACTACGGCTCCGATCCGTCCTACGGGCCGACGGATTTCCACGCCTATGTGGAGACCTACCTCGGCGGCCGGTGGTACCTGTTCGACGCTTCAGGCATGGCGCTGCCGATGGGCTTCGTGCGCCTTGGCACCGGACGCGACGCCGCGGACACTTCGTTCGCGACCATCTTCGGCGCGGTCAACTCCGCGGCGCCGATGGTCGGCGTCGAAGGCCTCGCCGACGAAGCCAACGGCATCGTTCTGCCCTACGCGTGCGTGGATGCGCTCTCCACCGATGGTCAACCGCCGGCAGTGCGGGCCGCGACCCAGCCGGCGTGAGCCGGCGGCATCCAGACCTCGAGTTGCGGTAGAGAATTGACGACGCCGCCTGCAGCCGGTTGCAGCACGAAGAGACTAAACAGGGCACGCATCCCCCGCTCAGCGGCGGCGCGGGAGCATGAGCACGGCCTCCAGCCCGCCTTCCGGCCGATTCGCAAGGCGGATATCGCCGCCGTGGATACGCGCGATGCCCCGCGCGATCGCCAGCCCCAGTCCGGTACCCCCGGTGCCGCGGTTTCGAGACGTTTCGAGCCGGAAATAGGGTTCGAACACCCGCTCGAGATCCGCCTCCGGGATGCCCGGCCCGCGATCGAGCACCCGGATCTCCAGGGCGTCCGGACGCTCGGCGGCGATCACCCGGGCATCGGTACCGTACTGGATCGCGTTCTGCATCAGGTTCGAGAGGCAGCGCTTGAGTGCCTGCGCACGCCCGACGAACGGCATCAGCCCCTCGGCTTCAACCGCCACCATGCCGCCTGACTCCTGCAGGTCGGACTGCAGGCTCTCGAGAAGCGCCCGCATGTCGATCGTGGCAGGCAGCTCTTCGGCATCGACGCCGCGCATGAAATCCAGCGTTGCGGCGACCATCGCCTCCATCTCGGCGAGGTCCGCGCTGAACCGCGCACGCAGGCCCGGGTCGTCCAGCAGTTCTGCGCGCAGCCTGAGGCGGGTGATCGGCGTTTTCAGGTCATGCGACATCGCGGCCAGGAATCGCGTGCGCTCCTGCAGGTAGCGCGACAACCTCTCCTGCATGGTGTTGAACGCATGCGCGGCACGGGCCACCTCGACCGGGCCGGTTTCGGGCAGCGGGGGGCGATGGATGTTGCGGCCCAGTTCATCGGCGGCGTCGGCGAGCTGGGCCAGCGGCCGCGTGACCCAGCGCACCGCCAGCAGCGAAACCACGAACACCGAGCCGAGCACGACCGCAACGCTGAGCAGCATGCGCAGCGGCCAGTGGCTGGTCGAGGCCGGCGGCCGCGCATCGAAGGTGATCGGCGTGCCGTCGGCGAGGCGCGTCTGCACCACGAACGCAGGCCCGCCACCGGACTGTTTCATCATGCGCAGGTGCAGCGCAGACCCGGGGCCATGTTCGGGTCCGTATCCGGGTCTGGGTCCGGGTCCGGGTCCGGGTCCGGGTCCGGGTCCGGGTCCGGCGCCGGCGCCGGGTCCCATCGGTGGTGGTGCATCCGACGGCCGGACATTGGTCATGGCCACGGTGAACTCGCGTGCATCGCCTACCGACCGCTGCAGGAAGGCGGCGAACAACAGCGCGCGCGCACGCTGCTCGGCGGACTGCAACGGCAACGGGCCCTGCGGCGTGTCGACTTCCACACGCATCTGCGGCGTGCCGAGCACGGCTTCGATACGCCGCCGTTCGGCAGGCTGGAGCGAATCGAGCAGGCGAACGATGTCGGCAATGCGCCGGGCGGACTGCATGCCGCTCGCCTCGCGCAACAGTTCACTGCGGTCGTGCATGTGCAGGGCCAGGCCGAGTAGTTGAGCGGTGACCAGCACGACCACCAGCAGGAGCACGAGCCGGCCGTACAGCGAGCGCGGCAGGATCGTCATCGGCGCTCGGGTACGACTTCCGCGGCCAGCACATACCCCTGGTTGCGCACCGTCTTGATCAGCTTCGGGTCGCGTGCGTCGTCCTCCAGCCGATGCCGGAGCCGGCTCACCTGGACGTCGATCGCGCGGTCGAACGGGCCTGCGTCGCGCGACAGCATCAATTCGATCAGCTGCTCGCGGGTAAGCACCCGGTTCGCATGGTCGAGGAAGGCACGCAGCAGCCTGAACTCGGTTCCGGCCAGGGCGATCAGCAGCCCGGCTGGCGAAGTCAGGTTGCGGGTCGCCACATCCAGGTACCAGCCGGCGAAACGGAAACCGCTGACCTGGTCGGGCTGCAGGTTGTCCGGCATGCTGCGCGCACGCCTGAGCACACTCTTGATGCGGGCGAGCAGTTCACGCGGACTGAACGGCTTGGCCAGGTAGTCGTCGGCACCCATCTCCAGCCCGACGATGCGATCGGTCTCCTCGCCGCGGGCGGTGAGCATGATGATCGGCAGGCTCGAAGATGCGCGCAGGTCGCGGCACAGCGACAAGCCGTCCTCGCCGGGAAGCATCAGGTCGAGGATCACCAGGTCTGGCCGTGAGGCCTCGACCGCAGCGCGCAACTGCCGGCCGTTGGCAGCGATGGTGACCCGATATCCGTTGCGGGCGAGGTAGTCGCGAAGCAGGTCGCGGATATCCGCGTCGTCGTCGACGACCAGGATGTGGTCGGGCAGAGCCATGGTCAATGATCGCCTGTTCGAGCTGCGGCGGCGAGCGCCTGTTGTGACGCAATGTAACAGCGACAGGCTGGGTAAGGCAGCGATACATTCCGGCGGCCCTGGCGACCCTTGAAAGCGCACGCGCTGCTCCACATCGTAAAGCCCAACCGGGACCCACCGGAAAGTAACGCAGTGCGTCGATCATCCGGATGCAATCCTGCGATACCGATCACCCGCCGGATGAAATCAGCTGCTTACATGCTGATGTTCCAATCTGCTCAGGGAGGATACGAAGGCGCCGGCAACGACGCACGACCTCCCACCAGCCGAACGGTCCAGTACACAGGAGACTCTGATGACCACGAAAACAACGCTTGCAATATCCATCGCCGCCATCGGGTTCGCGCTCGGCGCCGGTTCCACGATCGCCCACCAGCCCGAGCCGGCACGTGGTGCAGGGCCAGGCAAGTCTGGCGCGCAGCACGACCCTGCGGCCGCCAGTCACGCCACGGGCCCTGGCGCGAGTGGAACGCATAGGTCCCCGATGGCAGGCATGCAGTCCGATCCAGCGGCACGCGCTGACCTGGACCTCGTGCACACCATGGTACATGGGCATGCCTCGATCACCCGCACGGTGACCGACCTTCCGGACGGCATCCGGACCCTGACCGAATCCAGCGACCCAAAGGTCGCTGCGGCGCTGATGGCGCATGTCGGCAGCATGATGCAACGGCTGGAGGCGGGCAAGACGTTCAACCTTTTCAGCAGCACGATTCCCGTGCTGTTTGCCAACCGCGATCGCATCACCACCCGGTTCGAGATGACGCCGCGCGGCGCGATGGTGGTGCAGACCTCGACCGATCCGGCCGTGGTGGTTGCCCTGCAAGCGCATGCACGAGAGGTCAGCGAACTGGCGACCGAGGGCCCGGTGGCAATGCAGCGGAACATGCAGCGCTCGATGATGGCGGGTGGCACCGGGCCGGGGGCGAATCAGGGCCAGGGTCCTGGCATGGCCGGGATGTACGCCATGCACGGTACCGGGCCCGGCATGATGGGGCCGCGGTCGGGAATGCCGATGGGTATGCAGATGGGCGCTGGACACGGGGCCCGGAACCACGGAAACGCAGATGCGAACCATGGGCACTGACCCTCGCGGCACGGACCTTCCCGGCACTGACCATCCCGGCACGAACATCGGCCACGCGCGGTCGAAGGCGGGCCATAGCCGGTCACGCCGCCAGGCGATCGGCGCCGCCCTGGCGGCATTCGGCGCCATCGCGGGGCCGTCCCTCTGGGGGACGGCGCCGCGCCAGGCCGCCGCGCAGACGGTTCACGACCATAAGCACGGTTTCTCCGGCGCGCAGGCGTGGGCGAAGGTACTCGAGGATCCGAAACGCGATGCCTGGCAGAAGCCGCATGAAGTCATACAGGCGCTCGGGCTGAAGCCCGATTCGGTCGTCGCCGATATCGGGGCCGGCACCGGTTACTTTGCAACCCGGCTTTCGCACATGCTGCCGGCGGGACGCGTGTTCGCGGTCGACAGCGAACCGGACATGGTGAAGTACCTCGGCGAACGTGCGAAGAAGGACGGTCTGAAGAACCTCGTCCCGGTGGCGGCCGCGCCGGACGATCCGCGTCTGCCCGCCAGGGTCGACCTCGTGCTGATGGTCAACGTATTCCACCACGTCGAGAACCGCGATCGCTGGTTCCTCCGGCTGCGCGACTCACTCAGGTCGGGCGGACGCGTTGCGATCATCGACTTCACCCTCGATTCGCCGGAAGGGCCACCGAAGGCGGCGCGGGTCCCCGCGACGCAGGTACGCGCGGAACTGGAGAAGGCGGGCTACGAACTGCTGCGCGAGCATCGCTTCCTGCCCAACCAGTTCTTCCTCGAATTCATGCCCAGCAAGGGCTGAAGCGCGCGACCGCTCATCCGAACCGGAGGAACGCCTTGGAGTAAGGCCCCTTCAGTGCGGCGATGGCCTCCCTTGTCCGTCCGGCGTCGTCCGCCCGAACCGCCGCGCGCAGGTCGGCGACGGAGGCCGACACCGCGGCGATCGCGGCATTGCGTGCCGGGTCCGGTCCCAGGGCCGTACCGCCTTCCACCATCCGGTCCGCGAGGTAGGCAAGCACGGCGGCATCGTCGCGAAGCCGGGCAACGCCTGGTGCGCTGAATCCGTCATAGCCATCCAGAAGGATCCGCTCCATCTGTTCGTGATACGCGTTCATCCGGTCGGAGAAGGTGGTCACGCCGTTGCGGGCACGCAGCGCCGCCAATTGGTCGCGGATCTCCTCGAGGACCTCGTGAGCCTTCGCCAGTTCGCCGGCGGCGGCGATGCGCGCGGCTTCGCCGGCGACATCGGCGACTCGGCGCAGTGTCTTCTGCAGACCGGGATCGTCCGCATACTGCGGCGGTGCAACT
>Ga0105048_10017298_pt1 | contig 11121 bp, 8 predicted proteins | sample MAT05_FD_78382 | JGI IMG/M metagenome (GOLD analysis project Ga0105048, IMG submission 78382) | Freshwater microbial communities from Lake Fryxell liftoff mats and glacier meltwater in Antarctica - MAT-05 | ecosystem: Environmental > Aquatic > Freshwater > Ice > Liftoff microbial mat | place...
CGGCGGCGCTCGATGAGGGCGCGGACGCCGCCGTCCTCGGCCAGGGCCAGCGTCTTCGCGTCGTAGTCGATCTCGAGGTTGCCGTGCTCGACCGCGTTCGCCAAGGCCTCGTAGAGCGCGAGCCGGATCTCGGTGACGGGCACGTCGTGCCCCGGATAGTGGGCCCGCACCTCGCGGCCGAGGTAGGCGACGAGCGCCGCGATCTTCCCGATGTCCGTGCCCAGTTCGAGGACCGTCCGGCGCTCCCGGAGCATGCCGAGGGCCGGCTGGAGGTCCTCCTCCTCCTGGAACGCGCCGCGGAGCCGTTCGAGCACGAACCGCATCTCGCGGATGTCGAAGGGCTTGCCGACGTAGTTCACCGCGCCGAGGTCGAGGGCCTTCTCGCCGATCTCGGCGTCGGCCGCGCCCGAGACCACGACCACCGCGACGTGGGGGTCCACCTCGCGGATCTCCCGCAGCGCGTCGAGCCCCGAGATCCCGGGCATGGACACGTCGAGGAGGATGAGGTCGGGGCGCAACTCGCGCTGGAGGCGGATGGCGGACTCGCCGTCGCAGGCCTGCTCGACGCGGAAGCCCTGCCGCTCCGCGACCTTCGAGAGGATCCTGCGGCTGTCTTCATCGTCGTCGACGATGAGGGCGAGCGGCGCGGGGTGGTCGGTCATCGCCGCTAGCTCCGCGACGCGCCCGCGGGCGCGTCGGCGGCCTTCGGCGCCAGCGCGCCAGCCAGCGGCGCCGCCCCGCCGGCCTTGGGAGCCTGTGCGGCGTTCCAGTCCTCGATCTCGCGGCTGATGTGCATGGAGCAGAACTTCGGGCCGCACATCGAGCAGAACTGCGCCGTCTTGAAGACGTCCTGGGGCAGCGACTCGTCGTGGTAGCGCTGCGCGGTCTCGGGGTCGAGGGAGAGCGCGAACTGCCGCTTCCAGTCGAACTCGTACCGGGCCTTGCTGAGTGCGTCGTCGCGGTCGCGGGCGCCCTTGCGGTGCCGCGCGATGTCGGCCGCGTGCGCCGCGATCTTGTAGGCGATGATCCCCTGCTTCACGTCCTCGGCGTTGGGGAGCCCGAGGTGCTCCTTCGGCGTGACGTAGCAGAGCATGGCCGCGCCGGCCCAGCCGGCCAGCGCCGCGCCGATGGCGCTCGTGATGTGGTCGTAGCCGGGGGCGACGTCGGTCACGAGGGGCCCGAGGACGTAGAAGGGGGCCTCCGAGCAGACCTTGATCTGGCGCTCGACGTTCGGCGCCACCTGATCCATGGGGACGTGGCCCGGGCCCTCGACCATCACCTGGACGTCCTTCGCCCACGCGCGGCGGGTCAACTCGCCGAGCACGTCGAGTTCAGCGAACTGCGCGGCGTCGGACGCGTCGTGCAGCGAGCCCGGGCGCAGCGAGTCGCCGAGCGAGATCGTCACGTCGTACGCGCGCAGGAGGTCGAGCAGCTCGTCGTAGTGGACGTAGAGCGGGTTCTGCTGGTGGTGGTGGAGCATCCACTGCGCCGTCAGCGAGCCGCCGCGCGAGACGATGCCCGTGAGGCGCCCGGCCACGAGCGGCATGTGCTCGAGGAGGATGCCGCAGTGCAGCGTCATGTAGTCGACGCCCTGCTCGGCCTGCGCGATGATGACCTGCTTCATCCCCTCCCAGGTCAGGTCCTCCGGGCGGGCGACTTCCTCGAGGGCCTGGTAGATCGGCACCGTCCCGATCGGGACGGGGGAGCCGCGGAGGATCGCCTCGCGGATCTCGATGATCCCGCCCCCGGTGGACAGGTCCATCACCGTGTCGGCGCCGTGCTTCAGGCAGACCGCCAGCTTCTCCATCTCGCCCTCGATGTCGCTGACGACGGCCGAGTTCCCGATGTTGGCGTTGATCTTGCACCGCGCGTTGATGCCGATGGCCATCGGCTCGAGCTCGGGGTGGTTGACGTTCGCCGGGATGATCATCCGCCCGCGCGCGACCTCGCTGCGGACGTACGCGGGGTCGAGGCCCTCGCGTTCGGCGACGAAGCGCATCTCCTCGGTGACCACGCCCTCGCGCGCGTAGCGCAACTGGGTGGGGATGGGGTGACCCTTGCGGGCGGCGAGCCAGGCGGAGCGGACGGCCATCGGGAACCTCGTCGGGGAAGGTTCCGATTCTACGGACGGCGCGGCGGCGTGCGGTGGATCGTCGGAGCGGGGGGGGCACCCGGTCCGCGTCCGGAACCGCCCGCCGCCGTTACCGCCCGCCGCTGTTACCGCCCGCCGTCGGCCGCCTTGCGCGCCTCGAGGACCCGTTCGAGGGCGTCGGCGTCGCGCCGCGCCGCCGCGCGCTTGCCGTCGTCGGGCACAAAGCCGCCGTCCGGGCCCTCCTTGAGCACGGCCTGCGCCGCGCGGCGGGCGAGGGCGAACCAGAGCGCCTCCTGCCCGGGCCGCTCGAGCCCGAACAGATACTGCAGGTTGTAGTGGTACGTGTCGACGTATGCGCCGTCGGTGAGGTCGAACGCCCGGAGATAGAGCGCCTGCGCCCGGTCGAGGTCGCGCACGTCGAGCCAGTAGTGGCGCATGAGGCCGGCGTCGTTCAGCACGCCGGCGAGCACCCAGCGCTGCGCGAACGGGAGCGACGCGGCGTCCGCCGGGATCGTCGCCACGGCCTCGTCGTACCAACGCACCACGCGGTCGAGCCAGGCGCGGGCGGCGACGGGCGCGCCGACCGCGAGGCCCTGCGTGCGCCCCTCGCCGCGCCACGCGAACGCGGCGACGACGTCGCGCAGCCGGAACGCGAGGTCGTTGCGGTAGCTGAGCGCGCGCGCCGGGTCCGTCGCGACGGCGGCGAGGAGCGCGTCGGCGTCGGCGACGAGCGTGTTGACGTCGGCGGGGGAGGCGAGCGGCCGGTGCTGACGCCAGAGGCCCTCCACGCCGTCGAGCACCACCAGGTCGCCCGCCGCCGCGGCGAGGGCGCGGCGCTCGAGCGCGAGGGCCTCGTCGTGGCGGTCGTCGGCCGTGCGGAGGCGGCGCGCGAGCGCGAGCATCGTCCGCGGCGACGTCGCGAGGAGGTCCCTCGCCTCGAGCAACACGACCCAGCCCGCGCGTCCCGAGACGCGCTCCACGACGTCGGCCCGCCCGCGCACCACCGCGCCGCGTGCGGGGTGGCGCGCGACCAGCTCGGCCGACAGCGGCAGGAGCTTCGCGTCGTCGTGCCCGAGGAGGCTCTCCAGTCCGCGCCACGCGAGGTCGCCCGTGGCTTCGTCGCCGAGGAGCGCGCGCTCGTACGCGCGCTGCGCCGCCGGCACGTCGCCGAGCAGGTGGCGCGCGTGCGCGAGGTCGAGCGCGTCACGGGCGCCGGCCATGCCGCCCAGGCAGCCCAGGTCGCCCGCCGTCTCGACGAGCGCCAGCCGTTGCGCGGCCTCCGCGAGGCGCGTCGCGTCCGGCGGCGCGTCGAGCCGCGCGCGGCGGAGCAGGGCCCGGCCCAACTCGACGTCGACGGCCGGCAGCGCGACGGCGCGCGCGCGGTCGATCGCGTCGTCGAGCAGGTCCGCGTCGAGCAGCCGGCCGACGGCCACCAGGAGGGCACGCCAGGCCCGCGCGTCGTCGGGGGCGACCTCGAGCGCGTCTTCGGCCGCGCGTCGCACCGCGCGGGGGTCATGGTCGGGCGCGTTGGGCGCGGCGAGGAGCGCCGCGGCGTGCGCGTAGTCGGCGCGCGCGCCGCGGGGCACGACGAGCGCGGGCCCGGCGAGGCCGAGCACGACGCCGAGCGCGACGCCGGCGCGCCGTGAGGCGAGGGGTCGCCGGGGGCTCACTTCGGCGCCTCCGCGCGGGCCTTCGCCTCGAACGGCGTCCCGACGGCCGCGGCGGGGCTCGTCAGCGCCTCGAGGAACGCGACGAGGTCGGCCTGTTCGGCGGGCGACAGGTGGAGCGGGCTGATCTCGGGTGCGCGGCCGGCGACCTTCGTGCCGCCGCGGTCGTAGTGCTCGACGACGTCGGCGAGGGTTCTCGCGCTGCCGTCGTGGAAGTAGGGCGCCGTGAGCGCCACGTTGCGCAGCGTCGGCGTGCGGAAGCGGCCGAGGTCGGCCGGGTCGCCCGTCACCATGGAGCGCCCGAGGTCGGTCGCGCCGTCCACGACGGTCCCGGTGACGTGGAAGCCGAAGTCGGTGAACGCGGCGTCGCCCGGGCCGACGGTGTGGCAGCCCGCGCACGCGGCCTTGCCGACGAAGAGGTCGTGGCCGCGACGCGCGCTCGCCGAGAGCGCCTTCGCGTCGCCGCCGAACCAGAAGCGGTCGAAGGGGCTGTCGGCGGCGAGGAGCGTCCGCTGGAAGGCCGCGAGGGCGTGGCCGATCCGGCGCAGCGTGACCGTCGGCGAGCCGAACGCGGCGGTGAACAGGGGCGCGTAGGCGACGGCCGCCGAGATGCGCGCGACGAGCAACTCCTCGGTCATGTCGAGTTCGGTGGGGGCCAGGAGCGGGCCCTCCGCCTGGGCCTCGAGGGAGACCGCACGTCCGTCCCAGAAGAGCGCGGGGTAGATCGCGGCGTTGAGCAGGCTCGGCACGTTGCGCGCGCCCACCTGGCCGCGCACGCCCACCGCGGTCGGGAGCGCGTCGCCGTAGCCCTTCTCCGGCTCGTGGCAGTCGATGCAGCCCTTCGTGCCGTCGCGCGACATCGTGCGGTCGAAGAACAGCGTGCGCCCGAGCGCCACCTTCGCGTCGGTCAGGGGGTTGCTCGGCGGGACCCACGGCGACGGGAGGCCGCGCGGGACCTCGAGCCGGCCGTTCCTCCACGCCGAGAGGCGGATGCGCGCCTCGCCCGCCCCGCCCGCACGCGACGTCGCAAGCGACGTCGTGAGCGCAGACGCGGCGACGAGGCCCGCGACGGCGAGGAGGCGCGCGCGCACGGTCACCGCCACCGGAACGGCAGCCGCCGCAGCCGCTCGGCGAGCGCGGCGGGCACGGGGAGGCGGTCGTCGAGCGTCGCGAAGTTCGCGGTGAGGTCCGCGGCCTCGCGCTCGAGGTCGGCGGCAGCGTCGGCCTGCCCCTTCGCGCGCCGGTCCTGCGCGCGGTGGCGTAGCGAGTCGGCCTCGCGCCGCGCCGCCGCAAGTTGGGCCGGCTCGGGGTCGCCCGGCGCCGCGAGGCGCGCGGCGGCGTAGACGAGCTCGGGGCGCACCTCGAACCAGCGGTCGATGCCGGTCGCGGGGTCCCGCCACGGGCCGCCACGCTCCACCTCGGGGTGGGAAGTCCACGCCTTCACCGTCAGCTCGCCGGCCGCCGGCTCGACCCACGCGCGCGCGACGCCGCCCGCGTCGCGCACGTCGAGGGCGTACGTGCGCGCCGCGCCCAGGGGGCGGCTCGTGTCGACGCCCGTGAACGGGCCGAACGCGACGAGCCAGACCGCCGGCGCCGTCACCGGCACGCGCACGGTGACCTCATACGTCCCGCGCGGAGCGTGGCCCCACGCGAGCGCGCGGTCGGCGAACGCGCGGCCGGTCGCCGCGAACGCGTCGGCCGGCAGCACGAGCAACTGCACCGCGTCGAACGCCGCGTAGTCGGTCGGGACCTCCTCGTACCGGAGCACGACCTCCGCGGGTGTCCCGGGCGCCGACGGGGCGACGCGGAGCACGCCGAAGCCGAGGAGCGCCGTCCCCTCCTCGTCGAGCCACCGCGCTTCAGCGGCGCGCGACGGGGGCGAACCGGTCGTCGGGACGCGAGGCCCGGGGCGCGCCGGCGCGTCGGAGGGCGAAGGTCCCGTTGCCGGGGCGTCGGCCGCGCGGGCCCGATCCGGGGCCCCGCTCGTCGCGGCGACGAGCGCGGCGGCGAGCAGGGCGCGGAGCCGGCGGCCCCCGGCGCGAGGCGCGAGACGGCCGGGTCCGGGGGGGCGAGACGGCATCGTCGCATTCTACGGCCGCGTGCTGCTTTACCCCCGTCGGCCGGTCGGCTTCAATGGGGCCCTTCGGTCCTGGAGGTGCTCAAACATGGTCGCCCGGATCCGCACGGTCGTCGCGGTCCTCCTCGTGCTCGGCCTCGTCGCGTCGGTCGCGGACGCCCGCGGGGGCGGCGGCGCCGGCGGCCGCATGGGCGGTGCGAAGCGCGCGAAGAAGGGCGCGAAGGCCAACGCGCAGGTCGAGCAGATCATCCACGACACGTACCGCCGCGACGTCGTGAACCGCAGTCGGTACGTCGGCTGGTAACCGCGCCCGTGTCGAGAACGACCCGCGGGCGGGCCTTTTGCGGGCAGATGGGCCGCGGGCGGACGTGTCGCGGGCAGATGGGCCGCGGGCAGATGGGCCGCGGGCGGACGTGGATGGCTGCGCTCGCGTGGACCCTCGTGGTCGCGAGCGGCGTCGCGGGTGCCGACGAGCCCGCCGATCCGGCGGTGCGCGTCGCCGTCGGCGAGGCGGCGCCGGTGATCGCAAGCCTCGGCGAGGGCTACCGCAAGGCGACGCTCGACGTCTGGACGGCGCGCCTCTATGAGGACCTGCGCCTCGAGGCCGGCGAGCGCGCGGCGCTCCGCGCGGAGACCGAGGCCGAGTTCCCCGAGCCCCGCACGGCCGTCGCCGCCTACCTCACGGCGCGGCTCGCGGAGAGTAAGGACGTCGAAGCGCTCGTCGCGCGCTGCGTCGCGTCGCTGCCGGAGCCGGGGGCCGCCCTCCTCGACCTCGGCTGGAACGCGCTGGCGACGGAACGGCTGCCGGCGGCCCTCGCCGTCGTGCCCAAGGTGCGACGGGCGGTGCCCGATCGCGAGGAGACGGCGTTGTTCGAGGCCGCGGTGGCGCGGATGCAGGGCAACGTCGAGGCGGCGGTCCGCCTGCTCGCGTCCTTCGTCGCGTCGCACCCCGACGCGCTCGAGGCGCGCCGCGCGTGGGCGCACGCGCTCGCGGCCGCGGGGCGCCGCCCCGACGCGGTCGGCGTCCTCGACGAGGGGCTCAAGCGGGTGCGCGCGGCGCCCCTGCTCGTGGGTCGGGCCGCGGTCTTCCTCGACATGCACGACCTGCCGGCGGCGAAGGCTGCGCTCGACGAGGTGAAGGCGACCGGACGGCCCGCGCTCCGGGGCGAGGCGGGGGCCCTGCGCGCGGCGGTGCTCCTCGCCGGGCGCGACGTGGCGGGCGCGCTCGCCGCGGTCGAGGACGGGCTGAAGGCGGCGCCCGGGAGCGTCGTCGCGCTGCGCGCGAAGGCGCGCTGCCTCGAACTGTCGGGCAAGCCCGCCGACGCGATCGCGCGCCTCGACGAGGCGATCGCGCTCCGCCCGGGTTGGGCGGCGTTGTACGCCGACCGCGGCGCGGTCTACCTGCGCGCGCGCCAGTTGAAGGAGGCACGCAAGGCCCTCGGCGAGGCGAGGAAGCGCGACGCCGCGGACCCGGCCGTCGCGCTCCTGCTCGGCGCGCTCGCCGAGGAGGACGGCGACTGGTCGGTGGCCGAGAAGCTCTACCGCGGGATCCTCCGCACCGACGCCGACCACCTCGACGCGCGGCGGATGCTTGCCGGGGTCGTGCTGCTGCTCGGCCGGCTCGACCAAGCCGACCAGGAAGCCGCCACGGTCCTCGACCGCGACCCGAAGGACCCCGTCGCCTGGTTCGTCCGCGGCCGCGTCGCCTATCGCCAGGACCGGTGGGACGACGCGCTCGCGCACTTCGACAAGTCCATCGCGGCCGACCCCGCGTACCCGCTGCCGCACTGCGGCAAGGGCTGGGTGTACGAGCAGCAGGACAAGCTCGACGACGCGAAGAAGGCCTACGAGGCCGCGGTGGCGGCCGACCCGAAGATGCCGCTACCGCATCGTGACCTCGCGGAGCTGCTCGAGGAGCTCTCCGACCCCGGCGTCGCGCTGAAGCAATACCGGCTCTACCTCGAGCTCGGGGGCGCGGACCCCGACGAGGACGTCCAGCACGCGGTCGAGCGGCTGTCGAAGTAGGCGTTCGCCGGACGGGGCACGACCCCCCGACGCGGCACGCGAGGCCCGTCGTCGGTCGCGACGCGGGCGCGCCGACGTCAGGCGGGCGCGCGGCCGAACAGCGCCCGCGCGGTCAGACCCGCGGTCAGCAGCAGGCCGACGATCGCGAGCCCGGCCGACGGCACGGCCAGCCACTCGAGCGAGGCCTTCGCCGCGCCGGTGCTCCCGAGGCCCGGGGCCCATAGGCCCGCGAGCAGCCAGTAGAGGCCGTAGCCGAGCGCGCCCGCACCGGCGGCCGCGGCGGCGACGCCGCGGAGCCTCGTCGTCGCGCCGGGGAGCGAGGCGAGGAGCAGGCACAGGCCCAGTGCCACGGCGCCGATCGCGCCGCCGTGGAGGTGGGCGCGCTGCAGGTAGATCCACGCCTTGTCGAGCACCGGCTTCAGTTTCGCCGCGTCGCCGCCGTACGCCGTCGCGAGGGCCTGTTCGCCCTCCGCCTTCAGGTAGCCCTTGAGGCCTTCCTCGCCGGCCCCGAAGACGCCGCCGATCACGAATCCGAACAGGATTGCCGCCAGCGCGAGCGCGACGCCGACGCGAACCGTGCGCAGACCGACCATGGGAACTCTCCTCGGGGACGGGGCGCGGGACCGCGCCGCGCCCGGGAGCCTACGGCACGCGCGGGGGCCGTCGACCTCGCGCGGGAGGGGCCCCGCCGGACCAGGATGGCGGGGCGACCCGCGCGGTCCGTGCTCAAGCCGACCGAGGCGCAGCCCGAGCCCCTCGGTACCGGACCCTTCCACGGCGCCCTCGGCCCGCGGCCGTCGGGGCCCGCGTCCAGGGGCCGTCAGAGCAGCGAGATCACTTCGTTGAGCGCGTCCGTGCGGGCGGCGTAGTTGATGTCGAGCGAGAGGCGGGAGAGGCTCGGGACCCGCTCGGGGTCGCCGACGAGCCCGAGCGCCGCGACCGCGACCGCGCGGACCGGTTCGCCGCTGCGGCGGTCGGTCCCGAGGCTCACGAGCGGGCGGACCGCAGGAACCGCGCCGATCGCCCCGAGGGCGATCGCGGCGCGGCCGCGGACGTGGTCGAGCCCCGCCGTGCGGAGTTCCGTGACGAGCGCCTCCACGGCGCCGGCGTCGCCGAGTGCGCCGAGGGCGCGGGCCGCCTCGCGGCGCAGGTCGTCGGACGAACGGCGCACCAGCACCGACCGGAGCGAGGCGAGGGTCTCCGGCGCGGGGCGTCCGAGGAGGCCGAGCGCGCCGGCGGCGCGGGCCCGGACGTCGTCGTCGGCGCGATCGTCGAGCAGGATGCGGGTGAGCCGGGCCGCGGAGGCGTGGTCGCGGGCGAGGCCGAGGCCCAGCGCACACGCGGCGCGGGCCGCCGGGTCTTCCGTCGTGCGGTCGAGCACGGCCGTGAACGTCTCGACGGCGCGGTCGTGGAGGCGCGAGCGGGCCGCGCACGGGCCGTCGGTCTCGCCGGCGCGCAACGCGAGGCCCAGGGCGAGCGCCGCGAACGGCCGCGTCGCGCCCGAACCGTGGTCGGTGGCGTCCACGAGGATCTCGGCGCCGCGGGGGAGGTCCGCCGACGGCGAAGCCCGCAGCCCGGCCCCCACGAGGCGCCCGATCGAGAGGAGAGCGAAGCCCGCCGTGTCCGGGTCGCCGCGGCGCGTGGGGCCGAGCAACTCGACGATCGCGGTCGCCCGGACGGCCGACTCGAGGCGCGGGGCCAGGACGCCGAGCGCGAGGACGGCGGAACGCCGGACGTCGGCCGGGTGGTGCGATCCCTTCAAGAGCCCGAACAGGAAGCCCACGGCCTCGGGGCCGACGAGTTTCGCGTAGGCGACGACCGCGTGCGCCTGCGCGACGTCGCCGCGGTCGCGTCCGGCGAGGCGCCCGGTGGCCGCGAGCGCCCGGAGGCCCTCCTGGACGCCGGACGGCACGCCGGCGGCCGGATGCAGGGCCAGCGCGGACAGCAGCGCGACGGTGGCCTCGGGGCCGGTGCGGGGCTCGAGCAGCCGGGACCAGATCGCCTGGGTGGTGCCGCGGAGGTCGCGGGCGAAGGCGTCGCTCGCGTTGCCCGGCTGGTCGCCCAGGAGCCCGAGCGAGAACATGGCGAAGCAGCGCACGCGCACGGGCACGCGGTCGTCGTCGAACGCGTCGAGGAGCGCGCGGCGGATGCCGTCGAGGAAGCGCCCGTCGAAGCGACGCTCGCCGTCGCTGCGGCGCAGGCACCCGAGGCCGATGGCGGCGCCCTCGCGCGCGAGGGTCGCGGCGTGCGGGTCGGCGAGCGTCGCGAGGAGACGCGCGGCGTCGTCGGGCTCGGTGGTGGTCTTGCCGAGCGCGATGAAGGCGGAGGCGAGCAGGTCGGCGTCGTCGCCGTGCGAGCCGGCCGCGACCGCGCGCAGGAAGGGGACGACCTCGAGCACGCGCGCGTGGTCGCGGACGCGGTCGGCGTCGTCGGCGCTGCCGGTCACCGGGCCGGCGCGGAGGCCGGTTCCCTGGCGGAAGCGGTCCGCGTTCATGTCCCACCACGTCGTCCAGTCGGCGCCCGACGTCGCGATCCGGCGGCCCTCCCGGGTGCGGTCGCGGCGTCCGGTGACGGGCCCCGCCGCGTCGGCCGACCCGTCGGCGGCGGGATGCGCGGTCGGCGCCGGCGTCGTGACGGGCGGTGTCGTCGCGGGGGGCGCCGTCGTCGGCGGCGTCGTTACCGGCGGAGGGGCCGTCGGGAAGCTCGGCGGGGCCGAGCCGCCCGGTGTGAAGGTGGTGGGGGGCGTGGGGCGCGGGACCGTGGTCGGCGGCGTCGTGGTCGGCGGCGTCGTGGTCGGCGGCTTGAGCGGCCCCTTCGGGAGCGCGGGGGGCGGCGGCGGCGCGTACGGATCTGGCTTCATCCACTCCGGCGTCGGAGGGGGCGGCGGCGGGGGCGTGGCCTGACCGCCGTGAGCCCATGCCGTCGAGGCGGCGCCGAGCGTGAGCATCGTGACGAGGGCGATCCGGGCGCGGCGTTCCATTCGGTGGGTCGGTCGGCGCATCGCCGCTCCGGGAGGGTGCTCGATTCCGTCGTGTGCCCGTTGTGCCCGCGGTGGAGGATACCCGGATCGACCGATCCGTGGGACAGCGCCGGCCGGGTTCGTGGAAACGCCGACGTGTTGCGGTCGCTTCGGGGCGGGGAGGCGAACGTCCCGGGTCGGCCGTCGTTGCGGGGGTCGGCGTCCCCCGGACTTCCGGCGACGTCGCCGAGGAGCGCTGCCGATGCGGCCGATCGGGGGCGCCCGCTCGCGCTCCGTCGTC
>Ga0105048_10017308_pt1 | contig 11119 bp, 11 predicted proteins | sample MAT05_FD_78382 | JGI IMG/M metagenome (GOLD analysis project Ga0105048, IMG submission 78382) | Freshwater microbial communities from Lake Fryxell liftoff mats and glacier meltwater in Antarctica - MAT-05 | ecosystem: Environmental > Aquatic > Freshwater > Ice > Liftoff microbial mat | place...
AGCCCAGGGATACGACCCTGTTGAGGCTTCGGTGTTGGGTGTATATAGCCACGGACTAGCGGGCGACCGGGCCGCTGCCGAACACGGACAAATTGGGCTCACTGCTTCAGACGTAATCGAAAACCTACGCTGGTCGCTCTAACTAGCATCCGTTCATCGTAGGCATTAAAGTTATATTTTGTGTATTTATTATACACTTGTGTAGAACTAATTCCTCGGATTTAACATCTAAAAGTGGTGTAAAACCGGAATTTCCCCCGCAAACCACGTACTAGTACGTGTAATTGACATCCCGTAGTTTCGCGCTAAAAGGTTTGGGGTGGTGGCATGAAATTTGTTGCATATAGTCGGGACAACTGACCCAAAAACACTTCGCAACGATGGCTAACTACACCTCAAAAACAGTTCGTAATAACCGCTCGGCCCGGAAAACAGGTATCGACCAGACTATGGCGCTCGGCGGCTTAACCTTTGCCCTTTTCACCTACATCATTTATCACTTCATTTACCCCATGATTTCAAAAGGCCTGCTTTGGTAAAATCAGCTTCTTCTTTATAGCAGAAAAGCCCTCAATGAGCGGGCTTCTTAATTTCTCGTAAGTCAATCAGGACATCGCAAACTCTGTATGCTGTCGCACGAACGGTGAGCGATAACCTAAAACAATATGCTCTTTAGGAACACCAGCCTCCAGTAAGTCATCAATGATTCCATCTTCGGTTCCATCTCGTTGAATCCAGATTTTACCGTCGATAATATCGATATGCAATGTTATACCATACCGTCGTTTGTCTTCGTGCCACTCATTGGCCAGAAATACATAGTGGTCGTTTTGTGTATCAAAAATCAGTGTCCGATTTGGGGTATTTTTCGGATTGATTAACCGAGCGTATTTCGTTAGTATTTGCTGTACTAACTGGCTGTATTGGGATGCATCCATTGTACAATGGTCTGTTTAGTAGGACTATAAACCAACAAATTGATTTTAAATCGTTTGGTCAAAATGGGTAAAATCCTGTCTTCCGCCAGTTCTTCGACAACATCCTGGGGTAATGCCAGAAACAACTCCCGATCTGATTCTGTTTCCGATTGATCTAATGCTTCGTCATAAAGCATATACTGACCAATTGCCTTTTCGAGTTCGGTAATTGTTGATTTGCCAACAAAGCTTTTTATTTCGACAGCAATCCGCTGATTGTCTTTGGTGGCCACTATAATTTTCTCTGCTCCTAAATCCACAAAGAGCGACCGAAAACCCAGCGATAAGGATAGCGGTTCGTCAGTTACAACCCATCCGTCTTTGATTAGTGCCTGTTTTACAGCATCGTGATAAATATCTTTTGCGGCCATGCTGCAATTTACAAACTCTGCAAACGAAAGCGACAGTGTTCCGCATGGATTTGCGGATTCTTTTAGAACTTCATCACCCGTTTCACAGCCTGCCTCTCGCCTATCTTCACCCGCGGCCAATAGTTTCCGGTGGTAAGGGACGGCACCGAGACCGGGGTACTGTTTTGTCTTGTTTCACCCTGCCACAGCACCCGCCCCGTAGCGTCGGTCAGTTGGAGGTGCGCGGGTTTGGTGTTCAGCACCGACGGGGAGATATCCACCGTGAAAACACCCGACGAAGGCACCGGATAAACCGTTATCTGCTCACTCAACGCAGCATCGTCAACTGCCAATGGTGCCAGCACATTGACAGTTACCGGATATAGCGGACTTTCGCAGTTGCCTTGCACCTGACTAACCAGATATGTGAACGAGCCGGGTCTGTCGGTAGGTGGCACGGGGGCCGTGGTAGATGTTACAGAAGGAACCCCACTGGCATCGGGCAAGTACCAGCGCAGAGTGGTAGCTGTGCTGCTGGAGGTGGCGGTCAGGGCTACGGTAGGTTGGTTTTGGTAGTAGGTTAGCGTTGTTGGAAAAGGCACAACGGGCATCAAGGGCCGTGGGTCAACGTAAACGGTTAATTCGGGGGCTGGAAAAGGGTGTGAACCACTACATATTTTTGTGTAGTCAAATGGCACAGAGTTTAGTTTATAAGTCATACCTCCAACTCTTTCTGTATTAGGAATCGGAATCACCGTTGTGCTAACGGGGCCACTGTTATCTTGATAGACAAATCGAACATACATGTCCGGGTTACCAGGAGAATAGCCTTTTTTGTCTAATGGAAGCGCAATATCTCCCTGACAGTAACGTATCTGCGCTTGGGCAGCCACTCCATAAGAGCCATAACTAAGCACATCGTCCAGCTTAACCGCGGAACCATAGCATAACTCTCGATAAATCGTTTTAGCTTTTTCGCTCTCGCAACCATTCAGCGACTGAGTAAAATAGAGTGAGACTTCGCGTGATGGATTATTACATGGATCTGTACGGTAGTATTCCTTGTAGAGCTGGATATATTGACTGTAGGCACTAGTATACAGAGTAAAAAGAGTTGGAAAGTCTTGCTTTTCACCATAAACATAAGGCTCAACCCCAGGTAATATCTTAAAATAGATATTTGATGCATAGTCATTGACAGTTATTCGTACACAGGTAGTCTGTAGCGAATCAACAATTGGCTTAGGCGGCTTACTACCGGATCTAATTTGTAGCAAGGTTGGGCTAATACGACCCACTATTGAAGAATCCACACTCACCACACGAACTTGGTAAATTTTACCCGTCCTTACAGTATCGGGGGATCTGGCATAGACACTGACTGGATTCCGACTTTCATAGTTGTACGTCTTTGGCTCGGTATAAATAGTCGTAAAACTGTTGCCATCGGAAATCTGGACGGCCACTTTTCCTGTCATCCCTGTATATAAAAATGGTACCTTAATCACCGAACCCGGACAAACCGAGCTGACTTCCAACGGCAGCGTCGTGATACTGGCAGTGGTTTGTGCCTGCCCCGTTCGTGAGAGCAGGCAGGCTAAAAAAAGAAGCAGGAAATAATGGTGTTTCATAACGGGGTCTTGTTCAACGCTCTGCTAATATACAACAAGACCCACTTACTCTATCAATCGTTGGAACAACGCCAAAAAATCTCCGTGAAACTCAGTTTGTTCTCCGTGTAACTCTGTGTCAAAACGTTTGGCCGCATCGCGACTCGTGCTATTTCAGCACCTGATACGTTACGAAAGCCGCGCCATACGCCAGCAACATCATGTAAATTAGCTGCACGGTGGGCCATTTCCAGCTTTTGGTTTCGCGCTGAGTAGCAGCCAGCGTACTCATGCACATCATGGCGAAGACGTAGAAAATCAGCAGAGACCAGGCCGTAGCGGGGGTATACATAGGGCCGCCAGTTTCAGGGTTACGTTCGGCTTTCAGCCGTTCGCGAATGGTCACGCCTTCCTCGTCGGCACTGCTGCCAATGCTGTAGATGGTGGCCATGGTACCCACAAACACCTCGCGGGCGGCAAACGAAGCCAGCAACGCAATACCGATTTTCCAGTCGTAGCCCAGCGGACGAATGGCGGGTTCGATAAAGTGGCCAAACTGGCCCGCATAGGAGGCTTCGAGCCGTTCGGAAGCTACCCGGTCTTCGAGTTGGTTACGGTCCGGCCGACCGGACCACTGCTGACGCACTCGGGCTTCGGCTTGATCTAAGGAGTCTCCAGGGCCGTAGTTGGCCAATACCCACAACACAATCGAGATGGCCAGAATAACCCGGCCCGCTTCCCACACAAACGCCCGAACGCTTTCCCAAACGCTTAGGCCTACGTGATTCCAGCGGGGCATTTTGAAGGTGGGTAACTCCATGATGAAGAAACTCCGTTCTTTCGTTTTCAGAATAAATTTCAGCACATAAGCCGCAAACAAGGCACTCAACAAACCAAGCAGATACAATCCCATCAGGGCCAATCCTTGCAAATTGAATAACCCCAGGACCCGCGTACTGGGCACTACCAGGGCAATCAGGATGGTATAGATGGGCAGGCGGGCCGAGCAGCTCATTAGGGGTGTTACCAGAATGGTGATGAGCCGGTCGCGCCGGGTGCCAATGCTCCGGGTGGCCATGATGGCGGGAACAGCACAGGCCACACCCGAAATGAGCGGCACCACACTCCGGCCATTTAGCCCGAATTTTCGCATGATCCGATCCATAATCACCATCACGCGAGACATATAACCCGATTCTTCGAGCAACGCCACGAGCAGAAACAAGAAGGCGATTTGGGGCACAAACACCAGAATCCCCCCAATACCGGCCAGAATCCCGTCTGTAAGCAAATCGGTAAGTGGGCCAGCAGGCAGATTTTGTTTCAGATTGCCATTGAGCCAGGCAACGCCCTCGTCGATAGCGTCCTGAAGCGGGGTGGCCCAGGCAAATATGGCCTGAAAAATAAGCAGCAAAATGAACCCGAAAATGGCGTATCCCCAAACGGGGTGCAGCAAAATCCGGTCGAGTTTCTGACTCCAGGTAGGCTGGCCCGAGGTTGTCTTTTGGGTGATGGCCTCCCCCATCAGGGCCGCAATACGTTTGTAACGCGTGATTGTTTCGTTGGCCTGAAAGCTGGTTTCGAGGAACTGGTGCTTTTCGATGAGATCGTCCAAGCCAACCTGCTGCTCCCGGTTCAAAAACGAGAACCCGTCGTGCTGAATAATGTATTGAAGCGCGAGATAATTGTTGTCTAAATTGTACTGCGTTCGGGTATCAGCAATGAGTTCAGCCGCTTCCTCCGCCGGATCGAAAAAGAGTTTGGCGGGTAACGTTGGCGTCTCCAGTTGCCCCTGAACAGCTTTTCGGAACTGATCGAGTCCTTCGCCGGTGCGGGCATTGATCCGAATAACGGGAACACCCAACCGCATGGCCAATCGCACACCATTAACTTCTTTTCCCTGATCACGAGCCACATCGAGCATATTCAACGCCAGTATAGTTGGCACGCCAAGATCAGCAATCTGGGTAAACAACAATAGATTACGGTGCAGGTTCGACGCATCGACTACCACCACGGCCACATCGGGATAGTCGGGATGGGCCGGGTTAGCCAGAATATCGGTGACGAGTTGCTCGTCTAATGATTTGGGATAAATAGAGTAAACACCGGGGAAGTCAACAATGGTGGCGGTGGTTTGGGCATTAAGCGGCCACGTCCCAGATTTTTTGTCGACCGTAACGCCGGGGAAGTTGCCAGTTTTCTGGCGGAGGCCGGTCAGTTGATTAAACAGCGATGATTTACCGGCATTAGGATTGCCCACAAGGGCTATAACGGGGGGTGGCAAAACAGTGGCAGTTAACAGTAAACAGTGAGCAGTTTCCAGACTGGCAAAGCCGCTCGCTGTACAATAAGTCGGAAACTACTCCACTAAAATTGTGGCAGCTTCGGACCGGCGCATCGACAGGCAATACCCCGATACATTCAGGCAAATAGGATCGCCAAGGGGGGCTTTGCAATGCAAACATATTTCGGCACCGGGCAAACAACCCATTTCGAGGAGTTTGAGCGACATCAGTTGGTCGTTGAACGACATAATGGTTGCCCGTTCTCCGATTTTGAGGTCTGCTACACTACGTTTGCTCATGGTGGTGATGCCGCGTCGAGACGGCTGCTACTATTTAGATTCAGTTTAATTAACACAAGATTACGACGGAAAGTTTGTCCATGCAAGGGAAGCGGACGAAAGTTTCTCCCGTACCTTTGTACCCCATGACCCAATCGTTGCAGCAGTTAGGCGCGTTGATGCGCAAAGAGTTTGTGTTGGAGTGGCGGCAACGTTACGCCCTCAACGGGATGCTGCTCTATATTGTGGGGGCTGTGTTTGTTTGTTACCTGAGTTTTAATGCTCGTCGGGGGCAGCTTACGCCCATTGTCTGGAACACACTTTTTTGGATTATTCTGTTATTTACGGCCATCAACGCGGTGGCTAAAAGCTTTGTGCAGGAACGCGCCGGGCGGTTTTTGTATTATTATACCGTAGCCAGTCCCTTACAGATTATTGTTTCCAAAATCATTTACAATACGGTGCTGATGCTGGTGTTGTCGGGCCTGGGTTTTGCGACGTATGCGTTTGTGTTGGGTAATCCGGTGCAGGATATTGCCTTATATATAAGTAGTTTAGTATTGGGATCGGTGGGGTTTGCGGCTTCGCTCACGCTGATTGCGGGCATTGCGGCCAAAGCCGAAAACTCGGCCACACTTATGGCAGTGTTGAGTTTCCCGGTGGTGCTTCCGTTGCTGCTTATGCTGCTTCGGGTATCAAAAAATGCACTTGATGGTCTTGACCGGAGCGTTAGTGTCGATGAAATTGTTACTATTATAGCCATCGACGCCATTGTGCTGGTACTGTCGGGGCTGTTATTTCCGTTTTTATGGCGGAGTTGAGAACTATGAAAAATTGGTGGAAGGCCCTGTCGGTCCTGATTATTTTCTTTGTGATTGTGGCGGGTCTGGTTGGACCAACGCCCCGCTTGCCGATTCTGAACGAAAGCATTCGGAATGTGTATTTCCACGTTCCGCTCTGGTTCAGCATGATTATTTTGCTGCTCACCTCGGCCATTTATTCGGGCAAATATCTGCGCTCCGGCAATCCCGATCATGATCGTATTGCTGTGGAGTTCACCAACACGGCATTGGTGTTTGGACTCATGGGGTGCCTGACGGGCTCTGTCTGGGCCAACTTCACCTGGGGCGAACCTTGGCCAAACGATCCTAAACTGAACAGCGTGGCGGTAGGAATGCTGCTGTACTTTGCTTATTCAATTTTGCGCGGCTCGTTTGATGATGAGCAACGCCGGGCCCGAATTTCGGCGGTCTACAACATCTTTGCTTTTGCGGTTTTTGTACCGCTCATTTTCATTGTCCCCCGCCTGACCGACTCGCTGCACCCCGGCAATGGAGGCAATCCGGCTTTCGGACAATATAACATGAGCAATCAGATGCGCCCCATTTTTTATAGCGGGGTCATTGGCTTCACGCTGCTGGGAGTCTGGATTACGGAACTACGGATTCGAATGCGCCGGATTCAGGCTGTTTTAGAGGACTAAAACGGAATGTTTCACTACACGTCAGTGTTAGTTTCATATAGATTATCTCTTTTGTTTTACCATAATGAATGCACTTCTTTCCATTTCGCTGGCGTTAAACCTTTTGGCTCAACAACCTGATTCTGTTGATATGGCCGACCAACTTCGGGCCGACGGTAAGATATGGGTGGTCGTTTTGGTGATTGCCGTCGTGTTCGCGGGCATAGTCGCCTACCTTATCCGGCTCGACCGGCAGTTGAGCAAAGTAGAGAAAGAAGTGAATAGTAAACTTGTAGACAAAAAGACGTTAAACCCAGCCGCTGGTGCGGCTGGACGTTAAGACCATGAAAATCACACATATCCTCGGTATTATCGTCATTGCAATTGCCATCGGCATTATTGTTTCGACGGCAGGCGATGCCAGTGTTTACACCACGTTCAGCAAGGCCGAAGAAATGGCCAAGAGCGGTGATGAAGACATGATTCACGTGGTGGGTAAGCTACCCAAAAATAGCAGCGGCAAAATCACGGATATGCTTTACAATCCGCAAATCGACCCGAACCACTTCGAGTTTACGCTGATGGACACTGAGAATCATGCCAAGCGGGTGGTTTTTAACAGTCCCAAGCCCCAGGATTTTGGCAGCGCAGAGCAAATTGTAGTCATCGGCGCCGTTCAGGGCGACCATTTTCAGTGCAACAAAATTCTGCTCAAGTGTCCATCTAAGTATCAGGATGGAAAGTTAGAAACAACAGAGCATGAGTCGTCCGCGACCCCGGTCAAAACGGTAGAGATATGAGCGTTCAGGAAATCGAAATTGCAATCACTCAGTTGAGTATTGAGGAGTTCAGCAACTTATCAAACTGGATTGTTGAATACAAAAACCAGCAGTGGGACAAACAGATTGAGGAAGATTTTAATGCGGGCCGTTTAGACGCACTTCTTGACGAAGTTGATGCTGAATACGAGCAGGGTCTGACCAAGCCTTTATGCTAAACCGTACAACAGCGCATTTCTGGAAATTCTACGAAACTTTACCTGAAGACATTCAGGCATTAGCCACTAAAAATTACAAGTTATTTAAATCAAATCCGGCTCATCCATCGCTTTAATTCAAGAAATTGACAGGTAAGCGAATTGTACGGGCAGTTCGGGCTGACGACCATTACAGAGCATTAGCCCGAGAGCGGGAGGACTCAATATTTGTCTGGTTCTGGATTGGGACGCATGAAGAATACAATCAACTCATTAAGCGGTTATGATTCACGAAACAATCGGCCAACTGGGCCACTTTTTTGTCATTCTGTCGTTTGTGACGGCGCTGGTGGCCACCGTTGCTTACCTGATGTCGGCTCTTGGCAAGGGACAACTCCGTCAAACAGAAGCTGTTGCTGAACTGGAACTGGCTTATGCCGGTGTAAATGTTGCCAACGCAAACACTACCCACCGACCCAAACCGGACCGCCGGACCGCCGGACCGCCCAAATCCGAAAGCATCAAAGATGATTGGCGGACGCTGGCCCGCTGGTCGTTTTACGTTCATGGCGCTGCTGTGATAGGTATCATCGTGTGCCTTTACTCCATCATTTATAACCATTATTTCGAGTATCAGTACGCCTGGAGCCACTCGTCGTATGCGTTACCGCTGCAATACGTAGTTTCCTGTTTCTGGGAAGGCCAAGAAGGTAGCTTTCTGCTCTGGCTATTCTGGAACGCGATTTTGGGCGCCATCTTACTAAATAAGAGCGGTTCAAAGTGGGAGGCCCCCACCATGACTGTATTTGCTTTGGTGCAGGCGTTTCTGGCATCCATGATCTTAGGGGTAGTATTCGGTGGTACGTTCAAAATTGGTAGCTCGCCGTTTATGCTGATGCGCGAAGCCATGCCCGACACCCCTATTTTTATTACCGACCCAAACTTCATTCCGAAGGATGGTAACGGCCTGAATCCACTGCTTCAGAATTACTGGATGGTGATTCACCCTCCTACCCTATTTTTGGGCTATGCACTTACACTGATACCGTTTGCCTATTGCATAGCCGGGCTCTGGCGCAACCAGCCACTTGAGTGGATTCGGCCTGCTTTGCCCTGGACACTTCTTGGCGGTATGATTCTGGGTGTCGGTATCATGATGGGCGGTTACTGGGCCTACGAAACGCTCAACTTTGGTGGCTACTGGAACTGGGATCCCGTCGAGAATTCGGTGTTTGTACCCTGGTTAGTACTGGTGGGTAGTTTACACACCATGTTGATTGCCAAAAAAAGTTCGACGGGGTTGAAAACCGCTGTCATCCTGACCATTTCGACTTTCCTGCTCATTCTCTATTCAACGTTCCTGACCCGGAGCGGTATTCTGGGCAACGCATCGGTACACTCCTTTACCGATTTGGGCTTGTCGGGGCAGTTGCTGGTTTACCTGATGGTGTTTGTGATTGGGGCCGTTTTCATGATGGTGTATAAATGGAAGATTATTCCCAGCGATGAGAAAGAGGTCTCTGTGTACACCAAAGAATTCTGGATCTTCATCGGTGCTATCGTAGTGGTTCTGGCTGGCTTCCAGATCATTGTGGCCACCTCGATCCCAGCCTTTAATAAGTTCCTCGAAGTGTTCGGCGTTGTAAGCAACCTCGCGCCCCCCGCCGACGCTATTGCGTTTTACAACAAGTTTCAGGTCTGGTTCTTTATCGTAATTGCCGTGCTTACGGGTATTGGGCAATACCTCTGGTGGCGCAAAATCGACGGTAAAAACTGGACTGCCCTAACTACTCCAGCAATGGCAACCCTGCTATTGAGTGCAGGTATCATTGCTGTAGGTAAGGTTTCTAACCCCGTGTACATTGTACTGATTGTGGCCTCAGTGTTTGCCCTTGTCACCAACGGTACGGTGCTTTGGGGAGTTATGCGGGGCAACTACCGTTTGTCGGGCGGTGCCGTGGCACATGTTGGTATGGCATTGATGCTCATCGGTATTCTGTTTTCAGCAGGCTATTCCAAAGTGGTATCGGTGAACAACAGCGGTATTCCGATTTCGAAACGCGAGGAGTTCACCAAGAACAATAATCAGGAGAACAAAGAAAACGTCCTCCTCTGGATCAACCAGCCGGAGCGCATGGACAAATACCAGATGACCTACCGGGGGCAGCGCGTCGAGATTCGCGACGTACCGGGTTATGTACCCCGCTCGTGGGTATCGGTTATTGAAGGTGCCGGGGAGACGCTCTCTTTTCACGGGATTGCCCAACGCGATATTGAGCAGAAAGGCAAGGTGTATCACAAAAAAGGCGATACGTTGGCTCTATACCCAGAAAACGTGTTTTATGAAGTAGAGTACCGCGATCCCGACGGTAAGATTTTCACGCTCTACCCCCGCGCCCAGTCCAATCCCAAAATGGGCCTGCTGGTATCACCCGACATTGCCCGCAACACCAGCCGCGACCTGTACACCTTCGTATCGTCGGTGCCAGACCCCAACGCAGACAATGAGTGGAGTAAAACCGAAAACTTTACGGTGGCTATGCGCGACACGTTCTTTGTGAACGATTACGTAGCCATTCTGGACAATGTAGTGAAAGTTGATCAGGTCGATGGTGTTGAGCTCGGACAGGGCGATGCCGCTGTACAGGCCCAGGTGCGAGTACTCGACAAAAACGGCGAGTATGTGCTGACGCCTTCATTCATTATCAAAGACAAGCTGGTAGCTCGCCCGCCCTATGTCAGTGATGAATTGGGCGTTCGGATTCAACTGAACGAAATTGACCCCCGCACCGGCAACTTCACCTTCGCCGTGAACACGACTCAGCGCGATTACATTGTCATGAAAGCCTTCGAGAAGCCACTTATCAATGTACTCTGGATCGGCACACTGATTGTGGCGCTAGGCTTCGGTATCTCTACCGTCCGCCGTTATCGGGATTTTAGTAAGCTGCGGGACAAGGGGCTGGCGTAGTCGCGACGAATCTACACTATGTACAGACACAGCCACGGGTACATTATTAACGCCAGCAGCACCACAAACCCTACTCTGTTTTCTTCTTCAACGTCATCGCGTACTGCCCGTTGACTAACAGCGTTAGGCGGTCTTTACCGATAAATAATTCAGGGCCGTCAAGCGTCTGAAAAAGCATTTGCTTGGAGAAGTCGATGTTTAACCGCC
>Ga0105048_10017310_pt1 | contig 11119 bp, 8 predicted proteins | sample MAT05_FD_78382 | JGI IMG/M metagenome (GOLD analysis project Ga0105048, IMG submission 78382) | Freshwater microbial communities from Lake Fryxell liftoff mats and glacier meltwater in Antarctica - MAT-05 | ecosystem: Environmental > Aquatic > Freshwater > Ice > Liftoff microbial mat | place...
CGATTGCCATTGGTAAAAAAATTGATAATGAGCATTTTGTAGTAGATCTCGCAAGCATGCCACACCTCTTAATGGCTGGTGCAACTGGACAGGGTAAGTCGGTGGGTATCAATGCGTTGCTTGTATCCCTTTTGTATAAAAAACATCCTTCACAGCTCAAATTTGTTTTGGTTGACCCCAAAAAAGTTGAACTTAGCCTGTACCGTGCTATAGAACGACATTTTCTTGCTAAGCTACCCGGCGAAGAAGAAGCCATTATTACCGATACCAAAAAAGTAGTGCATACACTGAATGCCCTTTGTATTGAAATGGATAACCGTTACGATCTGCTGAAAGAAGCCGGCGTACGAAACATTCGAGAATACAACGAGAAGTTTGTAAAAAGAAGACTCAACCCGGAAAAAGGGCATCAGTTTCTTCCCTTTATCGTTTTAGTGATAGATGAATTTGCTGATCTGATTATGACAGCAGGTAAGGAAATTGAAATGCCGATAGCACGATTGGCGCAGTTGGCAAGAGCGGTAGGTATTCATTTAATTATTGCCACCCAGCGTCCATCAGTAAACATTATTACGGGTACTATCAAGGCCAACTTCCCCAGCCGGATTGCCTTTAAAGTAAGTAGTAAAATTGATAGCCGCACCATCCTTGATGCTGGTGGTGCAGAACAGTTGATTGGTAAGGGCGACATGCTCATCAGCCACAATGGGGAACTCATCAGGTTGCAATGTGCTTTTGTGGATACCCCCGAAGTGGAACGGGTATGCGAAGCCATTGGCGAACAAAGGGGATATCCAGATGCCTTTTTATTGCCAGAATATGTGGATGAAAAGGACATGGATTCCCGTGAACTGGAGATTGGTGACCGCGATACCCTTTTTGCAGATGCAGCCCGGCTTATTGTTACCCACCAGCAAGGCAGTACCAGTTTGATCCAACGCCGCATGAAACTTGGCTACAACCGGGCAGGCAGATTAATGGATCAACTGGAACAGGCTGGCATTGTTGGCCCCAATCAGGGCAGTAAACCCAGAGATGTATTGGTTAAAACCGATATGGATCTGCAGGAGTTATTAAATCAATAAGATATTCTTAAAGTAAACCAACAATTTTTTAAGCAGGTATAAAAACCTCTGATGCCCTGTTAAGTAATTTGCGAAACTTCCTCATTTAGAGTTTAAGGGGTAAAAAATAAAAAAGGTGTCAGGCAATCTTTAAGCCTTATCAGCGCGCTTTTAGGAAATCTCAAATCCTTACATTGCCGACCTGAAGACCGCTGGTATAGATGTATCAGCGCGCTTTTTGGAAATCTCAAATCCTTCTATGTGAAGTATATAGTTTAATAAAAACAGATGGATTTTGTAAAAAACAAATTCTTTACTTTCTATATATAATCCAAAAAACCTGTTAACATTCCAGGAATCTTCAACCCCAGGCCTATTCTGCCGTCTAATGTTTAAATTTGTAACTATAAATAGAAAATATGAAACAATTATTAGTACTCATCACTGCCTTGTTTACGCTATCTGCTCATGCGCAGAAAGACCCAAAAGCAAAGGCCGTTCTGGATAAGGTGAGTAAGAAATTTAAGACATTAAAAAGTGTAGAAGCCAACTATAGCCTGAATGTGACCAACCGTGCAGGAAAAAGTGCCGGAGCAAAAAGCGGTAAAATTTACTTAAAAGGCGATAAATACCTCATTACAGAGAAAGATATGAAAATTATCAGCGATGGTAAAAAGGTATGGAAATATGAACCGGACGCAAATGAGGTTTTGGTAAGCAAAGTGGATGCCGCAAGTGATGGCATCACTCCTCAAAAGCTATTTACCAACTTTTATGATCAGGATTTTATATATAAACTCAACGGAAAAGTAAAAGAAGGCGGCAAAATGGTGACAGAAATAGAACTGACTCCAACCGATAAGCGGAAGAATTTTTATAAAGTTTACTTATATATTGATGAAGTACAACAAATGATTACGAGCAGCAAGATTTTTGAAAACAGCGGGAATGTCTATAGCTATAGTATGAATGGACTGAAGCTGAACCAAACCATGGCTGACAATTTATTTGTGTTTAATAAGAGCCAGTACCCGGGTGTAGAAGAAATTATTCAATAAAATGGAGAAAGCCTTTAAGGCGCCTTTATAAAACAATCCTCATAAAATGGGTTAAAGCCCAATATTATGAGGATTGTTTTTTGGATAAAGGAAAAACGGAATAGGCCCAGCAATTTACACTCAGTAAAAAAAAGTGTTTTTTGACTGGCTTATTCTGCTTCCCTATCCCCCCAACGGTAGCTCTTAAGTTGTAAACCTGCGAGGTCAACCGCCCGGTCAACAACCGTTGCCGCAAGCTCTTCAAAAGTTTTAGGCCGGCTATAAAAGGAAGGAGTCGCCGGGCAAATAATGCCACCTGCCAAGGTAATCTGTTCCATATTTCTTATGTGAATGAGATTATAAGGGGTATCGCGTACCAAGAGAATCAGCCTGCGTCTTTCTTTTAATACAACATCAGCAGCCCTGGTAACGAGATCATCACTTGTGCCACTGGCAATCCTGCCCATCGTGCCCATGCTACAAGGAGCAACAATCATGGTATTGTATTGACCACTGCCGGAAGCAAATGGCGCCATAAAATCGTTTTTGGCAAAAAATGTAAACGGGTAATTCTCGTAGCTTTTTTCACCGAGTTCGAATTCCCAAACCATTTTGGCATTATCGCTCATCACCACACCCACCGTTTCCCATTGATCCTGCAGGGTCATTAGCCGGTCAAACAATACCTTTGCATAAATACTGCCACTGGCACCGGTTACGGCTACTATTATTTTATGTTTCGACACTTGATGCATATTTCAAAATAACAATATTCTATGGTAAAGGTTATTCTTCCTTGTATTCTTTTGGCATTGTTTCTACCAGTTTTCAGCCAAAAAAAAGATAAAAAAGGAGTGGCTTGGCAAACGGTTGAAGCGGTTCAAAAACTGGCTGCCTCCGAAAAAAGACCTATCCTGATTGATGTTTATACCGATTGGTGCATGTACTGCAAGGTAATGGATAACACCACCTGGAATCAGCAGAAGGTTTCCAATTACCTAAAGGATAATTTTTATGCTATAAAGTTTAATGCAGAAAGCAAAGAGGCAGTTGACTGGATGGGGCAAACCTTTGAATATAAAAGCACCTATAAAGTACACATGCTGGCAGCTCAATGGCTAGGCGGCAATATGGTTTATCCATCAACAGTTATTGTTCCCGTTTCAGGGGAACCCATTATTGTTCCGGGGGTAATTAATAAAAAGGAAATAGAGCCGATTCTGGTGTATTTCGGAGAAAAACATAACCTGAAAACCGACTGGAAGACCTTTAAAGAAAATTACAAATCCACTTGGTAAAAAAGAAGTTAATAATACCGGTTTTAAGCGATTTATGATCTTTTTCCATGCATTTCCACCTGATAAAAATGTTTTATACAGGCATACTTTTCAAAAAAGAAGGGGCTACCCTATTTTTGGTTGCCTGCTCATAGGCATAAGCCATGTTCAATAATTTTGCCTCCGAATAGGCTGCGCCAAATAGGGAGAAACCTACCGGCAATCCAAACATTTTTCCTGCGGGTACCGTAATATGCGGGTAACCCGACATGGCAGCAGGAGCCGTTAAGAAATCACCGCTGTAACGATCTCCGTAAAGCATATCAATGCTGCAACCCGGTCCCATGGTAATACCGGCAAAAGCATCAAGTTTATGTTTTTCCATCAAGCTATTCAAAATTTTTCTGCTTCCATCCCGCCCTTTTGTCAATGCCTCGAGGTACCCCTTACTGTTCAGATCACCTTTGGCTTCGCAGTTTTCCAGTTGGTCTTGTTTAAACAAAGGCATAGCTTCTTTTTCATTTTGCTTGTTGTATGCAATTACCCCGGCAAGGTCTTTTACCGTCGCAGCACTATTGGCGAGGTATTTATTTATCCCATTTTTAAATTCGTATTGTAAAATGATGAGTTCGGCGTCACCCAATGCATTGATATCATCTACATAGGAAACATCTACTATTTCAGCACCTTGCTTTTTTAGCTCTTCCAACGCCTGATCCAATAAATCGTTTATTTGGTAGTGAGCACTCCTCTTTTTAAGATCAACGCCAATTTTCTTTCCAAGTAAACTCCCGGCACTTAAACCGGCTGTATAATCAGGCATGGTTTTGCCCGTACTCTCTTTTGTAACCGGATCAGTATCATCTATCCCGGTGAGTAGCCCAAGCATGGTAGCAACATCCTTTACGGTTCTGCCCATGGGGCCGGCAGTATCTTGGGTAGCTGAAATTGGAATAATGCCGCTCCGGCTCCAAAGTCCAACGGTGGGTTTTAATCCCACCAATCCGTTTACACTTGAGGGACAGGTTACACTTCCATCGGTTTCGGTACCAATGCCAATTACACAAAGATTGGCAGCTACCGCAGAACCGGTTCCGGCACTTGATCCGCACGGATTATGGGTAAGTACATAGGGGCATTTTGTTTGTCCCCCACGGCTGCTCCATCCCGAAGAGCTGCTAGAGGAACGAAAATTGGCCCATTCGCTCAAATTGGTTTTTCCAAGCAAAACAGCTCCTGCTTCGCGAAGTTTACCAATTATAAAAGCATCTTTTTTAGCAATATTTCCGCTAAGTGCAAGGGCGCCTGCTGTAGTTTGCATTTTATCGGCCGTATCAATATTGTCTTTTATGAGTACCGGTATGCCATGCAGGGAACTTCTTATTTTTCCAGCTTTCCTTTCAGCATCCATATTTTCGGCTATCTTGATGGCATCGGGGTTCATTTCAATAACGGCATTCAACATCGGGCCTGCCTTATCAATAGCAGCTATCCTATCAATGTATTGCTGTGTAAGCCCGACAGCCGTCAAAGTACCTGCCGCCATTTGTTGCTGCGCCACTTCAATGGTAATCTCATTTAAAGCAAAAGGTTCCGCTTCATAATTCTTTGCATCAGAAGACTCATCTGAAGACCCTGTAGCACAGGCAGTTAGGGAAGCAGTAGCAGCAACTGATAAACCTGCTACTGTTGAATTTTTCAAAAATGAACGACGATGCATATATATTATAAAAATCTGTATTTCAAAACAAACTTAGGTAATTGTTGTCAGTTGCTTAAAGGAATGTAGTGAACACATTATTTTAAAATATCTTTTCTCCAATTAATTTTCGGGTTTACACGCTTATATTTACTTCTATCTTTTCCTACTGGGATTAAAACAACCATAATCCACTAATATCAAAATCTTTTCAATTATTTTGTTTCTGATATGTTTTTTTTATGCCAATGCCATCAAAAAGAGGAAAATGGCTACACATCGGATAAGTATTCTGGAGATGCAAAAAATGATTCGCTTTTTACCATTCCTAAGTTTATATATGAAGATAGCTTTTGGATAAATGATGGCACGGAAAAGGGACAAAAGGTAGGATTGATTGGCGTTGATACTCCTGAGTCAAGGTCTGTTTTTAAAAAGAAAAAGCATCCCATGGTATGGTAGTGGCGGCCTAGGTAAAGAATATGCTGACGGGAAAAAAGGTACGATTTAAAGACGGATGTAAAGCAGCTCGATCTAATATGGACGGCTACTTGCCTATATGTACTTGAAGATGGTACTATGCTCAATAGCCATTTATTGGCAATGGTTATGCAGTATTAAGGTCAGTACCTCCGAATGTAAAATTTACAGATAAATTCTATATCATACAAAGAAAGGCAAGGGAGCAAAAAAAAGGTTTATGGAAGAATTTTAAAAAAATATTAAAAAAAACCGGCAGTGCCTTCTAAAAAGCAACTGCCGGTTTAAAGATAATACTAAAACAAATTAAACTTTTTCAGCCATATCAGGAATTGTTTCCGCTTTGTAGGATCCTTCATCTAACTTGGCTTTTGTTTCACTAAAAGCTTCAAGGGTACGCTCAATGTCCTCATCGCTATGCGATGAGGTTGGAATCAGGCGGTAAATAATATGCCCTTTCGGAATAACAGGGTACACTACAATGGAGCAAAAAATATTATAATTTTCACGCAGATCCATAACCATAGCAGTGGCTTCTTCCAGCCCACCTTTCATGTACACGGGGGTTACCACACTATCAGTTTTACCAATATCGAACCCTCTTTCTTTCAAACCGTTTTGCAATTTCAACGCATTTTCCCAAAGCTTGCTTTTCATTTCTGGCATAGTACGTAGCATATCCAACCTTTTCAGGTTTCCAATTACCAAGGCCATAGGGAGACTTTTTGCAAAAATCTGACTGCGGATATTATAGCGGATATAGTCAATAATAATTTTGGGGCCAGCTAAAAAGGCACCAATGGAAGCCATGCTTTTAGCAAACGTGCTGAAGTAAAGGTCAATCTGATCCTGACATCCTTGCGCTTCACCTGCACCTGCACCGGTTTCGCCGAGCGTTCCAAATCCATGAGCGTCATCCACAAGCAGGCGGAAGTCGTATTTCTGTTTCAAATCCGCAATTTCACTGATATGCCCCTGATCGCCAGCCATACCAAAAACACCTTCAGTAATCACGAGGATACCCCCGGCATTTTGCTTATCCACCAAAGTGGTAGCTCTTGCCAGTTGTTTTTCGCAATCTTCTACATCATTGTGCTTGAACACATACCGGTGACCAGGATGTAAACGCAAACCATCAATGATGCAAGCATGGCATTCGCTATCATACACCACCACATCATGACGTCCACAAATAGCATCAATCGTACTCATGATGCCCTGATAACCATAATTTAATAAAATGGCATCTTCTTTCATTTCGAAAGCAGCCAATTCTCTTTCGAGTTGTTCATGGTGATTGCTGTTGCCACTCATCATACGGGCACCCATAGGATAAGCAAGACCGTAATCAGCCGTTGCTTCGGTATCTACTTTTCTTATCTCCGGATGGTTAGCCAATCCAAGGTAATTATTCAGGCTCCATACTATCATTTCCTTACCTCGGAATATCATGTGAGGGGCTATAGGACCTTCAAGTTTTGGAAATGCAAAATAACCATGTGCTCTTTCCCGGTGCTGCCCAAGGGGACCGGAGTTCTTAATTAATCTTTCAAAAATATCTGCCATACTTGATAATTGGTGGGATGGATATCCGGTTTTAAACTTAAAAAAAATGGCTTTAAAAAACCTTTTTTAAAACAATGCGCAAAATTACATAAAGATTGCTTTGTGTCCAAAAGAGGATATTTTTTACAGAAAGCCCAATGAATATTTGGAACTGTTTTAGCGGAAAAAAACTGTTTTAATCCCGAAGAATAACGCATTTTTACATAATAAAGTTAAAACGACATGAATATTCTTTGGAAATCGCATCAACTCAAATTTCAATACCCTTTTACTATTTCAAAGGGAACCAAAACGCATCAACCGACTTTGGTAGTGGCCTTATCTCATTTGGGTTTAACAGGTTATGGTGAAGCTCCTGCCATTACCTATTATAATATTTCTACCGAAAAAATGGAAGCTGACTTAATCCTTAAACAGAATATTCTTTCTAAATACAATTTTAACGATCCCGGCCGATTCTGGCATTTTTTACATCATTTATTTCCTAAAAATCCTTTTTTGGTGGCGGCTCTTGATCTTGCCGGATGGGATTTATTTGGCAAAATGAGGCGGCAACCGGTTGCCAACATGATTTCGGAACCAAAGGAAATACTTCCCTTAACCGATTATACAATTGGTATTGATACCATAGAAAAGATGGTAGAAAAAATGCAGGCGAAACCCTGGCCGATTTATAAAATTAAATTGGGTACCGATCGGGATATTGAGATTGTAGAAGCATTGCGAAAACATACAGATGCTGTACTCAGGATAGATGCGAATGCCGCATGGAATAAAGAAGATGCATTGCAGAAAATTACCGCTTTTGCATCGCTAGGGGTTGAATTTATTGAACAACCGCTGGCAAAGGATGACTGGGAAGGCATGGCATGGCTTTACGATAAAAGTCCTTTACCGCTGATTGCCGATGAAAGCTGTGTAGGCGAAACGGATGTATCAAAATGTGCCGGTCATTTTCATGGCATTAATATCAAATTGACCAAATGTAGCGGACTCACCCCGGCCATCCGGATGATACGCGAAGCAAGAAAGCGTGAATTGAAAGTAATGGTGGGCTCCATGAACGAGTGCACCATTGGTTCAGCACCTATTGGACACTTACTCCCGCTAATTGACTTTGTAGATATGGATGGTCCATTATTGCTGGAAGAAGATCTTGCTACTGGACTCATTTATGATATGGGAAAAGTATTCATCAACAAACAGGTTGCAGGATTTGGCATTGTCCCAAATCCTGATTTATTTGCAGATAATGGATAAAAAACTTTCCTTTACCATTTTGCTTTTAAGCACTTTGTTTTTGGCAGGTATGGCCCAAAACAAACCGGTAATCGGATTAGCTTTATCTGGTGGAGGAGCGAAAGGGCTGGCACATATCGGTATCCTGAAAGCCATTGATTCTGCGGGTTTAAAAATTGACCTGATAACCGGTACCAGTATGGGAAGTATCGTTGGTGGCCTTTATGCTGCAGGCTACACAGCAGATAGCATTGAGCAAATGGCACGCAATATTGATTGGCGTGTTTTGCTTACAAATTCAGTGAGCATGCGAAGCTATACCATGGAGGAAAAAGGTGAGTATGGCAAATATGCTATTGAGCTTACCGCAAACAAAGGAAAAATCGCCTTGCCCACCGGCTTCCTTGAAAGCCAGGAATTGTGGTTGAAACTACAAGAACTCTTTTTTCCGGTGGCTTATATAAAAGACTTTGATAAGCTCCCCAGAAAATTTCGCTGTATAGCCACGGATCTTGCTACTGGTGAGGCCGTAGTATTTAGTAAAGGAGATATTGTAACTGCCATCAGAAGCAGCATGGCTATTCCGGGAGTATTTTCGGCGGTAGATATACTCGGTAAAAGGTACGTGGATGGTGGGATTGTTCGGAATTTTCCGGTGCAAGATGTAATTGAAATGGGCGCAACCTATGCTATTGGAGTATCAGTTAGTAGTCCTTTACTAGATGTAAAAGAACTTGACAATGCCTTAAAAGTATTAACACAGGTAGTTTTTTTGAATGAAAACAAAGACCGCATTCGGGAATCGGCACTATGCGACTTATTGATAGATGTACCAATGGGTGATTTTACAAGTAGCAGTTTTAATCGCGCCAATGAAATAATCGAACTCGGATTGGAGGTTGGCAGGAAATACTATCCGTATTTTAAACAACTCGCAGATTCCCTGAATCTTCAACAGCCTGCCGGGGTGCTTGTAAACCAACCCATGGGCAAAGCTCTCCAATTGAACAACATCACTGTATCGGGGTTGCGGCCTGGCGGTGTGGAGTCTTTCTTTGAACAGTTAAATCTTGAAATTCCTGGTAAATACCAGGCATCAGAGATTACGGGATTTTTGCGTAACGCCTTTGCCTACAGAATGTATAAAAATATAACGTACACACTGCAACCCGATAGTGATAGTGGTTTTACACTGGCCTGCAAAACCATACCAGAGCCTCTTGCAGCCCTAAAAGCAGGCTTGCATTTTAATAGCCTGATGGGGTTTAGTGTGGTTGGCAACCTTACCCTTCGAAATTTCCTAAGTGCTTCAAGCCGTACACTAGTCTCCCTCAATGTTGGTGAAAACTTTCGTGGACTGGCTGAGCATTTACAACTGTTCGGCTATCGAAATCCCTGGAGCAACCGTACGCAGTTTTATGCTGAATTTCAAGACCTTCCGCTTATTGAAGATTTTAAAAGACTTGGCGGTTATACTTTCCGCTATTTTAAGATAGATAATCAGTTTTTGAATTCGGCGCGTAGAAGATGGTCTGGAGGTTTTGGAACCAAATGGGAATATGTAGGTTTTAATCCAACTATTGAACGTGGCGAATATTTCAATGGACATAATGATTTTTTTACGGTTTATGGGGTTTCCACCTTCAATAGTTATGAACGTCCATTTTTTCCACCCAAAGGTTACAAAGTAGATTTCTCCTTTGGTTATGTTTTCGGAATGAATCCTAAGGTGGCTCTATTTGAAAATGGGCAGGATATTGGTACCATTGAAGAAAACGGCATAGCATACGGAAACTATTTGCGAACAACGCTACAGGCCGAAAGAATTTTGCCGCTTGGCCACCGCTGGGCGAATATCAGTTTTTTGCAGGCTGGTATTAATTTTGGACCCCACCAAAGTTTGGCCAATAACTTTTTTATGGGAGGAGCCACCTCGGTAATGCGTAACCAAATAACTTTTAGCGGTTTAAGAGAAGCCGATCTTTCTTCTGAAAGCGTACTGGCTTTTAAAAACGGATTTCGTTACAATGTTTTGGGTGATGGATATGTAACGCTGCACGGTAACCTGATGTATTATGATTTCATTGAAAAATCTTCTATAACCCTAACCCCCTCCTGGATAGCAGGTGCCGGGGTTACACTTGGTTACAATTTGCCTATCGGACCTTTTGAATATACCATTCAGTATGGTGGAAAAGGTGCAGGATGGTCCACTTATCTTAATGTTGGATTCCCATTCAGATCCCATTAAATTATGAGATTAAGCTTTTTTTAAAAAAATTGTTGCGCAAACAAATCCTTCTCTATTTGCGAATTAATACAAAGGTATTTCCCTGATAGTCAAATTTATATAAAAAAGGTTGTGCATCCGGCGAAATGTTTTTAGAAAGAATCAAAAAATCACCTGATTTTGGGTCTGCGGAAAAAGGAACCATTCTGCCCAATTCCTTTTGTAAATAAAAACTAATGGTAGTCGAAATCCTTGTGCTGTCAGGCAGGTAAATGGGGGAATTACCGATTATTCTTGCCATTTCCACACCCGCAACACGGTCTTTAGCAGCCTGACTGTTTTGACCTCTTTCACTATTTGTGATCCATCCACCAGCCATGCGTACCAAAAATAGCATTAGACAGTAAGGTATATGGGATTGTGTTTTTCTTTTTTTGCCATCCCTAAAAAAAATAATTCTTCCGCAAAGCAAATTCTTAATTACAATTATGCGCTGTTCACTTTTTAAGAATAAAGGCACAAAAACA
>Ga0105048_10017312_pt1 | contig 11119 bp, 10 predicted proteins | sample MAT05_FD_78382 | JGI IMG/M metagenome (GOLD analysis project Ga0105048, IMG submission 78382) | Freshwater microbial communities from Lake Fryxell liftoff mats and glacier meltwater in Antarctica - MAT-05 | ecosystem: Environmental > Aquatic > Freshwater > Ice > Liftoff microbial mat | place...
CGCCCTCGCCTGCTCGCTCAATGTGCCCGCCCTGCGCGAGCTCAATGCCCTCGGTGGCCCCCGGCCCTTGCATGATCTCCTCACCCAGCTTGGCCTCACCACCCTTGGAAATGATCCGTCCCTCCATGGTCTTGGCCTCACCCTCGGGAACGCACCCGTCAAGCTCCTGGAACTCACCCAAGCCTACGCCACCCTTGCCCGCAGCGGGGTTGCGATCCCGCCCATCCTGTTTCAAAACGACAAGCCAAAGCCCGCGCCCGAGACTCTTTTCTCCGCAACGGATGCCTACCAGATCGCCGATATTCTATCAGACACCACCGCCCGCGCCCCATCGTTCCCACCGGGTGGCCCTCTCGATCTACCTTTTCGCTGTGCGGTGAAGACGGGCACCTCTTCCGATTTCAGGGACAATTGGTGCCTCGGCTTCACTCCGGAATTCACCGTCGGCGTGTGGGCCGGAAATTTTGAAAACCAGCCGATGAAAGGGATCTCCGGCATCGCGGGTGCGGGCCCGATTTTCCACCGCGCCATGCTGCGGCTCCATCGCTCGCAGAAACCCACCTGGTTTACCCGCCCCGGCGACCTGACGGAAATTTCCATCGATTCCCGCAACGGAAAATCCCCTCCTCCAAACCTCCCAGCTCACCACCTCCTGCACGACCTCGCACCGCTCAATCACCCACCACCGCCCGCCACCGCTGCCGATTACGACGACACTGGTAAAGCTCTGTTAGGCAACCCCTTCGCCGAGTGGTTCCACAGCCGCCATAATCTCCGCCGTCAGGATTTCGCGCTCGATGCCCGCTCTGCCCCGCTTGAGCCGCTCCGCATCATCAGCCCTGCCAAGGATGCCACCCTCCTGCTTGATCCCGAAATCCCCTCCGGCTCGGATCGGCTCCGCCCCGTCACCAATCTTCCCGGGCTCGGAATCTGGAAATCTAAAACCCTGCGCATCGAGCCGAGCGCTCCCGAACCCATCATCCACCTCACCCCCGGCACCCACCAGATCACCGTCACCGATCCTCGAACCCAGAGCTCTCAAAGTTTCACGCTTCATGTGAAGTCCCTTTGATTAGAAAAATCCTCCCGTTTTCCACTAAATAATGATTTGCGCATCTGCCGAAATCATCCCAGATTCGTCGCATGAAATCCGAAATCTTTTCCCACCTCGCCTTCTTGCCTCAAGGCTTCCCGATGACTTATATCGTCATCATCGTTGTCTCGATGCTGGCGAGCTTCCTCATCAGCAGCACCCTCAAGCGCCGTTTCAATGAATATTCGCAAATCCCCATCCGCATGACCGGTGCCCAAGTGGCGGAAGCCATGCTCAGCCAAAACGGCATCCACGACGTGCAGGTCATCAGCACTCCCGGCCAGCTCACCGATCACTACGACCCCACCAACAAAACCGTCAACCTCAGCGAGAGCGTTTACGGCATGAACTCCGTGGCCGCCGCCGCCGTCGCCGCCCATGAGTGTGGCCACGCCATCCAGCACCAGCAGGCCTACAAGTGGCTCAACCTCCGATCAAAAATGGTCCCCGCCGTCCAGTTTTCTACAAAAATGCTCAATTACGTCATGATTCTCGGCTTCCTTGGCCTCGGCTTCATGTCCAGTCCCACCTTGCTCTGGGTCTGGGTCTCCCTCTTCGCCATCACCACGCTGTTCTCTTTCATCACCCTGCCGGTGGAATTCGATGCCAGCAAGCGCGCCCTCGTCTGGATGGAAAGTAGCGGGATCGCCTCCAGCATCGAACACGACCGCGCTAAAAACGCTCTTTTCTGGGCCGCCATGACCTATGTCGCCGCTGCCATCGGCTCGCTCGCCCAGCTCCTCTACTTCCTGATGATGGCCCTCGGTGGCCGCAGGGAATAGCATGGTCTGAGCCAGAGCCTGAAAACGGCGGTCAGCATCTTTAAAATTCCGCGAAAACTGTCATTTGGCAGTTTTCGCTGTTTTTTCCTCGAATCCCGCCTTGCCATCGTTGCGAAAACCGTGCATAGCCCCGCCCCCTTCGCGCGGAGGGAGCACATCCATCCTATTTTTCCATGTCTTTGAAAATTCGTAATCTCGCCATCATCGCCCACGTTGACCATGGGAAAACCACCCTTGTTGACCAACTCCTCCAGGCCGGTGGCACCTACCGTGAAAACCAAGCCACCACCGAGCGCGCCATGGACTCCATGGACCTCGAGCGGGAAAAGGGCATCACCATCAAGGCGAAAAACACCGCCATTCTCTGGGAAGGCTACACCATCAACATCGTCGATACCCCGGGCCACGCCGATTTCGGTGCCGAAGTGGAACGCGTCATGAAAATGGTGGACGGCGTGCTGCTCGTCGTGGATGCCTCCGGCGGCCCGCAAGCGCAAACCCGCTTCGTCCTCCGCAAAGCCATGCAGGAAGGCCTCAAGCCCATCGTCGTCATCAATAAGATCGACCGCCCGCTCGCCACTCCTCTCAAGGTCCACGACCAGGTTCTCGAACTTTTCCTCGATCTCGATGCCGACGACGAGCAGTTCAACGCACCTTTCGTCTATGGATCCGCCCGCGACGGCTATTTCATGGATCATCCGGATGACGAGCGGAAGGATTGTATTCCTCTGCTCAAGAAAATCATCGAGTTCATCCCCGAACCTGTTGCCGATCCTGAGGCTCCTTTCCTCATGCTCGTTTCCAATATCGAGTGGGACGAATACGTCGGTCGTGTCGCAGTCGGCAAGGTTCTCGGCGGCAGTGTGAAAAAGGGTGACACCATTTTCCTCCTTCGCCAGGACGGCACCAAGGTCCAGTCCAAGGTAATGAAAACCTTCACCTACTCCGGCCTCTCAACAGCGGACTCCGATGGTTGCGGCGCAGGCGGCATCGTCGGTATCGCAGCGGGTATTGAAAACATCGATATCGGTGAAACCATCGCCGGCACCGCAGACCAAGAGCCGTTGCCCTTCGTCGCCATCGATCCTCCAACCGTTTCCATGCAGTTTTCCATCAACGATGGCCCGCTCGCCGGTAAAGAAGGCAAACACGTCACCTCCCGCGCCATCCGCGAGCGGCTCATGCGTGAGTTGAAAACCAACATCTCCATCACCGTCGAAGACACCGACCTGTCCGGCGTCTTCAACGTCTCCGCCCGCGGAGCCATGCAGATCGCCGTGCTCGTCGAGCAAATGCGCCGCGAGGGCTTCGAAGTCCTCGTTTCCCGCCCGGTTGTGATCTATCGCCGCGACGACAATGGCAAACTCCTCGAACCTTTCGAAACCCTTTATGTGGAAGCTCCGGGCGAATACACCCAAGGCATTTTGAAAATTCTCATGAACCGCAAGGGCCTCATGGAACACATGGATACCGAGGCCAGCGGCCGCGTCTTCATCCAAGCCACCATCCCCACCCGCGGCCTCATCGGCTTCGAGACCGAGCTTGTGAACCTCACCTCCGGTCACGGCATCATGTCCCACCTCTTCAAGGAATACGCCCTGCACGCTGGAGAAATCCAAAACCGCACCACCGGCACCCTGGTTTCCATGGATTCCGGCACCGCCACTCCGTTCTCCCTGCAAACTCTCGAAGAGCGCGGCATTCTATTCGTCGCTCCGGGCGATGCGGTTTACGGCGGCATGCTCGTGGGAGAAAACCCCCGCGTTGGCGATCTTCCGGTGAACCCCGTTAAGGAAAAGCACCTCGATAACATGCGCTCTTCCGGTAAGGATAAAACCTCCAAGCTCACCCCGGCCCTCCGCTTCTCCCTTGAACGCGCCATCGAATACATCGATGCCGACGAACTCGTCGAAGCCACCCCGCTCAACATCCGCCTGCGCAAACGCATCCTTGATGCCAACGTCCGCAAGCGCGCCCAGAAAGGCACCGAAGACCGCGCCGTCCGCTAACCCGTGGCGGCGGTTTGCAAACGCCAAGCCCCAACCTCAAAGAAAGCCCCGGCCACAAACCGGGGCTTTCTCCGTTTTTCTCAGTGATGACCGTCGCCGGGCGAACTTAATCACATCCATCCTGTCTCACGTTTCCGATCTTGACCCTAAGACAAGTCTGTGTATGCTGCATGCATGGCTACGAAAACCATCTCCATTGATCTTGATGCCTATCAACGCCTCGCAAGCGCACGTTTGAATGAAAAAGAATCGTTTTCCCGCGTCATTAAGCGAGCGGCTTGGAGCCGGCAGGGGAAGACTTGTGGTGGTTTATTGGATTCCCTCTCAGCTTCACCCCCAGCTGATGAAGCAGTAATTCAGCGCTTGGAAGCCGCTCAACTCGCAGACGGTCCTCCTGATAATCCTTGGGCATGAGCGCCTACCTTTTCGACACCTGCTTCCTCATCGATCTCGAGAGGGAAATGAAGCGCGGACGCGGCAAAGCACATGAGTTTCTCAAAAACAACGCGAGTGTCCGGCCCTGCATCAGTTGGACAGTCGCTGGTGAATTCGCCGAAGGTTTTGGCGATATTTCCGATCCCATCTGTGCAGCCATGCTCGCCCGTTTTGACATTCTCCCGATGGATCAGAGCACCGCCCAGCAATATGCAGTAGCTACTAAACATCTACGTGCACTAAGCCAGCTCATCGGCACCAATGATCTCTGGATTGCCGCATCCGCCCTTGCTCACCAAATGCCGATAGTCACCACCAACATCGCCCACTTCACTCGCGTGCCAAATCTCAGCGTCCTTGCCTATTGAAAGAGAATCCATTAAACTTCAGGGGTAAATTTACAAATTTAGTGTCATGGAAAATTGATCGTGGAGGGCATTTCCAAGGCGTAATCCATGCGAGAATCCATAGGCTCGCGCTGTGATTGATCTTAGAACGCCCGCAATTGAATCTGCCGTCCGCCCGTTGCGAGACGATGTAGAAATGCAGCTCGCGGCCACTCATTTGGTCCGGGAGATGATGGGAAGTCCCCATGAAGGTGCAGAAGATGCGATTCGCCGCTGGGATGTGGCGGATGCCAAGAAGCGCAGGCCACTATGGCCGGTGGCGCTTTGGGTGGCGCTTATTCTCGTGTCTGCGGTCGTCGGTATTCGGAATTTCACAGAAGTTTAGTTCGCTCACTTTCAGCAGTCAATTCGGCACGGTTTCAAGCCTTAGCCTGCCTTTGGTTTCCGGTCCCGGCTTGCAAAGCCAGGGTGCGCCCGCAGTGCAAAATAATTTTGCGCAAGCTCCCACTCAGGCCCCGCAAGGGAACTCGCAATCGTCATCCGATGTGTTGGCACTCTTGGAAAAGATCGGCCAACTGCGTGATGCCGGCGTGCTGACTCCAGACGAATTTAATTCTAAAAAATCAGAGCTCTTGGGCCGATTGTAGAAATCTTCAATTTTACTACGTTCCTAGTCGTGACGGGTCGCTTGAATTTCTGGTAGATATTCTGAGTTAGGAAAACTCTTGAAGCCCGCGCCTTGGAATCCCGTCTCGCCGCTCTCCGCGCCACCCATCTCGAACAATCCCTCTGCTCAAGGCCGCCCATCAGGCCTAACTCCATTCTCACCGGCGAGCATCTCGACAAAATCGACGCCATCTACCGCGCCTTCGAATCCATCGAGAAATACTCCTACCGCGCCACCCCGCACGAACTCGCCGACAACGACTTCAACCTCAACATCCCGCACTACGTCGATACCTTCGAGGAAGAGGACGAAATCGATCTCAAAGCGGTGAAAAAGGAAATCACCAGCCTCGAATCCCAACTCGCGACGGTCCGCAAGAGAATGAACGACCATTTAGAATATTTGGGTCTTTAAAAAATACTTGAAATGACCAATATGATCATTTAAGATGTGATTTAAGATGAAGAAGCTAGATTCAAGCCTACTCGAAGAAGCCTTAAACCTCCTCGCCGAGTCCACGGAAGGCCACCCGAAACAACACTGGGTAGTCTGTGGTGGTTCGTCGTTGCTTGCACTGGGCTTGGTGAGCCGCACGACCACTCGTGACGTGGACGTGCTGGCTCGCGTCGAGCCGGACGGACTGATCACCGCCAAGCCCCTGCCCGAATGGCTGGCCAGTGCGGCAGATCAAGTCAGGAAGCAGCTCGGGCTGATGGAAAATTGGTTCAACACAGGCCCATCCGACGATTCCTTTTTCCGCTTCGGTTTTCCAGAAGGAATGGCCGACCGCCTGATTGCGAGGGAATATGGCCCGAAGAAAAACCTGCGCATCAGCTTCATCAGCCGCCGGGATCAGGTTTTCTTCAAACTCTATGCCACTGCGGATTCCGACAAGGGGCGGCACTACGAGGATCTACTGGATCTTAAACCCACCGCAGAGGAATTGCTCGCCGCCGCACTCTGGACACGCACACAGGATCCCTCGGAAGGTTTCCTTTTCGTCCTTGGGGAGGTCCTCAAAGCACTTGGTCATGAACCGCTCATTGCACAACTTTAGAGAAAGCCTGCAGCAGCGGCTTCTCGACTTCCTATGGCGGCAATGGTCCGCCTTGGGAGTGGCGGGACACGCCCGCAGCGATGATCCGTGGATGATCGATCCTGAGGCGCTGCTTCTCTTGTCCACCCACATTGCCCGCCACGACAGCCGCTTGTTCGACGAAATTCTCGACTGGCTCCACACCAATGGCTCTTGGATCAATCTCCAACGCCTTGGAACCCTGCACAAGGAAGAGCGCCTCGGCGATTCCGCTGTCCTCGCCGCCATCGCAGAACTCCTCTCGAAGGAATCCTCCCATCTTAAGTGGAAGCTCCTCTTGCGCCGGGCGGAACAGCCAACATCTCCGCCCGCAGAGTTGGTTCAGCGACTCTTTCCCTCCGTTCCTGTGCTTAAAGAACCCGATCCGGTATTCCTTAGGCACGGCCTGGAGCGTGGTAGCATCGAATACCGTGGCATGAGCCAATCTCCCCGCCCGGACCAACCCGCAACCTTTCTCTTCAAACTCCGCGCCCTTTTCGGCATGCAGGCTCGCGCCGAAGTCATGGCCTGGCTGCTGGCCAACGAACAAGGACACCCTGCGGAAATCGCCCGCCAAACCGGTTACTTCCGCGGTTCCATCCAGAACGTCCTCAACGACCTTGCCGCATCTGGTCATATCGGCTCGATCCGCATCGGTAGGGAAAAAACCTTTTCCATCCTCCGCCACGACGAATGGCGCTTCCTCCTCACTTGGCCTAATGCAAACGGATTCCCCCAATGGATCAACTGGGCACCTCTCTTCCAAGCCATCCAGACTTTTCTCGACACCCTCGGCAAACCCGGACTCGACGAAAAATCCGAGAATTTCCAAGCCATCCAACTTCGCAAAGCACTCGACCAAGCTACCCCGGCGCTCGCTCGCGCAGGGCGCATTCACCAAATGCAAGCCACACCCGAAATGCGCGGCACTGAGTTGATCTCAGCCGTCCTCGCCGACCTCGAAAACCTTATTCCCTAGCCCCATGAAAAAACAACCCATCTCCCCAACCACCACCACCTTCGATTCAATCAGGCACGTCACCGGACCTGGCGACGAAGCATGCATCAAGAGCGGCCACAAGGTGGAAGGCCATATCTAGCAAATCCTCGATAGGGTCGAAATCGGTTCCGGTGCGCGTTTCTCATACCAAGACCATATCGTTGAGATTACCGATATGGTCGGGAACGAGCCGGAAAATTGGGGTCGGTCGGGTAATTCCCCAAACGTTTCCCGGTGCGCGGGGCATTGTGGTCGCGCCATTCCACCCGATTTACACTCATGACCCCCTCCTTCCAAGAAGCCCCGATCAGCCAGATTCCCGCGCTGAGATTTCTCCAACAGCTCGGGTATTCCTACCTGAGCCCGGAAGACGTGGCGGTGGAGCGCAAGGGGCCGGGCGAAGTATCCGGAGATTGTGAAGGACGGTTTTCGTCCGTATTTCCGTGCCTTGAGCCTGCCATGGGAGGAGCAAATGTATCCGTTTTTAGGCGGGGGATCGCGATTTTTGAAGGGCTTTTCATCTCACAGATTCCGCGAATTGGGGCTTACGGATTTCGCACAATGTGCGAAATAACTCTCAACATATCCGCTACGCCTCTCCACGATGCGCACCAAGGCGGGTGCTTTATGCACAGATCCCGCCAGGAAGGAGGCAGACCGTGAAGTTCACGAAACCCGCCCTTTCGATCCTCGATCTGATCCAGCGTTGGTGCGACCGGGGTCTTTAAATAGCGGATGCCACGGAGGCGGCTCAGTACCTCCAGTTCATTGGCTATTGCCGGCTTTCAGCCTACGCCCTGCCGCTGTAAGACAAGTCTGGAAGCACCAGCGGCGTCTTCGACAAGCCATTCAAGGCTGGGACTTCGTTTGGTGACATCCTCAACCTTTACCGCTTTGACCGTGAATTGGGCTTTTGTTCATGGATGCCATTGAACGAATCGAGGTCGCGGTGCGCAGCACGATTGTTTCCGAAATGTGCCAGCGTCACGGTCCACACTGGTTCACCGCAGCAGGCCTCGCCAACCGGACCAAGAAAACGATCATTGAAAAGATGGAGGAAGATCCGTTTTTCTATCGAAAGTTTTCCCTGCTGCTCAAACAGGCCATCGATGATTATCACGCGCAGCGCATCAGTGATGCCGAGTATCTCGCCAAGGTCACGGAGATCATGGAACAAGTGCGCGACGGGAAAATGAAGGAAGCACCGGATCTTCTAAAAGAGCGGGATTTGTCTCGCGCGTTTTTCGGAGCTCTGCAGAAGGAGCTGAGCGAGGAGGGCAGGTCTTGCAGTCAATGAAGCAAAAGCTGGAGCAAACAGAGATTTCATAGAAGACATTGAGAGAACGCGGGCGCATTCGCGACATTAGAGCCCATTTTCCTTTTCAGAGCGGGCGCTGGCGGCAATGGTGGCGGGGGCATGAAACTACTGCCAGCTCCCTGATATAACTGAACTTTCCTCCCCTCACCCATGCAAGCACTCACTCCAGCAGGACAAAACATCGTCAATGACATTTCCCGGCGCTATGGCCTCAGCGATGATTCCGCGGTGCGGATGCTGGTGGCGGTGAACAACGGCGGGGGCACCATGGCCCAGTTCAGTTGTCCGGAACTTGGCAGCGGGCAGTGGATGCGCGGCGGGATGACGATGGTGAGCGACATGTTCAACCACAACCTCAAAGCCACGGTAAACAATCTCTGTGGCGAGCTTTCGAACGCTTTGGCCAACAACCAGATTTTCCAACCCTCCCCACAAGGTGGCACAGGCGGAACCAATTGGTGGCCCGATGGGCTAGGCATGCCGTCCAGCAGCGGCTCGCAGAACAACACCCGCTACGCCATTTTCCCGCAAACCCGGCGACTCGCGGTGCAGCGCGATGGCCAGGTCTCGGTGTTCGATACCCTCAACCATCAGATCGGCGGGGTGAGCCAGCAACAGGGCGGAAATGATTCGCTGACTTTCAGCAGTCAGTTCGGCACGATTTCGAGTCTCAGCCTGCCTTTGGTTTCCGGTGCCGGCCTGCAAATGCAACAAAGTGCGCCCGCCGTGCACAACAATTTCGCGGCTGCTCCCGCGCAGGCCCCTCAAGGCAACTCTCAGTCCTCTTCGGATGTGGTGGCGCTGCTGGAAAAAATCGGCCAGCTGCGTGATGCTGGCGTGCTGACTCCAGACGAGTTCATTGCAAAAAAAGCGGAACTCTTGAGCCGTTTGTGAGACTTGCCGAGAGCTGGCCGGGTGTTGAGCGGGCTGAAATTTTCACCTCTTACAGCTTGGACAATGCCCGCAGAGCCGCCACAGTCCGCGGCGTGAACTCCTGCAACTCGATAGGCATTGGCTTGGCTGGCTTTGGAACCGTGGGTTCCGGCGTTTGGAATACGCTTGAACGCAATGGGGCTCTCATCGCCGAGCGCACCGGCGGCGGCGTCTCGCTGCACATTGCCAAAATCCTCGTCCGCGATCTCGCAAAGGTCCGCGCGACCACCCAGGATGCGCCGCCAGAAATTTTCACCACCGATTGGAAGGCACTCGTGGCGGATCCGGCGGTGGACATCGTCGTCGAACTCATCGGCGGGACGACGGATGCTTTTGAAATCGTGGCCGCCGCGCTCCGGGCCAAGAAGCCCGTGGTGACGGGAAACAAGGCGCTGTTGGCCGAACGCGGAGTGGAGCTGTTTGCCATTTCCAAGGAAATGGACACACCCATCCATTTTGAAGCAGCGGTGGCAGGCGGCATTCCGATCATCAAGACGGTGCAGGATTCATTTATTGGAAACCGGATTCACTCGTTTTCCGGGATTATCAACGGGACTTCAAACTACATCCTCGGGCGCATGACGGATGCCGGGCTGACCTTTGAGGTGGCCCTCGCCGAGGCCCAGGCGCTTGGCTATGCCGAGGCGGATCCAGCCCTGGACGTGAATGGCTGGGATGCGGCGCACAAAGCAATTCTGTTAGCAACGCTGGCTTATGGTTTCCCGATTGATCCCCGCTCGATCCACGTTTCCGGCATTGAGCAGGTGCGCCCCGCGGATATCAGTTTTGCGAAAAGCCTTGGGTATATTGTGAAACTCTTAGCCGTGATCCGCGAGCATGCGGATGGCGCGGTTGAGCTGCGTATCCAGCCATCGTTCATCGCGAGTTCGAATATCCTCGCCTCGGTGCATGGGGTCTTCAATGCGGTGGCCGTGCATGGCGATGCGGCAGGCGAGGCACTTTTCTACGGGCGCGGCGCTGGCCAGGATCCCACCGCCTCCTCTGTGGTGGCGGATCTGGTGGAGGCGGCGCGGTCCCTGCGGCAAGCGACCGGCCACCGCGGCTTCCTGCCCTACCGGGAAAGCGGGCGAATCCTGCCTGTGGGCGAGACTTCAACCGCGTATTATGTGCGCTTCGATGTGACGGACCGCCCCGGCGTGATTGCGGAAATCGCCAAGGCCCTGGCCGATCATAAAATCGGCATTTCCGGTACCCACTCTCCCGTCAATCCGGCCAACCCGGATGCGGAATTCGTGGATATGGTCTTTCTGCTCCACACTTGCACTTTTGGAAGGCTTCAGGAGGCGCTGGCGGAAATCGAGGCGCTCGATTGCATCAACAGCAAGCCGGTGGTGTTCCGGGTGGAAAATCTTGGGTGAAAGTCGCGCTCCCCTATGTGGCTGACGCGTCTCGCGGCTGGGCCAATGAGGTGAGTCTCCGCGCTCCCCTATGTGGCTGAA
>Ga0105048_10017314_pt1 | contig 11118 bp, 10 predicted proteins | sample MAT05_FD_78382 | JGI IMG/M metagenome (GOLD analysis project Ga0105048, IMG submission 78382) | Freshwater microbial communities from Lake Fryxell liftoff mats and glacier meltwater in Antarctica - MAT-05 | ecosystem: Environmental > Aquatic > Freshwater > Ice > Liftoff microbial mat | place...
CCCCGGCGGCCAGCGCGAGTGCCAAGAAGAAGCTCATCGCTCTGCCCCGCGCGATCAGCCCCGCGCGAGCATCGGCAGCTTGTCGAAGCGCCGATCGCGGATCGCCTTGCGGATGAACCGCAGGTCCGCCTGCTGCACCGTATTGAGACCGGTCCAGCACGGCGAGCACAGATAGCTGGTCTTGGGGATCACGGCGCCGCACCGGCAGGTGAACGGGCGCTCCGAGATCTTGGTGGCCGAGGGGGCACGCTGCTCCATCGGGAGACGATCTTCATCTACGAAGCGGCTCGTGCGCAACGTCGGATGAGTGTGAGTATGATCGCACACGCTTTCATCGTACGTCGGCGACGCGGCCGAATGGCCAGAGCGCGAGGATGGCCAGCTTGAGGTGCTGGAGCGCGAACGGGATGCCGATGATCGTGAGCGCCGACGCCAGGCCGAGCCCGACGTGGCTGAGGAAAATCCAGAGCCCGGCGAACACGAACCAGAGCACGTTCAGGAGCAAGCGCACCGGGCCTCCCGGGACGGCGGGCGGCGTCTCGCGGATGTCCTTCCCGAACGGAAAAGCGGCCAGGCGCGCGATCTTGAAGCACTGCATTCCGAACGGGATGCCCACCACCGTCAGGCAGGCCAGCGTCCCGACCACCAGATATTCCAGGGCGATCACGAATCCACCGCCAAAGATCAGCCAGAGGGCGTCGAGCAAGAGCGTCATCTCGACGTCATATTCCACACCGATCGGGCGGCGTCACCGCAGTCTGAAAGCAGCGCTGCCGCAGCGCGCAAACTGCGCTTGCCTCCTCCCGCCGCCCCCGGCATGGGTCCGGGCGTGATCGCCTGGATTGCTGGTCTGGCCGCGGGGGCGGTCCACGTCCTCACCGGGCCCGACCACCTCGCCGCCGTCGCGCCTCTGGCCCTCGAGCGCTCCACCGACCGCTGGGCCGTGGGCCTGCGCTGGGGCGTTGGGCATGCGGCCGGGGTGGGCGTCGTCGGGGCCCTGGCGCTGCTGCTGCGGGGCATCCTGCCGGTCGACGAGCTGTCGTCCTGGGGCGAGCGGTGGGTCGGGGTGGCGCTCATCGGCCTCGGCCTCCTGGGCCTCATGCGCGCCTTCAAGAGCCGGGTCGCAAAGCCCCACGCGCACGCTCACACCGCGACGGCGTTCGGGGCGCTCCATGGCCTGGCCGGGAGCTCGCACCTCATCGGCGTCCTCCCCGCGCTCGGGCTGGGGGACACCATCGATGTCCTGATCTATCTGCTCGGGTTCGGCATCGGCTCGGTCGCCGCCATGACCGCCTTCGCCGCGGGTGTCGGCGCGGTCGCGACCACCCCGCGCACCCAGCGCACGCTGGGCGCCCTCGCCTCCTCGGCGGCGGTCGTCGTCGGCGTGGTGTGGCTCACCGCGTTCTAACTAGACTAGAGCCGGCGAATCGACTTCAAGATCTCGAGACCCCGCGCCACGAGCGCATCGCGCGCTTCGGTCGACAGCGTCTCGAAGTGCACCGCGATGCGATGCGATGCGGGCGGCTCGCCTTCCATATACTCGGACTGCTCGGCGAACGGGATGTCGGTCACGCGCACCACGCGCGCTGTTCCGCGCCAGGTCTCGCTGCGGTGGGGCACCGTGAAGGACATGAGGATCAGATCGCCCTCGTCGACCACCGCGCGATGATCGAAGCGCAGGCCGGTCGAGGAAAAGCTCATGAACGGGTCCGGCACGTGCCAGCCCTCGAGCGCGCACGCCCCGTTCTCCACCCACGCCTCCGCGTCGCCCGGCTGGCGCGCGACCGCGTAGCGCACTTCGATGCCGCCGAGGCTGCGGTGTGACGCGCGGCGATCTTTCTCGATCGCGCGTGACACCGCTACGCACACCCTGCCCTGCTTCGTCTCGCTCACCGTGCCCATCACGCGCACGTTCCACGGGCCCTCGAGGATCACGCGATCGCCGGCGCGCGGCGGCGCGTGATCGCCGGTGAGCTCGATCCAGATCGTCTCCGGCTCCACCTGCACCGTCGTGGCGGCGGCGGGCTCGGCCCACGAGAGCGGTACGTGGATCTCGCACGGGCCGAGGGAGACGTTGTCCATCACCATCTGACCATCGGTCGCACCAGGCGGGCGGCTGTGACGCGTCTCGTCTCGAGACATCGAGGTGTCGATGATACATCGAAAGGCAGCTATAGGAGGGGATGACCAAGCTCTTCGCGCTCTCCGGCAGCCTCCGCAAGGGGTCCTACAACTCGGCGCTCCTGCGCGCGGCGCAAGCGCTCGCCATCCCCGACCTCACGATCGAGATCGGCACCATCGCCGGCGTGCCGCTCTACGACGACGATGCGCGGCTCGCGTCCGGCATCCCGGACTCGGTCAAGGCGCTCAAGGACGGTCTCGCCGCTGCAGATGGCCTCCTGCTCGCGACCCCCGAGTACAACTACGGCGTGCCCGGCGTGCTTAAGAACGCGATCGACTGGATGAGCCGCCCGCCGGCCGACATCGATCGCGTGTTCGACGGCAAGGCCGCCGGCATCGTCGGCGCGAGCACCGGCGGTGGCGGTACCCGCTTCGCGCAGGTCGCGTGGCTCCCGACGCTCAAGGGCCTCGGCCTGCACATCCACAACGGTGACTGGTTCGCGATGGGCGGAGCCGCGAAGATGTTCGACGCGGAGGGCGTGCTCACCGACGAGGCGAGCAAGAAGTACCTGCGCGAGTATGTCGAGGGGCTGGCGACCTTCGCCGCTGCGCTCAAAAAAGGCCGGTGACCGCGAATCCGGAGCGGCCGCTCAAGTCGGATCGACGTAGAAGGTCGCTACGACGATCAATCGCAGCTTCATCCGGCCATGCGGTCGCGCAGGCGACACCGCGGTGTCGAAGCGCAAGCGCGAGCGCGCGCGGATCGAGAGCTCCTTGCACTTGTTCGGATCGTTTTGCCGCAAAAGGCAGTCTGGATCCATGAGCTGGTAGCCGAGAAAGCTCTCGCCACCCTCGACCATCGCGAGATCGATGTCGCCGACCTTGCCACCCTCGATGAGCGGTGAGGCGTCGCCGTCCGCGCCACAGCCGGGCGCCAGCGGCCGTCCGTTCAGGCGTCCGATGGTGTGCCAGGCCTGGCGATCGTCCGGGTCGGGCGCGAGATCGTCCGCGGCCTGGATCTCCAGCGGAGGCAGCCCGATGTTCGAGGTGTTGCTCTCGACGCGGAGCACCAGCCGATCGAGCTCGATGCGCGACACCAGGCCGTTGTTCACCGGCGCGAAGAGGTCGGCGTTGGCCGGATCCACCAGCGGATCAGGCGTCAGATCGAGCGGCAGCGGCGCCGCGTCATCGCTCGAAACCAGGGTCGCGAAGCACACCGGAGGGAGCTCGTTGGGCCACACCTCGGGCAGACCGGCGGCCTCGGGCGAGATCAGGCCCGCCTCGCGCAGTCCGGACTCGATCGCCCCCACCGCGTCATCGAGCACGAAGTCGATCGCCAGATCGTCGATGCGCACCTGGACCGGAACGCCGGCCCCGCATCCCGCCGCGCACAGCGCGAAGACCGCCAGCATCCTCATCGACGTATCTCCGGGCGCCCGCTGCCGAGCGCGGTGCCGAGGAAGATCTCGACCAGCCGCTTGGCCTGCGCGTTTCGCGTACCGACGAAGTGTCCGTCGTAGGTGTTGTCGGGCGCGAACTGCACGACGCCGGTCGAAGGCGCCGGCATCGCGTCGACGCGGCTCGCGCCCGCGATCGGTCGCAGCACGGTGCCCACGATCGGGAGCTTCGCGCCGCGCACCAGCGCCTGCTGCGTGGACTCCGGCGTGTAGCCGTCGCCCAGGCCGTACACCATGAGGAAGTCCCGCGCCGGATCGACGAAAGTTTCGGCGAAGTCCGGCGCATCGGCGGGCCCGAAGAACATCGACAGCAGCCCGATCGCCGGGTGCATGCGGGTGAGGCTCTGATCACCGAACGCGGTCCGCACCAGCGCGCCGACGTCCTTCGGCTTCTTCTTTTCCAGCACCGATAGGCCGACCTCGCCGCCGACACCGGTGAGCACCACGGCCTTGAGATCGTCGTCGGCCGCCAGCGCCGCCGGCATGATCACCGTGCCCTGCGAGTGTCCGTAGTACACGATGCGGCTGTCGTCGAAGCGGATGTTCCCGACGCCCGCCACCGTGAGCGTCGCGGTCTTCGCGAAGCGGATCAGCGCGAGCACGTCGGACGAGCCTTGCAGCACGTTGTCGCGCGCCGCGCGCGGGTTCTGAAGGTTGAAGAACACATCGCCCGGGTCGACCCAACCGGCCTCGGGGAGACCTTGTCGCGGCCCGTGCATGACATTGTCGAAAGTGAGTACGGCGGCCTTTCCGAACCCCGGAATATTGGCCATCGCGGCGGCGAGCTGGTCGAGGCCGGAGAGATAGTCTCCGCCAGTGCCGTGCCCGTAAATCACCAGCGGCCAACCACCGGTGGGCGCCGCGGACTTCGGGATGCTGAGGCCGACGCAGAGCCGCTCATGTCCCTGGATGACCACGCGGCCGTTCGCGTCGAGATCGATCGCGCCTTCGGTGCCCATCGGACCGGGCAAAAAGTACGGGCGCGTGCCCTGCTGCAGGATCGGTACGTCGATCGTGCCCTGGATCTCGTGGTGGGTCGCCGGGCTCGCGCCGCGGCAGCCGCGCATGTGCATCGCCGACTGGCAGGGCGACATCACGTTGGTGTTGCAGGCCACCAGCCCGCGCGCGACGGGCGCGATGTCGTCCGCCACCGCCCTCTTGATCTTCTGGGCGATCGCCGCCGGATCTCCGGTGGTGAAGACGGTGACGCCGGCGATCTTCGCCGCGTCGATCGACTTCGCCGCCAAGAAGGCTCGGAACGGCGCGTACGCCGCGTGCGCCCGGGCGAGATCGGCGTCGGCGGGCGCGGGGGCGGCGAGCATCGCGCGCAGATCACCGTCCTGGATCGGCGCCTCGCCGCGCTTGCTCTTCACACCGATCTCGAAGACCAGCGCGTACTTGGTGTTCGGCCGCAGCGGGACGCCGTCGATGGGCGCGACGCCCAGCGTGTTGGCGCAGGTGAGCTGACCGCGCTCTTCCTTGAGGCTGAGCTGGAGGCGCACCCGCACGCCGTCGTCGAGCGCGGCGAGCCAGACCGTCGCGGTGGCGGTGTTCACGGTGAGCGAGCGCGGATCGATGCGGTCGCTCCACTGGGTGAACGCCGGCGCGGTGAGCGCGAACCCATCGAGGTCCTCCTCGATCGCGTCGACGTAGAGGTTGGTGAAGTCGACGCCCAGCACCGCGCCCGGTGAGGGGTAGCCGTTCATGTCGATGTGGCCATCGGCTTTGCGCCGGACGTCGCCCGGAAAAGGCTGGCGGAAGAACTCATCGAGCGCCCGGCCGCCGCGCGGCACCTCGAAGTACATGCGGAACGCGCCGACCTCCTCCTCGGTGCGCGTGCAGGACACCCCGGCAAAGAACGGAAGACGGGTGCACTTCTTGTCGAGGCCGCACACCAGGGGCCGGCGGCAGTCGGCGAGCGCAGCGCAGGTGGCGCCGAGATCACCGGTGCCGGCGCCGTTCGGCGAGACGCACTCACCGGCGCTCGAGCAGACCAGGCCCGGCGCGCAGTCGGCGGTGAATCCGCAGGTCGCGCCCATGCCGAGGCCGCACACGTTGCCGAAGCCCGGCTCGACCGGCCGGCACACGCGCTGGCTGCCGCAGCACTGGCCCTCGCCGCACACCGAGTTGGCGGTGCAGGCGTTGCCGCGGGTGGAGACCTCGTCGAAGCTGTTCGGCTTGGTGCAGACGCCGTCGTGGCAGAGCAGGCCGGCGAGGCAGTCCGAGACCTGGCCGCACTCGGTGCCCTCGGCGCCCTTGCCGAAGACGACCGGCTCGATCTCGGTGCAGCCTGCGAGGAGCAGGAACGCGAGCGCGACTCTCATTCGTCGTCTCCCTTGAACTCGATGCCCAGCTCGAGCTCGACGAACAGCGTCTGGACGTTCTCGAAGATCTTGTCCGCGGAGAAGAACGGCGACGGCGCGCCCGACTCGTCCACGATGGTGGAGTTGCCGATGTGAAACTCGTGACCGGCGCCGCGGATGATCTGGAAAGAGCGCGAATAGTGCGCGTTGATGAAGAGGATCGGCAATATCTGCAGCCGCAGGCCGCTGAGCACGACGATGTTATCGCGCTCGGTGGCGAAGAGATCGCCGACACCGTCCGAGTTGATACGCAGCACCGTGCCGAAGACCTGCAGATACTTCAGGAGCGGCAGCTCGAGGTGCGCGAAGAAGTCGGTGTCGTCGCGGGCGCTCGAGTCGGAGATGCCGATGCCGAACGCCATCAGCTTGTTGGTGCGGGACTCGTCGAACCAGGCCCAGGACGCCTCCAGGCGAAAGCCGTGGCGGCGGTCGGTGTCGGTGAGCGTGTAGCCGTTCTCGGGGTCGCCGAAGACCGCCTGATACTTGGTCGGAGTGGTCTGCGCGCGCGGGGTGAGCCGAGCGAACTGATACTTGGTGACCTCGTAGAGCGTGTCGAAATAGTTGGGCGCGAAATCCGCGTCGAAGGTCCGGTACTCGGCGCGCAGGCGAAAGGCGTGCACCTGCCCCTCGCCCACCGTGAAGCGGCCGAGGATGCCACCCGCGATGCCCGCGCCGTGCTCCAGGAACTGGTGGTAGGTGCCGTAGAGCTTGAGGTCCGAACGCTCGGTCTTCATGAACCGCATCTCGCCCGAGAAGCCGATCGCGTGGATCGAGGTGTCTTCGGTGTACGGGCGGCCGAAGTCGGGGTCGGTGCGGATGAAGGTGTGATCGCGCGAGGCGCCGGTGAGCGGATCGGGCCCGGCCTGGTTTCCCGCCGGGTTCGCGGCGGTGGGCCCGCCGACGACGCAGGGAGCGTCCTCCCCGGTGCGGACGCAGCGCGGCGCCTTCCAGTCGCCGGCGTACTCGACGCCGAACGACAGCGAGCTGATGATCTCGCCGTCCACGAAGCCGAGCGGCTTCAGGTAGGCCAGCGCCCCGACGACGCGGTTCTGGAAGGTCACGTCAGCGACCCGCAGCTGCGCGCCGATGTAGCGCGAGTTGGTCTCGAAGACGCCGCCGGTCATCGAGCGATCGATGTCGATGTTGGGCTGATAATCCTGCATCAGCAGGCCGTGGCCGATGGAGTGGGGCCGGATCGAGGTGATGCCGAAGTAGAGCGGTGACTCGCGGCGCCCGTAGGAGATGAAGCGAACGACGCGCGCGAAATCGGCGGGCTCGTCCCAGTCCTGCTTGCGGATGAGCATGCCGCCGAACTCGCTGGTTCCGGCCTTGAGCAGCAGCATGTTCAGCGGCGCGTGGAGCGAGATACCCCAGTCGCCGGGATAGTATGCGAAGCCCGGATCGACCCCCAGGAAGAAGTCTTTACCGAGGATGTGAGGGCCGACGCGGATGCCGGCGTGATCGTAGCGCGAGAGCAGCTCGCGGGTTCCCACGTGCACCAGATCGCCCTTCACGAACACCAGATCGGCGGCGCTGGCGCTGGAGGTCTTGGCTTCGCCGCGCACGGGCCGACTCGCCTCCATGCCTTCTTGTGCGTGCGCGACGTGCGCGACGTGCACGGCGCCGAGCGCGACGACGGCGCAGGCGATCGCCTTGGACGATGAGGGGCGCAGGCGGCGGATCACACCCTCGCTCGGCCCCGCCGTCAAGCGGCCCTGTGGGGGGCTTGCGCACCAGGGGCGGTGACGCTACTCGCGTTGGGGCGATGAAGCTCCTCATCATCGGTCGAGGCTATAGAGGCGTCACCGGCGATCAAATCGAGGGCTTCGACATGTACAAGCACGAGCTGCGCGATCAGCTCCAGCTCGACGTGAGCCGCGTCGAGCTCTTCTCGCTCCGCGAGATCGAGCAAGAGGTGAAGACCACGAGCGCCGACGTGGTGCTCGCGATGACCTCCTTCACCGAGGACCCCGCGCAGCTCGCGGCGATGTATCAGCGACTGTACGAGCGACCGCGCCGCCCGAAGCTGGTGTATCTCGACTATTTCGCCCAGACCGCCAGCCCCTATTTCGGGATACTTCCTTTCGTCGATCGCTACGTGAAGCGGCAAGTATTGAAGGACCGCGCGGAGTATCAGACCGAGCTGCGCGGCGGGTACATCTTCGCCGACTGGTTTTCGCGGAAGTACGACTACGATCTCGGGGGCTGGAACTTCGGCTCGACGCTCGACCCGCGTTACGCGGACCGGCTGGTGAAGGGCTGGTCGCTCGGGGTGCGCACCGAGTATCGCCGCACCGTCGCCGCGCAGCGATTCATCGGGAAGAAGCTCCGCTCGAGGAAATACGACATCAACGCGCGCCTCGGCCTCCAGAAGCGCCCCGAGCGCGAGTGGTACGAGGTCTACCGCGAGCACTCCCAGCGCGCGGTCGAGGCGCTGCGGGGACGCTTCGCCCTCACGCCCACCGAGCGCGTCAGCTACTGGCGCTACCTGCGCGAGCTCAACGACAGCAAGATCATCTTCAGCCCCTTCGGCTGGGGCGAGCTCTGCTATCGCGACTACGAGGCCGTGAGCTGGGGCGCGCTGCTGATGAAGCCGTCGATGGCCCACGTCGACGTCAGCCCCAACATCTTCATCGAGGGCGAGACGTACGTGCCGCTGGAGTGGGACTCGACCGACCTGGCCGACAAGGTGGCGTACTGGCTGACCGCCACCGAGAAAGCCGAGACCATCGCCGTCGCAGCGCGAAAGAAGCTGCACGAGTACTTCGAAAAGGGCGGCTTCGTGGCCGACGTGAAGCGGACGTTAGCCGATCTGTAGCGCGTGCGCGGCGCGCAGGGCCGCGATGCGCAGGTTCCCGTCGGTGATCTGATCGAGGCCGTCGATCAGCGCCTTCAGCCGCACCCAGCTCAATCGCCCGTCGCCGCGCACCTCGACCGCGCGCGGATAGACCACCTCTGGCGTCGCTCCGGCCGAGGGGTGGTAGCGGCCGCCGAGCGCCCACGAGCGCACCACCTCGACGCCGTGCTCCTTGGCGATCCGCTCGTCGATCCAGGCGTCGACCTCGCGCTTCGCCGAGACGCCGCGCGGCAGCCGCCATGCCGGCGCGACCCAGAGCCGCGAGCTGCCGGTGTACATCTGCGCGGCCGGGAGATCGTGATCATGGAGCGCGATCCACACCTCGCCCTGGGCTTTCCGGAGGAGCGCGCAAGAGACGCTGTGCCGCGAGCGCTGCTGCGGCACCACCATCTCGCGGCGCCCGCGCGCCACGACCGCGCCCGAGGCGTCGATCTCCTCGACGTCGAGCACGCGCAGCCCCAGGAACCCGCGCGCGTCTGTCGTCGGCTCGAAGCGGCGGCGCGACGGGCTGGTGGAGAGATCGCCGGGTGCAGCCGGCGCAGGCCCGTCCTCGAGCGTGATCGCCTCGCCGATCCACGGCCCGAGGTCGAGGCCGAGGTGGCGCAGCAGCACGTGGGTGTTGTTCTCGAGCCGTGCATCGGGGAGCCCGCCGACCTGCGCCGCGCGCAGGAGCTGCCGCGCCTCGATCGCGCCGATGCGGCCCGAGGTGCTGAAGTCGGAGACCCCGGGGAGCGGGCGATCGACGAAGACCGGATCGATCTCCACGAAGACCGCCCGTACTTCCTCCGCCAACCCACCCGGCGAGGGATAGTAGGTCGCCCCGCGCATCATCCCGCGGATCTGCTGGCTCTCGATGCCGGCGCGCGAGGCCAGCGCCTCCTCGACCGCCAGCGCCAGCGGCTGATCGGTGCGCAGGACCACCAGCGGCTCGGTGACATAGTGCGGCGCGCGCGCGCCATCGAGCGCCGGCTCGTCCGCGTCGACGTGCGCCAGGAGCGGCCGCGGGAAGCTCATCCGCGCCAGCACGTACGGCGCGCCCTGGTGCACGAACCACGGAATGACGTCGAGCGTGTCGTTCGGCCGTCGCACCAGATCGAGCACTTTTCCGCTGATCCTGTCGCGGTGGTGCATCATCTGCAGGAAGCTCGGCGGCGCATCCGAGGTCGTGACCTCGAAGCGCACGCCCTGATCTTTCGCGACGCGTTCGCCGACCACGAGATAGTTGGTCGGAGGGTGATCTTCGAGCACGCCGGCGGTGCTGCGGATCTCGATCTTTCCGTCGAAGCGGTTGCGCACGATCCACGGGTTCCAGATCGGCGTCGAGGCCAGGACGCGCAGGCCGAGCCCGGCGAACATCGCCTCCATCTCCGTCTGGGTCGCGTAGGTATACTCTTCCTGGGCTTCGAGCTCCCAGTCGTTGCGATAGTCCTTGCGGAGCACGAACTCGGCCGCGAGCGTGCGCGACAGCGAGAAGCGGCGCCATCCGGTGCGCGGCGGGGGCTGCTCGACGAAATGAAATCCACGCTTTTCAGCGGGCTGGAGCAGTCGAAAATCGCGCGAAAATCGCCGAAAGAGCGCCGCCGTCGAGCAAGTCAGCGGCTGCGCGTCGTCGTCGTGCCCATCATCGTCGCGAAGATCGAGCAGCACCTCCCCCGGGCCGGGATCCACGAAGTCGCGCACGATCAGTACGCCGCCGTCGCAGAGCTGCGCGACCTGCACCTCCAGCGCCCTTTTCACCCGCGCGCGGTCGTAGCCGTTGAACGAGGTGACGTGGTGGAGCATCGACGAGTCGAAGATGCCGTGCAGCGATGCGGGCGCGAACGCCGGCTCGGCCGCGTCGCCGACGACGAAGCGGAGGTTCGGGCGATGATACGCGCGGGTGGAGTGCTCGATCTGGGCGGGGCTGACGTCGACGCCGACCACCTGCAGACGCGGATACAGCGCGGCGAGCGCGTCGCTGCCCGCGCCGGAGCCCGAGCCCATGTCGGCGACCGTACCTTCGGCGAGCAGATGTGCGGCGGTCAGCGCGACCTTCTGGCGCATCGAGGCGTCCATGCCGGCGAGGTAGCGCTGGTAGGCGGAGGCGTCGCCGCGGTTTTGCGCGCGATAGTCGGTCATTTCTGGGCGAAGAAGGCGACGGTCTCGGCGAGGCCGCGCGAGAGATCCATCTCCGGCGTCCAGCCCAGCTCGCCCCGCGCGCGCTGCGCCGAAAGGACGCTGCGGCGCTGCTCGCCCGGCTTGCCCGGCTCGTGCTTGGGCGCGCCGTCGAACTTGGCGTGCTGCGCGATGTGCCGCGCGAGCGTGATGACGTCGGTCTCGA
>Ga0105048_10017315_pt1 | contig 11118 bp, 10 predicted proteins | sample MAT05_FD_78382 | JGI IMG/M metagenome (GOLD analysis project Ga0105048, IMG submission 78382) | Freshwater microbial communities from Lake Fryxell liftoff mats and glacier meltwater in Antarctica - MAT-05 | ecosystem: Environmental > Aquatic > Freshwater > Ice > Liftoff microbial mat | place...
AGGATTCTTGACCCCGCGCTTTGATTCAGACGAGATCGACCGGGTGATCGGGGCAGGCTTGCAGCAGATCTGCCCGCGTGCCGATCTCCTGACCCCACAGCTCGTGACCGAGGCCCATGCACGGGGGATCCAGGTGCGTGCCTGGGGTGTAGCTACCCGCGAGCATCTGGCCCAGGTCGTCGCGAGCGGTGCCGATGGCACCACGTTGAACTGGCCGGACTGGGTGGCCTGATGCAGTCCACCCTAGCGGCGCGGTTGCAGGGCTACCTCTTCCTCAGTCCCGCGCTCATCGGCCTCGTCGTCTTCGTGCTCGGGCCGATGCTCTACGCCTTCGGGCTGAGCTTCGTCCGTTGGGACCTGATCCGCCCGAATCCGCGTTTCGTCGGGTTGGACAACTATGTCACGGTCTTGAGTTCGGCGGAGTTCTGGCGGGCGCTCTGGGTCACTGCGATCTATACCGTCGGCACGGTGCCGCCGTCGATGGCGATTGGTCTGGCGCTCGGGCTGCTGCTCAACCGCCGCATCCCTGGCCGTGGCGCATTTCGCGCCATCTGTTTCATCCCGTCGATCACCTCCCTCGTCGCGGTGGCCGTGGTCTGGGCCTGGATCTTCCACCCGGATTTCGGCCTGCTGAACGCCGCGCTCCAGACGGTCGGGATCCAGGGAGGCCGGTGGCTCGGCTCCCCGCGCGATGCCTTGCCGGCCTTGATGGTGGTCGCCATCTGGCGTCACGTCGGCTACGACATGGTGATCTTCCTGGCCGTCTTGCAGGCGATCCCGCGCGACCTGCTGGAGGCGGCCACCGTGGACGGCGCCGGTCCCTGGCAGCGATTTCGCTCCGTGATCCTGCCGTTGCTCGCGCCCACCACACTGTTCGTGTTGGTGATCTCGGTGATCGACTCCTTCCAGGTGTTCACCACCGTGGACGCGCTCACCCAGGGCGGCCCGGCCGGTGCGACGACGGTGCTGCTCTACCACCTCTACGAGGTGGCCTTCGTGAAGTTTGAGATGGGGCGCGCCAGCGCGATTGCGTACGTGACATTCGCGCTGGTGATGGCGCTGACGGCTCTTCAGCTTCGGCTCGGGAGAGATCATGGCCAGCACGCCTGACGCCGTCCCAACACGGGACCGACCGAATCAGGCGGTCCCGTGTTGGGACGGCCTCCGGGCGGCCGGCGACAGCCAGAGGCCGACAGCGTGGCAGTATGCGCGGCGCATCGGGCGGGTGGCTGGAAGCGCACTGCTGCTGGCCGTGATCGCCGGCTGGACGACCCTGGCCGTGATCCCGCTGGTCTGGATGCTGTCGACGTCGCTCAAGCCGTCAGACCTGATCTTCACGTATCCGCCCCGTTGGATTCCCGATCCGCCGACGTTGGAGCACTACGCCCGGATCATTACCGGGTCGCCGTTCCCGCGCTTCTTTCTCAACTCCGCCATCGTCGGCATCGCCACGACAATCGGGCAGGTCGTCAGCTCGGTGTTGGCGGCGTTCGCCTTCGCACGCCTGCGCTTTCCGGGGCGTGACCTCCTGTTCCTGCTCTTCCTAGGGACACTGATGGTCCCGGAGCAGGTGACCTACATTCCGCTCTTCATGGTGGCGAAGCTGTTCGGGCTGGTCGATAGCTACTGGGGCCTGGTACTGCCGGCCATCGTGACGCCGTTCGGCATCTTCCTACTGCGCCAGGCGTTCCTGGGCGTGCCGTCCGAACTCGAGGACGCGGCCAGGATCGACGGCTGCGGCTCCTGGGGCGTGCTCTGGCACGTCTTCTTGCCGGTCGCACGGCCGGCACTTGCCACGGCGGCCCTGTTCGCCTTCCTCCATAGCTGGAACGCGTACTTCTGGCCGCTGGTGGTGACCCAGTCTACGGAGATGCGGACGGTCCCGATCGGCCTGCGCTACTTCCTGCGAGACCAGGAGTTGGGCACGGACTGGGGCGCCCTGATGGCCGCTTCGACCCTGGTGCTTGTGCCGGTAATCGTGTTGTTCCTGGCAGCCCAACGCCAGTTCATCCAGGGGCTGCTGGCCGGCAGCCTGAAAGGCTGAAACGTTCAGCCGCCGTGCAACGGAGGGACAAACTGTGAACGATTCATCACCCACACCATCACGCTCCACGCGCCTGACGCGCGTTTCCCGCCGTGCCGTGCTGGCCATGCTGGCGACAGGCCCGCTGGCGCTCGCTGCGGCATGTCAGCAGGCAATGCCCGTGGCCCCGCCAGCGAAACCTGAAGTGAAGCCGGCTGAGACGAAGCCGGCCGCTGCTGCGACCACTGCTCCCGCCGCCCCGGCCGCTGCCGTCCAGCCGACGGCCGCGAAGCCGGCAGACATGAAGCCCGCCGCCGACGCAAAGCCGGCCCAGGCGGCGCCAGCGCAGGCCGCGGCGAAGGTGGCACCGGCAAAGGACTTGCTCTGGTGGACTACCTCGACCGGCCTGATGGACGATCTCGCCAAAGAGTACGGTGCGGCCAACGGAATCGCGATCCAGGCCCAGATGCAGGGCAACTACGATCAGATGGTCCAGAAGGTGCAGGCCGGTATCGCGACGAACAGTCTGCCGCACATCGCCGTCCTCGGGCAGCGCCACGGCATCCCGCAGATCGCCGACTCCGGCCGACTGATTCCGCTGGCAGACTTGATCGCGCAAGATCCATCGTACGGCGAGGCCGACTTCCTGCCCATGTTCTGGAAGAAGTTCACGTACAAGGGGCGGATTCAAACATCACCGTTCATCAACTCCTCGCCGGTCCTCCACTACAACAAGACGGCCTTCAAGGAGGCTGGGCTGGACCCGGAGAAGCCGCCGCCGACCCACGATGAGCTGGTGGCTGCGGCCGTCAAGCTGACGAAGCGCGAGGGCGCAAACGTCACCCAGTGGGGGATCAGCACGGCCGCCGATACACCCTGGTACGCCTACGCCATGATCTGGCAGAACGGCGGGGCGGTGCTGGCGGAGAACAGCATCCCGGCCTTCAACAAAGAACCGGGTGTCGCGGCGCTCGGGCTCTGGAAGGCGCTCGTCCACGAGCACAAGGCGATGCCGCCGCTGCAGCACTCCGACAATGAGAAGGACTTTCCGGCCGGCAAGATCGGCATGTTCTTCTCGTCATCAGCGTCGGGCGGCAACTTTGAGAAATCTATTGGCGACCGCTTCGAGTACGGGCTGGCCCGCTTTCCGGGCACGGTGCAGCGGGCAGTGCCGGTCGGCGGGGCGTCGCTGGGTGTGTTCCGCTCGGACCCGGCGCACGAGGCGGCAGCATGGGGCTTCTTGAAGTGGCTGACCTCGCCAGAGATCAACGCCCGCATCGCGCGCGAGACCGGCTACGTGGCGATCCGGAACGGCACGCTGGAGCGCCCTGAGATGAAGGAGCTGCTGGCGCAGAACCCGCGCCGCGCAACGGCGATCCAGCAGATTCGCGAGGACATCCGCGCGGAAGGCATCAGCCCGGCCGACGCGGTGGTCTGGCTGGGACTGGAAAAGGTCCAGCAGCAGCTTGAGGCCGACGCGAACGCCGATCCGCAGAAGTTGCTCGACGACTTGGCGGCCGATACCACGAAATATCTGAAGGAGTACGAATGAGCCGACTCGTCCCCGGCTCGACCACGCGGTGGACGTCAGCGTTCGGGCTGCCGCCCGCCGTTCGATGAGCGTTTTGCACTCTGAGAGAACATCGCTGTAGTGGACGAGAGGTCAGATCAATGGCTGGTGATGGGGCCAGCCGTCCATGCGTCCGCCAACGTGCCCGGCGGTCGCGACGAACAGAAGGAGACTCCGATGCGACTGCCTCGACGACGCGCGCTGTTCGTGCTCGCGGGAGCGGCTTCAACCGCCCTCGCTGCCGCCTGTTCGACCACGCCGGTGCCGCCAGCGGCCAAGCCGGCCGAATCGAAGCCGGCCGACGCCAAACCGGCCGAGGCGAAGCCGGCCGCTGATGCCAAGCCAGCGGAGTCCAAGCCGGCCGACGCCAAGCCTGCGGCCCCGCCTGCGACGGCGACGCCGGTGATCGAGGCGAAGGCGTCCGGCAACGTCTCGGGCGGAGAGATTGTCAAGCTCACAGCCTGGACGATCGGGCCGGATGCCCCCTCGTTCAACCGCCGCGACAATCTGGTCGCGGCGGCCGACGGGCTGAACAAGGCGCTCGAAAAGGAAGGCTCGCCGCAGCGCGTCCAGGTGGAAGCGACCTTTGAGAGCGGCGGCTCATGGGACGCCTACAAGCAGAAGTTCACCCTGGCCGCCGAGGCGAAGCAGGGCCCGGACATCGTGCTTTCTGGCCACGAAGACCTGGCGCCCTGGTCGACGGCCGGCTACGTCGTGGCGATGGACGACTGGCTGAAGAAGTACGAGAAGGACGTCGAGGACGTCTACCCGTCGCTGTGGCCGGCCATGAAGTACAAGGGCAAGGCCTACGCGATCCCCCAGGACACCGAGGCGCGCCCGATGTACTACTGCAAGGATCTCCTGGCGAAGCTCGGCTGGCCACAGGAGAAGATTGACGGGCTTCCGGACGCGGTGAAGAAGGGCGAGTGGACCTGGACCGATCTGGTTGACACTGCGAAAGAGGCGGTCTCGAAGGGCGTCGTCGAAAGTGGCAAGGGCTGGTACGGTCGCCCGACCCGTGGCCTCGACCACTACATGTTCTACTATCAGAACGGCGGCCAGATGCAAGATCTAGAGTCCGGCAAGCTGGTCCTCGTGAAGGACGCCCTGGAGAAGCACTTCCAGCTCCACGCGGATGCCGTCAAAATGCACAAGATCACGCCGGAGAACTTCCTCGGCTCCGAGTTCAAGATCTGGCACGAGACGGTAACGGCCGGGAAGGTGCTCTTCTACAACGCCGGCACCTGGACCTGGGCTGAGTGGATGAAGACGTACAAGGTGCCCGAGCAGCAGCAGTGGGACACGGTCGGCTTTATGCTGATCCCGGCCGCTCAGAAGGGCTCGAAGCCGGTCACGCTCTCACACCCGCTCGCGTACATGGTCACCGGCGGCAGCAAGAACCAGGAGCTGGCGTTTCGCCTGGTCGCCGCTGCCACCACGCCGGAGTTGAACTCGAAGCACTCGGTCGAGAGCGCCCACCTGGCCGTGCTCAAGACCCAGGAAAAGGACCCGACCTACCAGAAGGACAAGTTCCTGCTGGCGGCAGGCTACATGTCCGAGTTCACCACCTTCATCCCGAACCATCCAAAGTTTGGCTCGTACGACGAGGTGCTCTGGCGGTTGCTCGGGGCCGTTGAGGGCGGGCAGATGCAGCCGAAGCAGGCCGTGGACGTGGCAACGACGGAGATCCAGGCGCAGCTTAAGGACGACTTGATTGTCAAGTAGGGGGCCGGTGTGGCGCTGATTGAGGAGCGTGCGAACGCCGGGCGAGCGGCATGCACGCCGGCCGCCACGAGCGGGTGGTGGCGCCAATACGCGACGGCGGCGTTCTTCATGGGGCCGGCACTGGTGATGGTGGCCGCGTTCTTCGTGGCGCCGGTCATCATCACGCTTGGCATGTCGCTGACCGACATGGCGACGACGACCGGTCTCGCGAACTGGCAGTGGGTCGGCCTGGACAACTACGAGCGGATGGCTCGGGGCAGCTTTACGCTGCTAATCCTGGGAAACACCGTCTTCTACGTGGTCGTCACGCTAGCGTTCAACGTGCTGACCGGGCTCGGCATCGCCCTGCTGAGCGCCAACGTCGATCAGCGCGTCGGCGGCGTGTTCAGGGCACTTTGGCTGCTGCCACGGATCTCGCCATCGGTCGTCTACGCGCTGATGTGGACCTGGGCTGCCGCCGCGCCGCCCTACGGCGTGATCAATCAACTGGTCGCGCCGTTCGGTATTGAAGGGCGCTACTGGATCAACTCGGATCCCTGGCTGATCGTCTTCCTGATCAACGGCTTCGTCGGGGCGAGCTTCGGCATGCTGATCTTCACCAGCGCCATCAAGAGCATCCCCGAGGAACTGTTCCGCGCGGCGAGGGTGGATGGGGCGAATGCCTGGCAGATCGCCCAGCGGATCACGCTACCGCTGCTGCGGTGGCCGATCCTGTTCGTGCTGACCTACCAGACGATGAGCCTCTTCGCCTCGTACGAGTACATCTTGCTGACCACGAACGGTGGCCCCGGGCTCTACATGACTGAGGTCTGGAGTCTCTGGGCGTTTCACACTGCCCTGAGCAGCTATTTTGGGAACCTGGAGTTCGGTTACGGGGCGGCGCTCGCGGCGGTCCTCGTCGTGATGGGCCTGCTGGTGAGCTTCATCCTGCTGCGCGTCTTTCGCTTCAACGACCTGGTTTCCGATCCCCGGATCGAAATTACCTGATGGCTGTCAGCAAGGCATCCGCACATCCCGTCGTCAGGAGTGGGCCGTTGGGTGGGCTTGGCCGTGGCATCTCCAGCGCACTGCCGTACGCCGTGCTCATCCTGTTCACGCTACCGATCCTGATCCTGTATTGCTGGCTCGGCTTCTCCTCTTTCTTCACGAGGATGGAGGGCCTCCGCCCGGCGGGTGCCTTTACGTTGGAGAATTGGCGCTTCCTCTGGGTGCCGGAGACGGTCGAGCAACTCGCCAACAAGCCGCCGATCATCCCGCTGACCATCAACACGCTGGTCTTCTCGCTGGCGACGACCGCCGTCGTACTGCTGGTCTCGTCGATGGCCGGCTACGCGCTCTCGCGGCTCAACTTCCCCGGCCGTCGGGCGTTTCTCGGCAGCGTGCTGCTGCTCCATAGCTTCCCGAGCGTGACGCTGCTGATCGCCACGTTCATCGTGCTACGGCAGATCGGCCTCTACGACCGGTTGCTTGGCGTGATCCTGGTCAAGGCAGCGTTTGAAATACCGCTCGGCATCTGGATCATGAAAGGATTCTTCGACACCGTCCCCTGGGAGCTAGAAATGGCGGCGCTGGTGGACGGTGCGGGACGAATCACGGTCTGGTGGCGCATCGTCATGCCGCTAGTCCGGCCAGGGTTGCTGGCGCTAGGACTGCTGGCGTTCGTCTCCGGCTGGAACGAGTTCCTGCTGCCGTTCGTGTTCATGCCGAGTGGTTCACAGGCCACGTTGAGCCTGCTGGTACGGGCGTTGCTGGGTGAGGGGCGCTTCGTGGACTACGGACTGCTCACCGCCGTCGGTCTCTATTACGTCCTGCCAATCCTGATCCTGTTCCTGTTCGCGCAGGATCACCTGATGAAGGTCTACGGCGGCGGGGTCAAAGGGTAGGACGCAGGAAGGGAAGGCCGTGGACGTTCGGCTCGAAAAGCTGACGCGGCGTTTTGGATCGGTCACGGCTGTCGACGGGCTCGATCTGGAGATCCGAGACGGCGAGTTCGTGGCGCTGCTCGGTCCGTCCGGCTGCGGCAAGACCACCACCCTGCTGATGACGGCCGGCATCTACCGGCCAACGTCTGGTGCGATCTACTTCGGCGAGCGCCGCGTCGATCACCTGCTGCCGCGCGACCGTGGCATCGGCATGGTTTTCCAGAACTATGCTCTTTACCCACACATGACGGTCGCGGAAAATATCGGCTTTCCACTGTCGTTGCGCCGGAGCATAACGCGCGAGGAGCGTGATCGACGCATCGGACTCGTGGCCGAGCAGGTTCGGGTGGACGAGCTGCTGGCCCGCCGGCCGGCCCAGCTTTCTGGTGGCCAGCAGCAACGTGTCGCTCTGGCACGGGCGCTGGTCAAGGAGCCAGACATCCTGCTGCTTGACGAACCGCTCTCGAATCTCGATGCACGGCTCCGCCACACCATGCGGGCCGAGATCAAGCGGCTTCAGAAGGAACTCCGGATCACCTCGATCTTCGTGACCCACGATCAGCTTGAAGCGTTGACGATGGCCGACCGGATCGCCCTGATGGCCGACGGCAAGCTCGCCGCGTACGGTGCGCCGGACGACCTGTACGAGCGCCCACGCAACCGCTTCGTCGCCGAGTTCATCGGTAACCCGCCGATGAACTTTCTGGACGCGGAGGTCGCCCGGGTAGACGGGCAGATGGTCGTCCGGAGCGCCGGCAACGTGCAGGCACCGCTCACGCTTGCCCTGGCCGACCGTCTGCCGCTCAACGGTTCCGCCCGCGCCGTCACCCTGGGGGTGCGTCCAGAGCACCTGATAATCGGTCCGCCAGACCAGTCACACGCGCGCGGCGAGGTGTACATGGTCGAGCCGATGGGGCGGGAGCAGGTAATCGACGTTCGGGTCGGTGAGAGGTCGCTCCAGGCGATTGCACCGGCATCACTGTCCGTGCGCGTCGGCGAACCGGTTGGGCTGACCTTCGACGCCACCAGACTCCACCTTTTCGACCCGGCCGCCGGCGAGCGGCTCGGCTAGGAGCATCATGTCCGGCAACATCTCGCGTACCGTCGACACCCACGGTGTCCACCCGGAATCGGTCATCCGCGCGCCAGATGGGCGGCTTGTTCAGCTCAAGGTCCACAGTGCGAACTGGGAGCCGGCCCTGCCCGAGAACTCGCTCGACGCCCTTGCCGCCTGCCTCGCTGCCCCCGTCGCGCGAGCCGAGATCGACCTCGTGATGCTGGCCGACAGCGACTTCCTGATGTATCACGACGACATGCTGGATCGGGGCACGACCGGCAGCGGCCCGGTCGCCAGCCTGACCTCGGATGCGGCCCGGGCGCTCCGGTTGCGCAACTACCGCCACGATGACGAGGGCGGCGAGCTTGCCCCGGCGACAGACAACCAGGTCAGCCAGTTGAGTGACGTGGTCGAGATGATGCGGGCGACTCCGGCGCCGACCGTGCTCCAGCTCGACATGAAGGACGCGACGCCGTGGCCGTGGACCCGGATCGAGGAGTTGCTTCGCCTAGTGGAGCCGATCAGGGACCGCGTCATCTTTGGCTGTACCGCCGACTGGAACTTGCGCCGCCTCTTGCACGTCGATTCGACCGCGCCGATCGGCTTCGATCCGATGCACTATCTGGACTGGGCACCAGACGGCTCTGAGCTGGAACCGTTGCCTGGTGTCCGGAGCGCCTACGGCTACCTGGATGCGCACCCAATTGCGCGCCAGCGCCACGGTACGACGGCCGACTATCTGCGCGATCGACTCAGCGGGCTGCTGCGCCTCGTCCCTGCCCCACGCGATCTCTACATCCGGCTCAGGACTGCCGAGCGGATGGTTGCCGACGACCTGGGCATGGACACACTGGTAACGATGATCCACGACCTCGGCGCGAGCTTCGATCTCTGGACGCTCGACGCCGGCACTCCGAATTGGGAGGCGCGGCTACGCCTGGCGCTCGACCTGGGCGCCGACGTGATCACCACGAACACGCCACGCGCGCTTGCTGTAGCCCGGATGCCAGAGTAGGTGCGCGGGCGGCAGGGTCACCGACGCCGGGCCCGCATATCATGGACGGCAGGCGACTGAAGGCCTGGTGACCCGCTGAAGAACGAGCAGCCCCACTGTGGAGGTGCCCAGCAGCAGCACCTCCAGTGCCGCCGCTATGCCCTTTGCTGATCGTTCTGCTCGAATTCCTAGAAGATCGACACGGCGATCGTCAAGATGTCTGGCAGCCGGTGTGAACTGGCGCTTCGCCGGGGTGCCCGTGGTGCCCGATCGGCACACGCCTTGCGCCTCTGCCGTTGCGCAGCACAATCAAGCCGCCACTCGATTGGCAAGGAGAGATCCCATGGCAACCGAGCATCCGCCACGCGACCGACAGATTGATGTGCAGATCGACCGGCTGATTGATGAAGACGCCGGTCAGCACCCACGCGACGAAATCAAGCGCCTTGCGCACGATTCGGCGTCCGAGTTGCAGGAGGCGCCGGTGCAGCAGTTCGTGCCGAACCTGGTCCACAACGATGTTAAGGGGCACCTGGTGCACGACAACGCCGTGCGCTCGGACGACGACCTGTAGCGCCGCAAGACGGCGTGCAAGCCCGCGTTGGGCTGCCGTTCACACCAGGAGTCAGTCGCTCCGGCTACTCTTAACTTCCAGCACTCTCACGTTAATGGGCGCATGCTGTTTGATGGAATCGGAGAAAGTCTTCCCGTTTGCTGGTCACACGGGAGACATAACGACCAATGCGCGTCGATAGCACGGTGAGCGGAGTGAGACTGGCATGGAGCGAGAGCAGGCGCAACGGGTGCGGGCTGGAGATGTCGCAGTGTACCGGCGGGCGCGATACCGCGTAATCGCCATCCATGACGATGGATTCTGGGCGCCGTACTTCGAGCTTGAAGGGGCCGGAGTCGTCGGTCATGCTCTGATCGATTCGGTCGAAATCCAGCCGGCGTACGGTGTCATGGTCCGGCAGCGGGCGGCGCGCGTACGCATCGATCAGGCAGCCGGTCTTCTCAGCCCGGAACTGGGCATTCAGGCGTAGCGCGCGGGCATCGCGCGTCGGTCACGGCCAGCCGTCAGTTCCGCAACGTCTGGGGCCAACTCAGGCTTCCCGCTTCGATTGGCCCCAGACGCTCCCAGTCGGAGCCGTTAGGCAGAGCAATCTGGCAGTCGCCGCGATGGCGGCGCACCGTGCGGTACGATTGGAGATGCGCATCGCCAGCCGCACTGCAGCCCATCAACTCGTTATTCGGCGCGCCAGCGGAAGGTGCCCCCGGTCAGCCGGTGCTGGATGCTCGTCGTTTGGCATAACGGCATCGCCTCCACAGGCGCATAGACTAGCAGGAATTGCGCGGCAATTGGCGTCCCAGCGGGTCTGTTCCCACCAGGAAGCAGGCGAACCGCCAGCATCCCGAGCGGCAGGCTGACGCCAACGCTCAACAGCAGCGCGAGAGCACCCAGCGCGGCCGAGGCCGCCAGCCGTTCTGCAAGCAACAGTGCAACAGGCCGTCCAGATGCGAACGACCGGCCGAAGTCGAGGCGTGCTAGATCTGCCCACCAGCGAACGTATCGCTCTGGCAGCGGACGATCAAGGCCGAGCTCGATACGCTTCGCCTCCACGTCTTGCTCGTCCAGCTGTGCACCGGCTCCACCGGCTGAGAGCGCCATGCGGGCCGGATCGACCGGTCCGGCGGCGATCAGTCCAAAGGCGACCAGCGAAACCAGGAAGAGCGTCGGGATCGCCTGGAGCGCCCGGCCGATCAGCAGTCTCGACATCGGCTACGTCTTCAGCCGTGACGTCGAGGCCGGCGCTTCCGCAGGGAGCA
>Ga0105048_10017316_pt1 | contig 11118 bp, 13 predicted proteins | sample MAT05_FD_78382 | JGI IMG/M metagenome (GOLD analysis project Ga0105048, IMG submission 78382) | Freshwater microbial communities from Lake Fryxell liftoff mats and glacier meltwater in Antarctica - MAT-05 | ecosystem: Environmental > Aquatic > Freshwater > Ice > Liftoff microbial mat | place...
CACGGTCAGCGTTGATCGCCAGTCGCTGGGCACGATCTGCGCGCAGCAGGTGCTGGCGATGGTGTACCCGGATACGTCGTCGCCGGTGGCGCCGCAGCAGCGCGAGATCCGGCCGCGGATCGTAGAGCGCGGGAGTACGTGAAGCAGTGCTGCTCGTGTCGGCATGCGCATGTCTGAGTCGTTCGCCTGAGCCTTTTCGAGAGCGCTGCGTTTGGGTGTGGGTTCACGCAGGCCAGTCGACTGGCAGGGCAGGTGGTCCGGATACGCGCTTTCCGGCCCACGCTCGCGCACGTGTGCAACGGAGTGCCGCTGTTGCCGCATCAACGCGACCCGTGCGTACCATGTGTGTGGCAAGCGCGAATGGGCCTGCGCCCGCGTATCCGGACCACCTACCCGTCGGAGATCTTGTGCGAACGAAAGGCCATCGGCAACTGGTCGCGGGACGTTTCGCCTGTAGCGCGTGGCCGCAGATTGTTCGCGTTTCACTGAAGCAGCCAGATCGGAATGCTGCTTTGCCTCTGCTAGAGCGTGAGCCGGGGAACGGGGCAATAATCGACACTTGCACCTGACCCGATCCAATTTGGACGGACTCCATAGATGAATGTGATGATTGCCCTGCTAGCGCAACAGGGCCGCTGAGGAAAGGAAGCCCAATGAATGCGGTGATGTTCGAGCATGTGCCGGTCACGGAGTTGCCGGAAAAGTGGCGCGCCAGGCTGGCGTCGGCTGATAGCGCCATGGTGACTGTGCGCATTGAGGAAGAAGACCAGGGGCATGCCCAGGCTGAAGAGTTTGCCGACGATCTGTTGTTCGGGATGTGGCGCGACCGAGAAGACATGGCCGACGTGGCCGGCTATGTGCGCAAGTTGCGCGCCTCACGCTTCAACGACGACGGCACCCGACGCGGCGACGCGTGACGGCAGCGATGCTGATCGACTCTGATGTGCTGGTGTGGCTCACTCGTGGGCATGTGGGTGCAGCCCGGCGGTTGCATGCGCTGAATCCCTGGCGAATCTCTTCTGTGAGTTATATCGAGCTGGCGCAAGGCTGCCGCGACAAGTCCGGTTTGGCGCGTCTGAAGAAGGGCCTGGCCGCGCGTCACACGGAAATCGTGCCGATCACGCCGGCGATCAGCGCGCGGGCGGTTGAACTGATCGACACCTTGGCGCTGTCGCACGGCATGCGATTGGCCGATGCACTCATCGGCGCTACCGCCGTCGAGCTTCAAGCCAAACTGATTACCGCCAACGTCAAGCACTTTGGTAACGTTCCGGGACTCACGATCGAATCGTTTGAACCTTGAAAAATTGCACGCATCTCATCAAGCAAGAGATTGACCGTTCAATGCGCCGGTCAGCCCCCTGCCCGCCCCAAGGCTTCCAACTGCGCCACCACCGCATCCGCCACCTGCAGCCCATCCTTCGCCGCCTTGCGCTCGAGCACCAGCCGCCGCGCTCCGGCCAATCGCACACCGTCGTCACGCAGCATCTCGGTGATCACGGTTTCCATGCGGTTGTAATACGTATCGATGCCGGCTAGCGCGCCAGGGTCGATGACGATGAAGGCCTGGCCGATACGCGGCTGGTTGCCCTCGTCGACAAAAAACGAACTGGCCTCGAACCCGAACTGTGCACCGATGACGGCGGTGACCATCAACTCGACCATCAGCGCCAGCATCGCCCCTTTCGGGCTGCTGGCTGCGCCGAGCGGCAACATCGAGCCGAGCAGGCCTTTTTGCGGGTCGGTCGTGGGCTGGCCGTCGGCGTCCACAGCCCAGCCCGGTGGGATCGGCTTGCCTTCCTTGGCAGCCACCATCAGTTTGCCGCGCGCCACTTCGCTGAGCGACAGATCGATCATCAACGGGTCGCCGTTGCGGCGCGGGAAGATCGCGGCCACCGGATTGGTGCCGAACACCGGGTGTTTGCCGCCGGCGGCCGGCATTGCAGCCGGCGAATTGGCAAATGCCAGTGCGACCATGCCGGCCTTGGCGGCCGGGCGCAGGTGGTCGACCATCACACCGGCATGGTGGCTGTTGGTGACGCCGGCGAAGCACACGCCGAGTTCGCGCGCCGTGGTGATGGAGTGTGCGATGGCCAGATCGCAGGCCGGGAAGGCCAGGCCGGTGCCGGCATCGACCAGCACGGCGGCGCCTTTTTGCCGCGCCACGATGGCGACTGCCTTACCATTGGCGCGGCCGTTGCGCAGATGCGTGCAATATTGTCCGACGCGGCTCAGGCCATGGCCGGACAGGCCCTGGGATTCGGCCAGCACCAGGGCGCGCGCCACCGACTGCGCCATCGTGTCGTTGGCACCGGCGGCGGCCAGTGCCTTGGCCACCAGATCGGTCGCCTGCTGGGTGGTGAGCGTGGCCATCAGTGCAAGGCCTCCAGAACTTTTTGGGCGATCAGGAACGACACACGCTCGTTCGACTCGGCACTGACGCCCGAGATATGCGGCGTCAATACCAGGTTGGGGCAGTCCTTCAGGTCCGCGCTGGCTGCCAGTGGTTCGGTGTCGAACACGTCGATGGCCGCGCCACCCAGGTGCCCGCTGCGCAGCGATGCCGCCACCGCAGCCAGATCGACGATGTGGCCGCGCGAGGTGTTGATCAACACGGCGCCGGGTTTCATCGACGCGATACACGTGGCATCGAACAGGCCGCGGGTGGCGTCGACCAGCGGCACATGCAAAGTGACCACGTCGGCCTGAAGGATGAGGTCCTGCAGCCCGACATATTTGACGCTGGTTTGCTGGAACACCGGCGCATCGGCGTCGAGCATGGCATCGTAGGCGATCACCTCCATGCCCAGACCCATGGCCAGGCGCGCCGTCGTGCGGCCGATCGAGCCGAAACCGATGATGCCCAGTACCTTGCCTGCGGTCTCGCGGCCATTGCCCAGTGCATTGCGCGGCCACTTGCCACTGGCCACGTCGGCGGTCGAGGCGAACGCGCCACGCAGCAGCATCATGGCTGCGGTGATGACGTATTCCGCCACGCTGAGCGCATTGGCGCCGGTGGCAGGAATGACGGCCATGCCTTTGGCCTCGCAGCCAGGCACGTCGATGTTGTCCAGGCCCACACCCAGACGGCCGATGACCTTGCAGCGCGTCAGCGCGGCGAGCAGTTCGCCACGTACCTGGGTTCGGTTGCGCACGATCAACGCGTCGGCTGTAGGCGCGAGCTGCAGCAGGCGCGGCATATCGTCGATCAGCGCCGGCTCGTAGACGACATCGTGTTGTGCCTGGAGCTGCGCCACCGCGCGCTGGTCCATGAATTCAGAAATCACGATCTGCATGAGAGTGTCTTTGTTGCTGAATGAAAGGGTTGAAAGCTCCGTCGTGCGCGTTCCTTCATGGCAACATGTTGCGTCAGGCGCTTTCGTACAAGCGCGTCAACACGAACTCGCGGTGGCCCAGCGCCTCGGCGGCAGTCATGCGTCCGTTGGCAGTGCGCAGCATGCATTCGAGCAACTTGTCGCCAGCCTGGTCGAGCGTGATCTCGCGCTGCAGCAAGCCGGTGACGTCGACATCCATGTGCTCGCTCATCGTGCGCACCGTGCGCGGGTTGGCACACAGCTTGATGACAGGCACGATGGCGTTGCCGATCACGTTGCCCTGCCCGGTGGGGAAGAGGTGCACGGCATAACCCGACGCGGCGCACAAGGTCACCATCTCAGCTGCAGCCGATGAAGAGTCCATGAACCACAGACCGGGGTGCGTGGGCATCTCGGCCTTGTCGATGACGCCGTCGACGGTGCAGACCTTGCCGATCTTCTGGATATTGCCCAAGGCCTTTTCCTCGATCGTGGTAAGGCCACCGGCGATGTTGCCTTTGGTTGGCTGGCTGTCGGCCAGGTCGCTGGTCTTGTGGCGGTTGATCACCGCTTGGTAGCGGTCGAACATGTGCATGAATTTCTCGCGCACGTCATCGTTGGCGCAGCGCGCGGCGACGATGTGTTCACCACCGGTGAGTTCGGTGGTCTCGCCGAAACACAGGTAGTTGCCCAGCGGATGCAGCTTGTCGAATGCGTTGCCGACCGCCGGGTTGGCGCCGCAGCCGCTGGTGGTGTCGGACTCGCCGCACTTGGTGCTGACCCACAGTTCGGAGATCGGGCACTCTTCGCGCTGCTTCTCGCTGGCCCATTGCACGTATTCCTTGGCTGACTTGCTGGCACGCAGGATGGTGTCATGGTCGCCGTGCAGTTCGATGCCGAAGCCGACGACCGGTTTGCCGGTGGACTTGATGCCCTCGACCACCTTCTGCGTCCAGCCGTCTTCGATGCCGATGACAACTACAGCAGCCACATTGGGATTGCAACCCGCGCCGATCAACGTGCGGAAATGCAGGTCGAGGTCGGCGCCGAATTGCAGTCGGCCGTAGGGGTGCGGAATCGCCATTGCGCCCTTGATGTTGTGCGCGACCGCTTCGGCGGCAGCATTGGACAGGTCGTCCAGCGGCAGGATGATGACATGGTTGCGGATGCCGACCCGGCCGTTTTCACGCCGATAGCCGAGGAAGGTGGTGTTTTTGTCGATGACGGACATGGTGTGTTTCTCTGATCGAAGATGGATGGAGTTGGCGGAAGGTTCTGGCCTGCTTACCAGCGCTTGGTCTTGATGTTGTGCACATGGGCGTGCTGGCCAACGGTGATGCCCGCCACCACCTTGCCCATGTCGATGCCGTACTTGATGACGGTGTCGCCAACGGCCATGTCCTTGAGCGCGACCTTGTGGCCGATCGGGATGTCCTGCTTGGCGTGCACCTTGATGGTCTTGTCCTCGTCCATGATCCAGCCGGTCATCTCGGTACCGGCGGTCACACCTTCCACCACTACGACAGCCACGGTGTCCTTGGCGTCGTGCAAAACAAAATGAATCATGGGGTTTCCAGTTGCAAAAAAAATGAAATCGTTGGCTGAGGGCTGGGAAGACGCGAGTTTAGACACTGATGACCGAGTGTCAATCAGGTCATTCATATGACTTGAATGAATTTTTGGCCACAACTACACTGCGTCCGACCATGAAGATTGACGACCTGGAACTCACGCCGATTGCCGATGCGGGTTCGGCCCCGCTGTACCGCCAGGTGAAACGGCAGTTGCAGCATGTGATCGAGTCCGGCCGTTGTCCGCCGGGCCGGGCGCTGCCCAACGAGTCGGCCATTGCGCAGGCCATGATGGTCAGCATCGGCACCTTGCGCCGGGCTGTCGATGAACTGGTGCACGAACACGTGCTGGTGCGCCGACAGGGCAAGGGCACGTTCGTGGCGCTGCACGGCAACGACCGCTTCCTGTTCCACTTTTTTCACATCGAGCCGCGGCTCGACCCCCGGTTTTCCGACATCGCAACCGCAGCCGAATACCCGCAGGTCCAGAGTCTGGGATTCGAGCGCGACCGCGCGGGCGAACTGGACGCGGCGGCCCTGCGCATCAAGCCCGGCGACCCGGTGATCCGGTTCGACAACCGCCTGTCACTGTCGGGTCGCCCGGTGGTGCACGACCGCATCGCGATTCCCGCGCTGATGTTCAAGGGCCTGACGGAGAAGCGTCTGCGTGAGCGCCAAAGCACGATCTACGGTCTGTATCAGACCGAATTTGGAATCACGGTGTTGCACGCGCAGGAGCGCACGCGGGCCGCAGCGGCGGACCGCAACACGGCGCGGGTGCTCGGGGTGGCGGTCGGACAGCCGGTACTCGAAGTGCACCGTACCGCGTTGACGTTCGGCGACAAGCCGGTCGAGTACCGCATTTCCACCATCAATACGCAGCTGCACGACTACGTCAGCATGTTGTCCAAGCGCCTGTAGGTTTGGCGCCGCGCATCAGGAGAAGGCGCGCCAGCCCCACCAGATCCGGGTGCCGGTGGTCACGAAACACATGGCGGAGAAGATGGTCGCCAGCAGCGCGAAGTGCTGTGGCCAGATGCACATGGCGACGAAGCAGGTCAGTGTTTCGGTCGCTTCGGTGAGGCCGCCCAGGAAATAGAAGGACTTGTCGGGCCAGGCCAGGTTGTCCATCTGGCGTTTGGCGGCGATCACGGCAAACGCCAGAAAGCTGGACATGGTGCCGCAAAATGCCGCCAACAGCAGCGCCGCTGCCAGCGCGTTGCGGTCCGGGTCAGCGACGGCGAAACCCAGCGGTATTGCTGCATAAAAAACGAAATCCAGTGCGATGTCCAGAAAGCCGCCGACATCGGTGGTCTTGGTGCGCCGCGCGATGGCCCCGTCCAGGCCGTCGCACAACCGGGACAGCAAAATGGCTGCCGCAGCAGCAAGGTAGGACTGGGTGGCAATCAGGACCGCCCCCAGCATGCCGATGCCGAATCCGAGCAGGGTCATCTGATTGGCACCCAGGCCGGCGTTGCCGAGCAGCGCGGCAAGCCGGTCGACTACGGGTTTGATCAGGGTGGTTGCGGCGCGGTCCAGCACGGGTGGTTCATTCGAGGCGGGTGAGGTGCGCAGGATCGGCAATGTCGGCATCGTCGTGCGTCACCATTAGTGCGGGTATCTGTCGTTTCCTTACAAGATCGAACACGAACTGGCGCACCCGCTCGCGCAGCGCGCTGTCCAGGCGCGAGAACGGCTCATCGAGCAGCAGCGCCTGCGGATCGGCCAGCAACGCCCGCATCAGCGCCACCCGGGCGCGCTGTCCGCCGGACAAGGTGGCAGGATCGGCATCGGCGAACGCGCCGAGTTCCAGGTCGTCGAGCCCTTCGGCCACCCGTGCCTTGCGCATGGCAGCCGCGCCTGGCGCAACGGCAAACAGCAGGTTTTCCGCTACCGTCATGTGGGCAAAAAGCAGGTCGTCCTGGAACAGGATGCCGACACGCCGGCGTTCGGTGGGCAGCGCATCTATGCGCCGACCCGACAGCGTGATCTCGCCATTGAAATGCAGCCCAGGCGGCAAAGTGCCGCAAATCGCGGCCAGCAGGCTGGACTTGCCCGATCCGCTGGCGCCCATCACCGTATGGATGGTGCCGGGTGCCACTTCCAGATCGAGGTCGCGCAGCAGCGTGGTGCGCTCTGTGGCGAGTTGCGCGAGTTGGATCCGCAGCGTCATGGTGAATGGGTCGGCAGTGGTGGTGGGGTACGCCGGCGGCGGGTCGATGGTGATAATACGTGGGTCGGCCTGCAGGCGCAGCCCGTGACGACGACGTCCATTCCGTAATGAAAGTACCTGCATGAAGAAAATCATTGTGGCTGTGTTGCTGCTCGCCAGCGGCGCGGTTTTCGCCCAGTCAACAGCGGCGAAAAAAGAGCTGGTTGCCAAGGTTTTGCTACTGCAGCAGCCTGCCATCGAGCAAGTGGCCCGGGCGATGGCCGAGCAGCCGGCGCAGATTCTGATGCAACGCGCAGGACCGATCCTGCAGCAGCGCATTGCGCCGGACAAACGCCAGGCCGTGGCGCAGGAGATTCAGGCCGATATCAAGAAATATGTCGACGACACCGTGCCCCTGGTGCGGGAACGCGCAGTTGCACTGGCTCCGTCGACCATCGGGGTGCTGCTCGACGAGCGATTCACCGAAGACGAGCTCAAGCAACTGATCGCCATCATCGAGTCGCCGGTCAACCGGAAATTCCAGCAGCTTGGCGGTGACATGCAAAAAAGCCTGGGGACGAAACTGGTTGCCGAGACCAAACCGGTGATCGAGCAAAAGCTGCGGGATCTCGACAAGGCGGTCGCGGGGCGGCTGGGCATTCAGGCGGGCGCCAACCCGCCCGCCGGTGCCGCCAGCAAATAAGGCATTGCCGAAGGCGTGGTTGCGAGCATGGCCTGGCACGCTTTGTCGGCGAATCCCGTCGGGCTGATTCAGGCGCCCATGGCCGGCGTGCAGGGGGTCGAGCTTGCGCTGGCGGTGTCCGGCGCGGGTGCACTGGGCTCCTTGCCGTGCGCGATGCTCGATGCTGTTGCGTTGAAGACCGCGCTGGCGCAGATCCGCGCGCAGGGTGCGAACGTCAACATCAATTTCTTCTGCCACCAGGTGCCACCGGTCGAGGACGCGCGCGAGGCGCGCTGGCGTGCGGCGCTGCTGCCGTATTACCGGGAGCTTGGTCTGGACCCCTTGTGGTCGGGTCAGAATGCCACTGGCTGCAAGGCCATTGCCGCCGCCGAGCTGACGCGGGAGCTGGCGCGCGGACTGCCGTGACCGGGGTCAAGCCGGCCCGGGCGTTCCCGCGTTTCTGAAGCGCCGCGGTTTGCCGGCCCACGCCGCCAGGGCGAAGCCCAACACCGGCAGCAGCCACTGCAACCATGCGTAGGCCGATGTCAGCGAGCGCTGCCCACCCGAGGCCAGCGTTACCGCCTCGGTCGTGACAGTGGCAAACCGCCCGGCGCCGATGAACAAGGTCGGCAGGTACTGCGCCACACTGACGGCGAAACCGACCGCAAATGCCGACCACAACGCGGCGCGCAACAGCGGCCATTTCACCCGCAGCAGATAAGTGGCACGTCCGTGGCCCAGGGACGCGCTGACATGGCGGTAGCGCGGATCGAAGCCGCTGTAGGCGGGCCCCAGCGTGATCAGCACATAAGGCACACAGGCGAGGCTATGGGCCAGCCACAGGCCTGACCAGCGTGCATCCAGGCCCCAACGCAGGCTGATCGCGTGTACGCCTACGACCCACAGCACCGATGGCAGGACCAGCGGCAGATAGATCACCCGGCGCAGCCAGGCGTCCCATGCCGGTGGCGCGGTCTCCAACCAGGCCAGAGACCACAACAGGGCGGCGCCCGCACTGGCCAGAGCCAGGGTAAGTGTCGTGACAACCGTGCTCGAACTGGCCAGCACCGAGGTCCATGCCGCGAGTGAGAGGTTTTGCGGCAACAGCCCAGGGAACGGCCACACGCCCGAGACGCTGCCTACGGCCAGAGCCAGCATCACCGCCAGGTACAGACCGACCAGCGCACCCAGGACGGGCAGGCCTGCGCCCGACAGGATGATGGTGCGTCGCATGCCCCGATGACCCGTGGTGCGCCGGGCGCGCCACGAACGAGACGTCGCCAACTGCCAGCACATCGTGGCGACCACGGCCAAGGCCACCGCCAACAGCCAGGCGGCCGCGGCGCCCTGGCGGTTGACCGCGAGATCCGCGTCGCGCAGCCACGACCAGGCCAGGACCGCCAGTGTTGGCGGCGATGCGGGCCCGATCACCAAAGCGACATCGACAACCGTCATCGAGTAGGCGAGCACTGCCAGCATGGGCCAGGCCAGTCGCGGCCACAACTGTGGCCAGACCACGCGCCACCAGGCGGTATGGGGTGCGTAACCCATGCTGCGTGCGAGATCGAGCTCGCGTGAGAGGCGCTGCGCGACGTCGGCCCGCTGCAATTGGGCCGCAGCAGCCCACAGCAGGAACGGTACCTCCTTGGCCGCCAGGGCCAGGATCAGGCCGATGCCCCAGGGGTCTTGACTCGTCATCCAGGGCGGTGGCGCCGAGTGCCCGGTCGCCCACGGCGACAGGGCGCGCAGAATCCAGCCGCTGGGGCTGATCAGGAACACCAGGCCGATGCCGAAAGCCGCATGCGGCACAGCCAGCATCGGGCCCAACAGGCGCACCACACGTGGCCAGCGCACCGGGAAACTGCGCGACAGGATCCAGGCGCACAGGCCCACGGCAAACAGACTCGATGCAATGCCGGTGCCCAGACTCAATGCCAGTGCATGCCAGGTCTGGCGATCGGTCAGCATGGCATGCCAGGCCGACAAATCCAGTGCCGCCGTGATCGCGGACCACAGTGCGAGCAGCAATGGCACACCGATCAACACGCACAGGCCGAGTGACCAGACCAGGTCCACCGGCGATGGCATGTCGGCGGCCCCGGGTCCGCGCAGCCGGGTTGCGCGCTGCGTCACTGCCATCGGGCGGTTCTGGCTTGGCTCTGTGATCCGGATTGCGGCTGCGCCAGCGTGGTCAACGCTTTTGTGGTGCGAGCACGGATTTCAGGAATCTGGAGATGTCCTGGATCTCGCGCGGATGCAGGCTGTGCTGCATGGGGTAGGTATGCCATGACACGGCATAGGCCATCGCCTGCAGGGCGTCACGCGACGCCTCGGCACGCGCCAGCACCACCATCGGGTCAGCTACGCCATGGGCCATGAAAATCGGAATCAGGCGGTTGGCGGGACTTGCCTCGGCAGGCAATTTGCCGGCCAGCGGCAGGTAGCCCGACAAGGCCATGATGCCGGCCAGTTGGGTCGGGTGGCGCAGGCCGGTGTGCAGCGCGATCGCACAGGCCTGGGAGAAACCAGCCAGCACGATGCGATCAGGCGACACGCCGCGCTCCTGCTCGCGTGACACCAGCGCCTCGATCGCCTGTGCCGAGCGCCGTATGCCAGCCTCGTCCTCGTTTTTCTGCATTTCCGTGCCCAGGATGTCATACCAGGCCGGCATCACATAACCACCGTTCATCGTCACCGGCATGCTGGGTGCATGCGGGAACACGAAGCGGATGGACGGGCAGCCGGCGAGGTCGAGCTCGGGCACAATGGCGGCGAAATCGTTACCGTCGGCTCCCAGGCCATGGAGCCAGATTACGGAGGCGACGGGGTTGGGGCCGCTGTCGATTTCAATACAGGGAAGCAGGGTGGTCATGGTGTTCTTGTGGCAGAAGATAGGTGGCCCGTGCGGGCCAGCGATAGGGAACTATAACAACGGCACGCCTGCGCGGCCCGCAGGCGCAAGGCAGCTGCATTCACGCGAAAAGCCGATTGGCGTGTGTCGTGTTGCGAAGGGCTTGCGGGCGCGGTGGCGAGCCGTGCTGCTGGTTGCCTGGCTCGCGGCGAGCTGCAGCGCCAGCTTTGCGCAATGGGCCAACAAAAGCGGTTACCAGCTGCTGCAACGGGTGGACGATGTCCTGTTCGGTGTCGACAACCTGTCACTGCGTATCCTGAGCCAGCGTTACGTGGCGGGCACGCTGCTGCAACTCAACGTAGACCGGCCGTATCCGGTGCGCAGCCGCGTCGAGTTTGTCGCCGACTGTCGCAAGCCGCTGCGTTTTGCGATCAGGCCCAACGCCGCCAGTGCCGAGGCGGCGCCCGAATCGCTGGAGTTTTCCGATGCGGCGCTGCTCGATGGAAGCTGGTTCGCGGCCGAGTTCGCTTGCGAGAGCACGCGCCAAC